>ERZ802819.2181-NODE-2181-length-11248-cov-8.19405_pt1 | contig 11248 bp, 9 predicted proteins | sample MGYA00345647_ERZ802819 | MGnify/ENA primary metagenome ERZ802819 (study PRJEB30503, sample SAMEA104212355) | marine metagenome | biome: Westerlies Biome; feature: [SRF] surface water layer (ENVO:00010504) within the epipelagic zone...; material: water... | reverse complement strand
GCATCTTACGCATATTGTGTAATGATATTTTTATAATTGTTACAATTATTCAGTTTTAACAATACAATTTTAGATTATTTTTTCTTTTGTAGTTCATAAAATCAAATTTTAATCTAAAGTATGTAAAATTAGTTGTGTTAGCCTTAAAAGAAAAAAATTTTAAAATTTTTATCAGTACAAACTTGATAATCTTTATTCAATTTTTCGCATTGATACCTTTCCTCATCGCAGAGAATAAAATAGTGATTAAAGGATCAGATACTTTAGGTTCAAAAGTAATTCCAAAGCTCGCCGAAGCATATGAAAATAGATATCCTGGGACCAAGTTTGAAATTGCTGCTGAAGGATCTTCGACTGGTATTGCAGCGATTATTGATGGTACTGCAGAAATTGGTATGTCAAGTAGAGAAGTTAAGGGAAAAGAAAAGGCTTCTGCTGGTGCTAATGGTGTAAGATTAACGAAGACTGTTGTTGCATTAGATGCGGTTGCAATAATAGTAAATCAAAGTAATCCGATTAAACAACTCAGTCTTAAGCAAGTTGAAAGAATATTCACTGATGATTTCAAAGACTGGAGCTCTGTCGGTGGAAGAAGTGGAAAGATTTCGGCTTACACAAGAAACACATCTTCTGGAACCTATGCTTTTTTTCAAAAATTTGCTTTAGAGGGAAGAGACTATGGTGCTTCAACTCAAAAAATGGCTGGAAACGAGCAGATAGCAATCGAAGTGGCAAACAATCCAAATGGTATCGGTTATATAGGTCTTGCATATGTTGGTGCTTCAGGTATCCGAGTTATTGCTGTCGACGGCACATTACCATTTTTCCCAAAAACAAATTCAGGAAATTACAAACTGGCAAGAAAGCTAAACTGTTATACAAACGGAAACCCATCTGGTAATACAAAAAAGTTTTTGGATTTTATTCTTTCCGAAACTGGTCAAAAGATAGTTGCTAATACAGGTTTCATCAGTTTGGATTAACTGATTTTTGATAAAATTTATTCAAACATTATGTGTGATTAATTATTTAGGTCACAGTTGTTATTTTAGGTTTGTCACACCAATTTGAATTATTCGATGTAAGATTGTTACAATTTTGTGATATAAAATTTCATCATGGAAGAACAAACATCTACTTTTAGCCCTTCAAATCATTTAATCTTGGTCATTGATGATGAACCAGATATTTGTGAGCTATTGGAGTTTAAGCTAAGAAATGAGGGGTTTCGAGCTGAGTCAGTCTGTAACCCCCTTGAGGCATTCGGGAAAGCTAGAGATCTCTCTCCTGACCTAATTGTTTTGGATGTTATGATGCCTGAGTTAGATGGATTCCGATTATGCAGTATGTTTAAAGTAGATTCAAAATTAAAAAAAATACCTATTTTATTCCTTACCGCTAAAATGAAAATTGATGATCGTGTAAAAGGATTTGAAAGAGGGGCGGATGATTATCTGACAAAGCCCTTTGACACGAGAGAACTCATTGCTCGAATTCGTGTTATTTTGTCTAGAACTCTTAGAAAGCAAGTTGCATTGCAAGGGAAACTATTTGCTGGAGGAATTAGTTTAGACCCTGAATCCCATGAGGTCACAGTTGATGGAAATTTAGTAGATTTAACTAATACTGAATTTAAACTCCTTCATCTTATGATGGAGAGAACTGGTAGAGTGCAATCAAGAGAGAACCTTTTAGTTAATGTATGGAACTATGATACCGATATTGAAACTCGGACTGTGGATAATCATATTGGAAGACTTCGTTCAAAATTAGGAGAAAAAGGTAATTTTGTTAAAACTGTTCGGGGAGTAGGATATAAACTGCTTGCTGATTGATCTAACTTAGCAAAGCTGTATTAAAGAAGAAATGTGGGTCATTTTTTCCATATTTTTTTTTATTACAACTGTTTATTTGTGGCTTCAAAGGTTGGTAATTGTTCGTATGGTAAGGGAAGTTCTTAAATCTCTTGAAGAAGGACGAAATCTCATTATTGAGAGATCCAGTTTAATGCCAAGGGGCTTAGAGTTAAGTGATTTTCAAAAGATTCTCGATAATAACAAAAAGAAAATTCAAAAATTAGAAAAAGAAAAATTTCTGAGGATTAATGAATTTAATGAAACTTTAGGGGGTATGCTAGATGGTGCATTGCTTTTAGATTTCAATCATCTTATTACTTATTCAAATAAAACAGCAGATAAGCATTTAGGGAATGGTTTTTCCCTGGAAGGCAGAAGACTCGAAGCCATTATTGACTCATCGCAAATTCTTGAAATGATAGATAAAATTAAATCTGGTGGAAAACCTGATAAATCTGAGTTTAGCTTTTCAAGGTACGGAGTTCATCGGGATTTTGAAACTACAGGTACAGCGATTTTGGCTACTCCGGACCGAGAAAAAGAAAAAATTCTTCTTTTAATGAGGGATGTCACGGCAATTAAAAAATCAGAAAGAATGCGTAAGGATTTTGTTGCCAATGCATCTCACGAGTTAAGAACCCCTATAACCATGATCAAGGGATATTCTGAAACTCTTCTTGAAGAAGATGGAATGTTTACCAGTGGGGGAAGAAAATTTATGGTCAAAATTCACAAGAATGCACTTCGATTGCAGACTTTGGTGGAAGACTTACTAAGTATTTCTGAGCTTGAATCAAGTGAAAGTTTGCTTAACCAAACTTCAAATAAATTTAGTGAAATTATTCTTGGCGTACATCTTTTTTTTCAGGATAAACCTTATTTTGAATCTGATAAAACCCATTTTGAATTTGCCGAAGAAAAAGATGCATTCCCCTTTGATGCTGTTAAAATGGCAATTGCAATTAGCAATTTACTTGATAACGCGTTTAAGTATGGAGGAGAATTTACAAAAGTAATTATTAGAACTACAATTTCGGATGACGGAGATTGGTTTTATTGTTCGGTTATTGATGATGGAATTGGTATAGCTGCAGAAGATATTGAAAGAATCTTTGAAAGATTTTATGTGGTGGACAAGGGGCGTTCAAGAGAAAGGGGAGGAACAGGATTAGGTCTAAGTATAGTAAAAAAAATCGTGGAAGCTCATGGAGGATCTGTATATGCTAAAAGCGTTTTAGGAAAAGAAACTGTTTTTACAATTAAAATCCCTCGCACAAATTCTTTACCACTGTAAAAGTTAAACCAATTTTGCTCCAAGGTCTTCATTGCAAATATATTGTATTAATTACAGAATATCACCCTTTCCTCCATAAATAAGATCTCTTCAATTCTCGAAACATTCAATTCAGCCTTTAGCTTGAAAAAAGAATCTATTATCAAGGCGTTTTTTGGAAGCAGCGCAATTATGTCCGTGGTCATACTCGGACTTATAACTATCTTTCTTTTCAAGGAAGGAATTGAGTTTTTCAGCCAATATCGTCAAGAAATGAATATTTATCGGGCTTCAGGAATGGAGTATGCAAATGTGGTATCTAAACAGCATGATTCCCAAACATTATTGTTCCGATACATTGAAAATATTCTTTCAAAAGAAACTAGGTATTACGATTCTTTATCCGAAAATTCTCCTGACAAAAAAGTAGTTAAATTTAACAAGGATAACTTTCTTAAATTTGCAAACACCTTTCAGCAAATTAAGGACAAGCTTTTAAATTACGAAAAAGAGGTTGTTAGCTGGGCTGCTGAAACTAAGCTTTTTCTTAACACTCAAACTACGATTTTATCTCTTAAGTCAGAAGCAGAAAAATTGGGTTTACCAGAAGAGGACTTTAACCAGTCCATTGAAAATCTTAAGCGAGCTGAATATTTTTCTCATTCTGATCTTGAGAGATGGTATTATTATTTTATTCGTCAGGATCAGGAAAATCTTGCAAAACAAATTAATTCAAGCGTGGGAGATGAAAGTGGAACAGAAATTAAAGGCAGGATTAGTAATTTGATAACCAAAATTCAAACTTCTTACAATGACCAATATCTTGCTATAACCAAAGAACAGACGACAAAATTTGCGAAATTATTTAATGATTATGAAGGTGGCTTTTCACTTTTAAGTTCAGAAACAGCATTTGGTAAAGCGAAAGACGCATTAGGTGAATACCTCGATGAAATTCCTAACTATAAGATAAGGCTCGGTCAATGGAATCCGGATTCAGAGTTTCCAATTTATCGTTCAATTACGAGTTTTTTGCTAGGTACTGAATGGGTCACAAATAGTGCAAGACAGGATTGGTATGGAGTTATTCCCCTTTTATCAGGGTCTTTATTGATTACTTTAATCGCCTTAATTCTAGCTATTCCTCTGGGAGTCGGTTCTGCATTATATATTAATCAAGTCGCCTCCGTCAAAGAACAGTCTGTAATAAAACCTTGTATTGAATTTATTTCGGCAATTCCTTCAGTCGTAATTGGTTTCTTTGGTATTGCGGTGCTTGGGGGAATAATTAGTCAATTTACTGACGAAAGATTAAATTCTTTAACAGCAGGCTGCCTTTTGGCCCTTATGACTATTCCCACAATTTTTACTCTCGCTGAAGATGCACTAAATAATGTTCCGCTGGCCTTGCGAGATGCCTCTCTATCTTTGGGAGCCTCTCGCTGGCAGACTTGTATACGAATTATTGTTCCGTCTGCTATCACTGGAATTATTTCTGCAGTTTTATTAGGTCTGGGTAGAGTCATCGGTGAAACTATGGTAGTTTTGCTGTGTGCGGGTAATCGGATTGCCATTCCTGATTTTAGTTCGGGCTTGGGGGTATTTGTACAACCAGTTCATACCATGACTGGTATTATTGCACAAGAGATGGGAGAAGTTGAATTTGAAAGTATTCACTATCGTGCACTTTTCATGGTTGGGGTAGTTCTTTTTATCCTTTCACTTTCAATTAATTTTCTCTCTCAGTCTTTAGCGGGCAGATATAAGGCCAATTATTGATGAACTTGAACAAGATGGATTCTTACAATCCTTTTCAATCATCCTTCTCCAAAGAGAAAATGGTTGAAAAAATAGCATTTTCGGTAATGCGTTCTGCGACTTATTTTGTTCTGTTTTGTGCTGCTTATTTATTTTGGGATATATTTTCGAAAGGATCCAACAAATTATTTGAAGGAGATGGGATTAACTGGGAGTTTCTGACACAGAAGCCACAAACTCTTCATGTGATCGAAGCTAATGGTACAACCCAAAAACTAAGTTCTGAAAAATATTATAAATTTAAGGAAAAGAAGACTCTTGAAAAATGGGAACAACTCACAAGTACCCTCACTTACATTGATTCGCTCAAATTTTTAGAAAAGAATTTAACACTCGTTTTATCAGAGACAAGCATTTCTAATCTTGAAATTATCCTAGAAAATTTAATTTTAGTAGAATCTCAATCTTCTAATAGGAAGTTTGAATATTGGATATCTCTTTTAAGTGACGCTGAACTAACTGCAAAAGACTTTGAGATTAAGGAAAGCCAAGTTTTTTCTTTGGTAAGTTCATTTATTAAAAGCTTTTTTAGTACGGAAGGAAATCGTTTCAGAGTACTTGAATCAGAGATTGCTTTTTTTAAGGCTAATTATTTTCAAGAAATTGCTAGCCCAGATATTGAAGGTCTCAATGTACTCAGGTTAAAATATTTAAAGTTTCTCGAAACTCATTTGCCAAAAGTTGCTACTCGCTTCCGTGATTTAGGAAAAAAGCTGCACAAAAGCAAACGAACTTTTTTCGAAAACCCAACTCCTCAAAAGTTGACTGAATTAAATTCAGCGGCAACCAATTATCTTAATCTAAGAAAACTTATTTTCAGATTAAATGAAAATGAAAATTCAAAAATTTGGGAAGCCATTTCAAGTAATTTGGAAACTTTCAATAGAATTGTTCAAGTGGAAATCCAATCAAAGGATTTTTCGTATTCAGGAGGGGGGATTTTTCCTGCAATTGTTGGTTCAATTTTACTGGTAGTGGGAGCCATGGTTATTGCTATTTTGCTTGGAGTTTTTTGTGCTATTTTTTTAGCAGAATATGGAAAGTCTGGACGGTTTCTCTCGATGATTCGGTTAGCCATCTTAAATTTGTCTGGGGTCCCTTCGATTATTTTTGGCCTTTTTGGTTTTGGCCTTTTCGTGATTTTTTTAGATTGGAATGTTTCTCTTATTGCTGGATGGTTCACATTAGCAATTATGGTTCTTCCGATAATAATAACTGCAAGTGAGGAATCACTCAGATCAATTCCACAGGGATTTAGGGAAAGTTCTCTTGCACTTGGTGCGTCAAAATGGACGATGATTCGAACCAGTGTCCTTCCTTATGCAATGCCTGGGATTATTACATCATCCATTCTTGGAGTTGCAAGAGTAGCGGGAGAGACTGCTCCTATTATGTTTACAGCTGCGTATGCCATGAGATCAGAATTGCCTTGGGAGGGATTAGAGCATTGGAGTGATTTCTTTTTTCAGGGAGTAATGGCATTACCGTATCATATTTATATCGTAAGTACTAAAATTCCTCAAAATGAATATACAATTGATATGCAGTATGGGACCGCTTTGGTATTTCTTGTTTTTATTATAGCTGTAACGAGTCTTTCAGTTATTCTACGGAGTCGCTTGCGGAAAAAATATCGCTGGTAATATTTTAAAATGATCGAACCCTCAAAAACATCATTTAAACATGCAATCCGAATATCTAGTTTGGACTTTTATTATGGTAAGAAACAGGTACTTTTTAATGTCAGCTTAGACATTCCAGAAAATCAAGTTACTGCATTTATTGGTCCTTCAGGTTGTGGAAAGACTACTCTTTTGCGTTCATTAAATAGAATGAATGATTTAATTGATGGAGCTCGTATTAGCAATGGTAAGATTCTCATTCGAGATTATGATATCCATAATAAATCTGTAGATGTAATTGAACTCCGTAAAAAAGTAGGGATGGTCTTTCAAAAATCTAATCCTTTCCCCAAATCTATTTATCAGAATATTTCATACGGTCTACATATCCAAGGTATTAAAAACAAGAGAGTGGTAGATGAGAAAGTGGAAGAATCGCTAACCAAGGCTGCTCTTTGGGAAGAAGTAAAGGATCGCTTGAACGAAAATGCTTACGGTTTGTCTGGAGGGCAACAACAGAGACTTTGCATTGCCCGGACATTGGCAGTAGAGCCTGAAATAATTCTTATGGATGAACCATGTTCGTCATTGGATCCCGTTGCAACCGGAAGAGTGGAGGAACTAATTCTTGGCCTAAAAGAAAAGTATACAATTGTGATTGTGACTCATAATATGCAACAAGCTGGAAGAATTTCAGATCGAACTGCGTTTTTTTATCTTGGAAATTTGATTGAATTTGATCAAACGAAGAAAATATTTCTTAATCCATCAAAAAAACAAACCGAAGACTACATTTCTGGGAAATTTGGATGAGAATAAAAATTGAAAAATAAAGTATGGCTACTCACTTTGATACAAACATAGAAAACATTCGCTCAAAATTTTTGCTAATGGGGCAATTGGCGACGGAATCTCTTGAACTTGCATTGGAATCTTTAGAGCAAACAGATCCTAAGAAAGCTAAACTTGTTCGCATTAGAGATGAGGAAATTGATAATCTTGAAAACGAACTTAGTGCAAGTGTAACCATACTTCTATCGACGCACGCCCCAATTGCTTCTGATCTAAGACTTTTGGTTTCAACTATGAAAGCGAGTCATGAAATTGAAAGGATCGGGGACGAAGCAAAAGCTATTGCCAGGAGGTCCAGAAATACAACTATCCATGACTTTCATCAAATTCCTAAAATGGGAAAAATTGCATTGGAGATGATTCGTGACTCACTTGGGGTTTTTGTTGAGTTCGATGAGGAGAAAGCAAAGGCGATTTGGACAACCGATTTATCTGTTGATGCACTAAATGCTGAAAATAATACCTTTTGCCAAGATTTAGTAAATAAAGAACCTGCATCAGCTTCCTCGATTTTTGAAATGCTTTTTATCTCTAAATCATTGGAAAGGATTGCAGATCATGCAGTGAATATATCAAAGGAAGCAGTATTTTTGGCAACTAGTCGAGATGTTCGACATGCAAAAGAATTTAAAAAATCAAAATTACGAAAGAAAACTTTATAATGTACCCTTTAAACACAATAAAAAGTGCACAACCGAAACCCCTTGAGAACTAAATCCTCGTACCTAAAATAATTATGTTAAATATCACATTCTGGGATTTTTTAGTTGGATTTTTATATATCCTTGGTGGATTAGGAATTTTTCTCTTTGGGATGAGGGTTATGAGTGATGGAATCCAGAAAGCTGCTGGGGCAAGTATGCGTCGTATTATGGCTAAGATGACGCAAAACAGATTTTGTGGACTTCTGACCGGTTTATTCATTACTTGCCTTGTTCAATCCTCTTCAGCCACAACTGTTATGGTAGTAAGTTTTGTAAATGCCCAACTGCTTACCTTAATGGAATCTATTGCTGTAATCATGGGGGCTAACCTGGGTACAACCTTAACAGGCTGGATAATTGCTTCAATAGGTAAATTTAGTTTGGCTAAAATCGCTCTACCAATTATCGGAATCGGTTTTCCCTTGATTTTTGTGAGTAAAGCGAAGCTTAAACATTTGGGTGAATTTCTTGTTGGTTTTGGACTCCTTTTTTTTGGTCTTAACGAATTAAAAAATGCCGTTCCTGATGTGAAAAGTTTACTAAGTAGTTCGGATCCAAATGATCAACTAGTTGTGAAACAAATTCAGGGTGTAATTGAGCAGCTCAATAGCTATGGTTTTGGATCTGTCTTAATCTTTTTGGTTATCGGAGTGTTTTTAACGATTCTTGTTCAATCTTCCTCGGCTGCGATGGGAATTACCATTATTGTGGCACTAAATGGTTGGATTAATTTTGAAATTGCCGCAGCAATCGTTCTTGGAGAAAATATTGGTACTACAATCACCGCCTGGCTTGCCTCTATAGGTGCAAATTTAAGTGCTAAGCGAGCAGCCCGTGCCCACTTTATTTTCAATATTACAGGTGTCTGTTGGATGTTACTTCTATTTTACCCATTTGTAACCATGCTAGATAACATAATGCCGGGTGCGATCAAAATTCAAGATGTTACCTATTCGGAAGCTACCACATATTTACTGGAGAATGAATTCAAGGGTGAACCTAAACCACTTGATATTGATAAAGCCAAGAAGGCTATTGTGGATAAAAATATACCTTTGCATTTATCCCTTTTTCATACCTTGTTTAATCTGATTAATATAGGATTATTAATCGGATTTTCACCTAAGTTAGCACAAATTGTAGAAAGAATGGTAAAATCACCTGCTAAAGAAATAAATTCTACTTAACACAACATTTAATCATTATATTTCCTGGCTAGTAAAAAGTCGTTCTTGATATGGAAATTAGCATAGACTTTTTAAATTTAGATTGTTGAATCATCCAGCTTGCCATCGTTTTTTCTTATGATCAAATATGTGATTAATGAGTCTTCTTTCTGTTAATCACTTGAAAAAATCTTTTGTTTCTCCATCGGGAGAAAATATTGATATTGTTGATGTAGATAATTTCACTTTGGCTTCATCCGAGTTTTGTGGAATGCGTGGAGAAAGTGGTTCTGGTAAAACTACATTCTTGCATCTCCTTGCTGGCATATTATCTCCAGATGATGGATCAATTCAAATAGATGGCAAAAATTTGCAAATATTGTCTAGTTCTGCCAAAGACCGTTTACGGGCTGGAACTGTTGGGTATGTTTTTCAGTCTTTTAACCTTCTTCAAGGTTTTAGCTGTATTGAAAATTTGAAATTAGCTATGTCATTTTGCTCTAATTATGATGAAAGTTATGCTGAGGGTTTACTTGAAAAAGTCGGGTTAGCTCATCGGCTATCATACAAGCCCAGTCAACTTTCTATTGGTCAACAGCAAAGGGTTGCTTTAGCTAGGGCACTTGTTAATAAACCAAAATTAGTTCTTGCTGATGAACCTACCGGTAACCTTGATTCAAAAAATGCTAATAATGCTATAAATTTACTTTGTGAGCTTTGCCAGGAGACTGATACTGCTCTTCTTGTAGTGAGTCATGACGAAAGAGTAGTTTCTAATTTTGAACGACAAATTGACTGGAATGAAATTAATAACCCTGATTCTGAAGGGTAGGCTAGAAAGATAATTTTTAAGTAATGAAACAATTTGGAAATCTTTTTCTTTTGTCCACACGTGGAATAAAGCAATTTCTTTTTTCTTCACTTATTGCTTCGCTTTCAATTGCAATGGCAGGCGGTCTGTTTTTAAGCACCTGGAAAATAAAGGAAGGCACACAGAAAGCATTTTCTCTTTCCTCCTGTGGGTTTGATGGGGTTTTGGGAGCACGGGGTTCGAAACTTCAGCTTATTCTCAATGCGGTGTTTCATATGGAGGCCTCCCCTGGGAATCTGGATTGGGAACAGTATGAATTGATCAAGAAAACTCCGGGTGTGAAAGAAGCGTATCCTTTGGCAGTGGGAGATAATTTCAAGGGGTACCGCCTTGTCGGCACCGAATCTTCCTTGTTTAAGGAGCATGAATGGAAAGAGGGAATAAAATATGAGGTCCAATCTGGTGGGAGACTTTTTTCGAAAGATAAGAGGGAAGCATTAGTGGGGAATTTTGTCGCCAAAAAGTTAGGTCTGAAAATAGGAGATCGCTTTCATCCTTATCATGGACTGACTTATCGGGAGGAAAGTAAACACAAGGAAATTTATGTGGTCGTTGGCATCCTGGAGGCTACCGGTACTCCGGCGGATAAGGTGATTTGGATACCGATCAAGGGAATACAATTGATGGAGGGGCATGACAGTGAATATGCCTCATCGGTAAGTGCGGTATTGGTGAAATTGAAAGGAGCAGCAGGTTTTGCACTTGAAATGAAGTACAACAAACAGGGGAATCAAGCCACATTTGCCTGGCCAATTGCGGCAACCCTTGCCGAGTTTTTTGACCGGTTGGTCTGGTTTGAAAAGGTGTTGGAATGGATCGCGTATCTCGTTGGGTGCGTAGCGAGTTTAATCGTTCTGGCTGTATTAAGAAATTCAATGAATGAAAGGAAGCGTGAATTCGCGATTCTTCGTTGCCTAGGTGCAAACCGAAGTTTTGTAACCCAGGTGGTGCTGGGGCAGTCTTTTATTATCTCTCTTGTCGGTGCCATTGGTTCGTTGCTTGTTTATTTTATTATCAACGGGATTGCCGCTCATTTTATCAGAGAACAAACCGGGGTTTTACTGGGTCCTTTTGCATTGGATCTTG
>ERZ802819.2180-NODE-2180-length-11248-cov-18.1128_pt1 | contig 11248 bp, 13 predicted proteins | sample MGYA00345647_ERZ802819 | MGnify/ENA primary metagenome ERZ802819 (study PRJEB30503, sample SAMEA104212355) | marine metagenome | biome: Westerlies Biome; feature: [SRF] surface water layer (ENVO:00010504) within the epipelagic zone...; material: water... | reverse complement strand
ACCCAACCTTACATAAAGAACTTCTCAAAAAAATTAATAATAAATTTTAAATCAAGGCAAATTAAATTAATGATTTTGTGTCATGAAAAAGTCATGTTTTAATGATTTAATTAAAATATAAAATGGGTGATAAAATGACAGATCCAAATAAATACGCTTTTAGAATGCTGTTTTTGTTAATAATTGTAATTATTTTAATTTCATTTTTATTTGATCCTTTAAAACAAGCTTTTGAAGGCAACTCTGCTCTAAATAGTGTAATTATTAGTACTTTTATTTTAGGCACTGTATTTTCATTTCGGCAAACCTTTCGTTTAAGTAAAGAAGCTAAATGGCTTAGATTTATTAAAAGAAAAGATAGTTTAATGCCAGCTAATGTTGCTCTTAAAATAAAGCCTACACTTCTTGCGCCGGTAGCAGCTGTCCTTACTGAAGATAGGAAGGATAATCCTTCATTATCAGCAAATTCATTAGGAACTATTCTAGACGGTGTTTCATCGAGATTGGATGAAAGTAGGGAAATTTTAAGATATATGATTGGACTTCTTGTTTTCCTTGGTTTACTTGGAACATTTTGGGGTTTGTTGCAAACAATTTCGTCTGTTTCTGGAGTTATAAATACAATTGATTTTAATATTGGGAATAATCCTAACGATGGTAACTCACTATTCATGGATATTCAAAAAGGATTAAGCGCTCCTCTAAGTGGAATGTCTACAGCTTTTTCTTCATCCTTATTTGGTCTAGCTGGTTCACTTATTTTGGGTTTTTTAGATCTTCAAGTTGGTCAGGCAAGTAACCGTTTTTTTAATGAATTAGAAGATTGGTTATCTCAAATGGCTATTTTTACCACAAGTGAGGGGGGGAATACTGGCTTAAGTGAGGTCGCTGTAGAAAATTTAGCAATTGTTTCTAAGCGAGCCAATCAAAATGAGAACGAAAGAGTAAGAATAACTGAAAATTTAAACGAGTTAACAATTGTCCTAAATCGACTTGTTGAAAAACTTGATGAAGATAGAAGTGTCAAAGATCATTTAATTACTATTTCATCAATTCTAAAAAATTTAGGTGAACAAAATACTGACAAAATTTCTGAATTTGAATCGAATTTAACTCTAGAGTTAAGAGCTATTTCAAAACAATTATCAGAAATAGAAAAATCTACTAACAAACTTAATAATAAATGAATATTTATGAATTTTTTCTGAAGAGTTAATTTGTCATGTTAAATAAAATTAGAAAAAGACAAGTAGATTATACATGGCCAGGATTTGTAGACGCATTATCTAGTCTATTGATGGTAATTATATTTGTATTAATGATATTTGTTTTGTCACAATTCTTTCTTTCACAAAAAATGACTGGCCAAGATGAAGCTTTAGTTGAATTGAGGAATAATCTAGTAGAATTAGGAGAATTGCTTTCACTTGAAAGAGAAACAACAACAGAATTAACATCACAATTATCTATATTAGAAACTAAGATAGTCGAAGTTAAGAAAAATTTAAAAAATGAAAAAAAACTTGTTGCACAATTTAAAGAAGAGCTCGCAGGCCAAAGTAATATTATAAGTTTGAGCCAAAGTGAAATTAAGGACTTAAAAGAAAAACTTGAAATTAAAATTCAAGACTCATTCCTTTTAAAGAATAATCTTGCTGAGTTAGAAAAAAATATAAATAAAAAAAATTCAGATATTAATAAAAAAGATGAAACTATTAATGCAAACAAAGCAGAAATAAATAAGCTAATATCTGCATCTCTAAAGTTACGAAATAAATTGTCTCAATTACAGACACTTTTATCTGCCTATAAAGCAAAGGATAAAAAGGAAAGGGTTAAAACAGTAAATATAGGTAAAGAAATGAATTCTGCTCTAGCTAGAAGAGTGGAGGAACTTCAGAAATTTAAATCAGATTTTTTTGGTAGAGTTAGAGAACTTATAAAAGGTCGTAAAGAAATAAGAATAGTAGGTGATAGATTTGTTTTTCAGTCAGAAGTTCTTTTTAAAGTTGGTTCAGACGAATTAGGCATCAAAGGACAAGAAGAAATGTCCAAGCTTGGAATAACTTTGATGGAAATAGATAAATCATTGCCTACTGATATTGACTGGATACTTCAAATTGATGGACATACTGATAATTTACCAGTGAAGAAAGGGCAAAATTACTTAGACAATTGGGAATTATCAACTAAGAGAGCATTGTCCGTGCTAAGGTTTTTAATAAAGCAAGGCATTAAACCCACTAGATTATCAGCCTCCGGCTATGGAAGTTTTCAGCCAATCGACAAAAAAAATACAAATGTTGCAAGAGCCAAAAATAGACGAATTGAAATGAAAATAACTCAAAGTACAAAAACTAAATGATTTGAGAAAAAATGATAGACAAACTGGTTAAGAAATTTCAGGCAAATTCAATACAGCATCTTGTAATTATTTTTTTAGTATTTGCCTTAAGTGGATCAGGTTCACTTTTTATATCCTCTCCAATTTTAAAAGCATTAAGTTTAGAAGAATTAATTTCGTCTTATCCTCTATATATTTTTGTAAGAATAATTTTAATTATCCCAATTTATCAACTGTTATTAATAATAATAGCATCACTTTTCGGACAGTTTAATTATTTCTGGAAATTTGAAAAAAAGTTTCTTAAACGTCTAAAAATTATTAAATAATTCAAATAACTTGTATTTAATCAATTTTAATTGTAAACAATCACTAATTATAAACTAAGTTTTAAGAGATTATTATGAAAAAAGACATTCACCCAGATTATCATGAAATAACTGTAATTATGACCGATGGTACCGAATATAAGACTAGGTCTACTATGGGAAAAGCTGGTGACACTCTTAAGCTCGATATAGACCCAAAGTCCCATCCTGCATGGACAGGTCAGCATAGAATATTAGATTCTGGTGGTCAGGTTGCTCGTTTTAATAAACGTTTTTCAGGTCTTGGTATTAAGACCGACTAATCTTCTATCAGATCAAAGTTGCTAAATTCTAATATACTATCTGATAATTTTGTTAATAGCGCAATTCTATTATTTTTGATTATTTTTTCTTCATGATTGACGATTACTGTTTCAAAAAATGAATTTATGGCATATTGCAAATTAATAATTTCTTGTAAAATACTTTTTTGATAATCTAGATTTATTAAATATTTTTTTAAGTTAAAATTTAAATTATCAGATTTATTGTAGATTTCCTTTTCTTCGGAAGTTTCAAAAAGATCAGGATTGACTTTTAAATCGGAAATATCTGGGAGTTTGTTTGATTTGATTATATTATTCAATCTTTTAAAATTAACCAAAAATAATTTAAAATCACTGGTGTCCTTGACATCATTTATATGATTCACTCTTTCGTATAAAATTGGAAATAGATAATTTTTAGCATCTTTTAAACTGAAAACTGATGTAATAATATCGTCTCTAAAATTTTGATTTTTTAGAATAAATCTTACTTTATCAGTAATAAAGTCAACTAAATCTAATTTGATTATTTTGGATGAGTTTTTATATGAGTTAAATGATTCAGTAAAAAGGTCACTTATAGAAATATTTAATTTAAATTTCATCAAAATTTGAACTATGGAAAAACCTGCCCTTCTAAGAGCAAATGGATCTTTTGAGCCACTTGGCTTTTTATTTATTATAAAAAAGCCTGTAAGAGTATCAATATTATCAATCATGGAAAGCATACCTCCAAGATTAGTTGTAGGCATTTCATCTGAAATACCCTTTGGCTTATATTGTTCAAAGATTGCGTTTGAAACCTCCTTTGATTTTCCATTTAATTTACTATAATAAGATCCCATAATTCCTTGTAATTCTGGAAACTCTCCAACCATTTCTGAAACCAGATCAAATTTTGATAAAAGAGAAGCCTCTTTAGCCAAAGATTCATCTACATTAAACAAACTTGAAAAATATTTAGAAACTTTTGATAATCTAATCGTCTTTTCATATAAAGAACCTAAACCCTCATAAAATAAAACGTTTTTTAATTTCTCGTTTAAGATTTTAATTGTAATAGAAGTGTCTGTCTTCCAAAAGAAATTAGAATCAGACAATCTAGCTTTTAATACCCTTTCATTGCCCTCAATTACTCTTTTATCTCTTTCTTTTTCTGGAATAGTATTTGATACAAATAAAAATTTGGGGACTAAATTATTTTTATTGTCGATAATTGAAAAATATTTTTGGTGAACTCTCATTGCCGTAGTCAAAACTTCTTTCGGCAGATTCATAAATTGTTCGTCAATAGATCCAATTAATACGTTCGGAAATTCTATTAATCCTAAAATCTCATCAAGTAAATGGTCATCATCTAATAGTTTTATACTTTTATCTTTTAATAATAATTTTGTATCACTTACTATTTTATTTCTTCTTTTGTCTCTGTCTAATATTACTTTATTTTTTTCTAGTAAACTTTCGTAATCATCTATGCTTCTTACTTCTATTTTTTTGCTGTCATGCCTATGTCCAAAAGTATAATTAGAAAAATATAAAGAGTTATTTTTATCTATTGCAACTTTTCCTTCTACTAGTTGATTATTTAATAATAACAAAATGTTCCTAAGTGGCCTAGCCCATCTTAGTTCAGAATATGCCCACCTTTGACTTTTAGGCCAAACGAAACTATCTATAATTTCATTAATAATATCTGGCAGAACTTCAGATGTATTTATTCCATTTATATGGTTATGATAAAAATAAAACTTTCCATTTTTTGTATCTTTAATAACGATGTCATTTTCTTGAATATTATTTGACTTTAAAAAACCATTAATAGCCTTTTTATCTGATCCAACTCTAGGACCTCTTTTTTCTATTATTTGATTTTTTTGTTTTAAATCTAAATTATTAATTATAATTGATAAATGTCTTGAACTACTAAAAGTTAAAAATGACCCGTAACCTATATCTCTTTTTATAAGTGACTTTTCAAATAAACTTGATAGCTGTTTTTCTGAATTAATTTGCATCCTAGCTGGTATTTCTTCGGAAAAAAGCTCCAAAAGGAGTTTACCCTTATTATCATTATTTTTAGACATGTAATTTGCCCATCCAAGCTAAACAACATGATCTTGACATGTTTCTTACTCTTAATATGTAGGATTGCCTTTCTGAAACAGAGATAACACCTCTTGCATCCAATAAATTGAAAATATGGCTTGCTTTAATACACTTGTCGTAAGCAGGAAGTGGTAAAGGATTAATTTTATCTTCTAACAAAAATGAACATTCTTTTTCAGCATCATTGAAATGCTGAAGTAAAATAGATGAATTTGATTTTTCAAAATTATAAATTGAAAATTCTTTTTCCTGTTGTAAAAAAATATCTCCATAAGTTTTTCCACCTTCGTTTTTTTCTACTCCATCCCAGTCTAAATCATAAACGTTCTCAACCTTTTGAATAAACATTGCTAATCTTTCTAAACCATATGTAATTTCGCTTGCAACAGGTTTAACTTCTATTCCTCCAACTTGTTGAAAATATGTAAACTGACTTATTTCCATACCATCGCACCAAATTTCCCAACCCAAACCTGAAGCACCTAATGTTGGGCTTTCCCAGTCATCTTCAACAAATCTGATATCATGATCGTTAGAATTTAAACCAATAGCATTTAGACTTTCCAAGTAAAGATTTTGTATATTATCCGGAGATGGTTGAATAATAACTTGAAATTGATAATAATGTTGGAGCCTATTTGGATTTTCTCCATATCTTCCATCAGTTGGTCTGCGACACGGCTGAAGATACGCAGCTTTCCATATCGGATCTGGGCCCAACACTCTTAAAACTGTGGCAGGATGAAATGTCCCTGCGCCAACTTCTGAGTCATATGGTTGCATCAAAACACATCCTTGATTCATCCAGTAAGTTTGTAGGTTCATAATAATATTTTGAAATGATTTATTTTTATTCATCGAATAGCATTTGACCTGTTTTTAATAATTTAAGTTATATGTTTGAACGCACATCAAATAATTCAGTCGACATCAAAGGTTAAGCTTCAGAGCATTCTTTATTGTTGCAGTGGTCACCTGTGCTCCATAAACCACATTTATTACATTTATATGCGTCAATACCTTTTTTATTAATATCTTCCTTATTTTCATTTTTATTTCTAAAGTTAATTTTTCTTTTTTCTATTATTTTAAAAATGTACCATACTGAAACAAGTATAATTATTAGCCAAAAAATTTTACCTATAGAAAGCATCATTTTACAATCCAAAGTTCTTGAAAGAACTTCTTTCTTCAATTTTGTGAATAAACATATCTAGCGCTCCAGATAACAAATTCCCAAAACCAAAAAGTTTTTTCTTTGGTGCAAACTCTTTGATTTTAACATTTTCTCCAAACCTATCTTTTAAAACTGCCTTCATTTCGCCAAAAGAATCTATCAACCCTAATTCTAAACTTTTTTCACCTGACCAAAAAGCTCCAGTAAAAATTTCTTTATTTTCATTCGTTATTTTACTACCCCGCCTAGACTTAACAAATGAAATAAACTGATTATGCAATTCTTTTTGAATACCTTTTAATCTTTTAACGTCATTATTATTTTCAGGTAAAAATGGGTCTAAAATCGCTTTATTATCACCTGAGGTATAAAGGCGACGTTCTACTCCAAGTTTTTGAATAGCTTTATCAAAACCAAATCCAGAAGATACAACACCTATAGAGCCAACTATTGATGCCTTACTAGCAAAAATTTCGTCTGCAGAACATGCTAGCCAATAACCACCAGATGCAGCGACATCTTCAACAAAGGCTAAAACTGGAATATTTTTTTTCTCTGATAATCCCCTAATACGCTTTGAAATCATTTCCGATTGAACAGGTGATCCTCCTGGAGAATTTATCTGTAGAGCCACAGCTTTTAAATTTTTTACTGAAAAAGCATCTTCAATATTCTTATCAATTTCATTTAAGTTCAAACCTTTTCTTCTGCCCATATTAGGCGCAATAATTCCATTGAGTGGAATTACTGAAACATTTTGAGACTTCCTGAAAATAGAAAGAAAACCCATCGAATACCTCTATCTGTTGATTTGTTATGTCATTACTTAATGTTGCAATACTAAAGTACAACATTTATTTAATTTCTTAAATAAATTGTTTATGAAAAATTAAAAATTCCCTTCTCACTTATTAACCTTGCTTTTTTTGTCATCAATTTTTTTTTATTATATAATTTTAATCCTGACATTAATTCTGTTGGACTTGCGCCACCTTTTCTTGCGACTAATATAATTCTTTTAGATGATTTTTTAGAATTAGGCCAAAATGGGAAAATTTTAAATGAGCCAGTTTTTTTTCTGAGATGATATAGTACTAGATCTAAAATTTCTGTTGTTATAATTAAAAAAATAATGCCCTTATCTTTAAGTAATTTGACTGAATTATCTATCCACTTCTCTATATTCATTATTACTTTAGCATGATTTTCTAATTCGTTTTTAGATCTATTTTTATGCTCTTTATAAAATGGCGGATTCGATACAACAATATCAAAAGTATTAAGAAAATCTTTGCTAATATTAAAAACATCACAATTCAAAAGATTTATCTGTTTTTGAAAATTATTATTTATAATATTCTCTTCAGCTAACTCTAGATACTGGTCATTATTTTCTATTGCAGTAAGTTTAATTTTTTTATTTTTATAAGCAATTATTAAACTTATTGTGCCAACGCCTGAACCAACATCAGCTAACAAAACATCTTTTCTTTTATATTGTAGCAAAAAACTATTTACAAAAGCAGCCAAAAAAACAGCATCAAATCCATATCTAAAACCATGTTTCAACTGTATGATTGAAATTTTTCCCTTTAATATATTATCGACGGTTCTATTTATGGAAGACATAACATCTCTTTAATTAAAGTTATATAAAGGTTTAATATATTTTATTAGCAAGTTATAATATAAAAGTTGATTTTTGGAAAATGTAGATGAACAAAAAAATTAGAGAAAAGTCTATAAATAGCGTAATGAAACTAAATAAAGCTCTAGAAAAAAGCTTAAATGGTGTTGATAAAGAAATAATAATTAGGCTTGATAAATCAATACCTCTAATCAACGACATCGGAAAGCACCTAATTAAAGCTTCAGGAAAAAGATTACGTCCTCTTCTTACCTTAGCCATGGCAGCTCAGTTTAACGATTATTCAAAAAATCCAAAAATATTAGCTGCAGCCGTTGAATTTATTCATACCGCAACATTACTTCATGATGATGTTGTAGATGAATCAAATTTAAGAAGAGGGAAAAAAACTGCCAATATGATATGGGGAAATGAATTTAGCGTTCTAGCTGGAGATTTTCTATTTGCTCAATCATTTGAATTAATGGTTGAAACAAGATCAATTGAAGCTTTGTCAAGTTTAGCAACAGCATCTTGTAAAATCACTCAAGGTGAGTTTCAACAAATGCAAATTTCGAATAAACCAGAAACTAGTATTGAAAAATATTTTGAAGTCATAGGAAAGAAAACTGCTGAATTATTTGGGGCATCTTGTGAAAGTGGCGTAATAGTTGCCAATGGAAATGTTAAACAACAAAAAGCAGCTTATAACTATGGATATAACTTAGGCTTAGCTTTTCAAATTGTTGATGATCTTATGGATTTTAATAGTAAATCAAATAAAATGGGTAAAAATTTAGGTGATGATTTTAAATTAGGTAAGACAACCCTGCCTATCATTTTAGCTTGGGAAAAAAGCAACTCATCAGAAAGAAAGTTTTGGATTAAAACAATTAAAGAACTAAAACAAGAACCTTCTGATTTCAGCAAAGCATTAACTATCCTTAATAAATATTATATATTTGATGAGTGTAAAAATAAAGCACAAGAATTTATTTCAATAGCTAAAGAAGCACTTTTTGAACTTCCAAATACAAAGTTTAAAGAATATTTTGTTGGTTTGGCGGATGAGAGCATTGAAAGATCTAAATGAGAATATGAATGGATAAAGTCTCAACAAATAGAATTGATTGTCAAAAAAATATTGAAAATGACAATATAAGAGAGAAAATAAAATTTATCATAAAAAGAGATAAAAAGTATAATCTTCGTGATTTATCAAGAGCTCTTAAAAAAAATGACGCTTACTTACAACAATATATATTTCGAGGGACTCCTAAAATTCTTCCTGAAGAATATAGACACAAATTAGCTGAAATACTTAATGTAAACATCAATGAACTAACACCAAATTGGTTGAGAAAAATCATACCTGAAGAAAAGCTAATTACTTTTAAAAATATAGAAACAGAATCACTTGATAATAACTATATATCCATTTCACAAAAACTATTAGTTGATTTAGATTTTTCAAAATTAGAAAACTTATTTTTTTATCAAACTAATACAAAAAAAGGTATAATAACTACTATTGTGGATGTTGGAATAAATAAATATACAAAACCTGACTTATACCTACTAAATGATAAAAAAAAATTCTTTTTAGCTTATATTGAATTAAGTCAAGTTAATAATACTAAAATGAGCATAAAACCATACTTAGATTCATTTTACCCATTCCATATTTCAGCAGAAATATTAAAGATAAGTGGAAGAGCTTTGTGGCAAGGATCTAATATATTTCAAAAATGAAAAGAAAAAATAAATTACCACAAAACTTTGACACTAAAGTTCTTACAATCAACCATATTGGATCAAAAGGAGAAGGTGTTTCATATTTATATACTGAATTTGATTATAAAGAAAAAGAGCATCATTTCTTTATTCCTTTTAGTTTACCAAATGAAATAATTATAGCTAAACCTACTCATTTTTCTTCTGAGGGAATAAGAGCAGAAATAATTGAAATACAAGAATTATCAAGCGATAGAATAGATCCTAAATGTAAACACTTTTTTAAGTGTGGTGGCTGTACACTTCAACATTGGAACTTTGAAAATTATAAAAGTTGGAAATTCCATAAAGTTTCCTATCCAATTTTAAAATTATCTTCAAATACAAATGTTAAGCCAATAATAACATCATCTTTAAACAGTAGAAGACACGCTAAGTTTATAGCAAAAAAAACTAAAACAACTACAATAATTGGCTTTAATGAATATAGAACTAATTTTATCACCAAAATAAATGAATGTATTATACTTGATGAACAACTACTAAAATTAATTAATAATATAGAAAAACCTCTTAATAAACTTATGCAAATTGGTGAAACAATTCATATTCATGCAAACCTTTTAGATAATGGCATTGATTTATTAATAGATGGATTAAAAAAAATTCCTTTCAATAAATTTACAGAACTTAATGAAACTCTATTACAAAATAATGTCATTAGGTTTAACCGTAAGAGTAACAATAAAATAATAGAGCTTCTATTTATTACAGAAAAAACAAGCTTATCCAATAAATTGTTCTTTTCAACTGTGTATCCTACTCCTGGTGGATTTTTACAAGCAACTTTTGAAGGTGAAAACGCTATTGTTAACAATACAATTAATGCCTTAGAAAACATCAATAAAAGTAGGTTAATATGTGAGCTCTTTTCTGGCTGTGGTACAATTACTATACCTCTTCTTTTAAAAAATTTTAAAATTCATGCTTTTGAAATAAATAACGAAACTCTTGAGGCAATTAATATAGCAGCTAAAAAACATGGTTTGGTTAATAACGTTGTTACAGAAAATAGAAACTTAAAAACAACACCATTAAACCCAGAAGAATTAACAAAATATGACGCGATTATTATTGATCCACCAAGATCAGGTGCACGTTTACAATTTTCAAATATTGCGAAGTCTAAGGTGCCAATCGTAGTAAGTATTTCTTGTAATATTAATACATTTATAAGAGATTCTAAATTATTAATTGAAAATAATTATGAATTAAAATGGGTTCAACCAATTGATCAATTTCTATTTTCTTCACATGTTGAAATAGTTGGTCTTTTTGAGATAAGTAAGGTTAATTAAATGTTAATCAAAAGATCTGTAACGATTAACAAACACAGAACTTCATTATCTCTAGAGAGTGAATTTTGGGAGGCTATAAAAATAATTTCTAAAATAAAAAATTGTTCAATTGAAAGTTTAATTACTCGTATAGATCTAAATAGAAAAACTTCATTAGCATCTTCAACAAGAGTTTTTATTTTACAATTTTTTAGAAAAAATTAACCAGTTATTCCAATCTGCCATGGAGCAAATTCGTGACGTCCAAGGTTTAAAATTTCACTTT
>ERZ802819.2177-NODE-2177-length-11264-cov-13.4921_pt1 | contig 11264 bp, 10 predicted proteins | sample MGYA00345647_ERZ802819 | MGnify/ENA primary metagenome ERZ802819 (study PRJEB30503, sample SAMEA104212355) | marine metagenome | biome: Westerlies Biome; feature: [SRF] surface water layer (ENVO:00010504) within the epipelagic zone...; material: water... | reverse complement strand
GACAGCGTGTAAAAATCCTGTTTCTCCCTCCTTTAATACATAGTCTGTAATTCCTTTTATAGTCCAAGCCATAGAAACACAACCAGCCATCATAGCTTCTAAAAGTGCATTTGGGCAGCCTTCAAAATGGGATGGGAATATATAAATGTCTGTGTTCGCCAGAAATTCAGGAACTTGCTGTCGATTTAAAGGGCCAAGAAATGAAATTTGGCCTGTTTTGGTCCAAGGTTCCAAGGCTTTTTCCAGTTTTTTTCTATGTGCACCTTTTCCTGCGATACTTAAATGAAAGGGTATTTCTTGTAAACTCAAATTCTCAACTAATTTTGGTAAATGCATCACTCCTTTTTGGTTATGCTCTAACCTCCCTAAAAAACCTAGTTGTAGAATGTCTTTTAGTCCTCTCTCATTTTGGGAAGCCAATTCAAAAGGCAAAGGATCAATCCCATTAGGGATGAGATGCATGATAGCACGCCGTGTTGGTAGGTATTGCGAAAATGGTTTACAAAGTGATGGTAACGTGTAGGATAAATCAGGTAGTAGTGTTCTTTGGCAAAGGCAAAAGAACTGCTCATGTTGATGGAAGGCAGTCCAAAACTTTTGGGGTCTGAAACCATCATTACGTGCTTGTCATCTGTTTTAAGTCGTCGCCCTGTTTTGTAGCGAATATTCGTACTGGACTCACGATCGCCAATTATTTTAGCAGGTTGCTCCACATTTATGGTGCCGTGATCTGTGGTAATAATAAGCTGATAGCCTTTTTGTTGTGCGGATTTAATAATGTCTAGCAAAAGGCTGTTTTGAAACCAGCTCTTAGTAAGCGAACGGTATGCCTTATCGGAATTTGCCAGTTCTTTAATTACATCCATCTCCGTTTTGGCGTGTGAAATCATGTCCACAAAATTATAGACAAGGACTTGAAGGCCATCTGCGGGATCTGCCTTAAGCGTATCTAAAAACTTACGGGCTTCATGAGGCTTGTTTACTTTAGTATAGGCGTGTTTTATTTTTAACCCTAAGCGATCCAATTGAGCACCCAAAAATTCGTGCTCATGCATGTTTTTACCCCCTTCATCGATGTCATTTTTCCACCATTGTGGATATTTTGTTTCCATTTCAGCAGGCAATAGTCCAGCAAAAAAAGCATTGCGTGCATACTGAGTAGCGGTGGGGAGTATGCTGAAATATGAGGTTTCCATTTCTGTTTTGTAGTATGGCGCAATAATGGGGGATATGGAAATAAACTGATCGTATCGCAGGTTATCAATCATAAGCAATAGCGTAGACGTTTTGTTTAGCTTGGGTGCAACCAGTTTTTTAAATACTTGATTTGAAAAAAGCTTTTCTTCATTGTCATCAAACAGCAAATCGGCATAATGCTTCTCAACAAAGCGTGAGAAAGCAATGTTAGCTTCTGTTTTTTGATAGGTAAATATTTCTTTGAGTTCTGGTGAATCAATACTGTCGATTTCAATTTCCCAATACAAGATTTTTTGATACACATCACTCCAACTGTTAAGCGATTCCGCTTGCATTAGATCTGTGCTTAATTGCCTAAACGATTGCTGATAAGTGGTAATTGTTTTTTCGGTCACTAGTTTACTGGCGTCCAAATTCTTTTTCAGTGAAAGTAAAATTTGATTTGGATTTACAGGCTTAATAAGGTAGTCGGCAATTTTAGCACCAATAGCTTCCTCCATGATGTTCTCTTCTTCACTTTTGGTAATCATGATGACAGGCAGTCCAGGGTGGTCTTGCTTAATTTCACTCAACACCTCTATGCCTGACATGCCGGGCATGTTTTCGTCCAATAAAACGATGTTAAAATTTGTGTCTTTTAAGAGAGCTATGGCGTCTTGACCACTGTGTGCTTTTGTAATATTATAGCCCTTTTGGCTTAGGAAAAGAATGTGGGCTTCTAACAAATCTATCTCATCGTCAATCCACAAAAGTTCAATCGGCTGCATATATGTATCTTTGTACGTAATTTTTTATAAAGTGAAACTCACTCAATACAACGACCCAATTTACGGATTTATTACAATCCCAACTCCGTTTATTGGCAAACTTATCAATCATCCATATGTGCAACGCTTGCGCAGGATAAAACAGATGGGCTTATCATTTTTGGTATTCCCCTCAACAGAGCACACCCGTTTTCAACACGCTTTGGGCGCCATGCATTTGGCCACCAAAGCAGTTGCAAGCCTTCGTAAGCAAGGCGTTCAGATAAACGACAGCGAAGCCGAGGCGCTTTACGCAGCGCTGCTTCTACACGACCTTGGCCACGGTCCGTTTTCACATGCGCTAGAGCACGCACTACTACCTAACACGGCACACGAAAAAATATCTTTGGTACTGATGCGTGATATGAATCGTGAATTTGAGGGTAAACTTGATTTAACGATTCAAATGTTTACCAATAAATATGCACGTGGGTTTTTTAACCAACTTATTTCCTCACATATTGATTTGGACAGGTTGGACTATTTAAAACGAGACAGTTTTTATTCAGGGGTTACGGAGGGTAATATCAACTCAGAACGCTTGATTACCATGATGACAGTTAAGGAGGATACCTTAGTCTTTTTTACCAAGGCCATCCATTCCATTGAAAAGTTTTTACTCGCCCGCCGTATGATGTATTGGTCGGTATATCTGCATAAAACAAGCTTTGTTGCTGAGGAGTTGTTGATTCGCTTTTTTAAGCGTTTTGACCAGTTGGATGATGCAACCAAGACTTCTTTGGGTACGGCTGCCTTAGCGGGTATTGCTAACAACAAAAATGCGGAATTAGAAGATAAAATTCCATATTTCATACAATTAGACGATAACGATATTTGGGTTACCCTTAAGGGAGCAAGCCATTGCGACGATGCCATTTTAGCCGCACTGGCAAATATGATTTTAAACCGTGATTTACTCAAAATTCAGATTGCCAACCAACCCATTGGCAAAACTGAGCTGACAGCCAAACAACAATTTTTTATGGAAAAACTAGGTTTTTCGGCAACGGAAATTGACTATTTCGTTTTTTCTGGAAGCCTAAGCACGCAGGGCTATAATTTAGATGAGCCACCCATCAAATTATGTTCTCTCGATGGAGCGCTAACTGTATTCGATGCGTCTTCTGAAAACGCACATTTCCCCATACTCACAAGAAAGGATTATAAGTACTTCTTGGCATTCCCAAAACAAGACGGATATTTTTCGTAATTTTGCACCTATGAAATTTAATGCCACCCAAATAGCGGAACTGGTTTCTGGCACTGTTGATGGTGACCCTAAAGCAGAGGTTTCTAAATTGTCTAAAATTGAAGAAGGAACAAAAGGAAGTTTGTCTTTTCTAGCCAATCCCAAATACACCCCTTTTTTATACAGCACAGCTGCAACCATAACTTTGGTCAGTGATGACTTTGTGGCTGAAAAAGATTACAAAACAACCCTTGTTCGTGTGGCCGACCCTTATGAGGCCTTTTCAAAGTTGTTAAATCACTATAACAAAATCAAGCATGTGCCTACGCCCAGCGTGTCTGAAAAGGCATTTGTTTCAGAGGATGCGTCCTGCTCAGACGGTGTATCAATCGGAGATAATGCACACATTGGTGCCCATACGACCATCGGAAAAAACTGTGTGATCCAACCACAAGTATTTATTGGTGAAAACGTCACCATAGGTGATAACACCATTATCCATGTTGGTGCACGCATTATTGACGACACCGTTATCGGAAGCGATTGTGTAATTCAAAATAACGCCGTTATTGGTGCCGATGGTTTTGGGTGGGCGCCCAATGAAAGCGGTTCATACGATAAGGTTCCACAAACGGGCAATGTAGTTCTTGGCAACCACGTTGACATTGGCGCAAACACCACGATTGACCGCGCAACACTTGGATCAACGCGTATTGGAGACGGAGTTAAGCTTGACAACCTTATCCAAATAGGACATAATGTTGAAATCGGCGCACATACTGTTATTGCGGCACAAACAGGTATTGCAGGATCAACCAAGATAGGGACGCACTGCCAAATTGGTGGACAGGTTGGTATTAGCGGTCATTTGACCATTGGAAACCGTGTTGGTATTCAAGCCAAGTCCGGTATTTTGAAAAACATTAAAGACGATTCAAAAATCATGGGGTATCCGGCCTTTGATTATACAGCATTTAATAAATCGTATGTGCATTTTAGAAATTTACATACGCATATTACAGATTTGCAATCCCTAAAAAAGAAACTTAACCATGACTAAACAAACAACTATCTCCAAGGCTGTTTCGTTAAGCGGTGTTGGAATCCACACAGGAAAAAAAGTTAAACTTACATTCAAGCCAGCACCAGTCAATCATGGTTATGCCTTTTCACGCGTTGATTTAGAAGGAAGTCCCATCATAAAGGCAGACGCCAACTTGGTGGTAAACACAACCAGAGGCACAAACCTTGAAAAGAATGGCGTAAGCATACAAACATCAGAGCATGTTTTGGCCGCACTTGTTGGGCTGGAAATAGACAATGTTTTAATAGAATTAAATGCATCTGAACCACCCATCATGGACGGTTCTTCTATCCATTTTGTTGAAGCCTTATTGAAAGCTGGCATCGAAGAACAAGATGCCGAAAGGTATGAATATGTGGTTCGTGAAAACATCACATTTGCTGATGAAGAAACTGGGAGTGAAATAACCGTTATTCCAGCGGATAATTATCAGGTTACCACCATGGTCGACTTTGGTACCAAAGTTCTTGGGACGCAAAACGCAAACCTAAAAAACCTCGCTGACTTTAAGGATCAATTTGCCAACGCACGCACCTTTAGCTTTTTGCATGAAATAGAATCATTACTTGAACACGGGCTCATCAAAGGTGGCGATCTCAATAACGCCATTGTGTATGTAGACAAGGAGCTTTCTGAAGAGACCATGAGCAAGCTTTGCAAGGCATTCAACAGAGATAGTATTTCAATGAAGCCTAATGGCATTCTTGATAATCTGACATTAAAATACCCCAACGAAGCTGCACGCCATAAGTTGCTAGACGTGATTGGTGATTTGGCACTAGTGGGCTGCCGTATTAAGGGCAAGGTCATTGCAAACAAACCCGGTCACTGCACCAATACAAATTTTGCCAAAAAGCTCGCTAAAATCATCAAACAAGAAAGACGCAATCGCGTACCTGAGTTTGATTTAAACGCTGAGCCAGTAATGGACGTAAATGCCATTATGAATGTGTTACCTCACCGCCCTCCCTTCTTGTTGGTAGACAAGATTTTGGAATTGAGCGACACGCATATCGTAGGAATGAAGAGCATCACGATGAATGAGCCTTACTTTGCAGGACATTTCCCTGGACAACCTGTTATGCCCGGCGTACTGCAGATAGAGGCCATGGCGCAAGCAGGGGGTGTATTGGTATTGAATACCGTTCCAGATCCAGAAAACTACCTTACATTTTTTATGAAAATTGAAAATGCCAAATTCAAGAACCCCGTTGTTCCTGGAGATACGCTTATTTTCAAAATGGAATTATTATCGCCCATACGTAGGGGTATTTGTCATATGCAAGCCGTAGCGTATTCGAGAGGCAGGGTTACAACAGAGGCTGAAATGATGGCTCAAATTGTACGAAAAGATCAAGTCAAAGTATGAATCAACCATTAGCATACGTACATTCAGATGCGAAAATTGCAAAGAATGTCGTAATAGAGCCTTTTACCACAATTGATAAAAACGTGGTGATAGGTGAGGGGACCTGGATTGGTCCGAACGTAACCATTATGGAAGGTGCGCGAATAGGGAAAAATTGCAGTATTTTTTCTGGTGCTGTCATCAGTGCTGTTCCGCAAGACCTTAAGTTTAATGGAGAAAAAACAACCGCTGAAATAGGTGATAACACAACCATTAGAGAATGTGTTACCATAAACCGTGGCACTAAATCAAGAGCCAAGACCAAAATCGGGAAGCACTGCCTGATTATGGCTTATTCTCACATTGCGCACGATTGTATAGTGGGTGATCACTGTATTTTCTCTAACAACAGTACGCTCGCAGGGCATATTTCTGTAGGCAATCACGTTATTCTGGCTGGAATGACAGCCGTACACCAGTTTTGTTCCATTGGCGATCACGCTTTTGTTGCAGGTGGTTCATTGGTACGTAAGGATATCCCACCATTTGTAAAAGCAGCTCGTGAGCCGCTTTCCTATGCGGGTGTTAATTCTGTTGGTTTGAGACGTAGGGGCTTTGATTCAGATAAAATCAAAGAAATTCAGAGCATTTACCGCATCCTCTACCAAAAGAACTTTAACAATACCCAAGCAACACAGATTATTGAAGCAGAAATGGAAGCATCGACAGAAAGAGATGACATCCTTCAGTTCATCAGACTATCACAACGCGGTATTATGAAAGGATATATTCAAAACTAATTATGGCATCAACTTCAGATATTCGAAAAGGTCTTTGTATTCATTACAACAATGACATTTATAAAGTAACAGAGTTTTTACACGTCAAACCGGGAAAAGGCCCCGCGTTTGTGCGCACCAAGCTCAAGAGTGTAACTTCAGGAAAGGTGATTGACAATACTTTTTCTGCTGGACATAAAATTGAAGATGTACGTGTGGAAACACGTAAGTATCAGTTTTTATACGCAGTTGGCGATGTGTACCACTTTATGAACACAGAAGACTACAATCAAATTGAATTGCAAGAAAGCATCCTTGATCAGCCTAAATTGATGAAAGAAGGGGAGATCGTTACTGTTATGACAAATACCGAAAATGACAGTCCGCTTTGTGTTGATATGCCTGCCAGTGTAATTCTAGAAATTACACACACCGAACCTGGTGTCAAGGGCAATACGGCTACAAACGCCACAAAACCTGCAACTGCCGAAACCGGCGCAAAAATTAATGTTCCTTTGTTTATTAACGAAGGAGATAAAATAAAAGTAGATACCGAAAAAGGTGCCTACATCGAACGCGTAAAAGAATAACATGAGCGTATTAGTAACCAAAGATTCAAACATAATCGTACAAGGCTTTACGGGGAGTGAAGGCACTTTTCATGCAAGCCAAATGATTGCTTATGGCACCAATGTCGTTGGAGGTGTAACCCCCGGAAAAGGCGGACAAACACATTTAGAAAAACCCGTTTTTAATACCGTTGCGGAAGCTGTTAACGAAGTAAACGCAGATACGTCCATCATTTTTGTACCACCAGCCTTTGCTGCTGATGCGATAATGGAAGCCGCTGAAGCTGGAATAAAGGTCATCATTACCATTACAGAAGGTATTCCCGTGAACGACATGGCAAAAGCCATGGAATATGTCAACGGTAAAGACTGCCGTGTGGTCGGTCCAAACTGCCCAGGTGTTATTTCTCCAGATGAAGCCAAGGTGGGTATTATGCCAGGATTTGTCTTCAAAAAAGGAAACGTAGGGATCGTTTCCAAATCAGGAACACTAACTTACGAAGCTTCGGATCAAGTAGTGAAAGAAGGATATGGCATAACAACCGCAATTGGAATTGGTGGTGATCCCATCATAGGAACTACAACCAAAGATGCCGTGCAATTGCTTATGGAAGACGTCGAAACCGAATGTATTGTCATGATAGGCGAGATAGGCGGACAATTGGAAGCAGACGCTGCTAACTGGATAAAATCGCAAGGCAACCCAAAACCCGTAGTTGGGTTTATCGCTGGAGAAACAGCGCCTAAGGGCCGTACCATGGGACATGCAGGGGCAATAGTAGGTGGTGCAGAAGACACCGCTGAAGCCAAAAAAGAAATCATGAAATCGTGTGGCATACACGTTGTGGATTCACCAGCAGCCATTGGAAAGACCGTAGCACAAGTTTTAGCATAATATCATGGATTTAGTAAAAGGAAAAAACATCATCATTACAGGCGCCAGTAGGGGCATAGGACGTGGCATAGCCATGGCATTTGCCAAGCAAGGTGCCAATGTAGCCTTCACATACAGCTCTTCCGAAGGCCCAGCCAAGGAGTTGGAAGCAGAACTTAGCGCATTTGGCATAACCGCAAAGGCTTTTAAATCAAACGCTGCTGACTTTGATGCTGCACAACAACTTGTTGCCGATGTATTGGAAATATTCGATTCTATAGATGTACTCATTAACAACGCTGGCATTACCAAAGACAACCTGTTGATGCGCATTACGGAAGAAGATTTTGACAAGGTCATTGAAGTCAATTTAAAATCTGTTTTCAACATGACCAAGGCGGTGCAACGCACCATGCTCAAGCAACGACACGGAAGCCTAATTCATATGAGTTCTGTTGTTGGCGTTAAAGGAAATGCGGGTCAGTCAAATTACGCCGCATCCAAAGCAGGTATTATTGGTTTTTCAAAATCAATAGCACTTGAATTGGGTTCAAGAAATATAAGATCAAATGTGATCGCACCCGGATTTATCGAAACAGAAATGACCGATAAACTCCCTGAAGATGTCGTAGCCCAATGGCGGGCGGGCATTCCACTAAAACGCGGCGGCTCCACAGAAGATGTAGCCAACGCTTGCCTTTTTTTAGCCGCTGATTTATCTGCATACATAACAGGACAAGTATTGCACGTAGATGGCGGTATGTTAACCTAAAATTTATATCATGGAAAAATTACCAAAACTTGGATTACCCCTAATAATACTTATAATCGTAGGTGTTATTTTTATTTCAAAATCATACATCAACATCCCTTACGGAGAAGCTGGTGTAGTATGGAAACGCTTTGGAGGCGGAACCGTAGTTGATGAACCACCCTTGGGCGAAGGGTTTCGTTTTATCGCACCTTGGAACCGTGTCTATACATACAACATCAAACAACAAGAAGAGTTTGAGAGCGGCATGCGAGTGCTTTCTTCAAACGGACTTGAAATTTCCCTAGACGTATCGGTTTTATACCAACCAAAGATTGACGAACTGGGCATGTTGCACAAAACAAAAGGCGAAAACTACCTGAACATCGTTATTGTTCCGGAAATTCGTGCAGTTGCCCGATCTGTAATTGGACGCTACACGCCCGAACAATTGTACTCCTCAAAGCGTGACGCCATTCAAAATGAAATTTTTGAAGAAACCATGCGCAAGGTAGAAGGACAACATGTACAACTCAATGCAGTATTGGTACGTGATGTAACCCTTCCAACGTCTATTAAAGAGGCTATTCAACGTAAACTTACCCAAGAGCAAGAAGCCTTGGAATATGAGTTTAGGTTAGAAAAAGCACGTCAGGAAGCAGAAAAAGTGCGTATTGAAGCAGAAGGGAAAGCAGTAGCCAACAGGCTATTAGCAGCATCGCTAACACCAAACATCCTTAAAGATAAAGGGATCGAGGCGACTCTTTTGTTGGCAGAATCGCCTAACACTAAAATTATTGTTGTTGGAGGTGGCGAAGATGGACTGCCACTTATTTTAGGAAATCAGTAAGGTTTTCAAAAAATTTTCGATATTTGCATCGTAATGAATAAAGCACATTTTTTCCACCACAACAATATTGCGTTTCAAACGTGCTAGGTGGAGTATGTCAATAACCGTCTAACCCGTTTGTATTGCTCAAACGGGTTTTTTGTTATAATAAAGTCATGAAAGAAAATATACGTATCGCGATTCAGAAGTCAGGAAGACTTAACGAAGAATCATTAAAACTGCTCAAGAGCTGTGGCATTGCTATCAACAATGGCAAAGACCAGCTTAAGACATCGTCATCAAATTTTCCCATAGAGGTTTATTACCTGCGCAATGGAGATATTCCGCAATACCTTAGAGATGGGGTGGTGGATTTGGCCATTATAGGTGAAAATCTAATCGTTGAAAAAGGGGATGACATACCCACACTTGAGCCGCTGGGCTTTTCAAAATGTCGGGTGTCCATTGCTGTTCCAAAAGGGGAGGCATACAGCGGCGTTGCCGATTTAGCAGGCAAACGCATCGCTACATCCTATCCAAAAACAGTTCAGAAATACCTCTCGGAATGGAACATTAAAGCTGATTTACACATCATTAATGGTTCGGTGGAGATAGCACCCAACATTGGCCTATCAGATGCTATTTGCGACATCGTTTCCAGTGGATCTACGCTATTTAAGAACAACCTTAAAGAAGTTGAAGTGCTGTTTAAATCACAAGCCGTTTTGGTTGGTGGCAATAATTTATCTGCAGCCAAGAAAGAAATTCTAGAAACTTTTTTGTTTCGCATTCGTGCCGTAAATGCTGGAAAAAACTCCAGATACATCATCATGAATGTGCCCAACTACGCCATTGATACCATATCTAAAATGCTGCCGGTACTAAAAAGCCCAACGGTTATGCCCTTGGTTGAAGAAGGTTGGAGCTCCTTACACTCGGTAATAAACAAAAACACCTTCTGGGAAATGGTAGATGAGCTAAAGGCTGCTGGTGCCCGAGATATATTGGTATGTCCCATTGAACGAATCATTCAATAATGAAGTTAATATCCAATCCTGATCGAAGTACATGGCAGGCGCTTACTCAGCGTCCAACTGCCGATTTCTCTTCCATTGAACCCATTGTGGACGAAGTCTTTGCTGCCGTGCGTAGCAATGGCGATGCTGCCGTTCGGGAGTACAGCCAAAAGTTTGACGCATATACGCCTGATCAACTGATGGTAGATACGCAAGCATTGGCAAATGCCAAAAGCGAATTATCTTCACAACTGGTTGCTGCAATTGACGTGGCCTATGAAAACATTTACCGCTTTCATAAAGCACAAAAAACAGCACCCGTTCGTTTGGATACCCAAGAAGGGGTTAGCTGCTGGCAAGAGAAAAAACCCATTGAGAAAGTAGGGGTTTATATTCCGGGTGGAACTGCTCCGCTGTTTTCTACTGTGTTAATGCTGGCTATTCCAGCCCAACTGGCAGGTTGTAGTCAAATTGTATTGTGCACACCACCAAACGAAGCAGGTATTCCTGCCGCCATTCGCTATGCAGCTCAAAAATGTGGCGTAACGCTCGTGGCACAAATCGGTGGCATACAGGCCATAGCTGCCCTTACATTTGGCACTGAAAGCATTCCTAAAGTCTATAAGATATTTGGCCCCGGCAATCAGTTTGTAACGGTAGCCAAGCAAAAGGCAACCCAACACCAAACCGCTATTGATATGCCCGCAGGCCCTTCCGAACTCTTGGTGGTTGCAGACAGCACGGCAAAGCCCGCTTATGTGGCTGCCGACCTGTTGTCCCAAGCCGAGCACGGCAAAGACAGTCAGGTGATATTGGTTACTA
>ERZ802819.2167-NODE-2167-length-11310-cov-16.8901_pt1 | contig 11310 bp, 10 predicted proteins | sample MGYA00345647_ERZ802819 | MGnify/ENA primary metagenome ERZ802819 (study PRJEB30503, sample SAMEA104212355) | marine metagenome | biome: Westerlies Biome; feature: [SRF] surface water layer (ENVO:00010504) within the epipelagic zone...; material: water... | reverse complement strand
GACCTCCAATAAGCTGATGAACACGAGCTGCTGTGGCATGGGGATGGTCAGTTCGACCAGATTTAAATCTCTCAAAACCCCTCTTAAGCTCATCAATAATTAAATATGGGCTACACGGAGAAATGTCGGAGTCAAGATAGTCAGACAATGGAATAAACCTCTCTAAGACTCCGAGTTCATTATAATTGCCTTTGTTCTGGATTCTGGCTGATTTCGGTTAGTGGATGCTGACAGTTGATTTGTTAATGACAGTGTGACTTTATATACCATGACAGTGCAAGTGAACAGTTTTATTAACTACGGAACTAAAAGTAGCATAGGGCACAGTTTTGGAAAATTTTTCAGAGTAAGATGTTTTATATTCTAGTTTATTTATGCAGGGTCTTTGGTTGCCACTGATTTCTGAAATATCTACGTCTGACACCTCATATTCTGTTGAAACGCTGCAATTTTCATTTGTCTACGCCTTATTATCATTGTCCTTATTGTTAATAATTGGGATTATTTTTGATAAAGTAGGTTTGAAATTGGGCATTCCCGGATCGATTTTTTTATTTTTCTCGGGCTTATTCTTTCACAACGTCACAGGATTTAATTTAGAAACATTTCCTCTCGAGGAAATCCATGTTGTATCTGTTACGATTCTTTTGTTTTTTAGTGGACTCGCTTTTTCAAAAAGCTTACTGAAACGGAGCAAAATATTAGTTAGCTCACTGCTTCTTGCAGTTTTTGGCACACTGTTCAGTATGATTGTAGGGCTAATTTTATTGCGATTTGGTTTCGGTTTCCTTCAAGTTTATTTTAATCTTCTTCCTAATGTAGAGCCACAAAAACTGTGGTTAATTGCAACTGCAATAGTCTTCTCTCTAGCAGTACAAGATTGGAATTCTTTTACATTTGTATCCAATAAGATTGCAGATTTTCGTGAGGTTATCAGCGATATATTTAAGATTGAGACATCCGTATCTGCCGCTATATCCTTGATTTTCGCAGAATTGCTGGTATTAGCTTGGATGCATATTTATGCTAATGATTCTATTCTAATTCAAGAAAGTATATTTATATCTATTATAAAGGGTGTACTTATCGGAATATTATCAGGCTTTATTTTAGGTTATTTGCTGATGTTTGTTATTAGAAACATCGTAACATCCAGGCCGCAGCTGGTTTTAATTGCCATTTCATTTTCTTTCATTGGCTATGTTGTATCTTTTTACTTGGCTGGTTCTGGTGGTTATTTAAGTGCTCTTGTCATGGGCATATTCACCTCTATTTCTTATCGTAGTAGTGCTTCCTCTGAGGAAGTTGAGTTCCTCACCGAGGAGCTTGAATCTTTGAACATTGCTTCTGAAGCTATTTTATTTTTTGCTATTGGTTTAGGTATGGAAGCAACATCATTTTTTCACCATCTTCCTATTGCAATACTGGTTTGGCTTGGGGTTATCTTGGTCCGTCCTGCATCTGTATTTATGTTTTTCAGAGGTGATTCAATCGAACCAGAAGAATTTAAAATTTTATCATCTTGGAGTCCCAAAGGAGCGATTTCAATGGCGTTAATTGTTACAGCTCCAGCATTATTAGAGGAGACATTTGGGCTTGAGGGTGTTGAGCTTATCCAGGAAAGTAGTGTTATCTTCATGGTTGATATTGTGTGCGGTGTTGTGATTTTTTCGATGATAGTTAAATCTTTAATCATCCCCATGATTCATGATAAATTGACTAATTCCTCTAAGTCACTATCTTAATTGTGATGCTATGAGATATCAAACTCTATCAGACCAATATCGATTGATTCGCTCGATTGCTCTTGGTTTTTTTTCAAGCCTTGTCCTTATTCCTATTCTTACCCCAAAGGAGGGCTTAACTGTCGCAATTATGCTCTCACTCGGTTGGGATCTTTTTCAAATGGTTAAACAAGGCTGGCTTCTTGATCAAAGATCGACACGACTTTTATTCGTTGAGTATAGCGCCAAAGGAAGTCTTGTTGCTGAGAAAACAATCGCTCTAGTTTTTCTTAGTTTGGGATTGCTCTCGTTTTGCGTTGCTGATCTGCATAATCCATCTGATGTTTTGCCCAACTCTTTTCATGTCTTCATTTCTTTTACTGCCGTCTTTCTTACTTGGGTTGAGCTCCATAATGGATTTGCTTTGTATTACGCAAAAAGATACTTTGATATGAATCCGCTTGAATTAGTCAACAATGAAGAGTCAAAAGGTTTTATCTTCGAGGGAGCGGAACCTACATTTAGTGATTTTTTATATATTTCCTATTCGATTGGTTTAACTTATTCTATGACAGATTGTGGGATTAAGGACTCTTCTGTTCGTCGAGTTGTAATCATTCATTGCTTGGCTTCTTTCCTTTATTCATCAACTGTTCTTTCAATTATTCTGTCGTTAGCTACTCAAGTCAGCTAAGTTAATATTGATCATTTAGTGTGTGCTGAAATGTGTGCTGATATTCAAGTAATCTCATTCTTTTTGTGCTCTACGGCACCTTTTTTAGGGACATGCTTAGTTATAATAATCTTAGCTTTATTGTATTCCTCATGTTTGAACTCGAGTATCTGGTTGCCTTCAGCCTTGGAGCTGCTCTCGTGGCGATTACACCTGTTGTGGCCACTGTTGCTGGACGTGAAAGCTCTGTGACAAGAACCATCTCTGGTGTTGGGCGTGGTTTGACAAAGCAAGGCCTCAAGGTGGGTATTGTTATTGGTTCAACCATCACGGGCGCCTTCTCTGGTATCAAATCAGGAGTCAATGAGATTGGAGAAAGTTTTGGCGACATTCTCGCTGAAGCCAAAGCTGATCTGGCTGAGCCGTCTAAAACTTCTAAGGTAAAAACCGGTACAGCAAAAGCTTAACTTTTGACGATCAGCATTAAGCACGTAACACCGAATCGGGTGCGATTCATTTTCTCCAATACTTTATCGCCTTTAGAATATCTATTTTTAAACTCAACCTTTTCATACTATTATCCATATCTAATTCTTCGGCAGGCTTCCTTAGGTCAAGGTTGTGTTGTTGTTTCTATCCAAGATCATCGTATTGACGCAATTAAAATTCAAATTTGGTTGGATCAATATTTTTTATCTCCACTCCCTCAAGGTCCAATCCCACCTCCTACCAAACTTGAGCGTGTGGGGCGTCAAACTAAAAAGATATCTATACAGGCGATGTTAGTTTTGGCTCTACTTGGGTGGATTTTGCCAATTCTTCCTGGGACACCCTTCTTTTTAATGGCATGGTGGCTGGGTTGGAGGCCATCAGCCAAAGCCAAGACTCAGCCATCCTGATGATATTTTTGCATGTGTGCATGTTAAAGAGGCCCAACTTTTTGGTAAAGGAATTGTTCTACGACTCCCTTGATAAATGAAATAAATTTGATCGTAATGCTGCTTAATAGTTAATTTTTCTTTGCAGATATAAGGAAGAAAAACCTTTAATTCGCAGGATTTTATATTATATTCTGTCGTTGGAGCCGAGATTTTTAATTCTGCATTGCTCTTTTTATTTAGTATTGGCGTAGTATCAACGATTGATTGGCAAAAACTAATGTCTACTAGATCATTTAGATCTTTTGAGGAGAGCGATTCATGAGACTTCTCTGCATGGCTTTCTATGATTATATGGCTCGGAATGACCCCATGGATTCCACAAGTGCTAATCCTTGTCTTGATTGTTTCTGATGACATGTTGTATCCATCGAATAAAAGTACAAGATGGTGTAATTCTCGATCGGAAGTAATTCTTTGAAGAGTCTTCATGCGCTCTTTCCAGGAAGTTGTGAGTCTTAATTGTGCTGAAGATGGAAGATGAAGCCTAAGAAGTTTTTCAACTGTCGCTAATGATCCTCGGGTCGAATCCCACCAATTCAGCAATGGGTCTAATATGTCGTTGATAAGATCTGGCCCTTGATGTGCCATTCGAAGTATTTTTAAGGCCTGCAATGGTGGCGGCAAAAGTACAATTAAATTCTTATTATTGCCGACCGATTCTATTCCTCGAGCGAGAACAGTAAGTTTTAATATGTCTTCTAGGCCTGGGAGTTCAGGAAGTTCAATGGCATTATTGTTTTCAAGTCCTAAAGGCTTCCACCAGTCAAGAGCATGAGGCAACAACTCACTCCAAACTTTTTCAATTGACTGATAATAATCAAAGTATTCAATTTCCAAACTAGGTCTCAAACATTTAAAGACTCGTTCACCGGTCAGGTCAAGTATCTTCAGCCCCTCATTTGTTGAAGAACTGACCACAGATTCAACAGCAGCCTGTAGCATTGAATACCGATCAGAGCTAAAGATTGTAGTCAAGATTACACTCTATTGTCGCTGTCAGTTTATCTGAAAATAAGCTTAAGTCTGCTTCTTATGTAGTAGAATTATTTTGTAATGAGTAATTACAATGCTCGAACTAGAAACTATTGCTGCTTTTGGTGCAGGTGCCGCTTTGATGGCTCTTGCTCCAGTTGTTCGCAAGATGGGTAATCAAGAGCTTGGAGATTCGATGGGACAAACAGGTCGAACGATGGCCAAAACGGGTGTGAAAGTTGGGCTAGTAGCTGCTGGTACTGCAGGCAAGGTTGTACAGGGTGTTGCTAAGGGCGCAGCAGAGGTAGCAGAGTCTTTTATCGACTTAGTTGAGGAAGCTAAGTCTGAAAGTACTGAAGCATCTGGCTCTGAATCAAAAAACATTATCCACAAAAAATCCACACCAATGACTGATGTAACCGTTGAATAGTCTTCTTCTTATACACACATTAGTTTCAACAAATAATGGCAGCCTCTTACCAAATTCCCTCCACATTCAGCGTTGTTGACGGTGAGGTGGATAGCAAACGATCGATAGCTAAGCATGCTTTTCCACGCTTTGTTGACGCTATTTTGCATTCATCGTCACATAGATTGCGTTTTAGGGTCGACTCTAGATTGGACGATATAGATAATTTTCAACGATATCTGGTTGCATTGCCCCATGTTAAAACAGCACGATTCAATGGATGGGCCAGATGTTTTGTTGTCATTTTCAATGATGGACAGACAATTGACTCATCAACTTGGTTGAAGAGCCTGCCTGAGGATATCGTAAATATCCCTTCCGTTCCTGAGCTGGCTAAGCAGGTTTCTGCATCCGCAGAACTTGAAGATGATGACGAGAAGTTTGTACCAACAAGAATAATACTTCCAGTTTGTTCGCTTGGGTTAGCTCTCTTGGCTGGTCCACTTGCTCTTCCACCCCTGGCTATTGGTTTTTTTATTATTGGTTCTGCTCATCTTAGTTTTCGAAGAGCATGGGATGGTTTGAAAAAGGATCGAATGATTAATGTTGACTTTCTTGATTCTCTTGCAGTCCTTCTCCATAGCTTGGAGGGTTTTCTCTTAGGCCCTGCGATGATGATCACAATGGTCGAAGGTGGTGAAGCCGTAAGAGATGCTACGCAGCGGATTGCTCATTCATCGAATACTGATCTGGTTTCCAGTCTTCAATCAGATGTGAGATTAATCACTGATCAAGGAGAGGTTATTGTCTCAAGTTTTGAACTCTCTGCTGGTGATCGTGTTTCTTTTTTGCCTGGAGACAAGGTCCCTATTGATGGTGTAATCGAATCGGGAGTAGCTTCGTTAGATGTTGTTAAATTGACTGGTGAATCGGTCCCAAGAATGTCACGGCCAGGAGATGAAATCCTTGCTGGATTTATTGTTCTAGAGGGTAGTATCGTTGTTAAAACTTCTGCTGTTGGAGATGCAACCCGTGTAGGACAAATAACAAAAATGATTGAAGAAGCTCCTGTCTTTGATACAAGAGTTGGAAATTTTGCCTCTAATATTGCAAATAAATTTGTACTCCCAACGCTTGCACTTGCAGGACTTTCCCTATTCATCAGTGGTGGAAGTATCGCTCAAGCCGCATCTCTTTTGATGTTTGATCTTGGTAGTGGTTTACGTGTCTCTGTTCCCACTGCAATTATGGCTGCTCTGTCTAGAGCCAGTAGCCAGGGTTTGTTGATCCGTAGTGGTCGTGCTTTGGAGCAACTGGTTGATGTTGATGTTGTTATTTTTGATAAGACAGGAACTTTAACTGAAGGTCATCCTTCTATTGTTCATCTTGATGCTTTTGAGCCGAGCGGCCAACAAATACAACAAATTGATGATTCATTGTATAGAGAACTTCTTCAAATTTCTACTTCTCTTGAACAAGGACTCAACCATCCGATTGCAAAAGCTATTCGTGATTCAGCTGAGTCGGTACAAATTTCTGCTTCAGATTGCGATAGTTGGGATTACAAAGTAGGTCGTGGTGTTATTGCTGAGATCTACGGTAAGAGGGTTCTTCTAGGAAACTTCAAATTGCTTGAAGATGAGGGTGTCGTTCTCCCTGTTTTCACAGCTCGCCCTGATCTTTCTGTTGCAACTCCAATTTTTCTTGCCATCGATGGTTCTCTAGCTTGCATTCACTATGCGCTCGATCAGATTCGACCAGATACTTGTGACATGATTGCTGAGCTACATCGACGTGGAATAGAAGCTCATATGCTCACAGGAGATATTGCTACTGTTGCTCATTCTGTTGCCGAAAGTATCGGCCTTCAGCCCCATGAAGTACACGCCGATGCACTTCCTGATCAAAAAGCTGAATTGGTCAAGTACTACACTTCACAAGGAAAGAAAGTTGCTTTTGTGGGTGATGGTATAAATGATTCGGCAGCTCTTGCATATGCAGATGTCTCAGTTTCATTTGCTTCAGGTAGTGATCTAGCTAGAGAAACAGCAGATATTGTTCTTACCAATGACAAAGTATCTGATTTGATCGTTGCTCAAGATCTTGCACGTCATACGTTTGCCCTTGTTAAACAAAATATCGGAATTGTTGGTGTTCCAAATCTTTCAGCTTTGGTGATAGGCACCTTCTTACCTGTCAGTCCCATTGCTGCTGTATTTTTAAATAATGGATCTGCTCTTGTTGCTGCAGGGAATGCAATCAGAGCTCTTGGCTTCAAAGCCAAACCTCTTCCGTCATCAAGTTTATCTTCGTCAGACACTAACTTCGACAGTTCTGATCAAGTTTCCACTCGATTGTCATCTGAACCTTTATCTATTTCTGAGTTAGCGAAACGGCTTGGCGTCACACATCAAAAAATTTCAGCTCAACGCCGTCGACATGATTTCACGACTTGGATTGCTCAGCATGATCCGGATGGTTGGGTTTGGGAATACTCTCTCGAACTTAAAACCTTTAGCATCGCACCAGCTTGAATATGCTTTGTCAGTTAGATCTTGTTCATCAAACTTCCCAGCGCTGGAGATTCAGATTAACTGGACCTCTTGCGGTTCCTTGGGATATTCTCTTAGATCATCTTCATCAGTTTTTTCCACTTCACTCTTGGTCTGTAAGGATTAATCCTAGTGCATCTTCTCTTGTTATTCAATCATTAAATTGTATTCCTTCTCTCCCTAGCCGTTCTTCCTATGTTTATCAAGGAGTCTCTAAGCAACTCCACCAACTCGGTTTTGATGTGTCAGTTCTTCCACTTAGTCCCGTTGTGGTCATCCATGACCGGAATACTTTTTCATTTTCTCTTGGGTCGAACGTACTCAATACTTTGTTTAATGGCATCTCTATCTGCTTATCCTTATCTTTGCTTTTCACATCTGGCATTGTCTTTATAATCTCTTTTTTCGGATTATTTTTGCCATTATCTCCCGGAATCTGGTTGATGATTCTGGCTACGTCTCTCCTGGAAATGGCAATCTCAGTTCGTCGTCCTTTCGTTCTCTGACACTTTTTTCTGATCTCATCAGTCATGTCATCTACCCCTTGGATCCTTCGAAGCGAATTGAAAGACAGGGTTAGGGTCTATCATCCTGATCTATCTAGATTTCCCGGTCTAAGACAGCATTGCGCGGCTCTATTACATCGAACTCATTGGTTACATGGATTCCGGATTAATACCTTTTCTAGCACAGTTGTTATTCGTTTTCCTCCAGATGAATTAGGTTCATTATTATCCCTACTTGAAAGCTGTTTTATTGATCCATTCGCAGACTCTACTCTTGAGACAATATTGTCTGATGAAAATCAATTTACGAATATTGTTCATAATCCTTCATTAAAATCTGCACTCAACCGTAGTTTTGTTTTCGGTTCAGTTTTGTTGGTTGATACTTTTATTGTTATTTCTCCATGGATCCTTAGTGTTACATCTGCTGTTTTGATATGGCCTTTAATCCGAGAGTTTTTCGATCAAGTTGCTGATCGGTTTGCAAATGAGTCGTCCGCTCAGTTGCTTCCTGAATCATCTGCAGAGCTTGTTTTATCAACATCATTAATCGTTTCTGGTTTGTCCAAAGAGTTGCTTGTTGACCGCTTCATTGGTAGTTCAACTTCTGCCATACAGTCTCTTAATGAAAGTACTGCTGGATCTAGTACTCAGTTTCTTGATTTTTTAGATCGTCTTAAATCGAGTGTAATGATTCCATGTATCCAAAATAATGATGCTACTGTGTTGTCTCCCCTTAGTGATGTTTCCGTTGGTGATTGCTATAACTTAAACTCTGGTAATCATGTTTATCTCCCTTCAATTGTTGTAGACGGGGAACTTGTTGTGTTTAATAGTCTCAGCAATGGTTCTTCGCTTCCAATAAAAGTGGAGCGAGGTGATCAACTTCCCTTTGGATCTACTGTTCTCCATGGTTTTGCTAAATGTAAGGTTTTAGAGGCTTTTGATGATATTTCTGACTTTCAGATTGACGATCGGCATTTAGATCAGTTTAGTGCTTCTTCTTTTCAAAAGAAGACCCAATCCATTTACCATAAAATTTACCCCCCTCTTCAATTGGGATTGGGTTTTTTGTCCATGTTTAATGGTTTCACCGAACGTGCAATTGGTATTTTATCCTTTTCTCCTTCAAAAGATTGTGAACGTGCACGGATTTCTTCTTCTGCAACAGCTTTGTTTGATATGCAGTTAAATGGTGTGTATGTTAATGACGTCCTTGCTTTACCTACCCTTTCAGAAGTTGAACATATATTGATAAGCATAGACGCATTGCATCACTTTGGTAGTTACCAGATCGTCTCATCTGTTGTCTCTAATAATTCCTTGAACTATACTATTGAGCCGCTTCAGATACTTTGGTCTATTGCTCAATATCTTCAGGCTGATGTTTCCACAGTTTTTTGGGGCATCCTAGAGAATCTCTTCTTTGATGCTATACCGATTCAGTCTTTAGAGTTTGATGTTGTCAATTCATCTCACGAATCTTGTCTGGTAAGTCTTGTTGGGCATCCTACGTTTTTATTGGAATTCTATAATGATGGGGATGATTTTGTTGTGAATATTGCACAAGGATCTGTTTATTCTTCTCAGCTAAGGCTACGATGGGTTCCCGATCCTGATTATCTACTTGTTTCTAGTCAATTAAGCAGTCTCGGTGTTTCAATTTCAACATTCGGGTCTCATTGTGGTAGTTTAGATGAGTCTAACTCTAGGCTTCAATGCGTTGTTAATTGTCGCCAATCTTCTTCTGGTAAGGTTGCTGTTCTTGGTGATGTTGTGGTTGATATACCAGCTCTCGCTTGTGCTGATGTTGCCATTGGTTTTAATTATGATGAAGAAGGTTTTATCTCTAAAACAGTTTGCGATATTATTTTGGCCGGAGATTTATTATGGCTTTCACGGTTGGTCGTGTTGAGTAGGAATTTTTCACGTTCATCACAAGCTAACAATACTTTACTTGTTATATCCTCCGTATTGCTTACTGGTTTATCCCTTTTTGCTACTTTCACCCCTTTGCAATTACTGGTTATGTTTAATGCAGCCCCATTGCTCGCTGAAATCAACACAATTAGAAATTTGTCTGTTTCTAGCTCAAGGCTTTGATTGATTCTGCAAGTTTATGTTATTAATATATTTAAGCCAAGTCCGATAAATAGGATACCACTGAAAAGGGTCAATTTCTCTTGACATATTATTTCTTTGAGGTATTTTCCTGCTGTTACCGCGATTACGGCTAATAAAATATTCGCTGCCACTGCACCGGAGAAGATGCTCATAGCTGATAAGTTTGGTACTGCTGCAAGGCCTATAAGTGCTAATTGCGTCTTGTCGCCAAACTCGGCTAAAAATGTTGTCGTGAATGAATTTCGTATGACTGCATTGGCGGGTAGAGCAATGTTTGAGGATTTTTTTTCTCTATTTTTTGCTTGTAGGTCAGTTTTGTGACGTTTGAATGCATCGAGCAGAGCATTGATTCCGAAAATTAAAAATGTTATCCCCGCCACCAATTGTATCGTTTCTATTGCTACTAATGTTTGAAGCCAAACTCCAGTTGCGATCCAGATTCCTGCACCGATGGTCAACGCTGATACGCTTCCGGTAAAGACCCACCTTGCTCGATGGCGTGCTGCCAATGCAATGGCTGCCAAAAAAGTTTTGTCCCCGATTCCTGAGAGCGCCACGGTTGCAAGCGCTGTCGAAAATCCAGCCATGCTGGTTCCCTGTTTACCGTTGACTTTAGTTTTTTTTTTTAAATATATGTGTGATCCATGGTACGAATCTTGGTTTTTTGCTCGCCTGCTTATGTTTCTCTCGCTACTTTCCATGAAATCCTATTGCCTTCTTTGGATATCTTTTCAAATACAAGGCCCATGCGACTAAAGCCAGTCTTGTGATTTGGCAATTCTGTAAGGGTTGGTACTCTTTTCAGGTTGAGAAGGGCACACAGGTCGGACGTGGGGACTTCTATCGATGTAGTTTTAAGCAGGTCCAACAGCTCTATTCGCTCCCGTAGCAACCTCAGCTGCGAATAGGTTTTGAAGCTCTCGTTACCGTCGTTGATTTCTTTGGTTGTTTGGTTTCTGGAAAAAGCAAGTGAATCGAATTGCTCCTGCGTATCAATAGTAACTATTTCGGCAATGAGAGGCTCTTCAGGGTTGTTGCGTCCTAAGTGAGTGTAAATCTCGTTGGTCTCTTCCTGTTTTATCCACGTTCTCATTCCTTTCCTGACTGGTTCGATGCCGAGTTCTCGGATGATCAATAGCAAGTCAACTCTTGAGAGGCCTAAATCTGATTCAAGGCTGCCAAGGCTCACGACCTGTTGAGCGCTCATTGCAAACTCGTCAGTTGACTTGTTTTAACACGTGTTTTGATGTTCAAGAATAATTGTCCTCATCTTCAAAAAGAGGAGCATCACGACTTTCGTCGTGATGCTCCTCTCGGGTAATTAATTCTGGGGATCGTTCGCTCTATTTTTCGGAGTCTATGTGTCAGACAGCGACGGGTTGTTCAATGATGCCGGTTGGCACTTCAGC
>ERZ802819.2161-NODE-2161-length-11333-cov-6.46533_pt1 | contig 11333 bp, 8 predicted proteins | sample MGYA00345647_ERZ802819 | MGnify/ENA primary metagenome ERZ802819 (study PRJEB30503, sample SAMEA104212355) | marine metagenome | biome: Westerlies Biome; feature: [SRF] surface water layer (ENVO:00010504) within the epipelagic zone...; material: water... | reverse complement strand
AATCGGCACGATGTGGGTCTGGAAGTTATCAATCTTATTGAGCACGGCATCAACGTCACCACCGGCGGCTTTGACGTCATCCAGTTCAACAAACAAATGCCTCAACTCTCTGGCATCTGCTTGCTTCAAAAAGGTATAAATCTCTTCAATCAAGCCTGATACAGCCGTTTTTTCATGCATGGATTGATCCGGAAGCGGGCCAAAATCTGAACGCAGAGCCGCGACCATCCAACCGGACAGATAAACATAGCTTCGGTTGGTGGTATGCTTGTGGCGTTTAATCGCCATCATCATTTGCTGGGCGGTAAAGCCGTGCCAGCACCCGAGAGACTGTGTGTATTTCGAGGTGTCGCCATCATAGTTTTCCATGTCAGCGCGCATGATAGAAGCTGTATAGCGCGCAATGTCCAGACCGGTTAGAAACCTGTTCTGAAGACGCATGCGGACAGCATATTCAGGGTTAATTCCGCCCCATGCATCACCGTTAGATGTTTTGGCGGCTGTTAAAGATTTAACCTGCTCAAGATAGTTTGACATGATTTGCCTCTCATATTGTCTGCGTCTGCCGATCGGGGCTGAGTTTTCCGGCTGACCTGAAATAAATGGCAACTGGTAACGAAATATTTAATTACGTTGGAATTGCCGATATGTGGAGGAAGAAAATCCCCGATAAATGTCTCCACAAATAAGTCCTGAGTTCTATTTACATCATTTACATTAACACTCAAGTGATATGTTAAGCTATTGATAATAATAAGGTAAATTTATTTACAAGCTTTTTGTTGATTTCTGTAAATAATGTAAATATTGTAAACTTATGAGTGAAGTTAGAGGCACAAATCAGGATAGAAAACTGTTTGCCGGCATGCGCATTCGCAGGCTGCGTCGCGACCTAGGACTCACGCAAGCCGTTATGGCAGATTCACTTGGAATCTCAACAAGTTATCTTAATTTGATCGAACGCGACCAGCGCCCCGTTTCAGCACAAATTCTTATCAAAATGGTTGATGTTTTCGACATAGACCCACGCGGCCTAGCAGGTGACGAAGAGGCCCGTGCTTACACCCAATTACGCGAGATTTTTGCTGACCCGATGTTCCATGACACACCCGTTGCAGATCAAGAAATACGCGATATTTCTGCCGCCAGCCCAAATGCAGTAGATGCGATTGCTCGTCTATTCCAAACCTATCGCGATGCCAGCACAACATCATCTATGCTGGCCGAGCGTCTGGCAGACAACACCCATGGCGAAACCACCAGCGCATTAATGTCATTTGAGGAAGTCCGGGACTTTATCAACCAGCGCTCTAATCACTTTCCTGAACTCGATGATTATGCCGAGGAACTCTTTATGAAAGCGGGTCTGGTTGATGACGACCCCTTTCTTGCGCTCAGACACTATCTCCAAGAAACTCACGGCGTATCAACACGCATTGGACCGGTTGATTTAATGGGAGATGATTTAAGGCGTTACGACCGTCACCGCCAGACCTTGTTTCTTTCGGAACTACTCAATCAATCCAGCAGAGCCTTTCAGATTGCTTATCAACTCGCCTATTTTGAACATAGCAAAGCTGTTGAGGAAATTATCAATGGTTCCAAACTGGAAAACCCGGAAGCTCAACGTCTCGCGCGACTAGCCTTAATAAATTATGCCGCCGCAGCTATTTTGATGCCGTATGGTATTTTTCTACAAACCGCGGAAGATAATGGATATGACATTACACTTCTCAGCCGACGCTTTGGCACCAGCTTCGAGCAAGTGTGCCATCGGCTGACAACCCTGCAACGCCCAGGTGCGAAAGGTGTGCCGTTTTTTCTTATACGTATCGACAATGCAGGAAACGTCTCTAAGCGTTTTGCCGCGGGTGGATTTCACTTTTCACGATTTGGCGGCACCTGCCCACGCTGGAATATTCACGACAGCTTCAGACAACCCGGTAAAGTCATGACTCAAATCATCTGTATGGAGGATAGTACTCGTTATTTCTCTGTCAGCCGCACAGTAAGCCGAAACCGCTCTGCCTTTGACAAGCAGGATAATCAATTTGCTATCGGGCTTGGTTGTGAGATTTCCCATGCCAGCAAGCTGGTTTATTCACATCAGTATAATCTTGAAGAAACCAAAAGTGATATGCCCATTGGGGTGAATTGTCGACTTTGCGAAAGATTGGATTGTCACCAGCGGGCCACACCGCCTTTGATGCGAAGTTTACGGGTGGATGATAATATTCGCGGCTTATCACCTTTTGACTTTTAAAGGTGTGATTTTTAAGCTGGTGAATTCTGATTCAGATAACTTGCTCGTGCCTGAACAATCCTATAGGAAACGAGTTGGAGTTTAAGCCATGGCCAAAAAACAGAAAATATTCAAACCCAAAGCCCGTATTCCTCGCGGTTTACGCGATATGCAAGGACCTGAATTGGCTTTTCAGAAGCTAATGCTTGAAAAAATTTCAGGCGTTTATGAAAGCTATGGCTTTGATGCATTGGACACATCTGCCTTTGAGTACGCTGATGCATTGGGCAAATTTCTTCCGGATGATGACCGCCCCAATGAAGGCGTTTTTTCCTTCGAAGATGATGACGGACAATGGCTAAGCATGCGCTATGATCTGACGGCCCCTCTGGCGCGTTTTGTTGCCGAGCATTATGACCGGCTTCCTAAACCTTTCCGCCGCTATCAATGGGGATCGGTTTTCAGAAATGAAAAACCCGGACCTGGCAGGTTCAGACAATTTCTGCAAATAGATGCCGATACTGTTGGTGCAGGGGGCAGTCAAGCGGATGCCGAAATGTGCCTGATGGCAGCCGACTGCATGAAAACGCTCGGCTTATCTGACAATCAGTTTTCTGTAAACATTAATAACCGCAAAATACTTGATGCTATTCTAGCGCAGGTTGGTCTTGACGCGCAGGCTGAGGACTATGATATGCGCCGCCTAACCATTCTACGCGCCCTCGACAAACTCGACAGGCTTGGCATTGGCGGTGTCGCTGATTTACTCGGCGACGGGCGAAAGGATGAAAGCGGGGATTACACAAAAGGCGCGGGGCTAGATAAAGCATCCATTTCAAAGCTGACGGATTTTGTGCAAGCCGGTCGGGATACGCGCGCGGACACCCTAAAAGCCCTCGCAGAAATTATCGGTGACTCAGAAATCGGCACGGCCGGATTAGAAGAACTCACCCTTATGGACGCCTTAATGAAAGATGATAGCGACAGCATCCGTTTTAATCCGTCGGTTGTGCGTGGTCTCGGTTATTATACTGGTCCAGTTTTCGAAATTGAGTTGAATATCGAAACTGAAGACGAAAACGGCGAAATCGCTCGTTTTGGATCCGTCGGTGGTGGCGGGCGCTATGATGATCTTGTAAAACGCTTTAAAGGCATTGAAATCCCGGCAACAGGTATTTCAATAGGCGTCAGTCGCCTGGCTGCCGCACTCACCCTACTCGGCAAAGCTGACACCAAGACCACACAGGATTTAGTGGTCTTGCTGGTCATGGATAAAACCCGTTTGGTGGAAACTTCTGAGTTGGTTAAAACCCTCAGAAATTCAGGCATACGCGCTGAAATGTATATGGGTGACAGTGGGATGAAAGCACAAATGCGTTACGCCGATAACCGCAATGCCCGCCTTGTGGTCATAGAGGGTGAGGATGAGCTAGCCGCCGGTATTGTAACCCTGAAAGACCTTCAATTGGGGCAACAAAATGCCCAAAATATTAAAGATAATGAAGAGTGGCGCGCCTCTGAACATGCACAAACACAAGTTTCTCGCAAGGACTTGGCCCAGAAAATCAAAGAAATACTGTCCTAGCCTTTTCTTTCATTGACATAATATCGCACCAATATTCATAAATTATGAATACTCTCATTTATTTTTGTAAATAATTTAGATATTTTATATTTATGAAGTTCATTTTTTATGTAATTAGCTAATAATTCATTTTTCTTGATTTAATAATGAACTTCTGACATAAAAACACCATGACCCGATTAACCACAACAACTGACGTGATTGATGCCCTGGGAGGGACGCAGGCCGTCGCGCGCCTGCTCAATGTCGGCGCATCTGCTGTATCGAATTATCGCCGCCTAGGTTTCCCTGCCCGCGCCTATTACAAGCTATCTCAGGCTTGCGCTCAAAAAGGGCTTGATGTTGCTGAGGCTGTTTTTGGGGGTCTTCAATCTCTTGAAACCACGCAACCAATGAGAGCCCCATTTCATCAGTTAAGAACCGGAGTTCAGGCCGGAGTTCATAAAAGCAGTACCAAAGAAACCGGAGCTATGGGCTTTTTGGCAAACCTTATTGAAGATGGTTATGAACCCGTCACACCTTCCATACTCCAGCCTTCCTCACCATTTGTTGATAGGATGGGGCCGGAAATGCAACGTCGTCTTTTTACATTTACCGACCCGGCAGGCGACCCCTTATGTTTAAGGCCGGATTTAACCATCCCAACAGCGCTCGAACACTTAAAGCGCGGCAGGGATGGTGAGAAGCGTTATTGCTATCAGGGGACAGCATTCCGCTATCAACCTCGCGGCAGTGGTAAGCCCGAAGAATTCACCCAGCTTGGTATCGAGATTATCGGTGAAGCGACAGATGGCACTCCGCAAAAGCAAGCAAATGAAGCTGAAGTTTTTGAACAAATATTAAAAACCATACTTACCTGCGGAGTCAGGGGGTTTCAAATCGTCTTTAATGATATGTCTTATCTGGCAGATAGGGTTGATGATTATGCCTTTTCCGATGCCTTTAAAAACCAATTAAAAAGACGATTGATGCAAAACGACAGCTTGGAAGACATTCAACAAACGCTCACGACGCTTTCACAAAATACAGCCCCTCCGCCCAACCCGGTACGCATGAATTTTGAGGCAACGGATAATATTATCGGGCGCTCAGGTGCTGAAATCTTCGCGCGTCTGGAACGCAAGCAACAAGAAAGCCAGAACACCGCGTCTGATTTGAAGGAATTACATCGTATGCGCGCCGATTTAGAGAAACAATCAGAAGGCAACTCAAATCCACCTGATTTTGCGCGTCCTCTTATTGAGCCGGCGCTGAAGATGAGCTGTCGGGAAGATCAACTTATCTATGCCCCTAATCTTGGTCAGAAAATGGCTTACTATACCGGCTTATTTTTTGAAATTCATGTGCCGGCATTGCAGGAAAAGCGGGTCATTGCTTCAGGCGGGCGATATGATGATTTACTGCACAGCCTCGGCGCAGAAAGTCCCATTCCTGCAATTGGCGGAGCCATCGCGCTTGAACGACTGCAGGAGGCAATATAATGCCAATTGATTTGAATGATGAACCCCAAGACCTCAAAACCTTTATCCTTGCCGTCCCGTCCAAAGGCCGCCTTGAGGAGAAGTCTGCCGAGATTTTTTCTAAAGCGGGCTTGACCCTAATACGCGACGGCGCCCGTGGCTATCAGGGAGAGATGGCTGGCATTGATAGTGTAAGGGTAGAATATGTGTCTGCCGGAGACATCGCCGCACGGCTAGCGGAAGGTTCGGCGCATATGGGCATAACGGGCGAAGATTTACTGCGCGAAGAAATCGCCGATTTCAACAGTGCCATTCATCTAGTCAGTCCGCTTGGTTTCGGGCAAGCCGATGTTGTTGTTGCGATACCTGATGGATGGGTTGATGTCACGACCATGAACGACCTTGCCGATGTCGCCGCCGAATTTAGAGCCAGACACGGGCGACGCTTGCGTGTGGCAACGAAATACACTCATCTCACAACCGATTTCTTTGGGCGGCACGGCGCCGATGACTGCGAACTTGTGCAAAGTTTTGGCGCAACCGAGGGCGCCCCCGGCTCTGGTGCGGCAGAGGCGATTGTCGACATCACCTCAACTGGCGCAACCCTGGGGGCAAATAACCTGCGTATTCCTGAAGATGGGGTCATACTAAAAAGTGAAGCTCAACTGGCGGCATCCTTGAAGGCAGACTGGTCAGATAAGGCACGCGCGGCGGCAAAATTTATACTGACACGCCTGGAGGCTTACCAGATCGCCAAAAAACAAATCAAAGTCTCCCTCAGATCTTCACCCGGCATGGCTTCTCCAAAATTAAATCCCCAAAAAGAAATTAGGGAACTAAACGAAAAATATGACGCAAAACTGGTTGATATGTTCACCGGGTCAACCGATCAAGGGTCATCCTATACCTTTGTATTGCCGGCCAACCAACAGGCGGCATTTATGGATGATATGATAAGCAATCAGCTTTTTGCGATTGGGGAAGTGTCAAAACCGGATTTTCTGTATTTTCAGCGCTGTGAAATGCTGGAGCACTTATTGGGACGGTTGGTTTAACAATCCATTTGATGCCAAAATAAAACCGGAATCTTCAATTTTATTTAAAGACTCCGGCTTGATGGTGTTTCAGGGCGCACCATTGAATCGGCAGATAGGTTTGGCCCCTCAATGACTGAAAACCACTAACCTACCCAGTGCCGCATAAGCAAATTTCAAACAATGGGGTTAATATCAGCAAAGTTAGACCATTTAAAAAATTGAAAAATAAAATTAATTGCAGTTTTTTTATTTTTACCTCTTGAAACTATCGAAGCAGGCTCTTATCTCTGACTTGTTTCAGTAACCCGACTTTTATGGGACGGTTAATGACAATAGAAATACAAGCTTATTCCAAGATGAGGAGGAAGAAAAATGGCATTTCGCCCAATGCATGATCGCGTATTGGTTCGTCGTATGGACGAGGATTCCAAAACTGCGGGCGGGATTATCATCCCCGATTCCGCGCAAGAAAAACCATCACAAGGCGTCATTGTCGCTGTCGGTACTGGTATCAGAACCGAAGACGGCAAAGTTACACCGCTTGATGTGAAGCCCAAAGATAAAGTTCTTTTTGGTAAATGGTCAGGAAATGAAGTCACTATTGATGGTGAAGAACTTCTGATTATGAAAGAGTCCGACATCCTCGGCATTATCGACTGAACAGTTTAAAAACCCTGTTTTAAAAAACACTATACAAACGGAGAAACTCACAATGGCAAAAGAAGTCAAATTTGGTTCTGAAGCCCGCGAAAAAATGATTGCAGGCGTAGACATTCTCGCTGATGCCGTCAAGGTCACACTTGGCCCAAAAGGACGTAACGTTGTTTTGGATAAGTCATTTGGCGCACCACGCACAACGAAAGACGGTGTATCCGTCGCAAAAGAAATTGAACTTGAAGATAAGTTCGAAAATATGGGCGCACAAATGGTTCGTGAAGTTGCTTCACGCACCAATGATGAAGCCGGTGACGGCACAACAACCGCAACCGTGCTCACTCAGGCAATCGTCCGCGAAGGCGCTAAATCAGTTGCCGCCGGAATGAACCCAATGGATCTCAAGCGCGGTATTGACAAAGCTGTCAAAGTTGCTCTTGGCGATTTGGAAAAACGTTCCAAGAAAGTTAAAAGTAATGAAGAGATCGCACAGGTTGGCACTATTTCTGCCAATGGTGAGGTTTCCATCGGTGACATGATTGCCGAAGCCATGCAAAAGGTTGGCAATGAAGGCGTTATCACTGTTGAAGAAGCCAAAGGCCTCGACAGTGAGCTTGATGTTGTTGAAGGCATGCAGTTTGACCGCGGTTACCTGTCTCCTTACTTCATCACAAATGCTGACAAAATGACTACCGAACTGGATGACCCGCTTATCCTGTTGCATGAGTCAAAACTTACAAACCTTCAGCCAATGCTCCCAATTCTCGAAAGCGTCGTGCAATCATCACGCCCACTTCTGATTATTGCGGAAGACATTGAAGGTGAAGCACTTGCAACACTTGTGGTTAACAAGCTTCGCGGTGGTCTGAAAATTGCTGCAGTAAAAGCCCCAGGTTTTGGTGATCGTCGTAAAGCCATGCTTGAAGACATTGCCATTCTAACCGGCGGACAAGTTATTTCTGAAGACCTCGGCATTAAACTCGAAAATGTCACCTTGGATATGCTCGGCACATCCAAGCGTGTTTCTATCACAAAAGACGAAACAACAATCGTCGATGGTAGCGGCAAGAAAAAAGACATTGAGGGTCGTGTTGCTCAAATCCGGTCACAAATCGAAGCTACAAGCTCCGACTATGACCGCGAAAAACTTCAAGAACGTCTTGCCAAATTGGCTGGCGGTGTTGCCGTGATTAAAGTCGGCGGTTCAACAGAAGTTGAAGTGAAAGAACGCAAAGACCGTGTTGATGACGCATTAAACGCAACTCGTGCAGCAGTTGAAAGCGGCATTGTCCCAGGTGGCGGTACAGCTCTGCTTCTTGCGGCTATGCAAATCGACAAACTTGAAGATGATAATTCCGACATTCAGGCAGGCATTAATATTGTCCGCCGTGCTCTGGAAGCCCCTATCCGTCAGATTTCTGAAAATGCCGGTGTTGAAGGCTCTATCGTGGTCGGTAAAGTTCTCGAGTCCAAAGGTAAGCTCGGCTTTGACGCCCAGAACGAAGTCTATATCGATCTCGTCGCTGCCGGTATCATCGACCCGACCAAAGTGGTCTCTACTGCGCTGAGAGATGCGGCATCCGTTGCCGGTCTTCTTATCACGACAGAAGCCATGGTCGCTGACAAGCCTGAGCCAAAAGGCGCGGCCCCTGCAATGCCTGATATGGGCGGCATGGGTGGTATGGGCGGCATGATGTAAGCTGTCTGCTTAAAGACTTTTAAAAGGGCCGCTATATGCGGCCCTTTTTTTATCTAAAATCCGTTAATGACCTGACCGCCATCTATCGTCAGGGTCTGTCCATTGACATATGAACCGGCAGGTGAGGCCAAAAATACCGCCGCACCGGCGATTTCATCCGGCGAGCCAATGCGTTTCATTGGTGTTGTGGATGTTGCAACTTCCAGAATTTCGGGGTTATCCCAAAGTGCTTTAGCAAAATAAGTTTTAATAAGCCCCGGCGCGATAGCATTGGTACGAATATTATCCACGCCATGTTCAACTGCCATATTACGCGCCAGCGCAGAGTCTGCCGCCTTTGACAGGCCATAAACGCCAAGAGTTGGCTGACCCATTTGACCAGCGATTGAGGAAATAACAATAATCGCGCCGTCCTTGCGTTCCTTCATGCCGGGAACAACCATGTTCATCAGCCAGTGATTGGATTTAACATTACATTCCATCACGCGGTCAAAAGCGTCATCAGGACAATCTGCGGAAGGGCCATAATAAGGATTCACCGCAGCATTACACACTAGAATATCTATCTGCCCGAATGCTTTTTCAGTTTCATCAACGAGATTCTGTAAGGCATCTTTATCGCCAATATGGGCGGCTATGGTTTTGGCGCGCCCTGGATACTTACTGTTAATCGCCTCGGTGACAGCATCACAGGCATCCGCTTTACGGCTGGAGATAACGACATTCGCACCATGCTCAGCCATCCGAACAGCAATCGCTTCGCCGATACCTCTTGATGAACCGGTAATGATGGCTGTTTTGCCAGATAGATCAAATAATTCCACTTCTTTACCCCTCGCATAAATCCCGTATAAATAAATCTGTCCGTAAGGTATCAGCTTTTAAAAAATCTGCAATTTTCATCTTGAACTAACGACTTGATTGGGGCAATTTCCTGCCATGTCAGCAGAGAAATCACTTCCAATAAAAATAGAGAGCTTACAGGCTGTAGCATCCGATTATGATGCTCTTCTTTGTGATGTATGGGGCGTCATTCATAACGGCTATAATTTGTTTCCCGGCGTTGGCGAAGCCTTGCAAGCTTGGCGGGAAAATGTAGGCCCTGTTTTATTACTTACCAACGCGCCAAGACCTGCGGAAGCCGTTCAACGCCGCCTAGATCGCATGGACTGCACACGCGACGCCTATGATGGCATTCTGTCCTCTGGTGATGCGGCGCGCGAGATACTTTCACAACGCGGTGCCGAGGGACAGGTTTGTTATTTTGTCGGCGCAACCAAAGACGTTGATGTGCTGAACGGCATTGATATTGAATTTGCTCCAGTTGAAGAAGCTGATTTCATTTTGCTCACAGGGATGAGCAATGACATGGAAGAAACGCTTGAAGATTATGACGACGAGATTGCACTTTGGCATAAACACAATCTACCTTTGATATGCGCTAATCCCGATCGCATTGTTCAGATTGGAGAGCAAGTAATTTACTGTGCAGGTGCACTGGCAGAAATTTACGAAGATAAAGGCGGAGAAGTTATCTGGCTCGGCAAGCCACATTTACCGATTTATGATACGGGGTTCTCCCGACTTCAAAAAATGACCAATATGGAAAAACCGCGTATTTTGGCTATTGGTGATGGTTTTAAGACCGATATACCCGGCGCCAATGCAGCTAATTTGGATGTGCTTTTCATTACGGGAGGGCTAAGCGAAACACTGACGCAAGAATCGCAAACCCCAGAAGATGTAGCTGCAATTCTGCGAGACTATGATTCATATGCGCATTATTTTATGAAACATCTGATATGGTGACCTATGGGATTGTTTCGAGACCTTTCACAACTACCTGAGACTGCCAAAGGCGGCGTATTGGTAATCGGCAATTTTGATGGCGTACATAAGGGCCATCAAGCCGTGCTTTCACGTGCCCTTGAAAAAGCCCAAGAAATCGAGGGAGATAGAAAGACAGAGGTCACGGTTCTGGTGTTTGACCCACATCCCCGACAATATTTCGCCCCCCATGCACCTTCCTTGAGGCTGACGCGACTGGAGACACGCGCGCGTCTACTCGAACAATATGGCGCAACCAATATAGTGGCATTAACATTTAATAAGAACATGGCGGAAATGTCTGCAGAAGATTTTATACAAAAAATCATTATTGAAAGTTTTGATGCGCGCGCCGTGTGCATCGGCCATGATTTTCATTTCGGCAAGAACCGTGCTGGGACACCAGACATGTTAAAAACAGCCGGAGATATGCATGGCTTTGACGTGCTATTCATCGCTGCGGTGTCTCCCGATAATGCCGGAGAAAGACCTTATTCCTCAACCGCAATAAGGGAGTGCCTAACCCGCGGAGAAATCTCTCAGGCCACCAACCTTCTTGGCGACTACTGGCGTTTAGAAGCCGACGTTCAACAAGGCGATCAGAGAGGCCGTACCATTGATTTTCCAACAGCCAATCTGTCCCTTGAAGATTATCATCTGCCTCTATTCGGTGTATATGCCGTCACCATTGAGATGCTAAACGGGTCATTTGGCGGACAAAAATTCACAGGGGTCGCTAATCTTGGTATTCGCCCAAGTTTTGAAACCGAAGCTCCGCGTCTTGAAGTTTTTATTTTTGATTTTGACGGCGATATTTATGGCGACACAT
>ERZ802819.2160-NODE-2160-length-11337-cov-14.0725_pt1 | contig 11337 bp, 8 predicted proteins | sample MGYA00345647_ERZ802819 | MGnify/ENA primary metagenome ERZ802819 (study PRJEB30503, sample SAMEA104212355) | marine metagenome | biome: Westerlies Biome; feature: [SRF] surface water layer (ENVO:00010504) within the epipelagic zone...; material: water... | reverse complement strand
GTGAGGTTAAAGTGCCTCATGACGCACTTTGGGGAGCTCAAACTCAACGTGCTCTAGAAAATTTTACAATCAGCGGAATTAAATTTGCCTTTCCTTTTGGTAGAAGTTTTATAGAGGCACTCGGGATTATTAAGTATTGCGCTGCAGCATCAAATCAAAAACTTAAATTACTTGATACTCGAAAAGCTAAAGCAATTAAAATAGTTTCTAAGGAAGTTATTTCAGGAAAGCATGATGATCAATTTCCACTTGATGTTTTTCAGACAGGCTCTGGAACAAGCACAAATATGAATGCTAATGAGGTAATTGCTAACCTTGCCTCAAAGAAAGCTCGCATAAAAATAAATCCAAATGATCATGTGAATATGAGTCAAAGCAGTAATGATGTAATACCAACAGCTATTTGCATCTCTGCACTATTAGATACCCATAGGCTGCTATTGCCATCATTGGATGCATTAATAAAGACCATTGATAAAAAGGGCTTGTCATTAAAAGGACAAGTGAAGACTGGAAGAACCCATTTAATGGATGCAATGCCAATTGACTTTTCTCAAGAATTATCAGGATGGAGTGCTCAGCTTAAAACTGCTGAAAAAGGAATCATCTTAGCTGCAAAAGAAATTGCTCAGTTACCGCAGGGAGGGACTGCTATTGGAACTGGAATTAATGCTCACAAGGACTTTGGAAAAATATTTGCATCTGAAGTACAAAAATTATCGAAACTTAATGTGAAAACTTCATCAAATTATTTTAAATCCCTAAGCGCCCAAGACTCTGCTGCTCAATTATCTTCTAGTGTTAAAAATCTTAGCTTGGTCTTAACTAAGATATCCAACGATTTGCGATGGATGAACAGTGGACCATTAACTGGTTTAGGTGAGATTGAGCTTGAAGCACTTCAACCAGGTAGCAGCATAATGCCAGGAAAAGTTAACCCAGTTATTCCTGAGGCAGTTGCCATGGCTTGTGCTGATGTCATTGGAAATGATTTAACAGTATCCATTGCAAGCCAATCAGGAAATTTTCAGTTGAATGTGATGCTCCCAGTAATTGCATACAACTTACTTAAAAGCATAAGCTTAATGGCAAATTCAATGCCTCTCTTAGCAGTCAAGGCTATTAAAAATTTTAAAGTAAATAAAAATAATATTGCTGAATCATTGGGCATGAATCCAATACTTGTAACAGCATTGAACAGAGAAATTGGTTATGAAAAAGCTGCACTGATTTCTAAAAAAGCCTACAAAGAGAAAAGATCTATAATTGACGTTGCTCATGAGGAGACTGAAATCTCAATCAATAAGTTAAAAAGACTCTTAAATCCATCTAAATTGACTAAAGGTGGTATATGAAAAATCTTTCTAAGCAAAGCTGCACTGCATGTGAAATTGGAGCTCCATTAGTCCCTGATCAACAACAGCAGGAATATTTAAAGGATCTAACGGGTTGGGAAATAGATAAATCAGATATCTCAAAATTAGTCAAAGAATATAAGCTAAGTAATTATGAGCTTTCTATAAAGTTTGCTAACTTAATTGCAGATTTGTCTGAGTCTGAGGATCATCATCCAAAGATTATCCTGGAATGGGGCTTAGTAAAAATAGAGTGGTGGTCGCATAAGATTAAAGGATTGCACATGAATGATTTTATTTGTGCATCCAAATGCGATGATTTATATGAATCTTTTTAGTTAGATTTACTCTTTTTTGGACTAATTGTAGAATTTAGATTATGCCTAATAAAACTGCACTAGTTACTGGTGCCTCAGAAGGTATAGGGGCTGAATTTATTCAGATTCTAGCAGCTCGTGGCTATGATTTAATTCTTGTTGCACGCAGTGAAGATAAATTAAATAGGTTAGCAGCAAAGGCTGAGACTGAATTCAATATTAAGTGCACAGTTATAGTGGCTGACCTGTCTCAGTCAAAGGCTGCTCACAATCTATTTCAAAGAGTTCATGAGCTGAGTCTTGATGTTAATTTTTTGGTTAATAATGCAGGCCTTTTAAAAAATGGATTTTTTACTGAACTTAGTCTTGAGGAGCAGGAAAAAATGATTGCAGTAAATGTCATTGCTTTGACTTCTCTTACACATCTCTTTGCAAATTACATGGCCTCTAAAGATGGTGGATATATTCTCAATGTTGCTTCGCTCGCTGGATGGATGGCTATTCCAAATCAGAATGTCTATGCAGCAACAAAAGCATATGTTTTAGCTTTCACCCAAGCGCTAGCTAATGAAATGACTGCTGCAAATACTGGAGTTAAGGTTACCGCTTTGTGCCCTGGTTATACAGCCACAAAAATGATGGATAATCCAGATCAAGGTGCTACTCTTCGCATCCCCTCAAGCATGATGATGTCGGCTAGGGATGTTGCTGAAATTGGCATAAAAGCGTGTCTTGCTGGAAAAGAGATTGTAGTTCCAGGCATTGCAAATAAGTTAACCACTATTATTACTCATTTCTTTTCTAGGTCACTGATAACAAAGATCTTTGGTTCTTTTTATAGAAAGAACATGGATTAAAAAGTTAGAACTATATTTATGGCTTTAATATGAATCAACAAATTATTAAAAAATTACTAATTACCGGTGCTAATGGCTTTATTGGTGGATCATTGATGCGTTATTATCAAAATCAGGGCCAAGATGTTGTAGGAGTTGATCTTGTTGGTAATGGTGGCGATATTGTTGAAGGGGATATATCTCAACCTGAGACGATCAGCCAGCTTTTACAAGAATGTGATGTGATTATTCACACTGCAGCTTTGGTATCTAATGCACTTCAAGATGGTGATATGTGGCGAGTTAATGTCTTGGCAACTCGTAACTTAATTGAAGCAGCAAAAGAACAAAAAGTTAGGCGTTTTGTGCAAATTTCATCAATCGTGGCTTATGGGAATTCAGCTAAGGGTGAAATAAGTGAAAATCATCCCGTGCATGCTGACGGGGGAAGTTATGTCCTTACAAAGCTTGCTTCAGAGCATGTTGTGTTGAGCGAGCAGGCAAATGACAACATAGAAGTGGTAATTATTCGTCCAGGAGATGCTTATGGTCCAGGTAGTCGACCTTGGGTTATTGCTCCATTAGAGGCAATTGCTAAAAATCAGTTTATGCTTCCGGAAAAAGGAGAGGGTTTCTTTAGACCTATTTATATTGATGATTTAGTCCGTGGTATTGCTTTGGCAGCAAGTCATCCAGATGCTGCTGGTGAAATTTTTAACCTATCCTGTGAGGACTATATGTTTACGAAAGAATATTTTGCACCTCATTACAAATGGCTTGGAAAAAAAGGACCCATGCTAGTATCAACTAAATTGGCTCTTAGGATATCTTCAATTGCATCAAAAATAGCTGATCTTATGGGTAACCTCAATGAAGCCTCACCATCGACTGTCATGCAGCTTTCAACGAAGAGCTGGTTTTCAATTAAAAAAGCAGAACGCATTCTTGGGTGGAGACCCGAAGTTTCATTTGAAGATGGCATGAAAGCAACTCATCAATGGGCTCAGGAGCAAGGCTTACTAACAAAATAGTTAGTACCATAGGTTTATAAATCCTGATTTAACTTTGATTTTTTATCTATGAAAAGGGCTATACTTGTACCGAAAAGCGGATAGATATTGTGCTTTTAAATGCAAATTATAACTAGGTAAATTCAATGCGTTTATGGAATGGTTGGGGGAATGAAGATAGTGATCTGACAATGGAGTTAAGCGATGGTCTTCGCGCTCTTCTGGAAGCCCTTGTTGGACCAGGCACTGCACTCAGTCAGGCAACATTAAACGAGGTGATTGATAAAGTTGCCAATACTCGACTTGATGATCATCCGTTAATAAAAACTGATCCAGAAACGCGAGTTCGCCATGCACGTGGACAGAGTTTGCCTGATTGGTTAGAAATGCATAGTGGTAATGTTGATACCTTTCCAGATGGCGTCGCATTTCCAGAATCATCAGACCAGGTACGAGACCTTTTAGTGCATGCTAAAGAAAATAATTTGATAGTTATTCCCTATGGTGGGGGAACATCAGTGGTAGGTCATATTAATCCCGAGACAAGCGACAAGCCGGTATTAACAATAGATATGGGAAAAATGAATTCTTTGTTGAGCATTGATACTGAAAGTCAGCTAGCTACCTTTGGTGCCGGCACCCCGGGTCCAGTCGTGGAAGAAGAACTAAAAAAACATGGTTATACACTAGGTCATTTCCCTCAATCTTGGGAGCTATCTACCTTGGGCGGATGGGTGGCAAGTCGATCAAGTGGTCAACAATCTCTTCATTATGGACGCATAGAAAATATGTTTGCTGGGGGTACTATCGAAACTCTCAATGGCACCATGACAATTCCAACTATTCCAGCATCTTCAGCTGGCCCGGATATTCGTGAAATGATTCTTGGCTCTGAGGGTCGCATGGGAATTATTACTGAAGTTACTATTCGGATCACTCATTTACCTGAGAAAGAAAAATTCCAGGTGATCTTTTTTCCTTCATGGGAAATAGGGATTAGTGCTGCTAGGGAATTAATTCAGCAGCGAGTTGCTTTGTCTATGGTGCGATTAAGCAACCCACTTGAGACTACCAGTCTTTTATACATGGGAGCGGGTAGTGATAGTAGTGGAGTTGTTGCATTAGAGGAATCATTATCTGAAAAGGGCATTGGCGAAGGTAAGGTTATGATGACATTTGGAGTCACTGGCTCAGCTCGTCATTGCGAAACTGCCTATCAATTAGCGCTTGATCACTGCTCGGGTCTTGGGGGAGTTGCAGATGATTCTGGTCTTGGAGAAAACTGGGCTCATGGTCGATTCCGCGCTCCATATCTTCGCGATCCACTAGGTGCAGAAGGCTATGTTGTAGATACCATGGAAACAGCCGTTGATTGGTCAAAAGTTTCTGAAGCTGCAGAAAATATAGAGCAAGCAATTCAAACAGCTTTAGATGATGAGGGTGAGAAAGTTCATGCTTATACACATTTATCACATGTCTATGGTCAGGGATCGAGCATTTACACTACTTATTTATTTCGCATAGGTAAAAGCTATGAGCAAGGAATGAATCGTTGGATAAAGTTAAAAAAAGCAGGAGCTAACCAGATTGTTGCTCATGGAGGTACTATCAGTCATCAGCATGGTGTTGGCAGCGATCACAAAAACTATTTAACAGCCGAAAAAGGGGAACTTGGTATAGCTGCAATTAATAGCTTATGTGAACAATTTGATCCACATGGTCAAATGAATCCAGGAAAATTACTACCTGATAATGAGTACTAATTCATAATGACAGGATTTACTAATCGCGAACATCTATTATCTAAAATGCGTAACGGCGAGCATTTAGATTGGGATATTATTATTATTGGTGGGGGCATCACTGGTGCTGGCGTTCTTCGTGAAGCAAGACGTCGAGGTTACAAGGCGTTGTTGGTTGAGCAACAAGATTTCTCATGGGGTACCTCAAGTCGATCATCCAAAATGGTTCATGGAGGCTTGAGATATCTTGCTGCTGGTGATCTAAAACTTACGAAGGAATCAGTTCAGGAAAGACAGCGCTTATTAACAGAAGCTCCAGGATTGGTTGATCCCATTTCTTTCTTCTTTACATTTAGAAAGGGTAAATTTCCTGGCCGCATGGTGATGAAAGCCGTTTTAACTATTTATGATTTTTTTGCTGGCTCTCAAGATAATAGATATTGCAATAATAAAGAATTGTTGGAGCGCTTTCAGGGTCTAGATGATAATAAACTTCAGGGAGCCAGTTGCTACACAGATGCTATGGTGGATGACTCTCGCTTAGTTCTTCGTGTTTTGCAAGACAGCATTGATGATGGTGGGTATGCTTTAAATTATACAAAAGTAGATGATCTTGTACTAACAGATGGTCAGGTTACTGGAGTGAGCATTGAAGATAGAGATCATTCTAGCTCCATCCTATTGAATGCTCCAGTTGTGATTAACGCAACCGGTGCCTGGGCGGATAGACTGAGAAATGTTGTTAACAGCGAGACACGAATTAGGCCGTTAAGAGGAAGTCATATCATCATTTCTAAATCTTTATTCCCAATTAATGATGTCATGACTTTTTTGCACATGGATGATAAGCGAGGAGTTTTTGTTTATCCCTGGGAAGGAACAACTGTTATCGGAACCACAGATCTAGATCATGCTGAAGATATAGATGAAGAGGCTAGCATTTCTGACCAAGAGGTAGATTATTTACTTAAGGCTTTTAATAGCCAATTCCCAAGCAATGCACTTAAACGAAATGATGTCTTATCGACTTGGGCTGGTGTTCGTCCTGTAATTGGTTCAGAAAAAAGTAAAGATCCTTCAAAAGAGAGACGAGATCATGTTGTTTGGTCTGATAACGGATTAATAACTGTTAGTGGGGGAAAGCTCACAACCTTTAGATTGATTGCATTAGATGCTTTAGCTGCAGCTAGGGATTATCTGCCGACAGCTAAAGAAATTAATGATGATCGGATGTTCTCAACTCCTAATATTACTGCCGAGTTGTTGTTATCAGAAAATACAAGCTGGGCTCAACGCCTTCTTGGTCGATATGGGGAGAAGGCTTTTGAGCTTTTAAATGAAAGCTCGTCAGATGAGCAGCATAATCTTGATACAACTGAGTTCTCTTTGGCTGAATGCCGATGGGCAATTAAGTATGAGGCTGTTGAGCACCTTGATGATCTTCTGCTAAGAAGAACTCGTTTAGGTATGTGTCTACCCAATGGTGGTGCCAATCTATTCCCAGTTTTAAAAGAGCTATTCTTATCTAATCAAAAATGGGGTGAAGAACGATGGCAAAAAGAAGTCACACGTTATGAAACAATTTGGAAAAAGTATTACAGTCTTCCTAGCAATTCATAAAATGGGGTTTTAGTGAGCGAAAAGTATTTTTTGAGTATTGATAACGGAACTCAGAGTGTCCGAGCAATCGTTTTTGATGGACAGGGCCAACTTATCGCCAAAAGTAAAATTGAAATTGAGCCCTATTTCTCTGATCATAAAGGTTGGGCAGAGCAACACGCAGACTACTTTTGGAATTCGCTTTGCAAGGCCTGCCAAGAATTATGGCCACAACTACCAATACCAAAGGAATCAATTGTAGCTGTTTCAGTAACCACACAGCGCGCAACAATAGTTCCAATGGGAATTAATAATCAACCCTTGCGACCTGCTATCAGCTGGTTAGATCAGAGAAAAGTAGAAACTAAGCCTAAATTAAAAAAGTTAGAATCGGCAATTATGAGCCTTATTCGAGCTAGGCCCTTGGTGGATTTAATGCATGCTGAGGCTGAGGCAAATTGGATTGAACAAAATGAACCAGATATCTGGAAGCAAGTTCATAAGTTTTTACTCTTATCTGGCTATCATAACTACAAACTCACAGGTCAATATAATGATGCAATTGCAAGCACTGTTGGATTTGTGCCATTTGAATATAAGACTCAAGAGTGGGCCAGTAAAAAAGATTGGAAGTGGCGGGCGATGCCAATTCAACCTGAAATGTTGCCCGAGGTTTTTGCAGCTGGATCAGTTCTAGGAAAAATTACCGAAGCAGCAGCAGAAGAGACCGGAATTCCAAAAGGACTTCCATTGATTGCCAGTGGTTCAGATAAAGCTTGTGAAGTACTAGGGACTGGGTGCATAGATAATCAAACAGGAAGCTTAAGTTACGGCAGTTTAGCTACTTTAAATGTTACATCTGAAAAATACCTTGAGGCTATTCCATTTTATCCAGCATATCCTGGCGTCATACCTAATACTTTCAATATTGAGATGATGGTGCAGCGAGGGTATTGGATGGTGAGTTGGTTTAAAAAAGAGTTCGGACTTCACGAAGAGCAATTAGCTGCTTCTCAAGGCATATCACCCGAGTCATTATTTGATGAGTTGCTTGCTAAAGTTCCTCCAGGTTGTGATGGGCTAATGCTGCAACCTTACTGGTCGCCTTCAAATGGTGATGGCCCTGAGACACGTGGCTCTATTATTGGTTTTAATGAAGATCATACGAGAGCTCATCTTTATCGTGCGATGATTGAAGGATTAACTTTTGCATTGAGAGATAGTAAGGAGCTAATAGAAAAACGCAGCAGTAAATCTATCTCTAGATTAATAGTTTCTGGGGGAGGATCTCAAAGCGATCAAGTTATGCAAATAACTGCTGATATCTTTGGTATGACTGTTTTGCGTCCCCATACTTTTGAAACATCTTCTTTAGGAGCGGCAATAGCAAGCTCTGTTGGAATTGGTTTATATCCAGATTTCTCAACAGCAGTTGATAATATGACACATGAGGGCGACAAGTTTGATCCTATTGATGCTAACAAAGATATTTACAATGACCTATATCATAAGGTATTCAAAAAGATGTATGGTCAGTTACAACCTAGTTACAAGGCCATACATTCAATTATCAAAAATTAGAGTAATTTATTAGCTTCTTTTTTTAGTCTTTTTCTTGAGTTATAATCTGTTATGGAAAAGATCAAATTTAAAGCTCTAACCTTCGATGATGTTTTGCTTTTACCCCGTTATACCGACTTCATGCCCTCTGAGGCTGAATTAGAAACTAGAGTTTCTAAAAATATATCATTAAAGATTCCTCTTATATCTGCAGCCATGGATACCGTGACAGAGGCTGCCATGGCTATAGCGCTGGCAGAAAATGGAGGTATTGGAATTATTCATAAAAATAATTCCATTGAAGAACAGGTTTTCGAAGTTAAGACTGTTAAAAAATACGAAAGCGGTGTGGTAAGAGATCCAACAACCATCAAGTCCACAAAAACTATTAATGAACTCATGCAACTTACAACTGAGCTAAGTATTTCTGGTATGCCTGTGGTTGATGACGGAAAGTTGATGGGAATTGTTACGAGAAGAGACTTTAGATATGCAGATAATCTAACTGAATTAGTCTCCTCCATTATGACTCCTCATGAAAAATTAATTACCGTTGAAGAAGGTTTTAATCAAGATGAAGTTAAAAAATTAATGTACAACAATAGAATAGAAAAAATTTTAGTGACTGACAAGCAAGGTGCCTTAACAGGTTTAGTTACCATGAAAGACATAGATAAATCTGCAGAACATCCACTTGCAACAAAAGATTCAAGAGGTTCACTACAAGTTGGCGCAGCCCTTGGAACTGGAGCTGATACATTGGAGAGGGCAATAGCATTATCTGAAGCTGGGGTAGATTTGTTTGTAATTGACAGCGCCCATGGCCATTCTCAAAATGTTATTGACACAATAAAAATGATTAAAAAAGAGCTTCCAAATATTGATGTGATGGGTGGTAATGTTGCCACTCCCGACGGAGCTCAAGCATTAATTGATGCGGGGGTTGATTCAGTTAAAATTGGAATGGGTCCAGGATCCATATGTACAACAAGGATCATCGCTGGTATTGGTGTGCCTCAAATCACTGCTATTCTTTCTATTAAGGAAAAACTTTCATCCAATAATATTCCTTTGATTGCTGACGGTGGGGTGAGATTTTCAGGCGATATTTCAAAAGCTCTGGCTGCTGGAGCAGATGCTGTAATGCTTGGAGGAATATTTGCTGGAACAGAGGAGGCTCCCGGAGAATTAGAGCTTTATCAAGGCAGAAGCTTCAAAACATATAGGGGCATGGGTTCAATTGGTGCTATGTCTGAGAGAAATGATTTAAACAGATATTATCAAGATGACGTTAGTAATGAAAAGATGGTTCCTGAAGGAGTTGAGGGAAGAGTGCCTTTTAAGGGCTGGGTGGTAAATGTAATTGATCAATTAATTGGCGGCATTAAACAAAGCATGGGATACGTTGGATGTAAGTCAATAGAAGAAATGCATAATGAAACACAATTTGTTGAAATTACAAACGCAGGAATTACAGAAAGCCATGTTCATGATGTCATGATTACAAAAGAAGCTCCTAATTATCAAAGAAGCTAGCAAAAATTTTTATAAAAATACAAATTTAGACAGAAATACTATTGTAAGAAACCAAGCGCCTGATGAAATTAACGAAATTTTTCCTGAAGCTATTTTCAACACAACGTAAGATATAAAACCTAATGCAATTCCATTTGCAATAGAGAAAGTTAACGGAATCATAACTATTATTACTAATGCTGGAAGCAGTTCAGAAGTATCTGTCCAATTTAGTTTTTCCATTCCACTTAACATCAATATAGCAACGTATATAAGAGCGCCAGAAGTTGCATGAGCTGGGATTATATTTGCTAAAGGAGAAAAGAAGATAGAGATCAAAAATAAGAATCCAACAGTTATAGCAGTCAATCCAGTTCTTCCGCCAGTTTCGACGCCCGCAGAGCTTTCAACATAGCTTGTAACTGGAGCGCATCCCATAAATGCTCCAACAACACTAGAAGAACTATCAGCCTTCAAAGCTTTATCGAGATTATTAATATTGCCTGATTCATCAACTAATTTTGCTTGATTAGCTACTCCCAAAAGAGTTCCGGCGGTATCAAACAAATTCACAAACAGAAAAGACATTATCACGCTGATCATAGCTAAATCTAAAGCTCCTAAAATATCTAATTTCATAAACACTGGTAAAAAAGCTGGGGGATAAGATACTAGTCCTTGAAATTGAATGATGCCAATTAAAATTGACGAAACTGTTACCATCATTACCCCAATCAGTATTGCACCTGGAACTTTTCTAACAGCAAGTATTGCTATCAAAAGGAAGCCTAGCATTGAAAGTAAAGTCTCAGCCCTAAGCAAATCTCCCATGCTGATTAGAGTTGCCTCATTTGGCACTATAATGCCTCCATTTTTTAAACCAATGAGCCCAATAAAAAGACCTACACCTGATCCCATGGCAATTCTTAAGTTCATGGGAATACTTTCCAGCATCCATTGTCTAATTGGCGTAATGCTCATTATCCAAAATAAAATTCCAGCTATAAATACTGCGCCCAGAGCTATTTCCCATGTATAGCCCATCTCACCAACAACCGTGTAAGTAAAAAAAGCATTAAGTCCCATTCCAGGTGCTAATCCAACCGGCCAATTTGCGTAAAGACCCATAAAGATGCATGCAATAGCTGCAGCTATGCAAGTTCCAACAAAACTTGCTCCTTGATCCATTCCAGCGGATGACATCATCTGTGGATTAACAAAAATAATGTAGGCCATTGTTATGAAAGTAGTAAAGCCTGCAATCAACTCTGTTCTGATCGATGTGTTATTTTCTTTTAATTTAAAAAAATTTTCTAGCATTAAATTCAATCTTTGTATTTAAAAATTTAGTTTACAACTTATACTATTACATTGTTATAAGTTCATTGATAACTTAAAGCAAA
>ERZ802819.2157-NODE-2157-length-11339-cov-21.5329_pt1 | contig 11339 bp, 8 predicted proteins | sample MGYA00345647_ERZ802819 | MGnify/ENA primary metagenome ERZ802819 (study PRJEB30503, sample SAMEA104212355) | marine metagenome | biome: Westerlies Biome; feature: [SRF] surface water layer (ENVO:00010504) within the epipelagic zone...; material: water... | reverse complement strand
AGTTATACTGCATTCCGGACATAAAGTTACCAAAAACACAGCTGGCTTCATTAAGCGGGACGCCAAGACCCCAAGGGTTATCGTCTTCTGACGCCAATGGCATTTCAAACTCGTCCCAGTTGCCGGAGCTCAGGTCAGAGCCAATGGAGCTGTCATCATAAACCCATGCGACGCATTTTCGATCTCGCAATGCCTGCTTGGCCTCAGCGTTCCCAGTGAAAGCCATGATTTCAACGCCATAACGCTCTTCTGTTATCTGATTATAAAATGCACCTTGCTTTCCGCAAACCTTTTTGCCGCGCAGGTCTTCCCAAGAGGTAAAACCAAGCGCCTTGGGCGCCATTATATTCGTACCAGAGGTATAGTAGTTTGGTCCTGGAATGCCAACGATCTTGCGGCGATCCGCACGGTCAGACATTGTCGCGATCATCATGTCGATTTTACCCTGTTCCAGAAACTGCATCCGGTTAGAGGATTGTACAGGAACCAATTCAGCCTCAACGCCCATTTTGGCGGCAACATCCATGGCCATATCGATCTCCATACCAACAAGATTTCCGCTGTCATCGCGAAACCCCCAAGGTTTGTAATCCGCCTTAACACCAATCACGATTTTGCCGCTAGACATTACCTTGTTCCAAACATCATTTGTGCACTGAGCGCTGACACTTCCTACGGACATAGCCGCCAATGCCAGACCACTGACAGCGGTCTTAAAAAAGTTTTTCATAGTTTGTTTCTCCTTTGTTGGTGGCAAGATCTTCCTGCCAATACTCATTGAATATGTGATTTTGCCATTCTATCGCGGCAATTTATTCCTGCGCCTCACTATCTTTCGCACGCATAACCATATCGATAAGCGTCTCTAAAACAGCAACTAGCACTACATGGGAGGAGAAGAATTGCGAACCTAGTGCCTTTAATCATTCGGATGGCAGATCCATTAAATTGACGGGATATGCTTGAGACAATTTATTGTTGCGTTCCTTACATTTAGAGTGGTTAGTGAAATATATATTTCAGGATTCGTCAAGGAATCATGTCGATGAAAGACAACAACCTTCCCCCACCCCATGCATCAGTCGTCGTCATTGGTGGCGGTATCATGGGCTGTTCTACGTTATATCACCTAGCCAAAATGGGTATCAGCGATACTATTCTTCTAGAGAGAAACAAGCTAACCAGTGGCACGACGTGGCACTCGGCTGCACAAGTGCGAGCTCTCCGGCACTCGCAAAACCTAACTCGCATGATCCAGTATTCGGTGGACCTCTATTCTAAACTTGAGAAAGAAACTGGGCAGAATGTGGGTTGGATTCAAAAAGGATCTCTGTCGATTGCCACCAATACTAACCGTCTAATCCATGTGAAACGGCAGGAAGCACTGGCCCATGCTTATGGCATCAAAGCAATATCCGTATCACCTGGTGAAGCTAAGGAACGCTGGCCGTTAATGAATGCCGAAGATGTGTTAGGAGCAGTCTGGTCACCAGATGATGGACGGGTGTCCCCGTCAGATGTTTGCGCGGCACTAGTAAAAGCGGCCAAGAAGTTAGGCGCAAAGATCTTCGAAGACACTGGTGTTACCGGAATTCTAACCGAAAACGGCCGCGTCAAAGGCGTGGAAACTAGACAAGGAACGGTGATGTGCGACGCGATCGCTCTGTGCACGGGCCTTTGGTCTCGCGAGGCGGGTGCTCTGGCAGGTGCCGAAGTGCCTGTACTAGCCTGTGAGCATTTCTACCTCTTGACCAAGCCTATCGACGGCATTGTGGGAAACATGCCAACTCTTTCTGATCATGACAATCATCTCTATATCCGCGACGACGCTGGGGGACTGTTAGTGGGATGTTTTGAACCTAATGGAAAACCAATTGCACCCGGAGTTCTGGATGCGAGTTTCGAATTTGGCCTGTTGCCCGAAGACTGGGACCATTTTGAACCGATGATGATGAATGCGTTACATCGTTTGCCAGCATTAGAGACCGCCGAGGTCAAAATGTTGCTGAACGGGCCAGAAAGTTTCACGCCCGATGGCACTTTTATGTTAGGTGAAACCGCCGAAACTAAAGGGCTATTCCTAGGTTGTGGTATGAACTCAGTCGGGATCGCGGCGGGTGGCGGCGCAGGTATGAACTTGGCCCATTGCATCGTGCATGGGCACACAGCCTATGATTTAACAGAGGCGGATGCCAAGAGGTTTGCACCCGTCTTTAACAATATCGATCACTTGATGGCGCGTGCACCAGAAATCCTTGGTACCCATTACGATATTGCCTTCCCGGGTAAACAGCTATCCACTGCACGCAATCTGCACGCCCTATCTCTGGAGAATAAATACAAGGCGGCAGGAGCGCATATGGGGCAGTTCTATGGTTGGGAGCGGCCTTTGTACTTTGGCAAAATTGACGAACCACGAATGACCTTTGGTCGTCCTGATTGGTTCGAAAATGTTCGCACCGAAGTTATGGCCGCCCATGAGAATGCTGCAATCTTTGACGCCGCATCTTTCGGAAAGATAGAGGTGCAGGGGCCGGAGGCTGAAGCCTTCCTTTTATATATCTGTTCTGGATTTCTTGGCCGTCCACCTGGGTCAGTTATTTACACCGCCGTTCTTAACGAACGTGGCACTTTTGAGAGTGATATAACTGCTCAGCGCATCGCGCATGATCATTATCGTTTGTTTGTCGGCACAAACGCCATTAAACGTGATCTCGTTTGGTTCCAAAAAAATTCCAAAGGCTTTGACGTCAGCCTAACTGATAGTACCGAAGACTATGCCGTTCTTGCGCTCATGGGACCTGAAGCTGCGCGAATTGTCTCAGAGTGTGGAGCGCCCGAGCTAAACGAACTTGGCTACTTCAAGGTTGGACCTGCCCATATCGCCGGAAAACATGTGCGTGCCGCGCGCTTGTCTTATGTTGGTGAAGCAGGGTGGGAGATAACGATGAAAGCTAAAAACGCAGCCGCGATTTACACAGCTCTTGCGAGTGTAGGTGCAAAGCCGGCTGGCCTTTATGCTCAGACCTCAATGCGGATCGAAAAAGGTTTCTGCGCCATGGGACATGAACTGGATAGTGATGTCACGCCTATCGATGCTGGACTTGACTTTGCCACCCGCAAGGCGGGCGGCTTTATAGGTGCTGAAGCACTTGCAGAACGTCGAAAAAAAAGGGGTAGTTCGTCTTTGGTCTCTCTGAAATTTCATGATGAAACTGCCATACCCCTAGGGCATGAACCGATCTATTATGATGGCAAAATCATTGGGAAAACAAGTTCCTGTGCCTTTGGTTATCGTATTGGTAAACCTGTGGCTTTAGGGATGGTCCGCCACCATGCCACATCGGGAATTGTTGTTCAGGTCGACATCGCTCGGCAGTTTTTCGACGCAACATTAGTCACGCACCCACTTTACGACCCAGAGGGCATCCGAATGAAAAGTTAAGAGTGAGGAGGGCTGCCAGGATAAGTATAGGTTCTACGCTGTGTCTATAATGTATACTACGGTTTATGTGGTAGCAGAAATGCAAGCGTCATTCCAAATAAAAACATTCGACGAAAGGCTAACATAAAAGCAATCCGTGAAGCAGGCGGTGCGCATGTGGAAAGTAAGACTATTATGTCTCCATATAGCAAATACTGCTTGTCCTAACTAGAAAAGTCATATTCCTGAAGGGCTAACCCAACTGAGATTAACTATTGACTAAAAGCTATATATTGCGGGACAAATATTTTATTGCAATTGGAACAAAATTAGCATGACAATTATCAGTGGATAACATTAGCGGTAATAGGATGTTAAAGGCTTGGGTTTCGGAGATTAGTGAGCGTTAGATTAAATGGGAAAGCGATTAACAAAGGTTACAACAAGCCATTGGGGAGCTTTCGCGGTTTCGGTCGAAAACGGTCGTATCGTATCAACCAAACCGATTGATATTGACCCCGAGCCGTCTGATATTGCGTTAAACGTCCCCGCTGCGGTGCATCACAAGTCGCGTATCGACCAGCCCTATATACGCAAAGGTTGGTTAGAGGGAAACCGTGAGTCTCGGCGTGGTGAAGACGAGTATGTGCCCGTACCTTGGAGCAAAGCAATTGATCTTGCTGCCAACGAAATACAGCGTGTGCAAAAGGCAAATGGAAACGGAGCAATCTTCGGTGGCTCTTATGGTTGGGCCAGCGCAGGACGGTTTCATCACGCACAAAGTCAGGTCCATCGGTTTCTAAATTGTATTGGTGGCTACGTAAGTTCATTTGCGAGTTACAGTACGGGCGCAGCGCAGGCAATTATACCACATGTGTTAGGCATGACTTTTCATAAGATAACCTGGGGTGAAACTAATAGCTGGCCGTTGATTGAACGCCATACAGATAATCTGGTGATTTTTGGAGGGATCAATCCCAAGAATGCTCAGGTTAGCATGGGCGGCACAACAGAGCATGGAACTGAGGGCTGGTTTAAGCGATTTGCCAAAGGTGAGAAATACATGGTGTCAGTGAGCCCACAGAGAGACGATAGTCCACCGGAAACTACATGGTTACCGATTGAACCTGGTACGGATACAGCTCTAATGCTAGCTTTGGCGTATGTGCTAGAAACTGAAGGGCACTGCGATAGAGCATTTCTGGAAAGCCATTGCACTGGCTATGAAGTGTTTTTACCTTATATATTAGGACACACGGACGGAACGCCTAAAACGCCTGATTGGGCTGCATCAATTTGCGATATCTCAGCAGATAATATTAGATCATTAGCCCGGCGCATGGCGTCCGGACGAACACTTATTTGTGTGTCATGGTCTCTGCAACGCGCACACCACGGCGAACAACCATATTGGATGGCTTGCGTACTGGCTGCGATGTTGGGTCAAATTGGACTACCTGGCGGCGGCATAGGATTTGGATATGGGGCGATTGGCAATGTGGGCAAGACAGCGCATCGGCTTCAAGGCCCGGTATTTGAACAAGGTAATAATCCTATCTCTGATTTTATCCCAGTTTCGCGTATTGCGGACATGTTGTTGAACCCAAATGGAGCTTATGACTTTAACGGACAGTGTCGAAAATATCCTGATATTCGGTTAGTTTACTGGTGTGGTGGAAACCCATTCCATCATCATCAGGATCTTAACCGGTTGAATGAGGCTTGGCAGCGTCCCGAGACAATAATCGTGCATGAACCCTGGTGGACAGCCACTGCCAAGCGTGCTGACATCGTCTTACCTGCGACCACACAATTCGAACGTGAAGATATCGGGTGGGCCAAGGGTGACCCATATCTGTTTCACATGCCACAGATGATTAAGCCTGTTGGTGACGCCAAAGATGATTATGACATATTTCACTTGCTGGCTAAACATATGGGATGTTTTGAGGCATTTTCTGACAAAAGATCGTCTGAACAATGGATTGCAAAAATTTATCAGGATTTTGCTAAAAATGCGCGCGCCGACGACGTAGCAGTGCCAACTTGGGAAGAGCTGAAGGCGCAGAACTTTGTCAGATTGAGCATCGACACAGAAGAGTTTGATAATGTTCCCTTCGAAGCTTTCAGAAAGAATCCAAATGGCAACCCCTTGGCGACACCATCTGGTAAGATAGAGATACACTCTCTAACCATCGCTGGATTTGAATATGACGATGTGCCGGGGCATCCAGTTTTCCACCCACCCAGAAAAGACCATAAATATCCGTTACGATTAACATCCCCACAGCCAGGAAATAAGTTACATAGTCAGCTGCAATCTGCAATCGAAGACCATCAGTATTTTAATACAGTGAGGATGCATCCAAAGGATGCAATTAGTCGTCAATTGCAAGACCAGGATCAGGTTATAGTGTGTAATGCCAACGGCTCTTGTTTGGCACAGGTTTTGATTTCCAGTGAAATCAAGCAGGGTGTGGTGTCTATGGTAACGGGGTCCTGGTATGCGCCCGCGCCCGATGGAGTGGACATCTCTGGTAACCCAAATGTGCTGACTAAAGATTGCGGGACATCGCGACTGGGACAGGGGGCCGCTGCTCATAATGTCGGCGTGGAAGTAAAAAAGTTTCATGGGTCTTTGTCTACGCCAGCATAAAAAAAATACCTGTCTATATATTAGTGGTCAGTCTTTTTTGTGCGATTGAATGATTATCACAATCGATTTAAAGCTCTTCTATGTTAGCTTTTGCAGTCGTATCGTTTTTGATGTTTATAACACCGGGACCAGGTGTTATGTCACTGGCTGGTGTTGGTGCTGCATTTGGTTGGCGGCAAGGTGTCTTATATATGGCCGGCTTGTTCACTGGACATGTATTTGTAAGTTTAGCGGTGATTACTGGCTTAGCCGCCATTATTTTGGCAGAACCGATTGTGCGCACAATACTATTGTTCTGCTCCGTTGGCTATCTCGGGTACTTGGCTCTTTGCATAGCTTTAGCAGGATCAAAAATTGCCTTTATGGATGTTATAAATGCACCAGGGTTTTTGGGTGGTTTGACGCTCCAGTTTGTTAATCCTAAAGCATATGCTGTGCACACGACTTTTTTTACTGGCTTCGCTTTTTACCCGAATAATTTTGTGGTTGAGCTGGGTTTGAAGCTCGTCATAATGAATTTCATTTGGATTCTTTTACATGCGCTTTGGCTTTATGCCGGTTGTAAACTTTATGAGCTTAACCTTTCAACTAAAGTGCAAAGGTGGGTAAACATATTTATGGCAGCTTGCCTTTGCTTAGTTATTGGTCTTTCAGTTTGGTCTATCTTGCAAGTGTAATTGGGTAGCCAGTACTATTATTTAATATGCTTATGAGCGGAACGATCTACAAAGCAAAATTGCAGAAATAACATTGAGGTAGCAACGCATGGGCCTATCCCAAATGCAAACATTAAAGTGCCTAGACCTACCACACCACCAAGAGACCAACCAAGCACAACTACGCTTATCTCAATTACACTGCGAACGGTCGCGAGCGGACGGCCAGTTTGCCGTTGAAGACCTGTCATCAAACCATCCCTGGGCCCAGGTCCTAAGTTGGCGATTAGATATATACCACCCCCAAACCCCGTAATTATAACTCCAAGCGCCGCCTCAGCAAGACGCATAGCTGAGGTCTCGAATACTGGTAGGTAAGGAGCTGATAGATCCAGCACCAATGATATTATAATTATATTGAGAACAGTACCGACACCGGGTGTTTGGCGCAAAGGAACCCAGAAAAGCAGAACAAAAAAACTGATTGTAAATGTTGAAAGGCCGATACTCCAGTTGGTCACTTTAGAAAAACCTTGTGCAAAAACAGTCCAAGGACTAACACCGGCTCCTGATGCTATTAGTAAGGCTTCTCCTAACCCAAATAGGATCAAGCCAATAATCAACATCATTAGTGATATAAGTGGTGGCTTTACAGTTAAAGGTTTTGGAGCACTCCAAAATAGTGTGGGGACTGATTTTATTTTTAGAAATCGCAAATTTAAGCCACTGGATTAGTTTTAGGTACCTTTCCCAGCGTTAAGGACAAAATACAAGGTTTTCTAGTTCTATAAAGAAAAATAGTAGTGATTTTCTTTGTTTCCTAGTTGATAAATTACACTTATCATATTGCCGCTGATATCAGCAGGCCCACTTTGCTGGCTTAGCGGTATCTGAGTGTAGAAACTTGCCTTTAAGCTAATGGATAGAAACAGTAGAGGTTTATTTTTTTGGAAAATTCGTTTAACGCGGCATCGTTGATGCTAGTAACCTTTAGTTGCAAGCATACCCATTTTGGCAGAGCAATAGGGTTTCAGTAAATGATTTTGGTCGGTGGTGAAAATTTAATGGATATGATCCAGGTCGATAACCGGAATGAGAACGCCTTATTTGAGGCCGTTCCTGGAGGATCTCCATATAATTTGGCTATGGCCGCTGGTAGGCAAGGAGTGCAGGTGGGTTACGTCACCCCGATTTCAGAGGATTCTAATGGCGATCAGTTAGCCGCAAACCTTCTCAGTTCAAATGTTCGACTGCTTGGGCCAAGATTTTCAGCTCCTACTTCATTGGCCATGGTGAATATTGAGGGTGGAACACCCTCATATGCATTTTACAGAGAAGGTACAGCAGAACGGCTTGTAACTTTGGACAAGCTTATTCAAAATCTAACTGGTGAAGTGGCCATTTTCCATATTGGCTCACTTGCGCTAACCGGTGGGTCGGATGCGTCAGTCTGGGAGGAGTTCGTGGGCAAAGCGATGGATAAAGGAGTAAAAGTATCCCTTGACCCCAATGTTAGACCATCGCTCATTGCAGAACCTGACGTTTATCGCCAGCGAATAAAGCGTCTAATGACAAAAGTTGATATCTTAAAATTGAGTGACGAGGATCTTCTTTGGCTTTTTAATGACAGTGTTGATGAGAGTAGTGCACTTTCGGAATTAAGAGCAATTGTAAATGCAGACATACTTATTTTAACTCAAGGATCTAAGGGTTCTTTAATATGGCATTATGATAACTGGTATGAAGCACCAGCATATCCGGTAGGCAAACTATCCGATACAGTTGGAGCCGGTGATACTTTCATGGCGTCAGTTCTAGTGTGGCTGACTAAAAATGAAAATTTGAAGCGACTGGGTGTTATTGAGCTCGAAGAAAAAAAAGATTTGCAGAATTATGCAGGAAAAGCTGCTTCATTAAATTGTGAAAAGCAAGGCTGTAATCCGCCATGGGAAAGTGAGTTGTTCTAGGGACCCAATTATAAATAATAGGCTTTCCTGTTCTAATAATTAAAACTCTTCTTTTCTTTAAAATGCCCTAGTTATATTAGATAGTTTTTAAAAAGGAATGTTTATGTCGTTAAGACCTGCTATTTCAACTGGCATAGCTATGCCCACGACAGAAGGCGCTGGGGTGCACCTGCATCGTGCATTTGGCTTTCATGATCCTAAAGCCCACGATCCTTTTCTACTTTTTGATGATTTTCGTAACGATAACCCTGAGGCATATGCTCGTGGATTTCCTTGGCATCCTCATCGTGGCATTGAAACAATTACGTACGTGCTCAATGGAACCGTGGATCACAGCGACAGCTTGGGTAATAATGGCAGCCTGAAGGCTGGCGATGTGCAGTGGATGACTGCAGGATCAGGTATTATGCATCAAGAAATGCCTAGTGGGAACGCCAAAGGCCAGATGCATGGATTTCAGCTTTGGGCAAATCTGCCAGGTAGTCTAAAGATGACAGCGCCTCGGTATCAAGATGTGAGTGCAAGAGAAATTCCAGAAATTATTGATGATGATGGTACGCAAGTTCGGATTATTACAGGCTCATTCTGGGGGAAAATTGGCCCGGTCGATGGGATCGCTGCTGACCCGCTATATCTGGATGTAACCGTACCTGCTGGGTGCAGAAAAGTGTTAAATGTGGATACATACCGTAACACCTTCGCTTATATATTCGAAGGATCTGGTAAATTTGCTGACTGCTCCGACCCAGAGGGTGTTTTACTTGAAAAAGAAGTTCTCGGTGAAGAATTGAACATTCGTGATCTGTCAGGTAATCGAACTTTGGTGCGCTTTGGGACTGGTGATGAGATAGTCGTCAGGGCAGGCTCTCAAGGAATGCGATTTTTACTAGTAGCAGGATCACCAATTCGAGAGCCGGTAGCATGGCACGGTCCGATTGTCATGAATACAAAAGAAGAGTTACACCAAGCTTTTAATGACTTGCGTAATAATAAATTCATTAAACCTGTAGACCATTAAAGCAAGGAAAAACCAATGGGATTACTGCAAGATGGCAATTGGGTTGACCAGTGGTATGACACAAAAGCTTCTGACGGGCATTTTCTGCGAATGTCTTCTCAGTTTCGGAACTGGGTTACACCAGAGGGCGATGCTGGACCCACAGGTATAGGTGGGTTTAAGGCGGAGGCAGGACGTTATCATTTATATGTATCGTTAGCGTGCCCATGGGCGCATCGGACATTAATTTTCCGAACACTCAAGGGTTTGAAGGATATAATATCATTGTCCGTAGTCCATTGGTATATGGCTGAGAATGGTTGGACTTTTGAAGCCGGGGATGGTGTTATTTCGGATAATGTAAATGGTGCAGAGTTCATGCACGAAGTCTATACAAATGCCAAACCTAAATACTCTGGTCGTGTTACTGTGCCTGTTTTGTGGGATAAAAAAACAGGAACTATTGTTTCCAATGAGTCTTCTGAAATCATACGCATGTTCAATTCTGCTTTTGATGGAGTAGGGGCATTGGCTGGAGATTATTACCCAAAGGCCTTGCGTGCACAAATTGATGAGGTGAATGATAGAATTTATAATACCCTCAATAACGGCGTGTATCGCTGTGGATTTGCCACAACTCAAGCAGCCTACGAGGCAGCGCTAACTCCATTATTTGATACTCTTGATTTGCTTGAAGCTAAGCTAGCAAAAACGCGTTACCTTACCGGCCCTTTGATTACTGAAGCAGATTGGCGACTTTTCCCAACTCTAGTTCGCTTTGATCAGGTTTATGTAGGTCACTTTAAATGTAATTTACGTCGCATAAGCGATTATCCAAATCTCTCAAATTACCTACGTGATTTGTACCAGCAGCCAGGGATCGAAGAGACCGTTAATATGCAGCATATTAAAGAGCATTATTACGGCAGCCATGAGACGATTAACCCGTCAAGAGTTGTCCCGATGGGGCCAGATATTGATTTGACCCAAGTACATAATAGGATCTAGATTTTAGTGATGCGGCTTTGATGATCAGATTAGCTGCATAACACATCCAATTATATATCGTCACTTTTACTTATCTTGATTAATTATTTAAGTTCCAGTGGAGAGCTTAGTTTTGACAAAACAATGGGAGCTAAAATGAGCATTTTTGATGAAGACTTATTTTTAAAAGGACTTGAACAGCGAAAGTCAACCTTGGGTGCAAGTTACGTGGAAAGTAACCTCGAGGCCGCAGACGATTTTACCCGTCCTTTTCAAGAAGCAATGACTGCCTGGTGTTGGGGCTTCGGCTGGGGAGACGAAGTGATTCCTCCAAAAGTCAGATCGATGATGAACTTATCGATGATCGGAGCGTTAGGAAAAATGCATGAATGGGAAATTCATTGCAAGGGTGCGATAAGTAATGGCGTCAGTCCTGAAGAAATTAGAGCCATAATACACGTTATTGGTATTTATTGTGGAGTGCCTCAGGCTTTAGAATGTTTCCGAGTTGCAAAAAAAGTACTGGATGGTTTAGAGGATTGATAATTCATGACTGCCAAAAACTTTCACTTTTCTTCCTAGATTTCGTTAGTTTCTGTTTCTTTGTGGCTATCACATCCAAAAGCTTTGATGTAAATAGCTGAAGTGCAAA
>ERZ802819.2153-NODE-2153-length-11346-cov-10.6953_pt1 | contig 11346 bp, 8 predicted proteins | sample MGYA00345647_ERZ802819 | MGnify/ENA primary metagenome ERZ802819 (study PRJEB30503, sample SAMEA104212355) | marine metagenome | biome: Westerlies Biome; feature: [SRF] surface water layer (ENVO:00010504) within the epipelagic zone...; material: water... | reverse complement strand
TAAGTTAAATGAATTATCTGCAACGCAGTTACTTGCGATGCTTGGTGAGAGGCAAATCACCCCTGATAATATTATAGCCGATTGCTTAAAACGGATTAAATTACGAAATCCAAAAATAAATGCATGGAAATTTCTAGATGAAGAAATCATAAACAAACAGTTAGAAGCGTTTGCTTCCTCCAAGCCTAGATCAGCATTAGCTGGTATTCCAATGGCTATTAAAGATAATTTTGATACCAAAGATATGCCAACAGAATACGGCACTTCTATCTATCCCGGTTTTCAGCCAGAAATGGACTCAAAAGCCATCGAATGCCTTAGAAAAGCAGGGGTTTTATTTTTGGGCAAAACAATCACCTCTGAATTTGCGGGCCCCTACCCTGGCCCTACCTTAAACCCGCATGATCTCAGCAGAACACCAGGGGTATCCTCGATGGGATCTGCTGCGAGTGTCGCTGATTTTATGGCTCCTATAGCAAATGGAACACAAACTGGTGGTTCCATTATTAGGCCTGCATCGCTATGCGGAATTTATGGGTATAAAGGAAGTTTTAACCATATAACAGGTGCTGGCATAAAACACCTCAAGCCTTCGATAGACACAGTGGGCCATTTTGCAAGATGCATAGAAGATATTGAGCTGCTAAGACAGGTTTTGAGAAGTGATATAAACATACAAAAATTTGATGCGTTGACACTACCTCGTAAAATCGGAATATGCAAAACATCTAATTGGCACGCAGCTAGTCATGATACCAAAAAAGCAATTAATAAAACAATTGAAGCATTTGGCCCTACCCATTGTACTATAATAGATATTACGCTTCCAAAAGAATTTGATATGGTAATGGAACGTGCGTTTCAAATAATCTATTCATGGGAATTAAGAAAGGCGCATCGTGATGAAATTGATGCTCATTTTAATACATTTAATCCGTGGTTTAAATGGGCAATTGAGTATTTACAAGATGTAACATTTGAAGATTATAAAGAGGCATTGCAAGAGGCTGAACAAACAAGAGCCATTTTAAATAATATTTTTGATGAAGTTGATATCATCATTACGCCAAGTGCAATTGGCGAGGCACCAACAGAATTATTAGAAATACCAAAATATAGCTTTAATCATCTATGGACACTGATGTATGTGCCATGTGTAAACCTTCCTTTTTATCTTGGAACCCATGGTCTTCCCGTTGGAATACAAATCATCGGCGCACAAAATAGGGATGCACAGCTCTTGGGTTACTGCAAAGCTATTGAAAATCAGATGGCTAATTATTTTGGGACAAACCAGGTAAGTGTTTTAACTTAAAAAAATCAGCTATAGCGCTTTAGAATTAGGAACGCTCAATCCAGTGCTCATAAATTTCAATCTCAAGCGTATCTGTTTTAGGGCCATTATAATTATCCCAAATATCATGCTGGTTAAATACGCATCTGTATAACGGGATAATATCTGCATCCTTTATATTCTCTGCTAATTGTTCTGGATTTCGAAAATTACCACAATAACGCTCGATACGACCTGCCTTGCCTCTAATATAGGCTGGTGTTCTACAATGGCCTTGTGATCCTCGTTTTGAAATAATAATTTTCTCATCCAGCCCAAATTTGGGCTTTGGATTTGCTAATCCACTATATGACATTATCTGGAACCCCTACCCCAACTAAATGATCACGAGAAATAAGCTTTGATAATGCTTCCTCGCTCCATCCATTTGTGCCCTCTGGTCTTTGCGGCAAAATAAGATATCTCATATCCGCATTTGAGTCATGTACCTTCACTTCCCTGCTTGCCGGAATAATAATACCAAACTCTTCCAATACTGCTCTTGGCTCATGCACTACCCGCGATCTATAGCTTCGCGATTTATACCAGCTTGGCGGCATTCCAAGCAGTGTTCTTGGATAACAGGAACATAAAGTACATACTACCATGTGATGGGTTTCTTCTGATTGCGCAAAACAAATTATATCTGCAAATGATTCAAGATCAATGCCCATATCTTTAATAGCAGATTTTGCATCCCTTAATAAACGCTCCCGAAAATCTGCATCAACCCAAGCTTTTGTGACAACAGAAATCCCCCTGAACGGAAATACAGAATCAAATTTTTCAATTCTAGACTGAATGTCACTTTGAGATATGATTTTTTTGTTTTTTAAAATGGCGGCTGTTGCCAACATATCAAAATAAAAATCAGGCGGCCCTTCGCCAAATTCATCTTCCTGAAAATCTGCCCCTTTATGAGTATGCGCTACGCCATCATGCAAATGAACAAGCTCTTTTGGATTTGGCAAATCGATAATGGGAACCTTAAAATTCTTTTTCTGATTATCTAATTCTAGTTGAAACTCTGTCTCTGAGAACAGAGATTTTTTTTTGTATAATGCGACCAAGGCAAGACCATTACGCTGGAAATATTCCATCTCAAAATAAGCCTCGCCAAACCCTTCAGCTACAAGCCTAAGCTCATCCAATTTTATAATGCCTGTTGAAGAAACAGCCATTCTAAGACCGTTGGAAAATTTTTCCCAGTAAGTCATGCCATGGTCATGGGTATCTATGGTTTGGGAGCTTTCACCCCCCACATCATGAGGGCCCATTTTTAAAGAATCATGCGGCATTTTAGCTCAAAACTAATAAGTGAACGATTATATTCTACCTGATTAGTAGAATATATATTCAAAAACAGGTCAAGCACACATGATACAGTCACTCCGAACTATTTTTGTTCTTGTAATATTTCGGGCGTTATTTCGGGTGTCGTGTCAGCAGCCTGTTTTACACTGCAAATTTTAATCATAATTCTAAAAATGAACTTAAAAATTAGGATGATAATTGCAACATGTTACGATAGGCTAATATAATACTGAAACTGAAATGATTCTAATAAGCAGATTTAATAAAGCTGAGGATAATAACATGCCCTTTATTACCACAAATGATGATGTAAAACTCTATTATGAAGAAGCTGGCAGCGGCACCCCTATCATTCTTGCACATGAATTTGGCGGAGATATTAGAAGCTGGGATCTTCAATTCAGACATTTTGCACGGAACTATCGTGTCATTGGCTTTAACGCAAGGGGCTATCCGCCATCTGATGTGCCGGAGGATGAAAATCATTACGGCCAGCACAGAGCCACCAGAGATATTCTTGACCTGTTAGACGCTCTTAATATTAAAAAGGCGCATATTGTTGGGTTATCAATGGGCGGATTTGCGACATTACATTTTGGATTTAATTATCCAGACCGTGCTATGTCTCTTACAATAGCGGGTGCTGGGTATGGCGCGCACCCTGACGTTCATAAACAATTCTCAGAAGAAACAAAGCAAGTTGCTAGTAGAATTGAAGCAGATACCATGAAAAAATTTGGCGAGGTTTATGCAACCGGCCCAACACGAGTGCAATTCGCCAATAAAGACCCTCATGGCTGGGCATTATTCGCAAACCAGTTAACAGATCATTCTACTGTTGGTTCGGCCAACACCATGCGTTCGGTACAGGGAAGAAGACCCTCCTTATATGATTTTGCAGAAGAAATGCAAAAACTAACGATTCCCACATTTATTATGAACGGTGATGAAGATGATCCGTGTCTTGATGTTGCGCTTTTTATGAAACGCAATATACACTCTTCTGCTCTTGTTCTTCTTCCGAGATCTGGTCATCTAATAAATCTTGAAGAGCCTGCGCTTTTTAACCAGCTGTTAGGGGATTTCCTGGCCAGGGTGGATGCTGGCAGATGGGAGATGCGAGATGAGCGTTCAATCACCTCAAACATTCTTTGGACGCCTGACGATAAAAACTAAATTGGATGCGTGGGTAGAATCTGTTTTTTCAAGATAATAAATATCGATGATTGAGCATAAATAGATATTTTTAAGCGATATCATAACACCCTTATTTAATTAGATTAATTGTGTTTTATAAATCTTTTACAAAAGTATTAATGATTCTAAATTCTACTCAAAAAAAATCATATAAAGTGAGTTCTCCTCTAATAAATCAATCTTAACCATAATCTACATTTGTTTTAGTTTTGAGCAACTAGCTTAACGTGCTTGATATTTGATCTGATTAGGTCATACTCAACAAGTATATAGTCGTTTAGAGCCTATTAATCTTGTAAAAACAAAATAAAATTAAATAGAATTAAAACCCATGGAAACAGCTGTTAAAAAACAAAGAGGCACCCTATCAGGGCAAGTAAGGCATTACATTCTAACAAAAATTCTTAGCGGTGATTTCGAACCGGGTGAACGCTTGATAGAAATGAAAATTGCACGGCAAATGCAAACAAGTCAGGCTCCTGTCAGAGAGGCGATAAGAGAGCTAGAATCAACAGGCTTGTTAGAAACATTACCCAATCGCGGCTCTAGAATACGCAAAATAAGTAATCAAGAATTATCGGATATTTACGATGTTCGTGCCCAGCTTGAAGGATATGCCGCAGAAGTGATTTGTCAAAATCAGGTTGCAATTACAGATCAGCTAGAAGATGCGGTTGAGAGAATGTTAGCTGCTGCAACAAAAGAAAATATGATGTTATTTGCATCTATTAATCATGAATTTCATTCCATCATTATTAAAAATGCAGGTAATGAGATATTGCTTAAAACATGGCAAACACTTCATATACAGATCAAAACATTTCTTATTGTAAACAGGCTTGAGAAAAATCTAGTTGAAATGGCAAATTCGCATTACAAAATTATAGATGCGTTTAGAAAGTTTGATGCCGTGCAAGCTAGAATTGAAGTAATTAATCATATTTATATAAATCGCCCTGATATCAGCGGATAAATATTATTCGACTTTAAACGATTTTTATTACTTAAATAAATAACTTAGTTATACAGCTCATCTATCTGATTTTTGTAATTTTTTAAAATTTCATTCCGCCTTACTTTTAACGTGGGCGTAAGCATTTTATTAGCCACGGTAAACGCTTCATTGGCCATAATAAACTTCCTGATTTTCTCTGACTGAGAGAGCGAATTATTAATTCTTTTAACAATTTCCGCTAGCTTTGTTTGTTGATCATTCGGCGAGCGGTACTCACTTAGAAATGACTCAGACGGTGATATAATAGAACAGAGCCACGGTCTTTTATCTCCAAAAACAACAGCAGCTTCTATTTCTGGCTCAAAGCACAGAATGGATTCCACCCTAGATGGAGAGATATTATCGCCTCCAGAATTTACAATGATATCCTTAACCCTGCCCGTAATTTCGATATATCCATCAGCGTGAATATGCGCAATATCGCCTGTATGTAGCCAGCCATCTATCAAGGTATCAGCGGTTGCCTTCTCATCCCTCCAATAGCCCTGCATCAAACAATCCCCTTTAACAAGCAATTCAGATGTATCAGATAGCTTAACTTCCACGCCCTCTACAGCAGGACCAACTGTTTCAATTCTAATGCGCTTTGGCCTATTTGCAGAAATCAAAGGAGAGGCTTCTGTTTGTCCATACCCTTGCAATATTTGAACACCAAGACTTAGAAAAAATCGTCCAATATCAGGATTTAATGCAGCCCCTCCTGACACGAAATATTTTAATCTTCCGCCCAATCTATTTTTTACCTTTGAGCGCACAAGCAAAGTTAAAACTGGGTCAATAGCTCTATCTATTATTGAGATATGTTGTTTTAGAATTTTTGCAGTCCCAATAGAAACTGCTTTATCAAATAAGGTTTTTGTTACGCCCCCTTTAGCCATAATGCCAGAATTAATTCGGTTAAATAAAACCTCATATAATCTTGGCACCGCCGTCATTATAGTTGGTTTAACCTCTTGTAAATCTTGGGCAAACCTTTCAGGACTATTACAAAACCAAACATTTGCGCCCATTGATAATGGGAGATGAAGACCTGCTGTATGCTCATAGGCATGAGATAAAGGAAGCAAGGATAAAAACCGCGTTTTATCGCCTGCACTTCCTTCTGCAAGTAAATCTGCCGCTGCTGAGATATTTGCCTGAATAGATTTATGGGTAAGCATTACCCCTTTGGGGGTGCCACCGGTGCCAGATGTATAAATGATACAGCAGACATTCTCTGCAGCAATTTTTTCAACAGAAGAAACAAACTCACTATCGAATTGATGAGGTGCTATATGCTGGTTGGCTAATTGAGGGATAGTAGAAATTTCCTGCCAATCATAGCACTCAAAACGTGCTTTTTTCTTTTGTGGTGGGCGCTTATCAAAATAAATTATGGCTTCTACAGCGCCTGTTTTTATCGCAGCCTTTTCTAGGCTGTCTGCAAGAGATCCAGATGAGGTAAAAATATAGCGTGTGTGGCTATGCTCCATTAAAAACGCATAATCTGACTGGGTAAGCGTTGTATAGGCAGGCACCACAATAGCGCCAACGGACATAATAGCTAAATTAGCAATTGCCCATTCTGAGCGGTTCTCCGAACAGATCATAACCTTATCATCTGGGCGTATGCCAATGGAGATTAGGAATTTTGCGATATCCTGTGTTTTTCGAGCTACTTCTTGCCAGCTTAGACCCACCCAGCCATCAGATTTTTTATCAAAGAATAACGAGCTGGTAGGCGCTATTTCCATATTTTTGAAAAGCGTAGATGGAAGATTACTGGCTTGCTGAAAAAACATCACACCCTCTTTAAGCTGAAACTTTAAAAACCTTAATATAAAGAATTTTCATAATACCATGCAAGCATTAGAAGTTTCATTCTAATATATTCGCATTCTTTATAAATCTTTTCTAGAACAGATGATTTTTTACCATCATCGTTTCTTTTCTTTATCTGTGATACATTCTAAACTGCTAATAGGAAAATACGAACTTAGGATGATTAAAAATGGCCGCACAAAGCTTTCTGGATTTAGTGGGCAATACGCCCTTAATTAAACTACGTGCCGCATCAGAGTTAACGGGGTGTGAGATTTATGGCAAAGCTGAATTTTCAAATCCTGGCGGTTCTGTAAAAGATAGAGCGGCAAAAGCTATTATTGAGGCGGCGGAGGCAAGTGGCAGTTTGCGCAAAGGCGGCACCATTATAGAAGGCACTGCTGGTAATACTGGTATTAGCCTTTCTCTTGCTGGGAACTCACGCGGCTATAAGACAATCATCGTAATGCCTGAGACGCAAAGTCAGGAAAAAAAAGACGCATTGCGCATTGCAAAGGCTGATCTAAGACTTGTGCCTGCCCTGCCCTACCGTGATCCTGGAAATTATATTCGGGTATCTCAAGCCATGGCAGAAGAAATGCAGCAAGAGACTAATGCGAATGTTATTTGGGCCAATCAATTTGATAATGTTGCTAATCGGGGGGGACATTTCTCAACTACTGGGCCAGAGATATGGGAGCAAACAGATGGCGGCGTGGACGGATTTATTTGTGCTGTGGGCTCTGGCGGCACGCTTGCAGGTGTTGGCGCTTATCTTAAATCCCGTAATGATAAAATTTCAATTGGGTTAGCAGATCCCAATGGCAGTGCCTTATTTAATTACTACGAGAATGGCGAATTTAAAGCAGAAGGCAACTCTATATCAGAGGGAATAGGACAAGGACGCATTACCGCCAATCTAGAAGATTTCAAGCCTGATTATTCTTTCCGAATATCAGATGAGGTTGCAATGCCGATTTTATTTGATCTTATGTCAGAGGAAGGCCTGTATTTAGGCGGGTCAAGCGCCATTAATGTGGCAGGGGCAATTGAACTTGCAAAGAAGCTGGGCAAAGGGCATAAAATCGTAACAATTTTGTGCGATTCTGGACAACGCTATCAATCAAAGGTGTGGAATCCAGAATTCTTAAAATCAAAGAATCTTCCAACGCCTTCATGGATGTAAAAAAAATGTCACGTGTTAAAAATTTAGTAACTGCAGAATGGTTGATTGAAAATCACGGGCGCAGCGATGTTAAAATATGTGATGCAACTTATTTTCTGGTAACGCATAACAGAGATGCTAAGGCAGAATATTTAGCAAATCATATTGAAGGGGCTATTCGTTTTGATATAGACGCTATTAAAGATCCTGATTCTGACTTGCCTCATATGCTACCATCAGCACAGCAATTTGAAGCGCATATGCAAGAGATTGGCCTTAATAATAGTGATTATGTGGTGGTGTATGATAACTCCCCCTTTTTATCAGCTGCGCGTGCATGGTGGCTGTTGCGCATGTTTGGTCATGAGCGTGTTTTTGTACTTGATGGCGGATTAAAACGATTTATCGCGATTGGCGGTAAAACAGAATCAGGCGCTGGGCAAACGCTTCCAAAATCCGATTTCAAAGCATCAAACCCGATTGAAACAGATGTTATTTTATTTGATGATTTGCACGCGCAGGTTTTATCTGGCAAGGCTGAGCAAATTTTGGATGCGCGCTCGCACCCCCGCTTTATAGGGGCAGAAGCAGAGCCAAGAGCAGGCCTTCGCGGGGGTCATATTCCAGGCTCTTGCAATCTGCCAATAACATCCCTTCTTAATTCAGATACGGGTGAGATTGTAACAGACGCGCAAATTAAACAAAGCGTTGCAGATGCTGGCATAGATCTAGACAAGCCCATCATTACAACTTGCGGCTCTGGCGTGACAGCAACAGGGGTTGCATTAGCCCTTAGTTTAATTGGTGTTACCGGCATTAAGATTTATGATGGTAGCTGGGCTGAATGGGGCGCATCCCCCGCCCCAATCGCCACAAATTAACGCAAGATAGCATCAGTAGCCATTGGTTTTACAACCATATCCCCCCCAACTAACAGGGTGTGTATACAGGGTTTTTGTAAGTATCTGATAACACGTCGAAAAACTTAAAAACAAGCCCTCAAAAACGAGGATATTTTATATATCTTTGGCTCCTTTTTTTCTGTTTTTAACATATTCCATACCCAGATTTGCAATATTACGAGCAGCATTAATATCTCTATCATGAATTACGCCGCAATTTGGGCAATTCCATTGCTTCTGCGATGTTAACTCTTTATTCAAAAAGCCACAAGCACTGCAGGTCTTTGATGTATAGTGTGGTGGCACCTCTTTAAAATCAATGCCCTCTCTGCTTGCTGCATTTATTATGGCATTTCTAAATTCAGAGGGGGATACCAAAAAACGCTGTGATCTTGCTTTATTGCCTAGCTTATTATCTGTATCTTTGGTCTCTGCAAAATCAGAAAGATTGATTTTTTCAAGCACAATTAAAACCCCTCTTGAAACTAACTCATATGCAATTTGTCGATAAAAATGCTTGCGATGATTTAATTGTTTTCTTTTTAGGTTATGCATTTCTCGATAGTGACGACTATTCGAGCGCCACCATTTCTTAATTTCTGTCTCTGCTTTTTCAGGTAATTGTTCAGGCTCTCTTAATATCCATCGCGCCAGCTTATAAGCTGTCTCAAACGATAAAGTGACATGTGGCGGCGCTTTGGCTACAGCTTTCCATAAACCAAATTTAGGGTGTGATTCCTCTAATGGATTCTTCTTAAAAATGGGTTTTATGATTTTGCCAAGCTCTGTTGCCGTATCATCTATATCTGATTGAAGCTCAATTACATGTTCCATTGAGCGCATCATTTTATCAGGTACAAAAACTTCAATCGGCATCTCAGCTTCATTGCTAGATGCGATTGTTGCAACTTGGATTGTATCCCCTATTCGCCTAAACCCTATATCGATACCAACAGCCCTATCGGTGGGAATTTCCACAGGTTCAACAACAGGCTGTTTAACCGTTAAAGCAAGATGATAGGAAAATTTATCCCCAATGCGTGAGCGAATGATTTTGCCATTTTGAATTTGGCTTCCTTCAGGAATTGGTCTGTGATAAATCAAATCAAATTCATGGCGTGTCTGTGTCGCTATTTTTTGGCCACCTGCTAAGGTTGCACGCATCAATATTCGGGGTTTCCTGCGGGTATCATCCCGCTCGATTAATAATAAGCGCGCATTATTTTTATTTTTTGGCTTATTGCTTAAAAATAATTCCTCAAAATAAACACCGTCAACTTTTGCACCTTTTCGTTGAAAACGAAAATTAAAAAAGCCTGTGCCATCAAATCTATGAAACCGTAACTGGCTATTTGTTTTAAATGCTATGTCTCTTGCTGTTTTAAAATAAGCATTCACCTCCCATGCTGTGTTACTATACATCCCGTCAGTATGCTTCGCATTGGTTGCTCTGTTTATTTTTGCCCTAAATTCTTTATTATGTGCTACCTTATCAATTAATTTATCAGCTTTCTTGCCCGAGGATTTAAGCTGCTCGTAAATAGCATTACGTTGTTTTGTCAATGCGTTTATTTTTGCGTTAGCGTTTTTAATTAACGGATGGCTTGCCTCCTTAGTGCTGGCTTGCATTCTTGCATTGCGCTTCTCATGATAGGCGTTATCAATATCGTGATTTATTTGTTTTAGGTTAAGAAACTCTTTTTTATATTCTGCATCTGCGTTACAGCGCGCTTCTTCAAAATCTTCCCTATCCTGTTTATGTATCGCAACTAGATTATTCCAGAGTTTATTGGCCCGCCATAACTCAGTCACCGCTTCTTCGGGGAACGGCCCTTTTGGAATAAGCCCATATTTATATACGCGGATAATTGTTGTGTTTTTATCAGTCTGCCCACTTGCCATTTTATCGCTCTATTTAACCCTTATCTGATTATTCTAGGGGATAAGAGATTAATAACTGGTAAGGTGTACCACGCTCAAAAACCGTGGTACACTTTTTCAACTAACTTATTAATTTATATATATTTTTTTAAGAAAATGGTGATCCCGGGAGGACTCGAACCCCCAACCTGCTGATTAGAAGTCAGCCGCTCTATCCAGTTGAGCTACAGGACCAGTATAATAGTGACACTTATATCTTCAGGGTTTTAACGACAAATTGGTTTGGGTTCAAGTGCTTTGATTTAAGCTTTCAATATTGCACCTCAAACAGATTGCCCCATATATCTACAAATCTTGCTATTACAACAGTTTTAGCCAAATTAATTTAAAAAAATACATTAATTCATAACATAATCAAAAAAAACTATTAGATATTTTTATACAGAATAAATTTGGATACAAAAAGATGGTAGCTGGCAATAAACAAGCCAGCTTTATTCTGTTTATCTATTATCGTTTTTCAGAGCTGTTAAAGAGTATCTGGTTCTAACATCTAATGAAAACACCTTTATTTCCAGTAATTGGGCGGAGTTCATCTCCAACGGATACGCGGTCAGCCAATGAATGATAATAGTATGACTACGATGCTTTTTATCGCACTTTTTATTGCAATTGCTTACTTTAACCGATGGGTTATGGGAGCGAGCATTAAGACGGAGACAAAAAACGCTCATCTTGA
>ERZ802819.2145-NODE-2145-length-11375-cov-9.62571_pt1 | contig 11375 bp, 11 predicted proteins | sample MGYA00345647_ERZ802819 | MGnify/ENA primary metagenome ERZ802819 (study PRJEB30503, sample SAMEA104212355) | marine metagenome | biome: Westerlies Biome; feature: [SRF] surface water layer (ENVO:00010504) within the epipelagic zone...; material: water... | reverse complement strand
CAGCAGCGTACGCGGTTTAATGATTAACAGCATCACCAGAATCTATTGAGAGCATTGGGTGAATAGACGGCATCGCTAAAGATACATTTCCCATATCCGTAGACCCTAGGCCTGGTCTAGCGGCCTCACTTTGCAATATCATCTTTCTATCAACTAATAAAGAGTTTTCTTTATAGAGTTCATACATTGTTTTATTATTATCAATTTCTGTATACCTATAGTCTGGTGATTCTATCTTTACCTCACACTTAGTAGACATTGCAGCGGCATTTACAAAATTCATAAAGTCTTTTTCTATCTCAATTAAATTTTCTTCATTTAATGCTCGAAGATACCATTCAGAACTTGTGTAAGAAGGGATTATATTAGGTTTAAAACCACCATTTGTTATAACTCCATGCATTCTATTAGAAGAAACCATTTGCTGTCTGTATGTTGATGCATTTACAAACAATTGGATTTGTGCATCTAATGCATTAATACCTTCTTCAGGGGCACCTGCTGCATGAGCATCTTTTCCAAAAAATTCAACTTTGTATTGCTGGATAGTCGTAAAAGTTGGGTTAACAACATTTTCATATGCTGGGTGAATCATCATAGAACATGCTGCATCTTCAAACACTCCATTGTCGAGAAGTATTATTTTACCTCCTCCACCCTCTTCAGCTGGCGTACCGAGTAATTTGACTCGAATCCCTAATTCCTCCACAAGGTTTGCTATAGCCAGACCTGCACCGATTGAGGCTGTTGCTATTATGTTATGTCCGCAAGCGTGACCAATTTCGGGTAAAGCATCATATTCTACGCACAAGACAGTAAGTGGACCTTCAGTGCCAAAGGTAATCTCAAATGCAGTGTCTAGTTTCCCTGTAGGGTAGGTAACATCGTGATCAAAAGATTCGATAAATTCCACTAAATATTGTGAAGTTTTAAATTCCTCGAATCCAAGTTCTGGATTATCGTACATCCAGTCACTAACTTCTGTAAGTTTTTTATGAATTTTATCCAGATTTGTTTTGAATGTATTTTTTGTTGTCATCCACTTAGTTTAGTGAATGTTTCTAATTCATAAACTGATAATATGTTCCAAATTAGCCAATCCATTTCTAGGTCTGATGCAGCAGCTATGTTATCTTGGATATCTTCAGTAGAATGCCAAAACCCTTGAAGGAAAGGTCTTAATTGGCTTCTTTTGACGCCTCTTTCTAAAGCATCATTTAGTGCTGCAGTAATAACTTGATACGGGTATTCATTCGGATTCTGATATCCAAATGACCCCTTAGAGTAATGAGATGGATAAACCATCGGAGAAATGAAATCAACAGTATTAACAATACTTTCTAGATTTTGGCCTATGCCACCATCTTTCTTATTAGTTAATATGTAACCAAAAGTATCAGCTGATAGTAGACATTTTTCAGCATGCAATATGTCTTTTGAATCTTTCAAGAAAGAATTTATATTTTCTACTCTGTTTTCTGTAGTATTTTCATGATCAAAGATCATAAACTTATAATTGGAATCAGGATATCGAATATAATCATACTGTATTTCATCAAATCCAAGTTCACATGCCTGAAGAGCAATATTTTTTATATAATTTTGAACTTTAACACTTGAGGGATCCAGAAAGTATTGTCCGTCTTGTGAGTAAGGTTTGTTTAACCTTGAATCGTAGACAGCTTCCTCTGGAAAAATTTTTGCAAAAATAGGGTCTTGATATACAACTATTCTTGCAATCAAATAAATGTCTTTAACGCTTCTTAGTTCAGTTAAGTCTTCAGCTGAAAACTTGATACGTTCATTTTTTAATAACTCAATTTCTTCAATATCAGCATCAAAAAGGATATGTCCATTATCAGTTTTAACGTCAACGACAAGAGTATTTACATTTGTCTTAGTTAATATTTCACTAATTAAATTTCTTTTTTCATCATTGTTAAATAGATAACCGTTTAGATACAAACCTTGGAGCTGACCGTACTCTTCCTTAAATTTATCAAACCTAATAAAAGCAAAGTTATCCAAATTAGCTTTTCTAATGCTTTCAAGTTGTTCATCAAAATCTTTGAGTAAAACCTTATTGCTATCACGAATCAATGTATCAAATGTAGATAAATCAGAATTTTTAATAAGCTTCTTAATATTTTGGAGATAAGCATCTTCTTTAGGTTTATAAGAAGTAGTGTTAGTAATTGAAATATTATTTTCTTTAAAGCTATTTATATTTTCTTCATAGATGATTTCATCAGGATATAACAGCACAAGTAAAAAACCTGTAACAAGTACGAGCATAAAAATACTTTGTATAACCCTGTGCATACTTCCATTTAAATAGAAATATTTCTAATTTAAAGTTATTAAGTTAGTTTTATAATGATTTATGTCTAAAAGTACATTCTCAAAAGTAGAAAAATTTTTTGAAGTTCCAGTAATGATTTCTGTGCTGATGCTTATTCCAGTTTTAGTTATTGAGTATACCCAACAGAACCTTGGGCCAGTAGCTCTGTATTTGAATTGGGGGATATGGGCAGTATTTTTTGTTGAGTATTTCGTCCTATTTTATTTTGCTGAAAACAAAATAGAGTTCATTAAAACACATAAAATCGAATTGATTATCGTAATATTTTCATTTCCAATTGTTCCAGAAGGACTAGAGTCTTCAGGTTTTTTAAGATTTGCGAGACTTCCAAGGTTACTAAACGGTCTTAGATTTTTTAGATTAGCAGCTCTACTGAGCAGGTTTGCAACAACCGTTAAATCAATATTCAACTCTAAGGGCTTGCGCTTCATTGTCTATGCAACAATAGGAATAGTCTTATTTTTTGGTTTTCTTTTCTATATTTCAGAGCCTGATGTACAAACCTATAGTGATGGATTGTGGTGGGCACTAGTGACAATTACAACAGTTGGTTATGGAGACATAACTCCACTAACAAATCTTGGTAGAATTATTGCTAGCTCACTAATGATCATGGGTATTGGATTTATTGCTACAATTACAGCCGCGGTTTCTTCATATTTTATTTCAAGTTTTGGCGATAATGAAGTTACCATAAATGAATTAGGAGATAAATTAGATAAACTAGAATCAGAGATTATAAATTTAAAAAAGGAACTCAATGATAAATGAACAATTAGTCAATCTTTCAAACGATTTCTTTCAAAATTCTTTAGATGCCTCTCCAACATCTGCAATTATGCGTGGGCATAAAGCATATTTTGACAAAATAGAAGAACTAACTGAAGAGCAGTTTGAAATTGATAGCAAAAATGTAGATGATTACTTGAAAAGGTTAAGAGAAATAGAGCTTAATTCTTTATCTAACAGAGAAAAAGTGACTTACGGAATGCTTGAGTTTGCTCTAGGTTCTAATAAAGATTCTTTACTAGATAAGGGATGGGAATTTTCAGCTGGAGTAGCAGGTTTTACTGGATTCTTAATTGATTACAATCAACAAATGTTTATACCAGACATGGAGTCTGCAGACTTACTGTTAAAAAGGCTTGAGTTATATAAAAGATTATTTAATCAAATAGCATATGTGCAAAAAACTGGTTTAGAGAACAATAGAGTTGCAACAGAAAGAAACCTACTTAGAACTATTGATCAATTAGAAAATTATTTAGAGACAACCCTTGAGAACGATCCCTTGCTTTTAGTAAATTTCTCTCCAGATATTTCTGATGGTGACATATCTAATTGGAAGGAAAAAGCCAAAGTAATTATAGAAAGTAACATCAGACCTAGTGTCTTATCTTATCTAGAACAGCTTCGTACAGAACATCTTCCCCTGGGTCGCCCTGATGATAAATCAGGAATCATGTGGATTGAAGGAGGGGAAGATGTTTATCTAAGAAGTTTAAGGAAGTATACGGGCCACAAAGACATAACAGTAAAAGAGGTCCACGAAATAGGGATGACTGAAATCGTGAGATTAAAAAAAGAATTTTTTGAGGTTGGAAAAAATGTATTTTCAGAAGTGGACTCTCCTGAAGATGTTATTCATAAAATGCAAACAGATCCTGCCATGAGGTACGAAAGCAAAGAACAGATGTTACAACTAGCAGTAGACACCATTGAGAGGGCTTATAAGCCTCTAGCAGAGTGGTTTACAGTATTTCCTAAGTCTCCATGCAAAGTTTTACCAGTACCAGCTGCTGCAGAACAACACGCACCCCCAGCTTATTACTATCCTCCATTACCTGATGGATCAAGAGATGGAACATATTTCTTAAATACATACAAAGCTGAGACAAAAAGTATATTTGAAGCAGAAAGTGTGGCTTTTCATGAAGCAATACCAGGACACCATCTCGACAGAACCATTGCTGTAGAACTTCAAGATGTTCCTGATTTCCAGAGATATGTCGCATCGACTGCTTTTGTAGAAGGTTGGGGTTTATATTCAGAACAGCTAGCAAACGAAATGGGATTATATTCAAACGATGTACAACAACTAGGAAGGCTGGGAAATGATGCGTGGAGAGCATGCCGTCTTGTTCTTGATACAGGCATGCATGGCATGGGTTGGTCAAGAGACAAAGCAATTAAGTTTTTCAAAGCAAATTCTCCAATTGAAGCGATAAATGCAGAAATCGAGACAGATAGGTATATTGCTTGGCCAGGACAAGCATGTTCTTATAAAATGGGTCAACTAAAGATTGAAGAATTACGAAGAAAAGCTGAAAACGAACTAGGTAATAAATTTGATATTAGACTCTTTCATGATGAAGTACTATGCGATGGGGGAATAACACTTCCCATTTTAGAAAATAAGATCAATACATTTATTGCAAAGCATTAAAGCTAAACAAAAAGAAAGGTAAGCTTTCTCCTAAATATTTTTTATTCACTCTTCTTCGATGTAACTTTTATTAAACATCCAAAGGATTGTATAAGCCAGTGCAAGGCCAAAAATAAAAAAATTAAAGTTAGGAAGTTCATTGATTTCTAATGCAAAAATACCGTCAACTATAGCGATTACAACTCTGAGAAGAATTCCAGAACCAATTAATCTACCAAAACTAAATTTTTTTAAAAATGAAATTATATTTCCAGTATCCATCATTAAATTATATATTTTTTCTAATATTTTTATTCGAATTTTTGACTATTTCATTCTTATAACTCTGATGGATGTCTTTTTCTTGCTTGATATGTTGAATTTTTTCTTGGCTAACTTGTTCTTGTAGAGATAGTATCTTTTCCTGAAGTTCTTCTATTTTATCTCTCATTTCATAAATAATTTTTATACCATCAAGGTTGATTCCTCTCTGGGATAAATCTTGTATTTGAATCAGTTTATCTATGTCATTTTGTGAATATCTTCGAGTACCTCCGCCAGTTCTATAGGGTTTTATAAGCCCTTTTTCCTCATACGATCTTATCGTTTGCTGGTGTATTCCTGAAAGAGTGGACGCCACAGATATGAAGTATATTGAAGTTGAACTCTCTTTATTCATACAAATAATCTCTCGGCGTATCGCCTGATTCAAATTGATCTCTGAAACTTTCTAGGTGTTTTTTTGCAGACCTTGAAAGATTTTGTGGTGGGTTTAAATAAACCCTAACATATAAATCACCAGATCTTCTCCCCTGAGGTGAAATACCTTCACCCTTCACTTTAAATGTTTTACCGCTAGGGGTACCAGCAGGAATTTTTAGAGAAATCTGTTTTTCAAGTGTAGGTATTTTAATTGTTGAGCCTAGTGCTGCTTCAGTAAACAACAATGGAACCTCTAAAACCAAATCACTACCGTTTCTCTTAAAGTATTGGTGTGGTTCCACAGCTATCTGTACAAGAAGATCTCCATCTGGAGCACCATTATCACCAGGCCCTCCATACCCTCTAAGTCTTATCATCGTTCCATTATCGACACCAGCAGGAATTTTTACTTTTACTGTTTCATTTTTTATGACAATTCCTTGTGCTTTACACGTTTTACACTGTTTATCTATAACACTACCTTGACCTCTGCATGCCTGACATGGCTGTGCAAAAGAAAAGAAACCCTGGTTTGAAGCTGTTTGTCCAGAGCCACCACAAATATTGCAAGTATGATAAGCAGTACCATTTTCGGATCCGTTGCCCCTGCAATCAGAACAAGAAACTTCTTTTCGAAGTGGGACATTTGTTTCAAGACCAGATGCAGATTCTATAAATGAAATTGTTAGATTAGTTTGGTAGCTCTGACCCTTCCTTCTTCCACCTCCACCAAAACCACCAAAAATATCACCTAAATTACCAAAAATATCTCCTAGGTCGTCGACATTAAAGCCTCCTTGTCCGCTAAATGCAGACGGTCCCATTGCTCGAACCTGGTCATATTCTTGACGTTTTTTTTGATCTGTTAAGACTGAGCTGGCTTCTGAAATATCTTTGAACCTCTTTTCAGCTTCAGGATCTCCAGGATTTAAGTCTGGATGATTTTCTCTAGCTAACTTTTTATAACTTTTTTTAATATCATCGATGGATGCACTTTGTGAGACACCAAGAATTTTATAAAAATCTTTATCTAGCCAGTCTCTATTCACTATGGACTTTTACCATGGCCGGTCTAAGTAATCTACCGTCTATTTCATAACCTTTTCTATGCACTTCTCCAACTAGTTCTTTAACTCCATCTCCAGATTTTTCTACAGCTTCATGAAAAGCTGGATTAAAAGGCTCTCCAACACCAGGTACCTCTTTTACGTTAAAAGTATCTAAAAATGCCTGAGCCATTTTGTATAGGGCATCAATCTCATCGGGGGAGTCTTTTCGATTAATAGCAATCTCAAAGTTGTCAATCAAAGGTAGTAGAGAGGAGATAATCATAGAAAGAGATGTAACTACACTCATACTTTTTTCTTTTTCAGTTCTTTTTTTATAATTATCAAAATCAGCTGCAAGTCTCAAGTAGTCATCTTTCATTTTTTCATACTGCTGTAAAGAAACAGTATTTTCCTCAGGTGTTTCCTCAGGTGTTTCCTCAGGTGTTTCCTCAGGTGTTTCCTCAGGTGTTTCTAAATCTTCGGAGTGATTTGTATCATCCTTACTCATCTTCTACAACTTCGCCTTCGACTACATCATCATTTTCTACATCTTCAGATGAATTCTCTTGAGCCTCTTCTTGGGCTTCGGCATAAAGCTTTTCAGCAAACGACTGACTAGCCTTAGTTAATTCCTCTATAGAAGTTTTAATCTCTTCTAAAGTAGCTTCTTCATTCTCAAGAACTTTTGATACAGCTTCCTTACCCTCAGTTATAGAAGTAATTTCCTCTTCAGTCGCTTTATCTTTATTCTCATCAAGCATTTTTTCTGTAGAAGTAACCATTCCTTCAGCTAAGTTTCTTGTTTCTATGAGTTCCTTTTTTTGAGCATCTTCATTAGCGTGTGTCTCAGCATCTTTAATCATTCTCTCGATTTCATCATCTTCAAGAGCTGTTCCTCCTGTGATGGTGATATTTTGTTCTTTACCAGTACCAAGATCTTTTGCGTTAACATTTACTATTCCATTTGCATCAATGTCAAAAGTTACTTCAATTTGGGGCGTCCCTTGTTTTGCTGTAGGAATTTCCGTAAGTTTAAATTTACCTAAAGATTTGTTACCTGAAGCCATTTCTCGTTCACCCTGAAGTACATGAATTTCAACCTCAGTTTGTCCATCTTCAGCAGTAGTAAATGTCTCAGACCTCTTAGTAGGGATGGTAGTATTTCTTTCAATCATTTTTGCAACAATCCCACCCTTGGTTTCTACCCCCAAGGTTAGAGGAGTGACATCAAGAAGTAACACATCTTTCACATCACCCTTAAGGACACCAGCTTGTATAGCTGCCCCAGAGGCAACCACTTCATCAGGATTAACACCTTTGTGAGGATCTTTACCAGTCATATTTTTAACTAACGCTTGGATTGATGGAATTCTTGTTGACCCACCGACTAGAATAATATGATCGATATCCGAGTAAGATAGATCAGCATCTTCAATAGCTTTATTTACAGGACTCTTTGTTCGCTCTACCAAGTCTGAAGTTATTTTTTCGAATTCACTTCTAGATAATTTTTCGAGTAAATGTTGTGGCCCCGCATCATTTGCAGTTATAAATGGTAAGTTTACTTCTGTTTCATTAGTTGAAGAAAGTTCAATTTTTGCTTTTTCTGCACCCTCCTTTATTCTTTGCATGGCCATATTGTCAGTCGAGATATCGATACCAGTTGATGATTTAAATTTTTCAACTAGCCAATCCATTACTTTTTGATCCCAATCATCTCCACCTAATTTTGAATCTCCAGCTGTTGATTTAACTTCAAAAACACCTTCAGATATTTCTAGTACCGAAACATCAAATGTTCCTCCACCGAGATCGTAAACTAATATTTTTTGGTCTTCACTATTTTCTAAACCATAAGCTAAAGATGCTGCAGTTGGCTCATTAATAATTCTTAATACGTTAAGACCAGCAATCTTACCAGCCTCTTTTGTCGCCTGACGTTCAGCATCGTTAAAGTATGCAGGAACCGTAATAACAGCTTCAGTTACATCTTCACCAAGATATGATTCGGCATCTCTTTTTAATTTCTGCAAAATTCTTGCAGAAATTTCTTGAGGTGTATATTCATTACCCTCGAATTCTTGTTTCCAAGAAGTGCCTATCTCTCTTTTGATTGATCTTATGGTGTTATCAGGATTTGTTATTGCTTGTCTCTTTGCAAGCTCTCCAACCAGTACTTCTTCAGACTTGAAAGCAACTATGGATGGAGTCGTCCTATTTCCTTCTGCATTTGCAATTACAGTTGGTTCACCACCTTCTAATACTGCAACAACACTATTTGTTGTTCCTAAATCAATTCCTACAGCTTTTCCCATTTTGGATTATCCTTTCTTAAAAATTTCTAATTATGAGATAGGTTCTTGTTCTCTTGGTAAATGGCCTCTTACCCTTGGGTAGGAGACAGGTGCATGAAGAAAACAAAATTTCTTTTTGTTGTACACACTTATTACTGTTTCACAAGCATCAAATGCGCATACACGACCTGTAGTGTATTTTTTTGACCTTCTAACACCAGGCTTAACTTGAGATGCAGTTAATGTTCCGCTCATTTTTTACCTTTCTAATCTATACTTTATTATATATAAAATCTATGTAAATTTACTTAGATTTGTATTAAATATAACATAATACAGATATTAGGCAAAAAAAAATAAAAAAAATTTTAAAAAATAGCTTTTTTTAACCTCCTATCATTTAACTGATATTATTGAAGAATGGAAAAATTAGATATTCACATAGTTGGTTTAGGTAATTTAGGATCGGCATTTTTAAAAGGTTTAAATATTGTTGATGGTATCAACTTATTTTTATACGAGGATTTAGATGTTGTTAGACAATCTATAAATGATGAATTTTCTATTACTCCAGATGACTCAATAATTTCTATTCAAAATGGGGTACTTATTCTTTGTATTAAACCTCAAAACATAAATAATTTTTTTACAAACAACAAAGATAAAATAGACCCGGATGTTTTAATTTGCTCCCCTGTTGCTGGATTAGAAATTAAAACAATTGAAAGTTTTATCGATAATAAAATTCTCCGAATAATGCCTAACTTACTCATCAGTGATAATAAAGGATTTATTCCATATGTATCAAATTATGAAGGAGATTATTTCACTTTTAATAAGAATGTTTTGGCGAAACTTGGTGTTATAAAAGAATTTGAAGAGGCAATGTTTCCAATAATTACAGCTTTGTCAGGAAGTGGTCCTGCTTGGTATTACGAGCTATCAAGTCAACTTGTCAACTCTGGTCAAGAATTGGGACTTAGCTTAGATGATTCCGAAATGATAATTAAAGAACTCATAAAAGCTCTTCCAGCATTAGTTGCAGAAGACATTTCATTTAAAGATTTAGTCAATAAAGTAAAGTCACCTAATGGGACAACTGAGGCAGGCCTCAATTCGCTTAATAATGATTCATTTGATAGAATAATTCACGATGCTATTCAAAAAGCAACTCATAAATCAACTGAAATATCAAGAGAACTAAGTAGTGAATAAGTTTTTAAACAAATATAAAGCAAATGATTACGTGCTTTTGTTTTCTGCAGGAGCAGCAGTAGGAACTCTTTTTTTGTGGGCGGCAAGCTATATATTTCCAGAGGGTGAAATTGTAGGCGGAAGAAGAGTATTTGAAAATATTCCTAAAGTGCTTCAATACATATTTTATGTTCTAAGTGCTACAACAATTTATATATCAGGTTATTTATTTTCTCTTAGAGTAAAAAACTGGACAAGAGGCAAAGAGGAGAAGCGAAATGTAAAGTTGTCACAGAGAATTTTCAATCTTTTTGATGGTTTAACTATGAGAACTGTACTTAGATTTAGAGCTGCCGGGTTAATGCACTCGCTTATTTATATTGGGTTCTTAGGTTTGTTTGCTGGGACTATTACATTAGAGATTCATCACCTAATGCCACCTTCATTGAAGTTTCTACAGGGCACAACTTATATCGTATATTCATTTACCTTAGAGTTAGCTACTATTGCATATTTAATAGGTCTTTTTTGGGCTTTAGCAAGACGTTTAATTGGTACTGAGTACAGAATTAAAACAAAAACAACAATAGATGATTATTTAACTCTTTCCTTATTAATTTTTATTGGTATTTCAGGTATTACTACTGAAGCTGGAAGAATAGCCTTAGAAAACTTTCCAGATTATGAAAGATGGTCATTTATTGGATACGCTGTAGGTGAAATTCTAAATCTTTCAAACCCTGGTCTCTTTCATAGAATTTCATGGGTTCTGCACGTTGTATCATTTTTTGTTTTCCTAATTGCTATTCCATTATCAAAGTTGAGACATATTTTTACATCACCAATAAATATGTTTATGTCTCCAAAAGATAGACCAAAAGGCGCAATGAAATTTATTGGAAATTTACTTGAGGCAGAAGATATAGATTCTGTTGGTGCTGGAATTGTTGACCACTTTACTTGGAAGCAATTAATGGATTTAGATGCCTGTACGGTTTGCGGTCGTTGTACTTCAGTATGTCCTGCTAATCAAACTGGTAAATCTTTAGATCCTAGAGAGATTATTTTAAAAGTTGGTCAAGTAATGTCTGAATCAGGACAACCCGCTGTACCAGCTACTGTTTCAACACCGGGCCCCTTACGCGTTAATTCTGACAATGTATTTGAAAGAATAACTTCTGAAGAGCTATGGGCTTGCACCTCTTGCAAGGCATGTGATGAGATTTGTCCTGTAAATATAGAAATTTTGGACAAGATATTGGATATGAGAAGGCATTTAGCTTTAATGGAATCGGACTTTCCTGCTGAGCTTGGTAAAGCATATGTTGCGATGGAGAACTCATCAAACC
>ERZ802819.2141-NODE-2141-length-11383-cov-10.2312_pt1 | contig 11383 bp, 9 predicted proteins | sample MGYA00345647_ERZ802819 | MGnify/ENA primary metagenome ERZ802819 (study PRJEB30503, sample SAMEA104212355) | marine metagenome | biome: Westerlies Biome; feature: [SRF] surface water layer (ENVO:00010504) within the epipelagic zone...; material: water... | reverse complement strand
AGTCAAACAATGAATTCGAAGAAAGGAAAAATAACCACCAAACCCATGGATAATTATTCAGAAAAGGTCAACGCCCTCGGACTGACAGACTCCAAATCCAATTACATCAAAAGCCTCTGGAAAGAGCATTGCAGGGACATTGAAGGATTGTACTTCATGGAAGATGAGGGTGATCAAGATGAAGAAGACTTAATAGAAGCCGAGCCATCAATGCAGCAAGACCAAGATTATTTACCCTCTATAATAGAGACGATTAATACCGAAGCAGAAAATCTCAATCTCGCCGAACAACAACGTTGGCTAGAACAAAAACTTACATTTCTAGCAAGATTAAAAAGCCAGATCGAACTAAGACTTCGCAACATTAGCTCGACACATGAGGATAATCAAGTTCAATGAAAGAACCCCTTTTTGTTTTAAGCCCTCCTAGATCATTTTCATCTCTGGTCTCCACAATGATCGGGCAGCATCCAGAATTGCATGCTTTTCCCGAACTACAGGTTTTCAATGAAGAGACCCTTGGGGACATGATGGCAAAAAACAACAAAAGATACAATCGGCTTGCCAGCCCAGGTTCGATACGATCGATTGCCGAAGTACACGAGCAGAAGCAAACCGACGAAAGTTGCACCAGAGCCTGGCTATGGCTACAAAAGCATGCAGAATGGAGCCCTTCAGAGTTTTTCAACTATCTACGAGAACAGGTAGCTCCACAAATTGCAATCGAAAAAACACCCTTCAACAGCTGCAAAGCAAGTGCTCTTGAAACAATCGTACAAACATACCCAAATGCCAAATATCTACATCTCACAAGAAGTATTAATGGCAACGCGAAATCACTTAAGGAATTTCTAAAGGATCAAGACCAAGCATTGGGCAGGAAAAAAAGCAAAAAGTTAACAAGCAGGGACCTGACACGTGAATATCCAGCCAGCATATGGTACACCTGCCATCGAAATATATTAAACATTAAACCCCTAATAAATGCGTCAAATTTTCTTCAAATCAAGGGCGAAGACTTGCTTAATCACCCCGAAAAAGTATTAAGTAATTTCTGCAAGTGGATGAATATTGATATCACCGCAACATCGATAAATTCCATGATTAGGCCCCATGAGTCTCCCTACGCCTGTATTGGCCCTAAGATTGCAGGTGGAGGAAATGACGGAAAATTCATGAGACAGCCAGTACTTAAACTCAAAAACACGGAAAAAAGCAAAATCTTGCGAACGTATACAGAACCAGCCGAAGATCAGTACTACAAATTAGGCTTTAAAAAATTTTTTAAAGAGTACAAAGAGCTGTCAGAGTATGAAATCAAGAGAATCGAATGCTGGCATGCACAGCTATCAGAAGAGATTTATGCTATGCAAGAAAGATTAGGGTATTAAAATGCAAATACATCAATTCGAACTAGATGCACCAATAGATCAAGAAAATAATACGTTATCTGACCAGTATTTTTTCTTCTATGACGAAAAAAGAGTTCTGAGCGCATGGATAACACGCATATTAAAAGACAAGCTATTGATAATAGTATACCAAGAGCTAATGAGTGGGAACATGAAAATTGTAGATATCAAAGAGTTAGCAACAACACCTAAATCCATCGAGGTCAGTTCAAGCGGTACATTGGTCCTCTCAACAAAAGGAGGCAGCTTGCAGGTAAAGTTCAAAACTGGCAGCATCCAACTAAAAGCCACCAACAATGCTGAGCCCAATCAGAAACCATGGAATAACGAAAGTCTTCAATTTGCAGGCATGAAAATCACTGATCAAGTCATTCTTAAGAAGCGAAAACTAACGAAATATACAACAACCTCAAAAGATTACTATGGTGATTTGTTTATGGAAGAATCAGTCCTCTGCTCATCGGCAAACAACGACAACTTGGCGCGTAAGATTAATACAAACCCTTATATATTGATCGGGAATGGCAAGTTAAGTACACAGCTTGAGCTTATACCTTGTATTCACAACAACCTATTCCAGATACCAATTATTAGCTTTACACTAAATTATACATTGCCTACCAACAGAATAGAAATTCTGGGATGGAACAGGAGGCGATTACAAGCAATTCAAATTGAATGTTATGCAGACAACAGCAAATTGGATACAATTGATGTAGTTGATTCAACCACGAAAGAATTAGACAATGCAATCCTTAAAGATAAATCAACACTTTACAATGACTACAGATCACATATGGCCATTCTAGTTGATGAAAATCGTCCTTACCAGTTCTATTGCCTTAAACCAGATTAAAAGGCTTATGCAATATATTTACCACTTATCAAAGTAATAATGGACTTAGAGACCAAGTTACCAGCAACATTCATTTCACTATTCAAACCACTGAGGAAACTTACATGGCGAGCACAGACAATCGAAAAGAAGCAATTGACGCTCTTATAAAAAATTTTTCGCAGTGTAATGGTAAAACCTTAAATTGCAGAGATACTGCACTGCAAACCGATAAGTTTGAGCAGGTAAGCAATGCTGATTACATACCAATATCAAACGAACAGAAGAGGGGCGAAAATACTAGACATCTACTTAAAATAAGATCAAAGATAGATATTAGAATTAAATTAGCAAAAGCAATGCTCAAGAGACTAACAAATTAGTCAACCACAACATAGCCAATAGCTTTAGAAAGAGCAGCTACCTCATCAATGACTGATTGATTAGTAGAGAATAGAGCAAGTTGCTCAACCGAAACAGACATCGAATTTCCCATAGAACTCTCAATACAATATGAAGGATCTCCACTAAAGGGAGAATCAGTCACCAGGGGATGTATTTCAGCTAAAGCAGATTCACGAATTTTTGACATATCATTAAATGAGAACTTACCATGCATTTCAGCATATTTATTTTGGAGGATACTTTCTGCATGCAGATAATAAATTTGCGAAGAGAATGACGTTAAGCCGCAAGATTTCTGAGAAAATGGCTTCACAAATTCCAGCCAAAGTGCCAAAGGGTCTAGCGGAAAGGTCAGATTTTTCTTTGCCATGATCCAATGCAGACAACAGTCAAAAGCAAAGACACCAATTCTAATATCCAGAGCAAAGGCAATAGGATTACGCCATATCACAGCTAGGCATAAATCAACAAATATCTCAGGAAGTTCTTTGAAATAGCTGGGATTGAGTGAGTGAGAGAAAGAAGGATCAATAACTATTAGATTGCTATCTTCGATCGATGATTTAAGCCGCTGGCTATTAATTTGCCCAGGGCTTGACGAGGAGTAGTATTTTAGTATAGACGAAAAAGAGTCTGGGGAAAAATCCATCCCATGTAGATTCAGAAGGCAGCGTATCAAAGCTTCCTGAGACTTATACAAATTCAGAGGAGAATCAAATTGATCAAGATTTTGCCCTGATAGTACAGCTGCTAAATGAAGATGGCCAGTTAATAGTGGTCGCTTGCCCTCCGCATCAATAGTTTGATAAAAAAAGTCTGCAAAGCCAAGAGTGCAGGATCTCGGTAGCCCAGCAAAAAAGACAACAGACATCTTCTAAGGGGTCCAAGACCAAACATCTACATTTATAAATCGACCAATTGATGAAACAGTTAACAACAACAAATTAGTGTCACCACCATTAACTCTAGCTGCTCCACTCGATTGCAACAGATTAGGATTAAGAGGTTCTAGTAAGCGAAGAGAAACCTGAAAATAAACCTTCTGATCAATCGAATCGCTCGAAGGTCTGATCGAATGAACTAAAGCAGAAAGAGACTTATTAGGTTCAGCGTATAGTCGAACAACGGCATTCTGACCAACCTTAATTAGAGAACGATCATGGTCAGGGACGAGTACGTTAACAAAGTTAAGCGAACCTTCGCGCAAATCAAGAATTGTCTCGCCTTTCGAAAAGAATGACCCCATAAGACCTGACGTCATTGATGTAATTAACCCATCAAAAGGCATGTGAATTAGCAAATTTTTTTCTTTCATCAGCAAAGAAGATTGCCATTCTTTTGACTGTTTAAGGGAAACTTCAGAAGCCTTAATCTTGATGGAAATATCCTGTAGATCAGATTCAAGCTCGATCTTTTGTTGAGCCTTAAGACGCTCTTGCTCCTCATATTCGTATAACTTAAGCAACAATTCTTGAGCAGATTGCTGAGATAAAGCTCCAATTTCAGAGAGTCTGCGGGTAGAATCAATCTGGCCGTTCAATATAATTATTGATTTCTCGTAAGATGCGAGAGATGCATTAATCTCATGAAGTAAATTTTGTATGGTTTGATATTCGGCTTTCAGAGTATCAAGAGATTTCTGATACTCAATGATTTGGGTATAAACCTGAAAGAGATCACGCTCGAGCTGGGAAGATTCTAGCCTAATTAAGCGAGTGCCTTTAGGGATTATCTGAGACGATGGGCCTCTTTGAAATACGGACAATACCCGAACATCGTCCGAGGCACGAACGGTTAGGTCACGTTCATTCGAGACAACAACAGAGCCAGTAATAGTCCTGTTTATTGGAAAAAGTAAAGCAGCACCAGTAATGACAATTGGCAACCAATATTTTGGAACAGTGAGTAAATTAATAGCATCATTTCTTGATGGATTTACCAAGTCTTTTTGATCAGTCCGCTTACTCAATGAATTATCTAGCCTGAGAAGACTGTTTTCTTTAACAGCTTTAAATTTTGGAACAATAGAGATTTTCAAAAACCTAATCAATAAGAAAAGCAATAAAATAGTGAAGATATATTTGCTTGCGGCTCCAAACAATTCAGGTAGCCCTGTAGCTAAACGCGGAATAGCCAAATAAAGAATTATGGCTAACTTAGCCAAAATCAGCAAAATAAAAGCAGAAGCAAATAAGACGAGACCTACATTGCTCCTGAGAGAAAGAAATTCCTTTAAATGTTGCAGCTGCTTACTATCTTTAGATTTATACCAATCAATAAATAACGAGCAAAAAGTATAAAGTTTGGAAACTGATTGCCCAAGGGTACTTGGGGGTAAATCTGTGAATAAAATCATTAAGCGATATCCGGGAGACATACGAAAAGGCAAAGCCAAGATGCAAAAACTTATTAGACTTATTTGAAGAACAACGTTAGCTAACGAGTAAAGATGAGAGCCTTCAAGGTTTCCTTGTAGCCTTCCAGATGAAATTAAAAGTATTAGTGTAAATGCAAGAGAAAGCCTGGACAAAAGTGGCTGTGCAATGCAAAGTAGAGCATTATTTGATTCAGCTGACCAATGTGTTGACCTTAAGGCTGAGCCTGAATATGCATGAACCCCAAAACGGGGGATAATGCCGAAAATGAATCTCAAGACAATCCATCCATCCCCTTTTCCAGTAAGTGATTGAGCCATCCATGTTGTAAATGTGGAAAAGAGATTGACAGTTAACAAGCCAATTAGCACACGAAACAAAACATCAAAATTACCATTGAGTTCAGAGGTGCTATTGAAAAATAAAGACCCACCCGAAACAGGCGCCAATAAATAAAAAAGTAGATATCCAACGACAACTAGAAGAGTTATTGGTAAGAATTTGAACTGCAACCAAAGAAGATTGAGGAGAACACATTTAACAAAATTCGGCCAAACTGGACTAATTCTAAATAGTTTAATGCTGATTGACTCACCGACATGGCTAGACGACTGCGCAGATTGCCTCGGGTTAGAATTCTCGCTATCTACCGAGAAGCTATAATCAATTAATCCCTCATTTGCCTCATCATCCTTTATCTCAAGAGGCAGGATAATCTTTTTGTCTAACAAATCTTGAAAATCGAATTGAAGATCAAGGGCGGATAAATACTTATTCCATTCAGGCAAAGACTTGGTCTCATGCTTTAATCTACTGAGGGCAAGCCAAAGATCTCTTTTTATTCGACAAGGAGTGGGCTCAGGTGGTGCATAAATTGCAAAACCAGAGCCTGCAAGTTCACTAACAATTAAGCTGGGATTCAGGCGATAAGAGATCACTAATCTATGAGAAGTTCAGCTGCATCAGATTGCACGTCAAGGCTTTTTTGCGAGTTTATTAACATATTAAAGGGATCAAAAACGGAATCCAAAGTTGGATACACCGAATTAATGAGATTCTTGATTTTATCATCAGATGTACAACTTGCGGGCCAAGAAATTTGCCTGATGATCTCGTGATCGCGATCAAGACCAAGTTCTATACAGCGACTTAAGCTTGCAAAGGCCAGCATGTAATCATTACTGCGGAAGTGGAGCATTCCCCAAAGATAGTGAAAACGAGGATTAGCATCCATGCCTTCTACAGTTGCGAGTAATGACCGTGCTTCATTAAAAGAAGAGTTACGGATGTATGCATCAATCAAATTAATTTTCTTACCCACAATACTTCCTTCTTCACTTGCTAAAATCTCTTTAAATATCTCAATAGCCTTTAAGTATTCATTTTGATGCAGATACAAGCGCCCAAGACAAACACGTGCTTGATTATCGAGGGGATTAAATTTGAGAGAGAACTTCCATTGTTGCAATGCCTCCCTTGATCTATCCGTCATAGCCAGCATGATTCCGTACTGATCCCGAACACGGGTATTTTCTGGAGATAAACGCAGCCCTTTTTCTAAGGCAACAGCAGCCTCGGAGTAGCGCAGAAGAGACTTCATCGCTACGGCAACTCGCAGCAATTCCGCAGGCGAATCGGTTTTATCCAGATTAAATGACTTAAACAACTGAGACGTTCTAACGTCGTCTCCCTTTGTCTTGTAAATACGAATTGCGTCCGCAATCAACACCTGCTTGTCTGGATCAAGAGCCATCGCTTGCTCAATATGGGAGCAGGCAAGTTCATAGTCTTTAGAGATGTATGCACATGCTGCCAGCATGCGGTGAAACAGTGAAAAAGAGGATCCAAGTTCAATGCCAAGCAGCTCGGCCCTCGCGGCATCAACATCTCTTTGCTTGATGAAATCGCGAGCAGCCTTAAATTTCAATCTCGCTTCTTTTGGAAGATTTGCTTTTCCCATCTACGACCATTATTTATTTTCTTAAATATTACTTGTTTGCAGGCAAGCTGTCAATACATTAATTTTCAAGCAGAATGAGTTCCGCGCCTGACAATGCATTTGGCTCATAATCACAAGTTTCCGAATTCCAGATCTTGGGTCCGAATGGATTGGCAGTGCCAATAAAAAGTCTGTTTCCATTGGAAATCATTGTTCTGATGCCATAGTTATAAAAATTATCAAACCCATTCGTTGTCACCGGCTCCCATACTCTTCCTTGACGAGTACGCCAGAGATCTGCGCCACCAGATGACAACAACCATTGCATCAAATCCGATCGACTGAGCTGATCAGCAGCAAATTCTCTAAGCTTATCTTTAGAGGTAAACATTGAAAATATACTGGCATCCAAAGTGCCAACATAAAGCTGATTATTATGAACCTCCATTCTCCAAAGATAAGCATTAAATGGATTGGAAAAACCAGGCGAATACCCTGAATGAACTGGATAATTTTTACGTTCTTCACCTACAAGTAGATCGATCGAACCCGAAGCATTCATACGCAACACTTCAAAAGCAGCAGGCCCAACATTATGAATTCGATCATGGCCACCACTTTGAATGCCAGAACCGAGATATAAATCACCCTCAAAACTGCACATGGCAACAACACCCTGATTAAGGGAGCCACGCCCAGCCCCATTGTCAACGACCAAATCCCACTTGAAGGCTAAATCACCAACACGCGTTCCCTTATACAGAGAAAAGCCATTAATACCTGCAGTTCCAGCGTAAAGGTGTCCTTTATGCACGCAAAGAGAAAATACACAAAAGCACTGAGGATAAGCGCCGAAACCATCATCATTAATACATTGCCACAGTCCAGTATTGGGTGCTTGCGATGCATAAACATGTGAGTTTAATGAGTGATTGATATTCCCTTTAGACCCACCAGTCACACATGTAATCAACAGATCATCAAATTGAACAAGATTACGAATGGACATGAAACGTGGTTGATCCCCATTTTGATCCTGATTGGAGCCGACATGGATCTTCGGCAAACGCTCAAAAGAATATCCATCCTTTGAGTACAGCAAATCAGGTCCGTCACCTTCGGAGCGTGAGGTTGTCGCCACATACAAAGCTTGATCAGCTCCATTTTCTTTGAATACACACATTGACCTATAACTAATCTCAGCTCGAAACGGTTTTTGTGCAGTGCTTAGCGGATGATATGGCGATTGATACAGTCTTTTGCAGACAAATCTATCAGTTTTTTGATCAGATACGGACCATATTTCTGCCGGCGCAATTCTCTCCTCGAATTCCGACGTATAGTTTACACCCAGGCTATTAACTGGCCACTGAGGTATATCAACACTCAGCTTCCCAAGCTTCAAAAATTGCAAATTGGCACGACTTGTACCAATAAAAAGCCTTCCCTTAAACCAGGCTCCTGAATGGGCATAGTGATTCAGAGGATCACCAAAGCCACCGGTTGCTATTTTCTGTACCCTCACAATGGAACCGATTCAGCAGCATTAAGAATGAGGTCGCTGAGGTCAGGATCAACACCAACAGCATTTGGGAAATCATCATGCTCCCAATCCCAGAAGTATGTTCGGCATGTGTAGCCGGTAAGTCCATAACTGCTTTTCAATCGCTCAGCTGAATAACGAGCACCAGGACGTTGACTGGAGACTATGATGACATTGAGGGGATGATCTTCTCTTGGCCTCGATGGCAACAACGCGGGAGAGTAAGAACGTAAAATATCATCGTGCGCACTAGCAGGGTAAAGATCCAACCTTATTAAGTTCTCAAACAAATGCCTTTGCGGATGGCGCCCTCGTTGAAAACGAGCTTTTAAATCATAGGCACCAGAGTCCATGAGAACCAAGCTTCTGACAGAAGAATTCCAGCCAAACCGTTTATCCGTAAGGGTCACTAAATGAGATCCTGCTGAGTGGGCCAAAATAGTTATGTTGTCAAATGCTTGAGGGTAAATCTCTTGATAGGGGTTATTTTTCAACCACTGATTCAAGCCCTCTAAGGCCTGCAACTGCAGATCCATCAAGCTGATATCAGCTGATGGACGCAGTGGATAATTAGCGCTAATAAATAATACATTATTATCCTGGAAGAAACGGGGCATTCCGCGCACATTTCGACGATCTCCCTTAACCCAACCGCCACCATGGATCCAGACCACTAAAGCGGCAGGATTCCCCTGGCAAGGAAACAACTTCAACGAAACCTGATCGGAATCAACAGAAGAAAGTTCTACATATTTCACCTCAAGAACCCCCAAAGACTCAATACCTCATTGTCCACAGGGAAAGCCGACAAACAAGCTTCGAAAGCTCTTGACAGACCCATCAGCTTCTCTGAACCACTTCTTCGATCATTCCACGATGACACTCCAACGTCATCAACGTCGCTCGAGTATCGATCGCAGGGCTCCATTCAGTCTGAAGACTGACGCCGGCGCCAGACCCGCAGCCCCAACCAGATCGCCCCAGAGAGCACAGCCCCAACCAGCAGCACCTTCACAGCTTTGGAGACAGGGTCGATCCAAACTTCAACATTGCTGTAGCCCTCTCCGAGCACCATCCCAGCCACCGTGAGTAGGAGAGTCCAGATCAAGCTTCCGGCCGTTGTCCAGAGCAGAAACGGTGCCATCGGCATCATCTCGATTCCAGCCGGCACGGAGATCAAGGTGCGGATACCGGGCACCAGACGGCCCCAGAACACAAGTGCCGTTCCGTAACGACCAAACCAGCGACGGCTTCGCCCCAGTTCGCTGGGACTGATACCGATCCAGCGACCGTGGTTGCCAAGCCACTGTTCGATTCTCTCTTCGTTGATCAGTCGTCCAATCCCATACCAAGGAAGAGCACCGAGAACCGTCCCCAACAGTCCAGCCAGCACAACCGGCACCAGATCGAGCTGACCCTGCTGCACATAAAACCCCCCGAGGGGCATGATCAATTCGGAAGGAATCGGCGGGAACAAGTTCTCCAGGAACATCGCCGCAAAAATGGCGGTGTATCCCAGCCATTGATTCGCCGCCACTGCCTGACCGATCAGCTGCGGCAGCTGTGTGATTGCATCAGAAAGCCCCATGGAGCCTGCAGGAGATCGAGCAAGTCTTCCATGGGGTTGATCAATTCACCGGATGGTGGATCAATAACGGTAGTGGTCGGGCTTGTAGGGACCTTCAACCGGCACGTTGATGTAGTCGGCCTGGTCCGTGCTCAGCTCGGTGAGCTTGGCGCCGATGCGATCCAAGTGCAGACGGGCCACCATCTCATCGAGGTGCTTGGGCAGCACGTAAACCTCTTTGCCGTACTCGTTGCCTTTGGTGAACAGCTCGATCTGAGCCAGCACCTGGTTGGTAAAGGAGTTGCTCATCACGAAGCTGGGATGGCCAGTGGCGCAGCCCAGGTTCACCAGGCGGCCTTCGGCCAGGAGGATGATTCGGTTACCGCTGGGCAGGGTGATGTGGTCTACCTGGGGCTTGATGTTGTCCCACTCGTAGCCCTTGAGTGAGGCGACATCGATCTCGTTATCGAAGTGGCCGATGTTGCAGACGATGGCCTCATCCTTCATTTTCTCCAGGTGCTCGTTGCGGATCACCTGGTAGTTGCCGGTGGCGGTCACGAAGATATCCATCTCCTCCACCACGTCCTCGAGACGGACAACGCGGTAGCCCTCCATGGCCGCCTGCAGGGCACAGATGGGATCCACTTCAGCGATGCACACTGTGGCACCGAGGCCGCGTAAGGACTGGGCTGAGCCCTTGCCCACATCGCCGTAGCCCATCACCAGGGCCTGCTTGCCGGCCACCATCACATCGGTGGCGCGCTTGATGCTGTCCACCAGCGACTCGCGGCAGCCGTAGAGGTTGTCGAACTTGCTCTTGGTGACGGAGTCGTTGACGTTGATGGCGGGGAAGGGCAGTTCACCGCTCTTCTGCATCTTGTAAAGGCGAGCCACACCCGTGGTGGTCTCTTCCGTGACGCCCTGGATCTCGGCTTTGGTCCGTGAATAGAAGGTGGGGTCCTGGGCCAGCTTCTTCTTGATCGACGCGAACAGGAAGGTCTCCTCTTCGTTGGAGGGGTTGTCCAGAACGGTGATGTCCTGCTCGGCCTTGCTGCCCAGCATCACCAGACCGGTGGCATCACCACCGTCGTCCAGGATCATGTTGGGGGAACCACCGTCGCCCCACTCGAGGATGCGGTGGGTGTACTCCCAGTACTCCTCAAGGGTTTCACCCTTAACTGCGAACACCGGAATGTTTTGGGCTGCAATGGCAGCAGCGGCGTGATCCTGGGTAGAGAAGATGTTGCAGGAGGCCCAGCGCACCTCGGCGCCCAGCTCCACCAGGGTCTCGATCAGACAGGCGGTCT
>ERZ802819.2139-NODE-2139-length-11391-cov-58.9193_pt1 | contig 11391 bp, 10 predicted proteins | sample MGYA00345647_ERZ802819 | MGnify/ENA primary metagenome ERZ802819 (study PRJEB30503, sample SAMEA104212355) | marine metagenome | biome: Westerlies Biome; feature: [SRF] surface water layer (ENVO:00010504) within the epipelagic zone...; material: water... | reverse complement strand
TGGATGGCGGTGGCCGAGCGGGAGACCGGCAACGATCCGCTGCAGGCGATTCAGAAGTTGGATCTCAGCAGCGGTGCCACCCACACCTGGAGTGCTGCACCCCGCGGATTCGTGAGTGAACCATTGATGGTGCGTCGTCCCGGTGCTGAAGCCGAAGACGACGGCTGGGTGCTCGATCTCGTCTGGAACGGTGCACGACGGGCCTCCGATCTGGTGATCCTCAACGCCCGTGATCTGTCTGAAGTGGCGGTGCTGGAGCTGCCGTTGGCGGTGCCCCATGGGCTCCATGGCAGTTGGGCTGCAGAGTCCTGAGTCTTTCCGTCAAATCTGGTCACATCCTCTCCGTTTTTTGACATTGCCAGGTTGCCTTCAGCGGCGGCTGCGGCGCTACAGCAGTTGAAGAGACCGCGGCGACAGGAATGGTGGTGAAGGGCGAAAGGATTGCGGCGTGGACATTGCTCGTGTTGTCCGCCGCCATCCTTGTCCCCTCGCCTGCGCCATTGCGGGCGGAAACCTTGTCCTGTTCCGGAACCAGGCTGAAACTTTCAGTGCAGGAGCGGGGCCGCAGTGCAGTGGCGCGTTTTCGCTTTTCCCTGGCCGTTTCGGGTGAGGGAGCTGATGAGGCAACAGCACTGCAGCAGCTCAACCGCCGTCTGGCCAGCGTGCGCCGGGAGTTGAAGCCGCTGGTGCAGGGTCAGCTGGTTGTGCCAGCGCCCCACACCCACAAACGGGGACGAGCGTCAGAACAGCACTACATGGCCAACACAGGCGTGTCCGGACACGTCAGCCTGGGCTCGTACGACCGTTTGATTCAAGCGGTGGGTGCCATGCCAGGGGTGCGACTGCAGGGCATGGAATCTGTGGCGGCGCCAGAGAAGGAAGCTGCCCTGCGGCAGCGCTTGATGACGGACGCGTTGAATCAGGGTCAGGCTGATGCTGAAACGACGGCCCGGGCCATCGGTGCTTCGGAAGTCAGATTGCTGAGCATCGATCGTGAGGGGACCATGGGCAGGCCAAGACCGTTGCGGATGGAGACGGTCGCCAAGGGGTTTGATCCCAAGGAAGCCCCCGAACCAACGATCACCCTCCGCCTGCAACTGGAGTACTGCCTCAGTTGAGTCCTTCCCGCTGCGCCTCCTTCCAGGCCAGTCGGGGCGCACTCCAAAGGGTGGCCAGCACCAGAGGGGTGACCGGTACGGCGGTGATCACGATGAAGGCCTGCAGCGCATCGATGGAGGTGCTGTCCCCCAGGCCGCTGCCGATGCGGAGCAGCACAAGGGTGAGGCTGCCGATCATCAGCGCCCAGAACAGGCGCAGTGGGGCAGGCGGTTCGTTGCGGCCGCTCACCACCATGGCGGCGGCGTAGCTCATCGAGTCGGCACTGGTGCACATGAACAGCACCACCAACACCAGTCCGATCGGGATCAGCAAACCGGCCAGGGGGAGTTGGCTGAGGATCGCGAGTAGGGCTGCCGCTGCACCGTTCTGGGCCAGGGCCTCACTGATTCCCGCACCCGCCAGTTCCAGTTGCAAGCCGGTGCCCCCGAGCAGGGTGAACCAGATGTTGGTCACGATCGGGCAGAGAATCGCAACGGCAAGCACCAGCTCGCGGATGCTGCGGCCGCGGCTGACGCCAGCGGTGAACAGTCCCATCAGCGGTGCATACCCAAGGAACCAGCCCCAGTAGAAGACCGTCCATCCGTTGATCCAGTTGCCCGGCGCCACGTTGGGCGTCAGGGCCATCCGAGGCAGGTGGATCAGATACGTCAGAAAGCCGCTGAAGAAGTGCTGGATCAGCCACAGGCCAGGCCCGAGCAGCAGCAGCCCGGCCGCCATGGTGAGCGTCAGCCAGACGTTGAGTTCAGACAGCCACTTGATCCCCTTCTGAATGCCGCTGACGGTGGAGCTGGCGAAGACAGCGGTGAGCAGCACCACCACCAGCGATTGCAGCCCGGCGCTGTCGCTGAGCCAGGGCAGTTGGCCGGCGGCGTTGCTGAGTTGCAGCGAGAGAAATCCAAGGGGGCCGACCGTGCCGGCAATCGCGGCGACCACCGACAGCCCATCGGCCAGGTGACCGATCGGTCCATCCACCCAGCCCCGTGGCACGACATTCACCAGCAGGGTGCGTGGCCTGAGAGGCTCGCCCCGCCGTTCCAGGATCGAAAAGGTGATGGTGGTGGTGGTGGCCACCAGGGCCCAGGCGAGAAAGCCCCAGTGCAGAAAGCTCACCGCCAGGGCCGGATCCACCGCTTCTGCGGTGCCGCCCTGGATGCCGTCAAAAACGGGTGATGGGGTCTGGAAGTGATACAGCGGTTCAGCGGCAGACCAGAACACGCCCCCACCGGCCAGCAGGGTGCAGATCAGCACCGCGCACCAATCGAACAGTTTCAGGCTCGGTTTGGCCTCAGCGCCACCCAGCCGGAGTTTGCCGACGGGACTGATGGCAATGACCACAGCGATCAGAAACACCAGCAACACCATCCATTGCCAGAGCCCACCGAGGGCCGTGCTCACCACGGCTTTGCCGTTGTCGGTGAACTGCTTGGCCAGGGCGAGATCGATGGCTGACACCACCAAAAAGATCAGCAGCGGTGTGGCGCCGACCCAAAGGGGTGGCTGTCGCCACCAGGACCGTTGGCTGGAGGATTGCGTGGTCATGGTTCAGGCTCGGACGGCATCGCGCTGGTGGCTCCAGCAGGTGAGGTCAACGGCGGGCTGCTCGCCGCAGGCCAGCCGTGCCAGGGAATCTCCGATCAGTGGCGCGAACTTGAAGGCCTGACCGGAGCCACCGGCAAACAGGCTGAGGGTGGGGCTGAGGCGATCCAGAACAAAATTCACATCGCTGGCCATGGAGTAGGGGCTCATCACCGTCTCCACTCGCTCTTGCACACCGGCCACCTCGTTGAACAGGAAGGTGTCCAGCAGGTCCACGAGCCTTTCCGGCGGCTCAGTGGCCATGGCATTGGGCTCAGCGACTCTGAGCTCTTTCGGTGCCCAGTCGATGCCGGCTTTGATCCGTGGCCGTCCATCGGCGGTGTGGCTCAGCACCGGGAAGGCGTAGTACAGGCCACCGTCGTCGCCCCGTTCGCGCTGGAAGCAGAACCACTGGGGATAGCGATCGGCGAGGGCCGGATCGACGGTGTAGTGGGCCCAGAGCATCGGCCAGACCTCCAGTTTCGGCGCAAGGCCAAGGGGCGCCAGCAGCAGCTGAGTCCAGATGCCGCTGGTCACCACCACCTGGCCAGCACGGATGTGATGGCCGTTGTCCAGGGTCACGCCGGTTCCGTCGGCATCGATGCCTGCTACGGGGCAGTGCTCGATCAACTGCTGACCGGCTTGCCGGGCTGTGCGGGTCCAGTGGGCGATCACCTTGTCGCTGCGCACGGCACCGGCGGTCGGTTCGAACAATCCCGTGAACTCCGGCTTGGGCTTCAGCGGGAAACGCGCTCTGATGGCATCGGCATCAAGGGCTTCGTAGGGAATGCCCTGATCGTCCATCACCCGGCGGGCGCCGGGGATTGAGCCTTCGATGGTCTCCTCGTCCCAGCTCTCGCCGTAAAACAGCAGGCCATGGGTTTCCCTGAGCTGCTCACCGGCGTGGGTTTCCTCCTCCCGCCACAGACGGTTGGCCTCCTGGGCCAGGCGACAGAGCACCGGGTCGGAATACATCTCCCGGAACATCCTGGTTTCGCCAAAGCTGCTGGCTTTGGCGTGGGCCAGGGTCTTGGCTTCCAGCAGCACCACATCACGGATGCCGCGGCGCGCCAGGGAAGCGGCGCAGCTGAGGCCAGCCATGCCACCTCCGACGATGACGACGGCCGCTTGGTTCGGCAGAGAGGAGGCTTGGTTCATGCGGCGTCCCCGAAGCTGAGGCCGATGGGATCGGTGGCTGGGGCGGCTGCCACTTCGTTCAAAGCGGCTCCAACCGACAGGCCCTGATCGCGCTGGTTGAGGTAATCCGTGGCCCTGCGGCGCACCTCCTCCCGCACGAAGGCGTAAACGTCCTTGGCGCCGGCATCCTTCCAGGCATCCGGCGAGAAGCGCTCGATCGAATCGGCGATCACAGCACCGGCGTTCACCAGGGGGTCCGGCAGGACGCGAATGCCCCGTTGACGCAATGCATCGGCCAGTTGAGGACTCTGGAACGGAGCATTGGCCGCCGGCACCACGGAGGTGACACGCAAGGCGGAGGCCATCTCCGCATTGATCAGACCGGAGATGGAACAGGGCAGCAGCAGGTCGAGCTTCAGTTCCCACCAAGGGCATCCCTGGGGAAGGGGCGTGGCACCGGGGAATCCAGCCCGCTCACGGCTGAGATCCACGGTGAACACGGTCCAGCCATGCTCCACCAAGGTTCTGGCCACGGTTCCCCCCACCGCGCCACAGCCGTGCACCAGAGCCCGGCCAGGTTTTGCATCCTTGAGTTCTGCTTCGAGTACCGCTTCCACGGCGCCGAGGGTGCCGTGGGCCGTGGCGGCGCTGGCATCCACCGGACTGCCGACGGCAGCGAGCACATGGGGTGTCAGCTCTGTGAGCCGCTCCATGTCCTCGAGGCTGGTGTTGAGATCACAGCCGGTGATCATGGCGCCGTCCAGGGACTGCAGCAGTTCTGCGGTCACGTTGATCAGCTCATCCTTCACGGCGGCGGGTTCCTTGGCCCGCGCCACGATCTTGCCGCCGGCAAAACCGGTGCCGTAAAGATCGTGCTTGTGGGTCATCAGGCCGGCCAGTCGCTCGCCGTCGGCGATACAGGCTTCATCGCTGGGGTAGTTCAGCAGGCGCAATCCACCGTTGGCGGGTCGCTTGGCATCGGTGTCCTCGGCCACCACAAACACCGAGAGATGTTCGGAGACGTGTTCCGCCAGCACCGAAACAGTCGGTGTGGGTCTGGTTGTGGTGGTCATCAGGCCACCTTCTCCATCATCTGGTGGTGCTCGACGTAATCGAGACTCCACTCACTCGGAGCGTCCGCGATGCGCTGCTCCAGACGTGCGTAAACCTGATCGGCCAACGCATCACCAGCAACACTGGCAAAGCTGTGGCGGCTCCAGCTGCGAATGGTGGCCATCAACCCAGCGGCAAAGCTGGCGGTGTCACCGTCCTCGTTCCAGCGGCGGCGGTATGGACATTTCACGTACACCGTGCGCTCGTCGACGAGTCGCAGGCCATTGCGGTAAGGGGCTGAGGCCGTGTCCTTCAACGGCGCCATGAATTCCTCTGGCGACTTGTAGAAGTTCAGGACTGTCCCTTTGCGGTACTGCTCCTCGCTGATCAGACCTTCATCGGCCATGCCGCGCCAGATCTGGTGCAACTGGTCGTGGACATTGCGGGTCTCACCACCGTTGTGGCCGAGGTAGCGACCTTCACCATCCCGGGACAGGTTCACCGTCAGCAGGCGTCCACCCACCTGCAGCTCCTTGCTGCGCAATTCCAGGATGTAGGTCCAGTCCTTGAGCGCCTGAGCGGTGAAACGCTGCAGGGCCTCAGCATCGCCGGAAGCCAGCACGTGGGTGTGGGTGTCCAGAGGACCCGGCGACTCACTGAGCCAGTGCATGGCCGTGGCGGAGAAGCCGAAACTCACCGTGTTCGGAGCCACCGATGGCTCGTAGAAGCTGCGGGCGCTCACCAGCACCGTCGGTTTGGGTCCCCTGGGGATCTGCAGGGCCAGGTTCTCGGCCAGAGCCACGTTGTCGTTGCTCGGCAGGTCATTGCCGATCAGCGTCAGGTGAGCATCGGGCTGGTTGGCGTGCAGGCGGTCCAGCACCTGATGCCAGAGACCGACTGCGGTGCCGCCATCGGCGGCTCCGTAATCGATCAGCACATGACTGGTTTGAGCAGTCAGTTGGTCAACACAAGTCAAGGCCCAGTCCGAGGCGGCTTCGATGCAGAGGAGAGCGCCTTCGGTCTGCGCGCTGTAACCCGTGGTCATGGCGATGGCCATCGACCTCGTCAGCGGCAGCCGTCACCGTACAGGACGCATTTGTCAGAGCTTCGTGACAGAGAGCACCTGCCTATCGAGGCTCGGCGGAGAGCAAGTCCCGCAACTGCGGTTCCAGCAGGGCAAAGGCCTTGCCGCGGTGGCCATGGGATTTTTTCTCCGTCAGCGGCATCTGAGCGAAGGTGAGGCCGGTGCCGCTCACTTCAAAAATCGGGTCGTAGCCAAAGCCGCCGTCGCCGCGGGGGGTTGTGGTGATCCAGCCATCACAACGCCCTTCCACTTCGATCAACACGCTGCCATCGGGGGCGGCAACACAAAGCGCGGCACAGAACTGCGCATGACGTTCGCGGGCGTTGCTCAGCGCCCCGAGCAGCTTTTCGATCCGTTCCGGGTCTGTGGGGGCGTAGCGCGCCGAGTGCACGCCTGGGGCTCCCCCCAGAGCGTTCACGCTCAACCCGGAATCATCAGCAAGGGCCCAGCTGCCGGTAAATGCGGCCACAGCCGTGGCCTTGATCCGGGCATTGGCTGCGAATGTGCTGCCGGTCTCCTCCACATCAAACCCCTGCGGCTGCGCCTGAACGTTGAGAGGCAGGTGCTGCAGCAGGCCCTGAAATTCACGGATCTTGCCGGCGTTCCCGCTGGCGATCACCAGGGTTCTCATGCGGCTTCGGCGTAACGCTTTGCCCAGGCCAGCACAGCACGGACCCGATCGCGATCCGGGGCTTCGCAGTACAGGCGCAGCAGGGGCTCCGTGCCGGAGAAGCGCAGCATCAGCCAATGGCTGGCGCCCATGCGCAGCTTGATGCCGTCTGTGGTGTTCACCTCAACCACCGCGGCACCGGCCACCTCCTGGGGTGTGGAGCTCGCCAGCAGGGTCTCCAGACGCCGTCGGGCCTCCATGTCCTGCAGCCGCAGGTCCAGCCGGTCGTAATGGCTGGCACCACCATGGCGTTGCTGCAGAGCGTCAAGTCGGCTGCCGAGGGGTTGGCCGCCTTCCACCAGCGCTTCCAGCACGAGCATCGCGGCGAACAGGGCATCCCGTTCCGGCAGATGCATGCCGAAGCCCACCCCCCCGGACTCCTCCCCGCCGATCAGCACCTCACCCGCCAGCATCTCGCTGGCGATGTACTTGAACCCGACGGCCAGTTCCAGGACCTCACGGTCCTGGGCTTCTGCCACCAGGCGCATCAGATCGGAACCGCTCACAGTCTTCACCACCGTTCCAGGCAGCTGGCGGGCCCGGGCGAGATGGTCGATGAGCAGGGGCATCAGCAGCTGGGTGCTGCAGAACCGACCGTTCTCATCCACGGCGGCGATGCGATCACCATCCCCGTCGAACACCAGACCCACCGCTGGTGTGCCCGCTGCCGTGGAGTGCTGAACCGCTGTGATCAGGTCGCTGAGGTACGGGGCCAGGGGTTCCGGTGGATGGCCGCCGAACAGGGGATCACGCGTGCTGCGGATCTCGTTCACCAGCTCAGAGGCTTCAGGCCCGAGCAGATCGCTGACACAGCCGGCTGCCGATCCGTGCATCGGGTCGACGATCACCCTCAGGTTCATCGCCTTCAGGCCCGTCACCAAAGCGGTGAGGTCCAATTTGCGACGCAATCCCTCAAGGTGCTCACCCCGCCCGTCGAAACGGCTGGTGGTCGCTGCAATGGGTGGTGTGATGCCGCCAGCCGCCAGGCGTCGCTCCACCGCTGCGGTGAAGTCACCTTCCACCGAGCCCCCGAAGGGACCTTTGATTTTCAGGCCCAGCCATTCAGGGGGGTTATGGCTGGCGGTGATCACCAGGGCTCCCAGCGCTTTGCGTTCCACCACCGCCCAGCTGCAGGCAGGTGTCGGCACGGGCGTCTCGGTGAGCAGTGGCTCAAGCTCGCAGCCACGCACGGCATTGGCGATGGCTTCCGCCAGTTCCGGTGCCAGGAAGCGGCGATCGAAGCCGATGATCACCGTGCGGCTGTTCAGACCGTCTGGTGCGCGATGGGCCAGCTCCTGGGCCGCTGCAGCTGCGACTGGCAGCAACCGCTCCACGGTGATGTCCACCCCCAGGACGCCGCGCCAGCCGTCGGTGCCGAACTTGATCGGCGCAGGACTGAGGCGGAGAGGTGCTGACGCCATGGCCGAAAGGGCAATGATCAGGATTTAGCAGTTGGCAGCCGTAAGGTCGGCCCATGGGTGCCACCCCGCCTGCCGACAACGTTCTCACCGACCGGTTGCTGCGGAGCTGGCTGCGTTGTCGCCGCAGGGCCTGGCTGGATCGTCATGGTGATCCTGCCCTGCGGCAGTGGACGGCGCACCGCAATCTGATGCTGGACGATCAGCAACGTTGTTTTGTGGCGTTGCTGCCCCAGAAGCCCGGCCGCGGTGAGGCGGCCTGTGCCGAGGGCGCGGATGGCGTTGTTGGACTGCGGTTCAAGGGGAAGGGCCCTGGAGGGGAAGCCCTGGAGGCCCATCCCCCGCTGCTGAGGCGGGTGAGCGGTCGCAGTCGCTGGGGAGATTTCGCCTACCAGCCGGTGCTGGCTCGCCAGGGTCGACGCATGACGCGGGAACATCAGCTTCCTCTGGCGCTGATGGCGCTGCTGCTGGAGCAGGAGCAGCAGGCGCCGGTGACGGAGATGCTCGTGGTCGGTGGGGGTGGCCGCCGACTCGAGCGGGATCGGGTTGGTTTGTCCGCTGGACTCCGCAAGCAACTGGCGGATGCGTTGCGCAAGCTGAGGCTGGATCTGCAGCGGGAGGAGCCGCCTGATCTGGCGGCGGATCGCCGTAAGTGCACCCTTTGCAGTTGGCGCCAGGTCTGCAATGGCGTCGCAGCCAGCGACGGTCACCTCAGTGAGGTGAGCGGTATCGGGGCCAAGCGTCGGGAGATGCTCCAGGAGCTCAACATCCGCGGTCTTGCTGATCTGGCTGCTGCCGATCCGGAGCAGTTGGCCACTGCCATGGAACGCTTCGGGGAACAGCACGGTGACGTCGCCCGCACCCTGGTGGCCCAGGCCCGATGCCAGCGCAGCGGCAAGCCGGAACGGCTCAGCAGCACGCCGGCTCTGCCGGAACTGATCGCTGCCCCTGGGGTGCTGCTGTACGACATCGAGTCGGACCCGGACGCCCGCCACGACTTCCTGCATGGGTTCTGGAGCCTGCCCCGCGGCAGTGATGGACGTTGGGATCTGGCTGCTGCGCGGTATCAGCCGCTGCTGGTGTTGGCGGAACACGGTGAGCCCCGCTGCTGGCAGCGCATCGCGCGTTACATCAGTCGTTACGACGACTGGCCGGTGCTCCACTACGGCGAAACCGAATCTCTGGCACTGCTGCGCATGGCGCAACGGCAAGGCGTATCAGAGCAGCAGCAGGCTCGGTTGCGGCGGCGCTTGGTGGATGTTCATGCCCGAATTCGCCAGCACTGGCGCCTTCCCCTTAACAGCTACGGCCTGAAGTCTGTGGCCTCCTGGCGTGGTTTCCAGTGGGGCCAGAGCGGTGTGGATGGGGCCCATGCCCTGCTCTGGTGGCGCCATTGGCAGGGGGAGGGACCGGAGCGACGCGGCAGTTCCCATGCCCTGCGTTGGATCTTTCAGTACAACCGGGATGATTGCCGTGCCACCTGGGCCGTCGCCGATTGGCTTCGTCATCAGGATCAGGCTGGCGGTTCCTGAAAGGCTGCCGGCTGTCCGAGCTGGACGGTCTGGCCGGTCGGCCCCTCCACGGAGGAGAGATCAAGAAACTGGCGACGCACCAGAGCCAGCCCAAGCGCGGCTCCTTGGTGAGAAAGGGCACTGGTGATGGTGCCGGCCCGGTCGGACCCGACGTTGAGCTGATCACCGGGTTGCAGGGGCTGGTCGCTGTGCCAGCAACGCAGTTGCTGCTTCACCCCTCCCTTGCCAGTGAGTTTCGCCATCGTCTCCTGACCCAGATAACAACCTTTGTCGAGGCTGATCCGCCCTGATAAGCCCAGCTCAAGGGGGTTGGTTTCACCGTTCATCTCTGCTGGGCCAGGCGGGAAGCCCTGTTGCAGGCGATGGCGTTCCAGCGCATCGCTCTCCAGTTGGGTGGACGCGTTGAGCTCCTCGGGCAACGGCTGGTCCTTGCCGAGCCACAACGCCGGACCCACAGGGTCAAGCCCTTGCACACGCCGCTGACGACGCGATTCATTCAGCCGGACCCGATCGGCGGGAAAAATCACCTGATCGAAGCCGCCTCTGACGGCTTCCGCATCTCCAGCCAGCACGAGAACATCAGCACCGGTGGCATCAAGCCGCAGTTCCAGCAGGGCGCGAAGCCGGCCCGTGGCCGTGAGCCAGCAACTTTGCTGCAGTTCTCCGTCAACCAGGCCGGAGAGATCAGCTGTGGTCTGCCCCTGCAGAAAATCCCTGGCGCCCTTGCCCTCCAGTCGCAGCAGGGGAAAGGCGTCATCCCAGTGGATGGTGGTCGTCATCGGCTGAGCTCCTCGGCGGCGCTGGACACCTCCGACAGGCGGAACAGGCTCACCAATTCCAGGTCCGCAGCAGCCATGGCTGTGGCTCCTCCCTCCTCACGGTCCACGATCGTGATGACCCGTTTGACCACGTAGCCGGCCTCCCGCAGTTGATGAACGGCTTTCAACGATGAGCCGCCGGTGGTGACCACGTCCTCCAGCACGGTGATCAACGCGCCCTGCGGTGGCAATGGCCCTTCCAGCCAGGCGCCGGTGCCATGCCCCTTGGCCTGTTTCCGCACAATCAAGGCGTCCAGGGGGCGCTCGACCAGCGCCGCCGCCATCGCCACTCCACTGACCAGGGGATCAGCCCCCAGGGTCAGTCCTGCGACGGCAACGGCCTCGGCGTCGAGATGGTCGAGCATGGCGCTGCTGATCAGTGCCAGACCGGATCCGCTCAAGCTGACCGGTTTGCAATTCACGTAGTGCTCGCTCTCCCGTCCGGAGGCCAGCGTGAACTGACCACGGCGGTAGGCCTCCCGCGCCAGACGCTTCAACAGGGTGCGTCTGGCGTCGTTGTCGTAGCGGAACGCTGAGGTCATGGACTGGCCGCGCACACGAACAGTTCTTAGTTTGCGCTTAGCCGTGTTGAGCTCTTGGGATCCACAACACTGTGGTCTGCGCCTTGGCGGCTGGGCCTGCTTCTGGTCGGCGTTGCCACGGGCTTGGGGCCCGTCGTTGCAGCAGGCCCTGTGATGTGCACGACAACGCTTGAGGCTCCTGAGCTGTCGTCTGCAGCCACCGAGCCCGTGGAGGTCACCACCTGCGCTCCGGTGGAGACCACCAGTGAGCTGGTGGAGCGTCGCCTCTACACCTGGACCGCTCCCTACGAACGGGGTGTAGATCTGGTGCATCAGATCACCGATCTGTTCGGGATCGCCGTCGCAGGTGAGGGGGGTACCCAGGTGATGGGTCTTGGATTCCCCGATCAGACCATCATCTGGGATGCCGCGGCGACCAGCTCCACCACCCGGGCGCTGCTGGA
>ERZ802819.2137-NODE-2137-length-11401-cov-50.9749_pt1 | contig 11401 bp, 9 predicted proteins | sample MGYA00345647_ERZ802819 | MGnify/ENA primary metagenome ERZ802819 (study PRJEB30503, sample SAMEA104212355) | marine metagenome | biome: Westerlies Biome; feature: [SRF] surface water layer (ENVO:00010504) within the epipelagic zone...; material: water... | reverse complement strand
TGACGCCGATTCCCGCCGCCACCAAAAGCGCCTCTCCCAAGCCAAAAAGGATCAATCCGAAGACCAGACCCAGAAATGATCTGAAGGGCGGGCGCAAGGTTAAGGCGCGCGGGGCGCTCCACCACAAGCGCGGAATCGATTTTACGGTTAAAAATTTGAAGGTGATCGGCATGATATACAGCCTATCTCTTCACGCGATCTGGAGGTAGCGGCTGCATCTGTTCGGATAGAGGCTTGTGACGCGGGCGCCAGCACATCGGGCGGTCGCGCAGATGGTAATTGAGATGTGTAGAAAACACTAAATCTTCACTCCTCTGAGCGATCTAAAACCATGACGGGCACGCCGGCCGCGGTCATTTCATCGCTGATGCGGTCAAAGCGTAGATAGGCTAAGGCCTCAGTGCCGCTTTGGGCTCCGATAAACCCTACCTCTTTGCCTTTGGAAAGAATTGGGGTGTGAGGTGCAACCGCTTCGGCGCAGGTGACGCGGCGCAATCCTTTGCGCAATTGGGTTTTATGCTTCATTCTTGCGATGATTTCTTGTCCGACATAACAGCCCTTTTTGAAATCAACGCCGTTCATCTGTTCGAACCCCATTTCCAAAATATAGCTATCGGGTGTTAATTCGCTATGGGCTTCGGGAATGCCCAAGCGAATGCGATGGGCCTGCCAATCAAATGGCATTTCTGGGGGCAAGTCTTGACCGTAAAGCCGCCAGCCCATCTTGGGGTGGCGCGGGTCTTGCAGCGCGCCCTCAGGCGCCCTTTCCACGCCGCGCACCACGCTCAAATCTGTTTTCTCAAGGTGAACGTCAGCGCGTAAGCGGTATAGCATCAACTTTTTTTGCAACGCGCCCGCCATCTCTTCATCAATATCCATCATCACATCTTCGCCATCCGCGAATAGAAAGAAATCATATTGAAATTTCCCTTGGGCGCTGAGCAATGCCGCATAGACCAGGCCGTGGTCGATTTTATGGATGTCATTGGTGATCAATCCCTGCAAGAAGCTGCGATTGTCTTTTCCCGAAATCCGAATAATGCAACGCGCATTGAGGTGTTTTTCTGCTAGCATGGTAGGGCCTCCAAATTGGTTGCAATATAAGGCGCCGCGTCGGAAAGCGAAACCGGGTTTTGCCTGATGTTACCGGGCGTAAAAGAGCCCTGATTGCCTTCATGTTGTTTTTAGCGGCACAGGCATAACTCTTTTTTTTGAAGACAGTTTAAAACATATCCATGACAACAATCCGGCCACATCTAATTTTTCTGGTATCGCATTAATTCGATACCAATTGTGAAGGGGAGTAAGGCTTAGCGCCATCAGTTTTAGCCCCGCAACCGCCCCTGTTCCAAAGTGATGGTGCGATCCATGCGCGATGCCAGCGCTGGGTTATGCGTTGCGATCAGCGCTGATAGCCCGGTTTGGCGCACGATGCTTAATAATGCGTCAAATACTTGTTCAGATGTGGCTTGATCCAGGTTTCCGGTTGGCTCATCGGCCAATAACAATTTTGGGCTATTTGCCAAAGCTCGGCAAAACGCAACGCGCTGTTGCTCGCCCCCTGACAATTCGGCGGGCCGATGTTTGGCGCGTTTTAGCAACCCTACGGCCTCTAATAAGTGCAAAGCGCGGGTTTTGGCCGCAGATTTTCGATGTCCATCCGCCATTTGCGGCAACATAATATTTTCAGCTGCGGAAAATTCAGGCAGCAAATGGTGAAATTGGTAAATAAACCCAATATCGCGGCGGCGAATGAGCGTGCGGCGGCGCTCCGATACGCCCGCCAGATTTTGCCCAGCCACCAGCACATCCCCCGTATCGGCTTGATCCAAAAGCCCTGCGATATGCAATAATGTGGATTTTCCCGCCCCTGAAGGTGCGGTCAGTGCCACAATTTCGCCCTTTTTAAGCAGCAGATTGGCCCCCAAAAGCACATCAATTTGATTGGATTTATTTTGGTTATAGGATTTCTTTAAATCCTTTAATTCCAATATTGCATCACTCATAGCGAAGCGCTTCTACAGGGTTTAAACGCGCCGCCCGGCGGGCGGGAAATAGGGTGATGAAAAAGCTAAGGCCCAAAGAAAGCCCGATGGCCGATAAAACATCCGACAGGTATAATTCTGCGGGGATTGTGTAAAGGCCGCGGATGCTTGGATCCCAAACGCCGCCGCCAGCCAGATAGTTGACCAGAGAAAAAATCGTGTCGATATAGATCGCAAACAGGCATCCTAAAATCACGCCAAAGCCCGTGCCGATCAACCCGGTTCCGGCGCCGCAAATGAAGAAGATGCGCATGATCGCCCCTTCACTCAGCCCCATCGTACGCAATATTCCGATATCACGGCCTTTGTTTTTTACCAGCATCACAAGGCCAGAGATAATATTCATTGCTGCAATCAACACCAAGATCGACATAATAATAAACATCACATTATCTTCTATTTGCAAGGCGCGCAGGAAATTGCCCGATGCCTCCTTCCAGCTCCAAAGCTGCGCGCGCGGGCCTGCGGCGTGCAACAAATCGGGGGTCAAGCTTTCGATCTGTTCTGGATTGGTGACCATCACCTCGATTTCATCTGCCGCGCCTTCCATATTGAAATAGGCCTGAGCCTCGGAAAATGGCATATAAAGGCGGGTCTTATCAATATCATAGCGTCCTGCCGTGAAGATATAGGTGATCGGATAGCTTTTGACCCGCGGGCTGGTTCCAAAGGCCGTTTTGACACCATCGGGCGAAATAAGCTTTACGCTATCGCCCAAGCGGGCGTTTAAAAGCCGCGCGACGCCTGATCCAATCGCGATGCCGCGGTCAAAATCTTCTATCGTGCCTTGAAAGTTTTCGGGGGCCGCGATGCGGGGCAAGGTGTTCAGATCCTTTGGGGATAAGCCAAACACTTGAACACCGGTGTTCTTGCCGCCAAAGCTTGCCATCACTTGGCCTTTGACCAATGGCGCGGCGCGCGACACGCTTGCAAGCGCGCGCAATCGATCGGCCATGTCTTGATAGTCGTAAATTTTACGGTCCAACTGGCCTGCCTCATTGGCAATAGGAAGCTGATACACCGTGATATGGGCATTGGCGCCCAAAATCGTATCGACCAGCTCGCTGCGAAAGCCGGAGCGCACCGCCAATGTGGCGATCAGCGCAAATACGGCTAGCGTGATACCGATCAGGCTGATCCAAGTCATCACGCTTACACCGCCCTCGGCGCGGCGCGCGCGCAAAAAGCGCCAAGCGATCATCCATTCAAAAGCGGCAAACGGGGCGGGGTTGCGTGACACTTAAGCCTCTTTTTTGGTTTCCCCAGCAGTACACGGCTTGGCAAAAGATCACAAACCTTTGCTGCTGCTTTTGCAAAAAATATATCACTGGCGCAGAAAATCTAATTTTGCGGTGTGGCGGGTCATTGTGCTCTTGATGCTTGGGGCAAAATATTCCTAAACTGCCCGTATGACCCATGCGCGTTTCACCCCCCTGCTATCGCAATTGCCGGCAAGCGTTCCTTTCGTTGGCCCCGAAACCCAAGAACGTGCGCGTGGAAGTGCGTTCGATGCGCGCCTTGGCGCCAATGAAAGCGTGTTTGGCCCATCTCCGAAGGCCATCGCCGCGCTGCAAAGCGCGAGCGCCGAGATTTGGAAATATGGAGATCCGACCAGTTTTGAATTGCGGCGGGCTTTGGCGCGCCATCATAAAGTCAGCCCTGAGAATATTGTGGTGGGTGAAGGGATAGATGGGCTTTTGGGTTATCTAGCGCGTATGGTGATCGGCCCAGGCGATGCTGTGGTGACCTCGGATGGTGCTTATCCAACTTTTAATTACCACGTCAACGGGTTCGGCGGGGTTTTGCATAAAGTGCCTTATAAAGAGGATGCTGAAGATCTGCCGGCTTTATTGGAAGAAGCAGGCCGCGTTGGGGCTAAATTGGTGTATTTTGCCAATCCGGACAATCCGATGGGCACATGGCATAGCGGCGCTTTCATTATGGAATGTTTGGCCCGCCTTCCGATGGAAACATTGCTGATCTTGGATGAAGCGTATATCGAGTTTGCTCCTGATGGTACGGCGGTGCAGGTCGCGATTGACGATCCGCGTATCATCCGCATGCGCACCTTTTCAAAGGGCTATGGTTTGGCGGGCGCGCGGGTCGGCTATGCGCTTGGTGCGCAAGACTTGATTGGTCAATTTGAAAAAATCCGCAATCATTTTGGCATGAACCGCGCGGCGCAAAGCGCCGCCGAGGCGGCGTTGAACGATCAGGCTTGGCTGCTTTCTGTACGCGACAAAGTCGAGGCGTCGAAACAAGAAATTGCGCGTATTGCCGACGAAAATGGACTGAGCACCGTTGAATCAGCCACCAATTTCATGGCCATTGATTGCGGGCGCGACGGGGTGTTTGCCCAAGCTGTTTTGGCGCATTTGGTGCAGGCCGGCCTGTTCGTGCGCATGCCATTTGTCGCCCCGCAAAACCGTTGCATTCGCGTTAGTGCGGGCCGGTCAGAAGATATGGATTTGCTGCGCCGCGCGCTGCCTAAAGCTTTGGCCGCCGCTGCTTCAGCGGGCTGAGCCAATCACCCGGGCAGCAGCCTCTAGCGCGCCTGCTCCATGCGGCAAAGATAGGGCGCATAACCCTGCTTCAACGCTGCCCAAGAGCGCCATAATCATTTGTGCATTGACATGGCCCATATGGCCAAAGCGGAAAAACCCCTTTCCGTCTGGATCCGTGGGCGTTGACATGCCCAAACCGATGCCCACCGTAACCCCGGCGTTTTGTTCAAGCCATTGCCGAAGATTTTGCGTGGCGGGCACCCCCAGATGCATGGCCGTGACAGCATGGCTGCGCTGCGCGGGATCTGCGATATTCAGGGCCATCGTTCCCCCCGCTTGCCCCCAAATATCAACCGCGCTCCAAATCGCTTGCGCCAAGGTTTCATGGCGCGCCCAAATATGCGGCAGACCCTCATCTTTCAACATATCAAGCGCGATGCGCAATCCGAAGAGATGATGGGTGGGCGCTGTGCCGCAGAAATATTCGTAGAATAATTGCGGGGCAACGCGCGGTGCCCAATCCCAATAAGAACTGACATGGCGCAAAGCCTTTTGACGTTTTGCGGCTTGATCGCTGAAAAACACAAAAGACAAGCCCGGCGGCACCATCAAGCCTTTTTGGCAGCCCGCCACCATCACATCAACCCCCCAAGCATCAAATTCAAATCTATCACAGGCCAAAGAGGCGATACAATCCACCGCCAATAGGGCAGGGTGGTCTACCGCATCCATCGCTTGTCGTATCTGCAAAATATCATTGCGCACGGAAGTTGAAGTATCGACATGGCAGATCAACACGGCTTTGATCTGCCGGTCGCGATCGTCTTTGAGAGCCTGCGCAATTTGGGCCGGCTCTGCCATGCTTTGCATTCCGAAATCGATCAACTCTACGCCAATTCCCATGCGGCGCGCCATCTCGGCCCAACCATGCCCGAAACGGCCCGTTGCCGACACCAGCACCTTATCCCCAGGCTCGGCAATATTGGCCAAAGCCGCCTCCCATGCGCCATGGCCATTGGCAATATAAATCGCCACATGCTGGGTGCTGCAGGCCGCCCATTTCAGATCCTCAACAATGCTTTTTGTCAGATCGATTAGAGGTCCTTCGTAAATATTAGGCGCGGCTTGATGCATCGCTTGAAGCACCGCATCGGGGATCACGGAGGGCCCTGGAATTGCAAGATAGCCGCGGCCTTGGGATAATGTCATTGGTTTCATCTCATCGTTTTCTTCATAGGTAATTGTTTGACGGATAAGGTCAATCCATGGTTTGACTTGTCACTCTGGCGCAGACGATCTACACCTCGGCAACTTGCGTGAAAAGGGACCTTAATGCTGAAAAAGATTGCTCAGCGGCTGAAAGCCTCGCATCAGCGGTTGCGTCGCGCCTATGCGGCCAATTTATCTCCAACGCAGGATAACTTTTGGGCGCGGGTTGATTACTATTGGTTTGACCATGCCATATTGCGTACGTTTTGGACCAATTTTTTTGAAGTTGCACCCGGTGTTTACCGATCCAATCAACCCACTGAACGACGTTTGGAAGACTTCAAGAAAATGGGTGGTAAATCTGTTTTAAACCTGCGCGGTGAAGATAGTTATGCCCATTTTCTTTATGAATTATGGGCCTGCGAGAAATTGGACCTGACATTGGTCTCTCGAAAGCTTTGGGCGCGTGATGCACCTGCGCGCGAGGCGATTCTGGCTGCCATTGAGGCGTTTAAAACGTTGCCCAAACCGCTTTTATTTCATTGCAAATCCGGTGCAGATCGCGCCGGGTTTACAGCGGCAATGTATTTGATGGTCTGCGAGGGGCGCCCGGTTGCAGAGGCGAAAAAGCAGCTGGGGTTACGCTATATTCACCTGGATTTCACAGCCACCGGTGTGCTTGATTACATTTTGGCGGTTTATGAAGCGCGGGTTGAACAGCATCCTATTGATTTTGAAGATTGGATTCGCAGAGAATATCATCAAAAGCTGCTTCAACAGGGGTTTAATCTGCGGCGGCCGCTTTCAGAAACGCTGGACCTTATTGCGCAGTCACCATAACGCAATCTCAGCCCGGAAAGACTAGGAGGCTTTATGCCAAAAATATCGATTGATGACATTGCAACCACGGCCAAAACTGCCTTGATCAAACATGGGGCGGATCAAGCGATTGCGCTGCATGTTGCGCGCGCTGTGGCGCAAGCGGAAAGCGTGGGCAACCGTATATGTGGCCTCTATTATCTTGAAAGCTATTGCGTCCAGCTACAAAGCGGCCGCGTGCGCGGCGATGTGACCCCCGCAGTTAGCCAGCCAAAACCCGGCGTGGTGCATGTGGATGCGAAATTCGGCTTTGCGCAGCCTGCTTTTGCCGCCGGATTGCCCGCAGCGCTTGCGGCAGCGAGGCAAAACGGCGTGGTCAGCTTGGGGATAGGCCATGCGCATACATGTACGTCTTTGGGCTATTTTACCCAGCAAATTGCCGAGCATGGGATGATTGGTCTTGGGTTTACAAATGCCTCGCCCATCGTAGCCCCCCCCGGCGGTAAGGCCCGCACCATTGGCACCAACCCAATTGCGTTTTCTGTGCCCGATGGCCAAGGCGGTGTGGCCCTGCAATTTGACCAATCAACCACGGTTGTGGCTTTGGGCAAGATCACTATGGCAAAGGCGGCGGGTGAAAAAATTCCATTGGGTTGGGCCTTGGATAGCGACGGGCATCCGACAACGGATCCGGATGCCGCATTGGCGGGATCTTTGGTGTCTATTGGCGGCTACAAGGGCTGGGGCTTTGGCGTAATGGGCGAATTATTGGCCGCTGGCATGGCAGGCGGGATTTTGTCGCGCGATGTAAAGCCGCTTAAGGCTGCCGATGGCGCGCCGCATGATTTGGGTCAATATTATCTTGTGATTGATCCGGGCCAAGGCCATGCGTTTTCCGAACGGCTAGAGGCGTTGGCCGAGATTGTGGCCCAAGAGCCGGGAACGCGCTTGCCCGGGCAGAATAAAAAGCCAAACCAGACGGTAGATATCCCCGAGGCGCTTTGGGCTTTGAGCCTTGGATTGGCGGCTGATAAATTGTTTTGAGATCTGCAGGGATGAGAAACGCCCTAGGCCTTTTTCAGGGGCATCTTTCGGTTTGGATTTCTTAAATTTTACAGATAGCCTCTAAGAAATAAGAAAGGCGATTGTTTTTGGCACGCGATAAAACCCAGAAAAACCTGAAGTATTTGATTTATGCATCAAAGCCATTTGGCTTTGATCAAAGCGTTTTAAACGGAATCTTGGTGACCGCCAAAACCAATAATCAACGGTTTCAAATCACTGGCGCGCTGATTTGCCGATCAGACTTATATTTACAGTTTTTAGAGGGCCCTGCTTCTGAAATTGATCGTATTTATCAAAATATCCGCCGCGACGATCGGCATGTTGAGATCACGCTTTTGGCCGAAGGTGGAGCGCAAGCGCGGCTTTTTCCTGATTGGGCGATGCGCGATGACCCAGTGCGTAGCTGGATGTGGAGCCGCGAAGAAATCGCGGATGGGGCGTTGGAAACCGTCTCTGCCAGCGAGGCGTTTGCACTTTTTTTGCGCCATGCAAAAGAATTGCTCTGACAGGCACCGTGACGCTGGCCGCTTTGCGCTTGGATTCTGAACAATTGGACGCGCCTCGGCTGAGACGGTTAGCCTCGGGGGAGGGGCTTTCGTTAAACGTCAAGCTCTTCCACAAATTTTGCATTTTCTTGGATATATTGAAACCGCAATTCAGGTTTTTTGCCCATCAATTGTTCCACCAAACTGCCCGTTTCGCCGGGTTCATCTTCATCAATATTGACGCGGATCAATTTCCGGCTTTTGGGGTCCATCGTGGTTTCTTTGAGGTCTTTGGCATCCATTTCACCAAGCCCCTTAAAGCGGCTCACGTCAATTTTGCCTTTGCCGCCAAGGCCCTTTTCAAGCCAATGATTGCGTTCAACTTCATCCTCGCAATATACGCGCACCGCCCCTTGCGTTAGGCGGTAAAGCGGCGGGCAGGCCAGATAAAGATGGCCACTATCGATCATCGGACGCATTTGCGTGAAGAAAAACGTCATCAATAAGGCGGCGATATGCGCTCCATCTACATCCGCATCGGTCATGATAATCACTTTATCATACCGCAGATCGTCTAGATTAAAGCGGCTGCCCAGCCCCACCCCCAGCGCTTGGGAAAGATCATTAATCTCTTGGTTTGTTCCAATCTTATTGCTGGCAGCTCCCAGAACATTCAGAATTTTACCGCGCAAGGGCAGCAGCGCTTGAGTTTTGCGGTCGCGGGCCATTTTGGCCGATCCGCCGGCGCTATCCCCTTCGACCAAGAACAGCTCGGTGCCGGCCCGGTTGGTCGCAGAACAATCCACCAACTTGCCCGGTAACCGCAGTTTTTTGGTGGCGGTTTTGCGCTGCGTTTCTTTTTCTTGCCGGCGCCGCATGCGCTCTTCGGCGCGCAAGATCAGAAAATCCAAAATTGCACCGGCCGATTTAGTATCAGCGGCCAGCCAATTGTCAAAATGATCGCGGACTGAATTTTCCACCAGCCGTTGGGCTTCATTGGTGGCAAGGCGATCTTTGGTTTGGCCAACAAATTCAGGTTCGCGGATAAAGCAGCTGACCAAGGCACAGCCGCCGGTGATCAGATCTTCGCGGGTGATCTCTTTGGCTTTCCGGTTATTGGTCAATTCGCCATAGGCGCGAATACCTTTCAAAACCGCGGCCCAGAAACCGGCTTCATGGGTGCCGCCCTCTGGTGTTGGCACCGTGTTACAATAAGATTGGATGAACCCGTCGCGCGATGGGGTCCAATTGATGGCCCATTCTACTTTACCGGGAACTCCGAAGCGCTCTTGAAAATCAACCGTTCCGGCGAACGGGTTTTCGGCATAGGTTGAAGCGCCGTTCAACGTTTCTGAGAGGTAATCAGCCAATCCGCCGGGGAAGTGAAAATTGGCTTCAGTAGGCGTATCGCCATCTTCAATAGCCGATTTCCAGCGAATTTGAACGCCGCTGAACAAGTAAGCCTTCGAACGCATCGATTTGAACAAACGCGCAGGTTTAAACTTTAAGCTGCCAAAAATCTCTGGATCTGCGTGGAAGGTGACATTGGTTCCGCGCCGGTTTGGCGCCGCTCCAATTTTTTGAATGGGGCCTAAGGGAAGGCCGCGGCTAAATTTTTGTTCATACAGCTCTTTGTTGCGCGCCACTTGCACAACCATCCTGTCTGAAAGCGCATTCACAACAGATGCACCAACGCCGTGTAGACCACCCGAGGTTTGATAGGCTTTGCCGCTGAACTTACCGCCCGCGTGCAATGTGCAGAAGATCACCTCAAGCGCTGATTTATCAGGGAATTTGGGGTGTGGATCAATCGGGATACCGCGGCCATTATCCCGAATGGTGATCGAATAATCCGCGTGTAATTCAACATCTATGCGATTGGCATAGCCCGCGACCGCCTCGTCCATTGAATTGTCGAGCACCTCGGCCACCAGATGATGCAAAGCGCGCTCATCCGTGCCGCCAATATACATGCCGGGCCTTTTTCGAACGGGCTCTAAACCTTCTAAAACCTCGATCGAACTGGCGTTATAATCCTCGCCTTGGGCTTGGTTTAATAGATCACTCATTTGACTGCTCATTATTCTTTTTTAAGCACTATGTCATTTTGACGGGTCTAGGGAAAGAGCTCATGCAGATAATTGAGTCGGCTTTTCTGTGCATAGGGGTTTAGGGAAGCTGCACGGAAAGCTGGGTTTGGTAAAAATCTGTATCGTTACAGTTTTGGCATAATACGGTTTTGTGACATGATTGTGCGGGTTGTAGCGACCCTGACGCTACTTTGCGTCAAAACGTTTTTTATTGATCATTAAAGTTTAAATATTTTGAGGATTTTATTCTTTATTCACTGTTATTTTTATAATAATTTATCAGGATGCAGTTAAATAATGAGAAATATTTTGAGGTTTCAAACAAAAGACAAATGTGCCTTTTAACAGACGGTAAAGGTATATAACTACTCAGCTTTGTGGCGCATTCTATTAATCCTCCCTCAATATTTGTATGAGAGAGCATGTTGGTGTTGCAGGCTCTTCATGGCGGGAAGAGCAAGGCAGGGCGAGTAATGACGGCCGGTATTTCGCTCACCTTGCCGGTTGTGTCGTGGCCCAAACAGAGAAAAAATGCAAATTGCCTCCCTGTTTGGGTTACATCGGCCTTGCAAATTTGACCTGTCTTGAGAATCTGCCTTGAAAACTCGCCTGGTGAAATGTTTCAGAAATTTTGCGTAATAGCTTTGGGTATTGTTCTTTTGCAAGCGGGCAATCGCCGCGTCTGAAGGCTCCCTGACGCGGGTGGCGATTTAAAGCTTGCTGCTGCGGCCCTATGGCCTATCAAGGTGCAGGAGGTTGACTTGACCCGCTATCAACATTTCCGCGCCATTTGTTCGTTGGGATTGCCGCTTATCCTTGGCAATATTGCGCAGATTTCCATCGGCGTCGTCGATACCGTGATGACTGGATGGTATTCTGTTGAGGCGCTGGCAGCCTTAGTTTTGGGCAGCTCTTTTTTCTTCGTTGTGTTCATATTAGGCGCAGGGTTTGGGCATGCTCTTTTGCCGCTGGTGGCAAGCGCAGCAGCGCGCGAGGATGCGGTTCAAATTCGCCGCGTAACCCGCATGGGATTGTGGTTGTCCATCATTTATTCCGCAGGGGTATTTTCGCTTTTTTGGTGTTCGGAATTTGTTTTTGTGGCGTTGGGTCAAGATCCAATGCTGGCAGACTTGGCGCAGAATTATCTGCGGATTTTAAGTTTTGGGTTGATCCCGGCTTTGGTG
>ERZ802819.2131-NODE-2131-length-11413-cov-8.01435_pt1 | contig 11413 bp, 9 predicted proteins | sample MGYA00345647_ERZ802819 | MGnify/ENA primary metagenome ERZ802819 (study PRJEB30503, sample SAMEA104212355) | marine metagenome | biome: Westerlies Biome; feature: [SRF] surface water layer (ENVO:00010504) within the epipelagic zone...; material: water... | reverse complement strand
CTTAAACTGAGACTTTTTTCGTTTAAAACATTTTCATCTAATTGAATTTTTCCAAAGTCAGGAGCTAAAAAACCAGCTATAATGTTAAAAAGAGTTGTTTTACCACTACCGTTTGGTCCAAGCAAACCATTAATCCGATTGTTTTTAAACTCAATATTTACATTATTAAGAGCTTTTTTTGACTTAAAGCTTTTACTTATTTCGATCAGCTTAATCGTTTGCATTATTTTCTAATAAAACTTCAACAAGAGACTCTTTATTAGCTGAGTTAAGTATTCTTTTGTTATTATCTATATCAGCAATTAATTCATTTCCTGTAAGTAGTCTTGTTGGAGACTCAATTGATACATCGCCAGTAAGTTTTATTATATTATCATCACGTGTGTAGATAGCATATTTACCCTTAAAAGTTTCTTCCTCAAATTCAATCACCACATTTTCAAAAAGCTCAATCACAGTAAAAACTTCATCATTATTTTCTTCTATATAATTAGCAATCATTTTATCAGCAAAGGCTATAAATTTATCGTTTTTAAACTCTACATCGCCATTAGCCGTGTAGCTTTTATTTTCTGAGTCCCAAATAAGGCTTTCTCCTGCTTTTACATAACTTTCTGTGTATGCATTTGAAAAAAAAAATAAAAACGAAATAAAAAAAAATAATTTACTTGTTAATGACAAACTCCACCTCACCTTCAAAAAATATTTTACCATCATAATCAAGGTTTTTAAAACCTTGTGCTTTTAATAATCCCATATTATTAATTACTTCAACATTCTCATCACTCTTGGAAATTTCTTTAGAAAGGTTAATTGATATATTTTTTCCATAAATTTTATATTCTTTATTCTCTAAATATGAATTTCCCTCAAGGTAGATATTATCTTCATCAATTTTATTTAATTTTTCAGAACCAATCTTAGTGATCCCTGACTTGCTTAAAACAATACTAGAAAAGTTTTCAACAGTAATATTTTTTTGACTAAAATTTTTGGTTAACGGTTTTTGGTTAAGAAAAAATATTAAACACTGAGCTCCCAAAAAAATTATAATTAAAGTATTTAATATTTTATTACTTAAATAGTTAATCATTTTCTAAACACTTTTTTATATTAACAATACCAATTGGTTTATTCTGTCTTGCAACGATAAGGCTTGTAATAGAATGTTTATTCATAAGAACAATAGCAGATGAAATTAATAAATCACTTGTTGCAACTATAGGTCTATTTTTCATAATATTAGTAGCCTTTTCCTTCATATCAATCTTTTCAATTGATCTTCTTAAATCACCATCAGTAATAATACCCTTAATTTCTTTATTTCTATCTAAGACAACAACACACCCATATTTTTTTTCAGTCATCATTAAAACTGCATCAATTATAGATGAATTTGATTGGATAATAGGAATATCAATATCCATAATTTCATTCAAAGTTTTTAATTTTTTTCCAATTTTTCCACCTGGATGTAGTTCACTAAAGGATTTTTTATCAAATTTTCTCAGACTTAAAACCGAACAACAAAGAGCATCGCCAAGTGCTAAAGACATTGTTGTAGAAGTTGTAGGAATTGTTTGCAATTTATCAGCCTCTGAATGAGGAGGTAACACCAAACCAATATCAGAGTTTTTAGACAATAAACTTTTTTTAGAGGAAGTTATTGAAATAATTTTAATTTTCTTTTTCTTACTAAAGTTTATTAAATCCGCCAATTCATGTGATTCTCCAGAGTTAGATAAAATTATAAGAACATCATTTTTTTCAACTATGCCCATATCACCGTGACTTGCATCAACTGGATTTAAATAGATTGCTGGTATTCCTGTTGATGTGAAGGATGCTGCAATCTTGCCAGCAATATTCCCGCTTTTTCCTACACCTGAAACAATTATTTTACCATTTTGCTTTGATATTAACTCAACAGCTTTTATAAAATCTTTATCCAAGCTTTTAGAAAGCTTAGCTAATGCAATAGATTCTAACTTTATTACTTCTTGTCCTACTTTTTTGATTTTTGATTTATTCATTAATTATTTGTGGGCAAAAATGTCTATTCTCTCCCATCCTTGTAAATCTAACTCAACTCTTATCTCCATAAATTTCATTATCGATTTAAATAGCTTCAATCTTTTTTGACTTATCAATTTATCATTAAGAGAGTCTTTTATTTCTGATAAATACAAAACATCATTCATTGCATATTCTATTTGTTTTTTGGTAAGTTTTTTTTTACTCCAATCAGATGACTGTTCTGTTTTATCTAATTGAATATCTAATATTTCATAAACTAGATCTTTTAGACCATGTTTTGATGAATAAGTTCTAGTTAACTTTGATGCAACCTTTGTACAAAACACATTTTTTACACTAATTTTTAAATTTTCTTTTAATACTGCCATATCAAATCTTCCAAAATGAAAAATTTTTGTAAGATCCTTATTTTCTAGTAATGTTTTTAAGTTCTTTGATAATTTTGGTGATAAATCCTCTTCAAATTTAATTAGATACACTTTTTTATCTGTTTCATTTCTTAATTGTATTAGACAGAGTCTGTCTCTTTTAATATTTAAACCAAGAGTTTCAGTATCGATAGATATATCTCCTTTAAATGATTTTAAAACTTTGCTTGGTAGATCATTATGAAATAATTGATAATTTGACATCCTAGAACATATATTTATATAAGATAGATAATACAATGAAAAACAAAAATATCTTAGTTTTTGGATCAACAGGCTTTATAGGAAGAAGTATCACAAAAAGACTCTTACAAAATGGTGACAAGCTTATATGTCCTGTCAGAAATGCCAGTAGGGTTAAAAGAAATATACTTTCAGGAGACATAGGACAGATTGAAGTAATTGAATTTGATATTAATAATTTAGATGAAATTAAAAGCTTAATAGAGAAATCAGATTTAGTAATTAATTTGATAGGAATTCTATATGAACAAAATAATTTATCCTTTGAACTAGCTCATTACTTATTACCAAAAAAAATTGCTGGTTATTGTGAATTATTTAAAAAACCATTTCTTCATGTTTCAAGTTTAGGTTCAACTTTTCAAACTAAATCAAATTATTTAATAAGCAAAAAAATGGGCGAAGAATTTATTGAAAATAATAACACCAATCATATTATTGTAAGACCAAGTACAGTCTATGGTGAAGAGGATAATTTTATTAATTTATTTGGTAAGATGGCTAAAATTCTACCTTTCCTTCCATTAATTAAAAAAGGAAAAACTAAATTCCAACCAATTTATGTCAATGACTTATCTCTCTTAATTTTTAATCTATTAAATAATTTTGATAAATACAAAAATTCTAATTTAGCAGCTGTAGGTAATGAGATATTTACTTTTAAAGAAATTTTAAGTCATATATTCATGTCTTTGAAAAAAAAGGAAAGATTTTTTTATATGCCTTCTTTTCTTGCAATCCTTCAAGGCAAAATATTAGAAAAACTCCCTAAACCTTTATTTACTTATGATCAGTATGTAACTCTTTCACATGATAGTATATCAGAGGGAAGTCAAAAATTAGTCACCGATATATTGAAACAAGATCTGTCAAATATGAGAATTATTACCTCAGAGTATCTTAAAAAGTTTATTGATAGAGTTTAATAAACATAAATTAACAAGACTATTCCTATAAAAATTCTATAAACAACAAATGGCGTGAAACCAATTTTATTTATAAAACTAATAAAAATAGAAATTGTGATATAAGCTGCAAAAAATGAAGAAAAAAAAACTATAAATAGACCCTTATCAATAATAACACTCTCAAAATCACTTATATTTGAAAAAAAAGATAACCCAATTATTGGTATACCCATGTATAAACTATAAATAGAGGAATATTTACGGTCTTCTCCAAATAACCTAAAAGCAATGATACAACTTCCTGCTCTACTAAAACCTGGTAAAAAGGCAAGACACTGAAAAAAACCAGCTAAAATAAATTTGGTACTTTTGCTTTTAATAACAAATTTAAATTTATTTGGTTTGTCTGCGATATAGAGCAATATTGCTCCTATAATTGAGGTGTATCCTATTAACTCTAAGCTAATAAAACTTAAATCATAAAATTTTAGTATTATGCCCAGAAAAACTGCTGGTATAGTTGCATAAACTATTACCTTAAAGTTGGCTTTAATATTTGATTTTGAAAAATGTTTATGTACAAACAGATATATTAATAATGCTAATAAAGAGGCAAAGTGGGCAGATGTTTCATATAAATAGTTTCTTGATTCTATGTTCTTATAAAGTATTTCTATGATATTTAGGTGACCACTCGAACTAACTGGGATAAATTCAGTAATTCCTTGTATTAGACCATAAAAAATATAAAAAATACTATCAATAGTCATAATTTATTATCATTTATTGGTTTACTAAGTCTTAAAATCTTTATATTAATACCATCCGAGTTATTTGTAGGAGAATAAAGTAATATTTTATTATCATGTTAGAGTTTCATAAAAAAAAACCAAAGAATCCATCTAAAACTGAACCTGAAAAAAGGATAAAGGATTTTCAGGAGATTTACAGTCAGTTTGATAAAAATGACTCTGTAGAACAATCTTCAAGGTGCTCACAATGCGGAATACCATATTGTCAAATTCATTGTCCTTTAAATAATAATATACCAGATTGGCTTCGTTACATCGCTGAAGGCCGATTGGAAGAAGCTTATCAAGTATCCGCTTCTACAAATGCATTCCCAGAGGTATGTGGGAGGGTCTGTCCTCAAGATCGATTGTGTGAGGGCAACTGCGTTGTCGAACAGGCGGGCTTCGGTGCAATTACGATTGGTAATTTAGAAAAATACTTAACAGAAATAGCATGGGAAAAAGGATGGGTTAAAAATTTATCTTCACAAAATCAATTTAAACAAAAAGTGGCTATTATAGGATCTGGCCCTGCAGGAATGGCCGCTTCAGCCTATTTAACTCAAAATGGATATCAAGTAGATGTCTTTGAAAAAAATGACCGAGCAGGTGGCTTGATGATTTACGGAATACCTAATTTTAAATTGGACAAAAAAATTGTTGAAAGAAGAACAGAGTGGCTTTTAGAGAGTGGAGTTAAATTTAATTTAAATATGGAAGTTGGAAAAAATATCTCTTTTCAAGATTTGGAAAAAGATTATGACGCAATATTAATTGCAACTGGTGTTTATAAGGCTAGAAAATTAGATATTGATACATCATCAGTAGATAACAGCATTCCTGCTTTAGACTTCTTAATTGAGAGCAATAGAACTGGATTAGGTGACTCTCCATCAAATAATAAGTTTCTCACTGCAAAAGATAAAAGTGTAGTTGTTATTGGAGGCGGAGATACAGCAATGGACTGTGTTAGAACAGCGATTAGACAACAGGCAAAGGAAGTTACTTGTCTTTATAGAAGAAATAAGGAAAACATGCCAGGATCAGCAAGAGAAGTTTTAAATGCAGAACAAGAGGGTATTAAATTTAATTGGTTATCTGTCCCATCTAAAATTATAAGCGATAACTCTACTGCAACAAGTATGACATACAAAGTTGCTGCCTTAGGAGAGGTTGATGAGAGTGGAAGAAGAAAACCAGTTGATACAGGCGTTGAAAAACAAATAAAAAGTGACTTAATTATCCAAGCTCTAGGTTTTGAACCTGAAGATTTGAACCACAATTTTAAAACAAATATTGAATTAACAAGCTGGAAAACAGTTAAAGTTGATTTTAAAAAATTTCAAACAAGTAACCCAAAAATTTTTGCTGCTGGAGATATCGTTAGGGGCGCCTCCCTCGTTGTATGGGCAATTCATGATGGCCGTGAAGTTGCAAAATCAATTCATAATTTCTTACAAAGCTCAAAAATAAAAAAAGCATCATGAAAGATCACCCATTAGAAATCTACATAAGAAATAAGCAAAAGCTAAAAGATAACCACGTTTATAATGAAAAACATGAACATGATAATTGTGGTGTTGGTTTAGTTGCCTCAATTAAAGGTGAGTCAAGAAGAGATATAGTTGAAAAAGGTGTCGAGGCACTGAAGGCTGTATTCCATAGGGGTGCGGTTGATGCAGATGGTAAAACTGGTGATGGTGCTGGGATGATGTTAGAAGTTTCAAATTCTTTCTTCAGTAAGCAAGTATTAAAAATGGGTCATAGAACGAGCCAAGACTCTATATTAGGTGTAGGTATGATATTTTTACCAAAAAGAGATTTCGGTGCGCAAGAAAAATGTAGAGCTATCGTTGAATATGAAATTATAAAAGCTGGAATGAATCTTTTTGGATGGAGACAAGTCCCGGTTAATACAGAGATCATTGGTGAAAAAGCTAATTACACTAAACCAGAAATTGAACAAATAATTTTTTCCCCTAAAGAAACCACTCCTGACATTGAAAAAAAACTTTATTTAACAAGAAGAAGGATAGAGAACAAGATTAAATCTCAGAATATTAATGACTTTTATATTTGCTCTTTATCGACAGAAACAATTGTCTACAAAGGTATGTTTTTAGCTGAACAGCTATCTGAATTCTATCCAGATTTATTAGATGATGAATTTAAATCTAAATTTGCCATTTACCATCAAAGGTATTCCACTAATACATTTCCTACATGGTCTTTGGCGCAACCATTTAGAGTTTTAGCACATAACGGAGAAATCAATACTTTAAAGGGAAATATAAATTGGATGAGTGCGCATGAGCCAAGAATCACACACCCTTTTTTTAACGAAAGAATAGATGATTTAAAACCAATACTAGATTCAGATGCATCTGACTCTGCATCTCTTGATGCTGCTTTTGAGCTTTTTGTTCAAACAGATAGAGACATGCCTATGGCAAAATCCATGATAATTCCTGAGTCTTGGTCAAATCGATCTGATTTATCTGAACAATTAAAGAGCATGTACGCTTATTGTAATGCTGTAATTGAGCCATGGGATGGACCAGCAGCAGTCTGTGGAAATTTTGGAGATTGGATAATATCTGGTATGGACAGAAATGGATTAAGACCGCTTAGGTTCATACTAACAGATGACGACCTACTAATTTCAGGATCTGAAGTGGGTATGATTAATATTGATGAAAAAAATATTCTAAAAAAAGGAAGAGTTGGCCCTGGTGAATTAATCGCAGTCAATTATAAAGAGAATAAATTTTATGAAAGCTCTGAACTAAAAGAATTACTCAGTAGCCGAAATAATTACTCAGACTGGAATGAAAAGACAATTAAGTTAGATAATATTTTATCCAAAGACAAGATATATACCCCATCAGCAGAGGAGAAAGATAATGTTTTTCAAATAGCTAAATCATTTAATCTAACATTAGAAACTCTTGATTTAATTTTAGACCCTATGGTTAAAACAGGTCAAGAGGCTATCGGATCAATGGGTGACGATGCACCCCTAAGTGTACTAACTGAAAGATACCGAGGTCTTCATAGTTTCTTTAAACAAAATTTTGCCCAAGTAACTAACCCTCCTATTGATAGCCTAAGAGAACAAGTGGTAATGAGTCTCAAAACTAGACTTGGAAATTTGGGAAATATCGTAGAAGAAGACTCAGAACAATGCAATTTGGTACTTTTAGAAAGCCCTTTATTATTAGATAACGAGCTTGAAACTCTTAAAAGCCATTTGTCAAAATTTACAACTGAGATCGATTGTACATATAATATAAATGAAGAGACAAATTTCTTAAATGAAATTCAAAGAATATGCTCTGAGGCTGAACAGGCAGTTAGATCTGGTTCTCAACATTTAATTATTACTGATAAAAATATTAATACTGACAGAATTGCTTTGCCAATGATACTTGCAACCAGTGCTGTGCATAGTTATTTAATCAAAAATAATTTAAGGACATTTACTTCATTAAATGTCTCCTCAAGAGAATGCCTTGATGTTCACTACTTTGCTGTACTTATCGGTGTTGGAGCTACTACAGTTAATGCTTCATTAGTCGAAAAACTTATCTCAGATAGATTTAAAAAAGGAATTTATGAGAATACTGATTATCCTCAACTAATAAAAAACTTCAAAAAATCCATAGAGAAGGGATTGAGAAAGATAATCAGCAAAATGGGTATTTCTGTTATTAGCTCTTATCGTGGTGGAAGGAATTTTGAAATAATTGGTTTAAGTAGAAGTATGGTAGAGAGTTTTTTCCCAGGTATGTCCTCACGAATATCTGGAATAGGATTAGATGGATTGGAAAAGAGAGTAAGGCGACAGCATGAGCAATCCTTTAAATCTGATAATGTAATATTAGACATAGGTGGAGAATATAGGTTTAGAACCAACAGCGAAGCACATGCATATGAGGGTGTTTCAATACACATGCTTCAAGAAGCAGTTACTAGAGACTCTTATAATTTGTATAAAAAATACACTTCAAGAATTTATAGCTCAAAACCAATACAGATCAGGGATCTTTTACAGTTTAATGAGAGTAAAAATTCTTTAAATCTCGATAACGTGCAAAGCATCTCTGAAATACGAAAAAGCTTTGTATCTCCAGGGATCTCTCTTGGAGCTCTTAGCCCTGAAGCTCACGAAACATTAGCTGTAGCAATGAATAGAATTGGCTCAAAGTCAGATAGTGGTGAGGGAGGCGAAGACTCAAGAAGATATAATAAATTAAAAAATGGTGATAATCCAAGTTCAGCAATTAAACAAGTTGCGAGTGGAAGATTTGGAGTAACTGCAGAGTATTTAAATAATTGTTCAGAATTAGAAATTAAAATTGCACAAGGTGCTAAACCGGGAGAGGGTGGACAGTTACCTGGTTTTAAAGTCACTGATCTAATAGCTAAATTAAGACATAGTACAAAAGGTGTAACACTCATCAGCCCTCCACCTCATCATGATATATACTCTATTGAGGACCTTGCTCAACTTATCTATGATTTAAAACAAATTAATCCCATAGCAAAGGTTTGTGTCAAGTTAGTTGCACAATCAGGAATAGGAACTGTTGCTGCAGGTGTAGCAAAAGCTAAAGCTGATGTAATACTCGTATCTGGACACTCAGGAGGAACAGGGGCAAGTCCCCAGTCAAGTATTAAATATGTTGGTCTTCCTTGGGAATTAGGTATCAGTGAGGTACATCAAATTCTAGCCTTAAATGGCTTAAGAGACAAAGTTCTTCTGAGAACTGATGGTGGGATAAAAACAGGAAAAGATATTGTTATAGCAGCTATACTAGGAGCTGAGGAATACGGAATAGGTACAGCCTCACTTGTTGCAATGGGATGTATTATGGTAAGACAGTGTCACTCAAACACTTGTCCTGTAGGTGTTTGTACTCAAGATGAAAAACTTCGTGAAAAATTTGGTGGAACACCTGAAAAAGTCGTAAACTTATTTTCTTTTATTGCAGAGGAGGTTAGAGAGATACTTGCCTCTTTAGGCTATAAATCTTTGAAAGATATAATTGGTAAAACAGAACTATTATCTCAAATTCACTATGGGTCTAGTGATTTAGATAATCTGGACCTAAATCCTATATTAACAAAAATTGACGATGGTAAGATCTATGATTACCATTCTGAGAAAAAAAGAAATGAAGTCCCGCAAACCTTAGATGATCAATTTGAAAAAGATGGCAAAGATTTTATTAATTCAGGTCAAAAAATAGAATTAACTTATAATATACAAAATACATTAAGAACAATTGGAACCAAAATTTCCTCTGTCATAACAAGAAAATATGGAATGAATTCTCTGTCTGAAGATCATGTGACTCTCAAACTGAGAGGTTCAGCTGGCCAGTCTTTGGGGGCGTTTGCAGTCAAAGGTCTTACATTGAAAGTTTTTGGTGATGCTAACGACTATGTAGGTAAAGGTCTTTCTGGAGGAAAAATTGTTGTTCAGCCAAGAAACTCATTTACTCAACCAAGCCATGAAAATGTTATTATAGGAAACGTAACTCTTTATGGAGCAACTGATGGAAGATTGTACGCATCTGGTCAAGCAGGTGACAGATTTTGTGTGAGAAACTCAGGTGCTTTGGCCATAGTTGAGGGATGTGGTGCTAATGGATGTGAGTACATGACTGGAGGTTCTGCAATTATTTTGGGAAATATTGGTGATAACTTTGGTGCAGGAATGACAGGTGGATCTGCCTTTATTTATTCTGATCAAAAAAATATTTCTGATTTAATGAATATGGAAACTATAAGTTTATATGAAGTTGATAATCAAGATTGGAAAAACCATCTTCTAGATCTCTTAAAAGATTTTTACAAAGAGACTAAATCTAAAAGAGCTGAGTTTATTATTGAAAATTATGACTCTGAAATCAAAAAATTTGCCCATGTTGTACCTGATGAAGTGATTGATAAACTAGAATTTCCAGTTACAAAAAAATCAAAAATAGCTTAAATAAATTTAGATAGAGTTTTTAAGCTTTCTTTATCAGACAAGCTGTGATCAGCATGTTTAATTAAAATATTTTTAAAGTTTTTAAATTTTTTACTCAAATTAAATTTATCGTTATACCCATATGGTACTGCTTTATCTTGACCCCCATGAAGGAAAATAGTTTCTCCCAAAAAATCACCCTTAATTTTTTCAAGAAGATATTTTTTACTCCTATTAAATAATGCTGGGGAATAATAGTAAGCAAAATCAGAACTAACTTTTTGTTTAACAATTTTGTTATTTTTTATTTTTTTTCTTTGATGAATATTTAAATTTTCCCAAATTAACTTAGAAGTAAAATCGGGCGCAGGAGCAATACCAATAAGTTTAGTAACTTTTTTTGGGTGCATTAAAGCATAAATGATTGCAACCCATCCACCCATACTACTTCCTATTAAAATGAAATTTCTTATTTTTAAAAATTTTACAATATTATCTAAGTCATCATACCAATCACTAATCCCAAAATTAGTAAATTCACCACTAGATTGACCATGACCTTGAAAGTCAAAACACAAATATGAAATGTTATTTTTTTTGCAATAATTGTTTAAAAAATTAGACTTTTTACCATTCATGTCAGATAATAAACCATGTAAAAAGATAAGAGTTTTTTTACTTCTTTTGTAGTATCTATAAGATATTTTAATACTACCTTTTTTAAAAAAGTTTAGTTTTGACACAGATTAAAAATACAAAAAAAATTACTTGTTTACAAATAATTCCATCTATGGGTATTGGAGGTATTGAGACAGGAGTAAGGGATATTGCTAATTACCTTAATAAAAAAAATATTGAAAATTATATTTTATGTGAAAGCAGTGATAAGAACTTTAATATTAAAGGTCTAAAAATTATAAAAATTAATAATTTAAGATTTAAAAATATTTTTGATCAAAACAAAATAAAAATACTGATTAAAGATTTAATTATAAAAAAAAGAATAAACTTAGTTCACATTTCATCCAG
>ERZ802819.2127-NODE-2127-length-11425-cov-15.3908_pt1 | contig 11425 bp, 14 predicted proteins | sample MGYA00345647_ERZ802819 | MGnify/ENA primary metagenome ERZ802819 (study PRJEB30503, sample SAMEA104212355) | marine metagenome | biome: Westerlies Biome; feature: [SRF] surface water layer (ENVO:00010504) within the epipelagic zone...; material: water... | reverse complement strand
TTGCTTCCAGAAACACAAGCCACTCTCAAACAGCTTAAATCAAACACATGAGCAATATTCGCATCACCAAAAGTTTTTCATTCGAAACAGGCCACGCCCTTTATGGCTATGATGGTTTGTGTAAAAACGTACATGGACACAGCTATAAACTGGATGTTACGGTCATTGGCACACCCATAAAAGACAGCAACAATGTTAAGTTTGGAATGGTCATTGACTTTACAGACCTTAAGAAAATAGTAAAATCCGAAATCGTAGAAGTTTTTGACCACGCTACGGTATTTAATCAAAACACCCCACACGTCAAATTAGCCAAAACCCTAGCGGATAGTGGGCATAAAGTTTTGTTAGTAGACTACCAACCTACGAGTGAAGAAATGATCATCGATTTTGCAACTAAAATAAAGGCAAAACTGCCTAATTCCATCCAATTACATCACTTGCGTCTGCAAGAAACGGCCACCTCTTTTGCAGAGTGGTTCGCTGCAGACCAGTAATTCGTACTTTTGCATTATGAATATACCCGAGGGTAAAAAAGTATACTTCGCTTCTGACAATCACCTGGGCGCACCCACAGCCGAGAAAAGCCGCATACGCGAAAAGCAGTTTGTCGCTTGGTTGGATAGCGTCAAAGAAGATGCAGCCGCCATTTATCTTATGGGTGACTTGTTCGACGTTTGGATTGAATACAGGCGTGTTGTTCCCAAGGGGTTTGTACGTGTATTGGGCAAACTAGCCGAACTTACCGATAGCGGCATTCCCATCTACTTCTTTGTGGGCAATCACGACATGTGGATGAAGGGGTATTTTGAAGAAGAACTGGGCATTCCCGTCTATTACGAGCCCCAAGAAATCACACTCAATAACAAGAAATTGTTTATTGGTCACGGAGACGGATTAGGCCCTGGCGACAAGGGATATAAGCGTATGAAAAAGGTATTTTCCAACAAATTAATGCAATTCATGTTCCGTTGGATTCATCCAGATTTAGGCTTGCGTTTCGCACAATACCTATCGCTTAAAAACAGATTGATATCTGGAGACGAAGACAAGAAATACGACGGACCAGATAGTGAATGGCTGGTGCATTATTGCCGAAAAAAACTAGAAACTAGCGACCTAGACTATTTTGTGTTTGGCCACCGTCATTTGCCGCTTGATATTGAGCTGCCCAAAAATGCCCGTTATATCAATTTGGGCGACTGGATTGAGTACAACACTTACGCCGTCTTTGACGGAGATAAACTGACCCTTACCACTTGGGATGATTGAAAATAAAGAACACGATTACGAATATGCCGTATTGATAGGCATCATCAATCAGGAGCAATCCGCACAGCAAGTCAGTGATTATATGGACGAGTTGGCTTTTTTGACCTTGACCGCAGGTGGTGAAGTAAAAAAACGCTTTACGCAAAAGCTAGACACCCCACACCCAAAGACCTTTATCGGAAGCGGAAAAATGGAAGACGTGCGTGCTTATGTCAAAACACATGACATCAGCACGGTTGTTTTTGACGACGAGCTAACACCTGCCCAGCAGGCCAATATAGAAGAACTATTAAAGTGTAAGATTTTAGACCGCACTGGATTAATCTTAGACATATTTGCGCAGCGCGCCAAGACCAGCTATGCGCGCACCCAAGTGGAGTTGGCACAATATCAATATTTACTCCCTAGACTAAAGGGATTGTGGACGCACTTGGAACGTCAACGCGGTGGTATTGGCATGCGTGGTCCTGGTGAAACGGAAATTGAAACCGATCGACGAATTGTCCGTGACAAAATATCCTTATTAAAGAAAAAACTCACCACCATAGACCGTCAGATGGCAACACAACGAGGCAACCGTGGATCACTGATTCGTGTAGCATTGGTGGGGTATACCAATGTGGGAAAATCTACCTTGATGAATGTGCTTAGTAAAAGTGATGTGTTTGCCGAAAACAAGCTCTTTGCCACTTTGGACACCACCGTTCGCAAGGTTGTGATCGGCAACCTGCCTTTTTTACTATCCGATACTGTTGGATTTATCCGCAAGCTGCCAACGCAACTCGTAGAGAGTTTTAAAAGTACCCTTGATGAGGTACACGAGGCTGATTTGTTGCTGCATGTAGTTGATATTGCCCACCCACAGTTTGAGGCGCATATTGCTTCGGTAAACGAACTGCTGGCAGAGCTAAAGGTTCAGGACAAGCCCATGCTGACGGTTTTTAACAAAATCGATGCCTATAAGGCCGAAGCCTATGACGAAACGGACCTAATCCTTGAGCGTGGCAGCGAGCACTACAGTTTGGAGGAGTGGAAAGAGACATGGATGTCTAAAACGGAGGGAGATGCTGTGTTTGTTTCAGCCGCCAAAAAAACCAATATGGAATATTTTCGGAACCGTGTGTATCAAAAAGTACGTGAACAACACATTACGCGCTTTCCTTACAATCATTTTTTGTATCCAGAAATAGAATTGGAGGAATAAGCTTACTTCAGCTTCATACGCAGCCCAATTCCAAATACTTGCCTTACCTGAAGGTTTTTTACTGCATTGTCATCGTATACTAATTGTATGATGAGATTGGTTGAAATACGGTCATTGACTTTCATTTCAGTGCTTAGCTGATAATCTAAGTCCACATTTTCAGCCTTATCTAGGTAGTCTGAATACAGCCCTAAGCGTTGTTCGAGCGTGATGTTTTCTAGTGGTGAAAATTTATAAAAGGCATTAACCGAGGCACCCAATTCAAAGCGGTGGTTATCCCCTTTGCGCACACCAAAGTATTCTTGCCCTTCTTGCAAATCGGCGGTAAACTTTCTGCTCACGAGCGTAAGTCGTTGGGTAAAGGGCGCAATGTTCACCCAAAGGTCTTTGCTTTTTTTCCAGTACAAACCAACACCTAATTGAATATATACAGGAGAGAAAAATTGCGTTCTCAAGCTTCTGGTTTCTTCACCTTCGCTGTCTTTTCCAAAAGTATAACCGCGGGCAAACTGCGTCTTTACGCCAAAAACCGTTGAGTAACTCCATTCTTTAGAGAAGCTTTTCCCTAAAAATGATTGCAAGTCAATTCGGTCGTTGGTTTTACGTAAAAATTTGGTGCCAGTGATTTTAGTCAAACCAAAGTCTCCTAAAAACTTGGTATCCCAATTCCAGCCATTTCTTTTGAAACTAATATCATAGTCCGTGTGGAAGCTAAGCGAAATACTGTTTTGTCCTCCAGAAGCCCATTCGCTAAAGGCAGATTGGTTGAATAAAAAAGTTGCGCTGCCGCCCCTTTTCCAGCCCTCATCTGAAGGAGCTATGGAATCATTTTGGGCAATTAACAGTTGGGAAGCAATTAAAGCGATAAAGAGATATCTCATTTATATAAAGGTTTAGGGTTTCTTATACAAAGGTACAGAAGAACAGGCTTCTCCGTAAGATAATTTTTTAACAATTGGGGTTAATTTAGCAGCCAACAGTCCCATCGCTTGTTCTGGCACGGGCTTGTTTGAGCAGCCTTTAATCATCACCAGGCCATCTTGGTAGGGTGAAAAATCCATATGCGCCAGTTGCTCGGCAAAAAGCTGTTGTTCCAAATCAGCCGCTGTTCCCACCACAACATACTTAGCCAAGGGCTGTAAATGGGTAACTACCAGCAATGTTGCCCATTGCGGTACCAGAATATCATCTGGGCAATGCACAGCTACAAATTGATTTTGATATTTCTTCCAATCGTGAGATTGAAGTCTTTCGCGGAAGGTCTGCTCACGCAAAACAATACCGTCATCTAAAAAAGCAGTGATGGAAAGTAGGGTACGCGTTCCTTCTTGATAGAACTCTTCCAAGTCAATAACTTGAAGCGCACTGTTTGCCACACGATTGACAATTTGGTCACTCATTATAAAAACCCAAGTTCTAGTTTAGCTTCTTCACTAATTAAATCTCGTGTCCATGGCGGGTCAAAGGTGAGCTCTAGTTCAACCTCATTGACTTCGTCCAGTTCACGGACTTTTTCTTTTACTTCTTGCGGCAAACTCTCGGCTACTGGGCAGTTGGGCGTGGTGAGGGTCATCAAAATTTTGACATCATTATCTTCATTAACAAAGACGTCATAAATGAGCCCCAGCTCGTAGATATCAACCGGAATTTCAGGGTCGAAGATCGTTTTGAGTACACGAACAATTTTTTCACCAAGTGCTTCAGTATCCATAGTTAAGAGAGTTGTGTTTGATACGCCAAGGCGTACATTTTAAGTTGTTTTATCATTGACACCAATCCATTTGCTCGGGTGGGTGACAGGTGTTCTTTGAGTCCAATTTCATCGATAAAAGTGGTTTCGGCAGCCAAAATTTCTTTAGCAGGTCGATTGGAAAACGCACGAATCAAAATGGCAATGATGCCTTTGGTAATAATGGCATCGCTGTCTGCTGTGAAAACAATCTTGTCCTTGTCCAGTTCAGCGTGAACCCAAACCTTACTTTGGCAGCCTTTGATGATGTTGTCATCCGTTTTATAGGATTCTTCAATAAGCGGAAGTGATTTGCCGAGTTCAATCATATACTCATAACGCTGCATCCAGTCGTCAAACATGGAAAATTCAGCTACAATTTCAGCTTGTTCGGTTGCTATACTCATAGGATAAAGATAAGGATTAACGCAACATGCCCACTGCTTTTTCTACACCAGCTATAAATCGTCCTACTTCTTCGTGGGTGTTGTAAAAAGCAAAGGACGCCCTAACGGTTCCTGGAATTTGGAAATGATCCATGATGGGTTGGCAACAGTGATGTCCTGTACGAACAGCAATGCCCATTTTATCTAGCAGTGTGCCAATGTCATAGGGGTGTAGTCCTTGCACATTGAAAGAAATTACGGCCACTTTGTTGACGACATCACCATATATATGCAAGCCCTCAATTTTTTTAAGCTTTTCGGTAGCATGGCGCATCAAATCGTTTTCATGTGCGGCAATGGCATCAAAACCAATGTTGTTCATATAATCCACAGCAGCACCAAAGCCCACACCGCCAGCAATATTGGGCGTTCCTGCCTCAAATTTGTGAGGTAAATCGGCATAGGTGGTTTTTTCAAAAGTTACTTGATCTATCATTTCACCGCCTCCTTGATAGGGGGGAAGTTTGCGTAACCACGCTTCTTTTCCATACAAGGCACCCATGCCTGTAGGACCACAAATTTTATGTGCCGAAGTGGTATAAAATTCCACATCTAATGCCTGTACATCGGGAATCATATGGGGAGTGGCTTGCGCACCATCGATAAGTACGGCAGCGCCAACGGCATGTGCCTTTTCAATTATTTCTTCAATGGGATTGATAATGCCTAGTGCATTGGACACATGGTTTACAAAAACCACTTTGGTTCGTGCCCCAAGCAAATCGGCATAGACGCTCATGTCCAAGGTGCCGTTTTCGGTAATGGGAATTACCTTTAGCTGTGCCCCTGTATGCTCACAGAGCATTTGCCAAGGTACAATATTAGCGTGATGTTCCAATTCTGAAACGATGAGTTCATCTCCCTTTTCCAAGAACGACGCAAAACCATTGGCAACAAGGTTGATGGAATGTGTTGTTCCTGAAGTAAAGATAATTTCATGCGCCTGTGCGGCATTAAAATGCGTTTGTATTTTTTGTCGCGCTGCCTCAAACTGATCCGTTGCTTCTTGGCTAAGCGCGTGAACGCCCCTGTGAATATTGGCATTGGTATGCTTGTAGTAATCGCTGATGGCATCAATTACGGCTAGAGGTGTCTGCGAAGTCGCTGCATTGTCTAAATAGACCAACGGTTGTCCGTTTACTTGGCGTTGTAATATGGGAAAATCGGCGCGTATTTGCGCGACATCAAGAGTAGTGCTATACATCAAAACCAATATTTACACCCAGTTTTTCGGCAATCAATTTATTGATGCGCTTTTTAACCGAGTCGATGTTAACACTTTGAAGCACATTGTTAGCAAAGGCATAAGTCAATAAGCCTCTTGCTTCTTTTGTGGGGATGCCACGTGTTTGCATGTAAAACAACGCATCTTCGTCTAACTGACCTATGGTACAGCCATGACTACACTTCACGTCGTCGGCGAAAATCTCCAACTGAGGCTTGGTATTGATGCTTGCCTTATCATCCATTAAAATATTATTGTTCTGCTGAAAGGCATTTGTTTTTTGCGCCTCTTTCTCTACAATGATTTTTCCGTTAAATACACCCGTTGATTTTTCAGCAAAAATCCCTTTATAGTCTTGGTGGCTTTCGCTATTTGGTTGGGCGTGGTGCACCAAGGTGTGGTGATCAACAAACTGGCTCCCTTCAATAAGTGTAATGCCTTTCATCGTGGAGTTGATTTCCGGATCCTTATGATAGAAATTTAGGTTGTTTCGGGTTAGTTTTCCGCCAAACGAAAAGGTGTGCACTTTGGCATGACTGTGCTTTCGTTGCGAAATATAGGTGCTGTCAATAAGCGATGCTGTCGTTTGGTCGTTTTGGATTTTGTAGTAATCCAATTGCGCATTTTGCTCGGTAAAAATTTCGGTTACCACATTGGTAAACGTTTCGTTTGTTGTCAAGCATTGATGGCGCTCCACAATTTGTATCTCCGCATTTTTCTCAACCACAATTAGGTTGCGTGGTTGCAGCAATAGACATGGATTTTTATCCGTGGTAAAATGAATGATTTGCACAGGTTTCTCCACCAGTTTTCCTTCTGGAACATGAATGTATGCCCCCTCTTTTGTGAAGGCAGTATTGAGCGCTGTTAACGAAGCGTCTTTTTCTGCAATTTGGTTGAAGTATTTCTTAATCGTATTCGCATACTTTGGTTTGGTGAGTGCCGCCGAAAGCAAGCAAACATCAACGCCTACATGTGTGGTTTCCGATAGATAAGCGTTATAAATACCGTCTACAAAAACAATTTTATACGTATCAACATCTTGTAAGATGTATTCTTTTACCTCGTCTAATTTTAGACTTACCTCCTCTTTTGGGAAAACCGAATAGTTGGTTTTGATGAGGTTACGCAAAGGCGTGTATTTCCAGTCTTCTTCTTTTTTGGTAGGAAAGCCTTGCTGTTCAAAAACGTCAATAGCAGCCGCACGCTGATCTTGCAGCTTGTGTTGCGGGCCATCTTGGGCGTCAAACGCCAAGTATGAAGACAATAAGGTTTCTTTTAAATCCATTAGGCGCCTTGTTTTATCCAGTCGTATCCTTTTTCTTCCAATTCAAGCGCCAACTCTTTGGTGCCTGATTTTACAATCTTACCCTCGTGAAGCACGTGAACAAAATCGGGAATGATATGATCTAGCAACCGCTGGTAGTGCGTGATTACCACTATGGCGTTGTCTTTTCCTTTGAGTTTGTTTACGCCATTGGCGACAATACGCAAGGCATCAATATCCAAGCCCGAATCGGTTTCGTCCAATATGGCAAGCTTGGGCTCAAGCATGGCCATTTGAAAAATTTCATTTCGCTTTTTTTCACCACCAGAAAAACCTTCGTTTAGTGAACGCGACAAAAACCGTGAATCAATTTCCAAAAGTGCGGCCTTTTCACGAATTTTTTTGAGCATTACGTTGGCAGGCATGTCTTCCAAGCCTTTTGCTTTTCGGTTTTGATTGATGGCTGTTTTTATAAAATTAGTTACTGTTACGCCAGGAATTTCAACGGGATATTGAAAAGACAAAAAGATACCTTTGTGCGCACGTTCATCTGCGCTTAAATCAGCAATATCTTCACCTTCAAACAAAATTGTTCCTTGGGAAACCTCATAATCTTCATGACCAGCAACAACGGTCGAAAGCGTACTCTTTCCAGAGCCGTTTGGCCCCATGATGGCATGTACTTCTCCAGGCTTTACGTCTAGGTTAATGCCTTGTAAAATGGTTTTGCCTTCACAGCCGGCATGTAAATTGTCTATGCTTAGCATATATTAATTGTTGGGTTTGATACTTGTTTTGTCCGTTGGATTCACCAAAGAATCGATATCGGTTATTCGGATGAGTTTATCCCAGCCTTCATCAGCAGTATTGTCTTCCACGACTCCTTTGATATACACAGGAATCATGTCATATTCGTCGCGCTTAACGGGCGTACACAAGTCGTGTAGCTCGTGCATTTTTTCGTCAATAATAACGCCGTATATTTCAGTACCAGTATTGAGTACAGCAGCATCAGCCAGATATAGAAATTCTCCAAAAAATGGCGGGTTTTCAGCTGATTTTTTTGGTGTTTGCGAGCAAGAGACCACAAACGTTAAGATTAAAATAAAAATGGATTTTCTCATGATGTAGGGGGTTTATCCAACAGAGCCTTCCAATGAAATCTCAAGTAGCTTTTGGGCTTCCACAGCAAACTCCATAGGTAGTTTATTTAAAACTTCTTTACTAAAACCATTTACGATAAGCGCAATGGCTTTTTCGGTTTCGATACCACGCTGGTTACAATAGAATATTTGGTCTTCGCCAATTTTACTGGTCGTGGCTTCGTGTTCTATTTTGGCGCTTTTACTCTTTGCCTCAATGTATGGGAACGTGTGTGCGCCACAGGCGTTGCCCATCAGCAGCGAGTCACACTGCGAAAAGTTCCGTGCGTTTTTGGCATTGGCGCCAACTTTTACCAATCCTCGGTAACTGTTGTGCGATTGCCCAGCCGAAATACCTTTCGAAATAATGGTACTCTTGCTGCGTTTACCCAAGTGAATCATTTTGGTTCCGGTATCGGCTTGTTGGTGATTGTTGGTAACGGCTATGGAATAAAACTCGCCAATGCTATCGTTTCCTTTTAAGATACAAGAAGGATATTTCCAAGTAACGGCAGAGCCTGTTTCTACTTGCGTCCATGAAATTTTGGAACGTTCGTGACAAATACCACGCTTGGTTACAAAATTAAACACGCCTCCTTTGCCGTTTTTGTCTCCTGGGAACCAGTTTTGGACGGTAGAATATTTTATTTCAGCATCGTCAAGGGCAACGAGTTCCACCACAGCTGCGTGCAGTTGGTTTTCATCACGTGCTGGTGCAGTACAGCCTTCTAAATAACTCACATAACTGCCTTCATCAGCAATAACAAGCGTACGTTCAAATTGTCCTGTTCCCGCTTGATTGATGCGGAAATAGGTAGACAGCTCCATGGGGCAGCGAACGCCCTTAGGAATATAGCAAAACGACCCATCAGAAAACACCGCTGAATTAAGCGCCGCGTAGTAGTTGTCGGTTCGTGGAATAACAGAACCAATATATTTCTTAACCAATTCGGGGTGCTCTTTGATGGCTTCTGAAATGGAGCAGAAAATAATGCCTTTCTCTGCCAAGGTATCTTTAAAGGTCGTGGCAACCGAAACAGAATCCATTACGATATCAACGGCAACACCAGCCAATTTTTTTTGTTCCTCCAGTGAAATACCCAGTTTTTCAAAGGTTTTAAGCAGCTCGGGGTCTACTTCGTCAAGGCTGTCGTATTTGACCTGCGCCTTGGGTGCAGAATAATAAGCAATGCTCTGCAAGTCGGGCTTTTTGTAGTTGACATTTGCCCAATCGGGCTCTTCCATCTGTTGGAATTTTTCAAAAGCTTCTAGGCGCCATTTGGTCATCCAAGCGGGTTCGCCTTTGCGAGTAGAAATCGCACGTACAATATCTTCATTAAGCCCAACAGGGAACGTATCCGATTCTATATCGGTATAAAATCCGTATTCGTACTCTTTTGTTTCGAGCTCTTTTTTTAATTCTTCTTCTGTGTATGCCATAGCATTTGTTTAAAGCGAAAAACTCTCCCCACAACCACAGGTGCGGTTGGCGTTTGGATTGTTGAATACAAATCCCTTGCCATTTAATCCACCTGAGTATTCTAGTGTAGTTCCAACAATATACAAAAAGCTTTTTTTGTCTACCACAATGCGCACATTGTTGTCCTCAAAAATTTTGTCGTCCTCACCAAGGGAGGCGTCAAACTTAAGCTCGTATGACAAGCCCGAACAGCCACCACTTTTAACGCCTACGCGCACAAAGTGCGAGGCAATATCCACGCCGTCGCTCTGCATCATCTGCACTACTTTTTCTTTTGCCTGTGACGAAACTTTTATCATAGCTTTATTTGGATTAATTCCAAAGCACAAATATACCACATTTTGGGTTGATAGTATACCTGCCCGCATCAGGTTTATATATCGTGCTATTTGCCTTTTCAATCAACGCTCGAGTTGTCAACCTAAAATAACCTAATTTTGCGCCATGCTAGAAGAAAAAAAACCATCCAAAACCGCTCTTGAAGATTTAGGGGAGTTTGCTTTAATCGAACAGCTTACGAAATCGGCTACCACAGCCCAGTCCTCAAGCCTTCACGGCATTGGCGACGATGCGGCGGTACTCAAACACGAAGGCGAAATGGTGGTCAGTACCGACATGCTTGTCGAAGGCGTACACTTTGATTTGGGCTATATGCCACTCAAACACCTTGGTTATAAAGCAGTGGTGGTAAACCTTTCGGACATTTACGCCATGGGTGCCCAAGCCACACAAGTATTGGTGTCGATTGCTGTTTCCAATCGCTTCACGCTAGAGGCCATGGAGGAGCTTTATGCCGGTATTAACTTGGCCTGTAAGACTTACGGTGTTGATTTGGTTGGTGGCGATACCACCTCTTCCAAGCAAGGCATACAGATTTCAGTTACCGCTATGGGTATTGCTCCCAAGACGGGTGCCATCATGCGCAGTGGTGCTAACGAAAAAGACCTTTTGGTAGTTTCGGGAGATTTGGGAGCCGCCTATATGGGCTTGCAAGTGTTAGCACGTGAAAACGAAGTGTTTAAAGCCAACCCCAACCACAAACCCGACCTTGATCCTTACACCTATTTGGTGGAACGTCAACTAAAACCCGAGGCACGAAAAGATATCGTAACGCTTCTTGAAGCACTAGAAGTAACACCTACATCCATGATAGACATCAGCGACGGACTATCTTCGGAAGTCTTGCATTTGTGTAAGCAAAGTGAGTTAGGCTGCCGTCTATATGAAGAAAAAATCCCCCTTGACCCGCAGTTTATTGCTGTCTGTGAAGAATTTAATGTGGACAGCACCACACTAGCTCTTAGTGGCGGCGAGGACTACGAACTCTTGTTTACCATTAAACAAGAAGATTTTGAAAAGATAAAAGCCAATCCCAACTTAACGGTTATCGGATACATGACCGACAAATCTGACGGTGCAAATTTGGTTACGCGCGGCGAAGAGGTGATTCCGCTTAAAGCCCAAGGCTGGAAGGCGTTTTAGGGATTCATCAACGCCTCAATTTCATCTGGGTCTATCGGGATATTGGCCATTAAATTCACTGGCGCGCCAGTGGCCTGCACCACCACATCGTCTTCCAAACGGATGCCAAAACCTTCATCAGGAATATAAATCCCCGGCTCAACCGTAAAGACCATATTGGGCTGCATGGGTTCGTCCA
>ERZ802819.2125-NODE-2125-length-11432-cov-54.9212_pt1 | contig 11432 bp, 9 predicted proteins | sample MGYA00345647_ERZ802819 | MGnify/ENA primary metagenome ERZ802819 (study PRJEB30503, sample SAMEA104212355) | marine metagenome | biome: Westerlies Biome; feature: [SRF] surface water layer (ENVO:00010504) within the epipelagic zone...; material: water... | reverse complement strand
CCCCACTTGGGATGAATTCGACCGATTACCGCAGCTTCCGCCACCATAGGATGACCGGTCGCACAGTTCTCAACTTCAATCGATGAAATCCACTCGCCGCCTGACTTAATAACGTCTTTGGTACGGTCCGTAATCGACACATTGCCATTAGCATCAATACTGGCAACATCGCCCGTTTCAAACCAGCCGTCCTCCTCGTGGGCAGAACTGCCCTCCAGCTTAAAATAGCTCGAGCAAATCCAAGGGCCTCGGACTTTGAGGGCGCCGAACGCCACGCCATCCCACGGCAACTCTTTATTGTCGTCGTCTGTAATCTTTACCTCGACACCGAAAATAGGCTGACCTACGTTGGTGCGAATAGCCGCGAAGCTGTCTGCATCGAACTGGTGACGTCGCGCGCCTGATGAGTTAGAGGTGCCCAGCGGACTCATTTCCGTCATGCCCCAGGCATGACGTGTATCGACACCGTAAGTATCAAACTCCTCCATCACAGAGAGTGGGCACGCCGAGCCGCCCACCACAACGCGCTGCAGTGTCTCAACGCGCTGACCACTGGATCGCAAATGTGCCAAAAGATTGAGCCAAACCGTCGGTACGCCTGCCGACATAGTGACGCCTTCCTCGTTAATTAAGGCCGCAAGCGTCGGCCCATCACCCATTTTGTTGCCGGGCATGACCATCTTCGCCCCTGCCACCGGACACGCGTAGGGATTACCCCACGCGTTAACGTGGAACATAGGCACGATGGGGAGAACCACGTCAGCCGACGAGATATTCATCGAATCGGGCATCATGGTTGCGTAAGTATGCAGAACCGTGGATCGGTGGCTGTACAAAACGCCCTTAGGATTGCCTGTCGTCCCGGACGTGTAGCACAACGCGCAGGCGTCGTTCTCGTCAATTGCCGGCCACTCGTAGGTGCTCGCCTGACCCGCTAACAGGTCCTCGTAGCAATGCACGTTGCTTACCGCCGTCTCTGGCATGTGCTCGGCCGTGGTCATGACTACCCAGCCCTTCACACCCGTGCATTGGGGTGCTACTTGCTCAATGAGCGGCCAGAAATCAGGATCTAAAAAGACATACTGATCTTCTGCGTGATTGATTATGTAGACAATCTGCTCAGGAAAGAGCCTAGGGTTAATCGTATGACACACATAACCTGCGCAGGCAGAAGCGTAGTAGGTTTCGAAGTGGCGATAGTCATTCCAAGCAAGCGTGGCAATGCGATCACTCTGCGCCAAGCCCCACGCATTCATAGCGTTGGCTAGCTGACGAACACGGGCAAAGGAGTCGGCATACGTGTAGCGATGGCGAGGGTTGTCGCGCGTTACAGAAACGATCTCTTGCGCCCCATGAACGCGCTCCGCGTGCTCCATAATCGACGTGATTGTCAGTGGAAAATCCATCATTAAGCCTTGCATGATCTACCTCTCTATCGGGCTGTTATCGTTAGTATGTGGTTAGCGGCCTACTGCGTTAGAGACCAGATGCCGGCGCTCTGGCACGCACGGCCATCCACTTCAAGTTTTAATAAATGAGCAAGCAGCGAGAGCTGGGCCCACCGATGCATAGCCTCTGGCACATCATCGTATACCGATACCACCAGTGTTTCGATAGGCACAGGGCCACTTCGCCCAAGATTTGCCACCACTTTTGCTTCTCGCATTAATCGGTGCCGAACCAGTTTCTCAACCTCGTCACGACAACCTGGAATGATCTCACCGTGCCCCGGAGCGATGGCCTTTACATCGTAGTCAAGCAGCCGCTGCAGAGACTCAATATAGTCTTTCATATTACCGCCGGGCGGGACTATCACGACCGTAGAGCCGTTCATGATGTGATCGCCAGCGAAGACCATCCCCTCTTCTTCGAGTAAGAAACAGTAATGATTATCGACATGACCGGGCGTATGAATGGCCCTTATCGACCAATCATGCCCTGCGATTACCGCGTCTTGCTCGAGGTGAATGTCAGGCTGAAAGGTCAGGTCTTGGTGTTGATCATCGGCAGTCACCGCACCAATCATGGGCACTTCTAGTTCTCGGGCAAGGTGGGCCGCCGCCGGCGAATGATCTGGGTGGGTGTGTGTGCATAAAATATGCCGTATTCGTCCGTCGCCGACTTTGAGGATGTGCTCAATATGCTCGTCGATGGCGGGTCCGGGATCGATCACTGCCAACTCATCTGTACCCACGATGTAGGTGTTGGTTCCCGGCCCTGTCATAACACCCGGATTAGGCGCGACAAGCCGCTGAATGCGGGGTGATATTCTCACTGCCTCGGCGTATTCCTGCATCTCAACTTACCATCTGACTAATTGTCACAGCGGGGTCAACATCAGCATCATAATCAACGCCCTCCACCTCGAAGCCGAAGAGCTGAAGGAACTCTTCTTTATACCCGGCAAAATCCGATAGCGTGTCGAGATTGTCAGTATCAACTTTATCCCAGAGTGCGGCCACATCAGCTTGCACCGCCGGCAGTAACTCCAAATCATCAACGCGCAGGCGTCCCTCATCATCGTGCGCTTTGTCACCGTAGAGCGCCTCTCGAAACAGACGATCGATTTGCTCAATACACCCTTCATGAGTTCCTCGGGCCTTCATGACTTTAAACAAGATGGCCAGGTATATCGGCATAGCCGGTATCGCGGCAGACGCCTGTGTCACAACTGCCTTAAGCACGGATACTCTGGCATCGCCTCCTTTCGAAGCCAGTCGCTCGCGAATCGCCACAACCCGCTTATCGAGGTCTTTTTTAGCCGCACCAATGGTGCCGTGCCAGTAAATATCCCAGGTAATTTTCTCTCCAATGTAGGTATATGCCGTGGTCTTGGCACCGTCAGCCAACACACCTGCGTCGTCCAGCGCCTCGATCCACATTTGCCAATCTTCGCCACCCATCACCGCAACCGTATTATCGATCTCCGCTTGCGTCGCAGGCTCCAGGTGAAATTCCTGAATGGTGCCCTTATCCGTATTGATGCCCTTTTGAACCGCTGCCGACCCTATAGGCTTCAGTGTTGAGACGTGCACATCTCCCGTCACGGGATGGGTACGACGCGGCGCCGCTAAGCTGTAAACCACCAGATCAATCTGCCCCAGATCTTCCTTAATCAGATCAATAACCCGCGACTTCATTTCGGCTGAAAAGGCATCGCCGTTTATGCTCTTTGCGTAAAGACCTGCATCATCAGCATAACGATGAAACGCGGCAGAGTTGTACCACCCTGCTGTACCGGGCTTCCTCTCATTACCCTCTTTCTCAAAAAACACTCCGATCGTCGAGGCACCAGATCCGAAAGCCGCGGTAATTCGTGATGCCAAACCGTAGCCGGTGGATGCACCGAGCACCAAAACGCGCTTGGGACCATCAACCATGTTGCCACTAGCAGTCACGTGATCAATCTGGCGCCGGACGTTCTCGTCACAGCCCACAGGATGAGTTGTTGTGCACAGGAATCCACGAACTTTTGGTTTGATAACCATCGATTTAACTCTCACTGTAAATTTCACTGGGAAAGTCTAGCATGCGAGGCAGGTTTCGTTAGAGACTAGCCGTGGCTTCGAGGTGCAACCTCGGTCCATTTCATTAATAACGATAACGGAGAAACACGATGCAAGAATTCAATCCTATTTTAGGACCTGCGGCAGTACTCGCCACGTGGTCAGTTATTATGGTTTTTATCTACGTCGCGCGGGTATTGGGAACCGGGGCGAAACTCGGAGACTTGCCTGCTGGTTTCAGAGGTCCAGATGGCGAAGCTGACGCGCCGGACAAAATGAAGTGGACCCGTCATAACTACGAACATCTAATGGAACAGCCCACGGCTTTTTACGCTATCGTCATTATCCTCGCGATGGTTGGTGATACTTCTACTGTTTCATTGTATGCGGCCTGGACCTACACAATAGCGCGTGTCCTCCACAGCCTTTGGCAAATGCAAGTCAACACCATACCTGTGCGGTTTCTACTGTTTTTGATCGCAACACTGGCGTTGACCATGCTCGGCGTCCATGCGGTCATGTTCACGCTGGGTCTCTGATAACAGTTGCCTGTGGTCGACTTGCCAAGTCTGGCAAGTCGACCAAATTATGCTTTTCCCTAAAGTGTGTCCTCTGGCGTCGTTGACGTGATCAAGTCGTTCTATCTCATCAATACCGTAACGCGGTCATCGAAGCGTAATGCGTAATAAAATTACATAAATTCTATATTTTTGTGTTTTTAATCGCTCATTTTGTATTTTTATTACATAATGACGGCGTTCATCTGTGGGGGAATTGCCGCTATGCATGCGGACATTACGCGAGTAACGCGCGCTATCGAGGATCGAAGTCAAGATTTACGCGACGAATTCCTTGGTGATATTGACGCCATGCGCCAAAGTGCGCCTGATCGCAAACAGCTCAGCTGCGGCAATCTCGCTCACGGCATGGCTGCCTGTTCGAGCGATGATAAAACCGTCATAAAGATGATGGACTCGGCTAACATCGCCATCGTCACAGCGCACAATGACATGCTCTCCGCGCACGAGCCCTACAAGGACTACCCTGATCGCATTAAAGCGGCTGCGCGACGTGTCGGTAGTACCGCCCAAATAGCCGGCGGCGTCCCCGCCATGTGCGACGGTGTTACTCAAGGTCAGTCAGGCATGGAGTTGAGCTTGTTCAGCCGAGATATTATCGCGCAAGCAACCGCAGTATCGCTATCTCATCAAATGTTCGACGCCGCACTGTTGCTTGGCGTCTGCGACAAAATCATTCCGGGCCTGCTGATCGGTGCTCTGCAATTCGGTCACCTCCCGGTCATGACTGTGCCGGCCGGTCCGATGACCTCAGGTCTGCCGAACAAAGAAAAAGTGCGGATACGCCAACTTTTCGCTGAAGGCAAAATTGGTCGTGAGGAATTACTCGAGGCCGAGAGCGCCTCTTACCACTCGCCCGGCACTTGCACCTTTTATGGCACTGCAAACAGCAACCAAGTAATGGTTGAGGCAATGGGGCTGCAGTTACCCGGCAGTTCATTTGTGAATCCGGGTACGCCGCTGCGCGATGCACTGACCGACTTTGCCGCAGAGCACATTACCCGCATAACAGCCAAAAGCCGCGATTATCGTCCAATGGCGCATGTTGTCGACGCTCGAGCACTGGTTAATGCGCTCGTAGCATTGCTGGCCTCCGGTGGATCGACAAATCACTGCATTCACCTTATCGCTATTGCGCGAGCGGCCGGATATCGCATGACCTGGTCTGACTTTGACGCCATCTCCGAAGTGACGCCACTCATTGCTCGGGTGTACCCCAACGGCTCGGCCGACGTGAACCATTTCCATGCAGCTGGCGGTACGGGTACGTTATTTAAGGCACTGCTTGATGAAGGCTTAATGCACGGCGATGCGAACACCTGCTTCGGCCAAGACTTTTCCGACTTTTGCCAAGAGCCCAGCTTGATGAACGACGAGATCACTTGGCAACCTGTCGCAGAAGAAAGCCTCGACCCCGAAATCCTCACCACACCTCGTCGCCCCTTTGCGCCCAATGGTGGCGTCAAACTCTTACAAGGCAATCTGGGGCGAAGTGTCATCAAGACCTCTGCCGTGCAATCCGAGCATCACATTATTGAAGCGCCCGCGGTTGTTATTGACGATCAAGACGACCTAAAGCCACTTTTTGAGGCGGGTGCGCTGGACAAAGACTGTGTAGTTGTAGTGCGCTTCCAAGGCCCCGCGGCAAATGGTATGCCCGAGCTTCACAAGCTGACACCGATGCTCGGTGTGCTTCAAGATAAGGGCCATAAAGTTGCCTTAGTCACTGATGGCCGCATGAGTGGCGCCTCAGGCAAGGTACCTGCAGCCATTCACTTGGTACCGGAGGCATCGAAAGGTGGCGCTCTCGCCAAAATTCACAATGGCGATCTCATTCGCTTAGACGCCACAACCGGCGTATTGTCCGCCATTATCGATGAGCGCACGATGACTGAGCGTGAGTTAGCCACAGCGCCCTTGACGGCGAGGACGGTTGGACGAGGGTTGTTTGGAAATAATCGACGGGCGGTGAGTAGCGCAGAAGAAGGCGCGTCTTCACTATTTAACTGAGATTGCATATGTCAGACTCGACGCATATCCCCACTCATTATCATCTCGTCGGTGACATCGGCGGCACCAATGCGCGATTCGCGTTTGTACCCCCTGGCGCTCATCGACCGACAGCGCTGGCAAAGTACCTGGTAGCAGACTTCTCGTGCTTTGATGATGTAATGGCGCGACTACTGGCGGACTGGCGCGAACAGGGACTTCCTGAGGCAGGGCCCGATAAAACCTGCCTTGCGGTCGCAGCGCCTCCTCACCTCGATACCATTAGTTTCACCAACAGCCCGTGGCGATTTGATAGAGCGCTGCTGGAGCGACATCTACAGCGCTCTAGCATCACTATTATCAATGATTTTGCGGCGGTTGCTCGTGCTCTACCCGCACTAACAGACAGCGATGTCGAGCAAATTGGTGTGGGCACGTCCAGCGCCGGCGCTCCCATGGTCGCCATTGGTCCGGGTACGGGCACTGGGGTGGCGACTGTGGTTTATGACAGTAACGAAAACCCGCTTGTCATTGGCGGTGAGGGCGGTCATGTTGATTACGCACCCATTAGCGACATGGAGTTTGATGTTTTAAAGCGGTTGCGTGCGCGGTTTGGGCGTGTCTCGATTGAGCGTCTGTTGTGCGGCGCAGGCATCGTTAATATATATCAGGCACTCGGTGACATCAGGGGCCTACCTGCCGAACTCATATCGCCCGAAGACATTGGCACTGCGGCTCAGCACGATAATCCACTGGCAGCTGAGGCAATGGCCATGTTTTTCGCGGTTCTTGGCTCATCTGCAGGCAATTTAGCTCTGACGACGGGCGCTATGGGCGGCGTATTTATCGCAGGCGGTATCGCACCGCGCTATATCGATCTATTGCGCCGTAGCGACTTTCGAGCCCGCTTTTTAGCCAAGGGGCGCTTTGCCGACTACAACACCAAGATAGGTACCTTTGTCATTACACACGAAGATCCGGGCTTACTCGGCGCGGCGCTTCATCTTGGAGAACGGCTATAAATGAGTTCCACATGCTACGACTTTTTAGACAGCGCGCCTGTAATTCCCGTAATTGCGATTGAGAACCTCGCGCACGCAGTACCCTTGGCGGAAGCCTTAGTTGCAGGTGGTATTGTCAACTTGGAAATAACACTCAGAACCGAGCACGGTTTGGATGCCATTAGGCTCATAAACCAGCAGGTTGCGGGCGCCCACGTGGGTGTCGGTACTGTCTGCAATGCCCGCGAGTTCGACGCTGCTATCGATGCCGGGGCACAGTTTGTTGTCTCACCTGGCCAATCTGATGCCCTATTTGAAAGAGCTCTAGTGACTAATATCCCCTTTTTACCCGGCGCAGTAACCGCCACTGAAGTGATAGCAGCAAAGGAAGCCGGCTTTCGAATACTGAAGTTCTTCCCAGCGGGGACCTCGGGTGGCGCGGCTGCGATCAAGGCGTTTTCAGGCCCGTTTGGAGATTTACAATTTGTACCGACCGGCGGTGTCAACATTCATAACGCCAACGACTATTTATCTCTGCCGAATGTGCGGGCTGTCGGTGGAACATGGTTGACGCCCTCAGACGCCATTAACGCCGAGCGTTGGGACGACATAACACATATTGCGCGCGACGCGTCACAGCTGGGCGCATAAAGAAGGGACAATAATGATGGCAGCGGTAGATCTTATAATTTTTGGCGCATCGGGTGATCTATCGGCCCGGAAGCTTTTTCCCGCCCTGTTCCAGCTCGAGCGACTTAGCCTCCTAGAAGCCGACCTTCGTATCGCAGCGGTCGCTCGAACAGAGCAAGGACTCGACGATTTCCTACCCGTGCTGAGGGAGAAAATGGCTTCCTACATGGGCGACGATGCGCCTGACGAGGACGAATGGGCGCGCTTTACACAGCGCTTTAGCTACGTTTCAGTAAACTTTGCAGAGCCCAAGGAATATGCGGGACTGAGAGACTGGCTTGATGACAGCCGAATCAGCCTTTTCTATTTTGCGACACCACCCTCTCTGTTTGCCCCCATCTGTGAACACCTAAGCACGACCAACTGTTTAGCCGGTGACTGTCGCATCGTCGTAGAAAAACCCATTGGCGAGAACCTCACCTCGTCAATTCAAGTGAACGAGGCGCTGGCCAGATACTTCAACGAGCAATCCATTTATCGGATTGATCATTACTTGGGTAAAGAGACTGTGCAGAACCTCTTGGTCCTTCGCTTTGCTAATCGCTTTATTAATAGTCAGTGGGACAACACCTGCATCGACCACATTCAGATAACGGTTGGCGAAATGGTGGGCATTGAGGGCCGCTGGTCCTACTACGATAACGTGGGTCAGCTGCGCGATATGGTTCAAAACCACTTAATGCAATTGATGTGTCTGGTCGCGATGGAACCACCCAACTCGCTCGAAGCTGAGAGCATCCGAGATGAGAAGGTCAAAATTGTCAGAGCCCTGCGACGCATCGACGAACGGTCAGTTGCCGAACATGTCGTTCGTGGGCAGTATGCCGACGGCTGGATCGCAGGGGCTGCCGTGCCGGGCTACCTCAATGAAGAGGGTTGCGAGCACGAGTCTAGTGATACGGAAACCTACATCGCCATTAAAGCCCATGTTGATAATTGGCGCTGGTCTGGCGTTCCCTTTTATCTGCGGACAGGCAAACGCCTCCCCGAAAAAGTGACCGAAATTGTCATCCAGTACAAAGACCTGCCCCACAATATTTTCGGTGATGGCGCCAATATTCCCAATAAGCTTGTGATCCGCTTGCAACCAAACGAGGGCATCGAACTGAGTATGGTGTCTAAAAAACAAAGCCTAAAAGAGCGCATGTCACTGCAGGGCTATCCGCTTGATCTCGACTTTCGCGAGGGAAGCGACATGGATCGTATACCCGATGCCTATGAGCGTCTCTTCCTCGATGCTATCAACGGTGATCAATCGTTATTCGTGGGTCGAGAGGAGATCGAAGAGAGCTGGCGATGGATCGATCAACTTGTCGCATCCTGTCAGAAACAAGGCGTGAAGGTACGCCCCTACCATGCCGGCTCTTGGGGGCCTGCCAAGGCGGAAATTCTCATCGAAAAGGACTTTCGGAGCTGGCATGTCTAAAGCGAGTACTTTCAATTCGCGAGAGGCGCTGGATGCAGCATTAAGCAAGGCCATTTGCCAACAACTGATAGCCGGCATCAACCAAAATGGGTCGGCGACACTTGTTGTCTCGGGCGGTAGTACACCCAAAGGCCTATTTAAGGCATTGTCCACCACGGCCATAGACTGGCCTAAGGTAACGGTGCTGCTGGCAGACGAGCGCTGGGTTGACGTTGCGCATCCCGACAGTAACTCGGCCATGGTGAAATCATTGCTGCTCACTGACCACGCAAAAGAGGCGAATTGGCTTGACCTTGGCGCGGGCAAGGATGATGTCGAAGCAGAGCTCGCCAGGGTAAAAGACGAGCTGGCGAATCTGGCTACCTTTGATGTTGTCGTCTTGGGCATGGGTGAGGACGCACACACCGCTTCCCTATTTCCCTGCTCAACAGAGTTGGCTGAGGGCTTGATGACAGATGAAGCGGCGCTAATGACACGGCCCACCACAGCGCCACACCTAAGACTGTCGCTGACTAAAAGCAGATTAATCAATACGCAAATGGGCGTGATTCACATCGTGGGCACCAGCAAACGCGCAGCCTTTGACTCCGCAACACAACATGTCGACGACGATATCCACCCGATTAGCCACTTTGCTCACCTTGAGCAGTTCGCGCTATGGTTCGCGCCTTAGCAGCGGACTTATAAAACCGACCAAGCTAATCAAACAGCGCAGTCACATAGAGTGCGCTCTATCAGCCCTAAAAAACCGCCAGATAGGCCACAAGCACTCCGTTATTCTCGCCCCGTTAATCGCGCTAACGCTGCACCAAACCAGCCTTGAGATCGAGTAGTGGACCGATACGGCAAACGTCTCGGAGCCGGTATCCACGATGCCAACCACAAATAACATCGCAAACAACACATAAAACACAAAAAAAGGGGGCCCGAAGGCCCCCAACACTCACACTAAACTCAGTTAAGCGGCATTGCTAACGCCAAGTGACCCTGCGGCCATTAAGCGCCCTGTATCTAACATACGGTTCGAAAAGCCCCACTCGTTGTCGTACCAGGACAGCACCTTTACCAAGCGACCGTTGACACGTGTGTGATTAGCATCAAAGTTGCTTGAGTAGGAATTGTGGTTGAAGTCCGAAGAGACCAGCGGCTGGGTATTGCAAGCTAAAACGCCACATTGATCCGCAAGTGCTGCATCGGACAGGATCTTGTTGACCTCACCAACTGACGTATCGCGAGAGGCCGTAAACGTAAGATCAACCAAGGAAACATTAATCGTCGGCACTCGAACGGCTAAACCATCCAAACGACCTTTCAGCTCCGGCAGTACCAAACCAATGGCAGCTGCAGCACCCGTTTTCGTTGGGATCATACTTTGGGTCGCTGATCGCGCACGATACGGATCGGTATGGTACACATCGCTCAAGCTCTGATCATTGGTGAAGGCGTGAATCGTTGTCATCAGTCCATTTTCCAGACCCAGTGCACCGTGCAACGGCGCAACGATCGGGGCTAGGCAGTTCGTCGTGCATGATGCGTTGGAAACAATGACAGCGTCGTTCGTCAGCACGCCCTCATTAACGCCATAAACAATGGTTGCGTCTGCGTCACTGGACGGTGCCGAAATCAATACCTTGCGTGCTCCCGCTCGTAAATGTGCCGCGGCCTTAGCGCGCGATGTAAATAAGCCCGTGCATTCAAAGACAACATCAATGCCAAGTTGAGCCCAGGGAAGCTGCTCTGGATCACGTTCAGCAAAAACGGCAATGCGATCGCCGCCTACTGATAAAGTGCTGCCTTCAACAGAGACAGGAACGCCAAATCGCCCGTGGGTGGTATCGAATTGCAGAAGGTGCGCGTTGATTTCTGGAGTGCCAAGATCGTTAATGGCCACAACGCGCATCCGCGCTGCCACATCTGGGCGCTCGTATAGCGCTCGCAAAATGTTTCGTCCGATTCGACCAAACCCGTTGATTGCGACGTTTATCATGACGACCTCCGTTTCTTCTCCCTCAGTATGTAGTAAATTTACTTATATTCAACCGAATTTGCTCGAATATATTCATATATCTTGTTTTATTACGTTTTAATTGGACAATATTCGCTGAAAACAGTGTCCCAAGCCTGAAACTAGGGCATTATTTGTAATATTCTTACAGAGCATGGAATCCGGGATGACCTCCGAACCGAACCTCCTAGCCGCGATTCAACGGCAGTTACACGATCTCAATAAATCAGAAGCGAA
>ERZ802819.2121-NODE-2121-length-11454-cov-31.9553_pt1 | contig 11454 bp, 8 predicted proteins | sample MGYA00345647_ERZ802819 | MGnify/ENA primary metagenome ERZ802819 (study PRJEB30503, sample SAMEA104212355) | marine metagenome | biome: Westerlies Biome; feature: [SRF] surface water layer (ENVO:00010504) within the epipelagic zone...; material: water... | reverse complement strand
ATGGATGGAGCGATACAGCACGCGATGAAGCCTTTGCCCGCCAGATTGAGGATCTGATCCTGTCACGGGCCCGCGAGCTTCGCGCTGAGTCACTTGCCGAAATCACCGATTAACCTTTTGTCATTCTTCATACCGGGACGCAGTAATGGAGCAGTACAACGCCTCTGCCATCGAAGCCAAATGGCAAAGCCGCTGGGACGGTGAGAGATGTTTCGCTGCTGATAATAACAGCGAAAAACCAAAATATTATGTCCTTGAGATGTTCCCCTATCCATCCGGGCGTATCCATATGGGGCATGTCCGCAACTATACGCTTGGCGATGTAGTTGCGCGCTATCGCCGTGCCGCCGGATTTAATGTTCTGCACCCGATGGGCTGGGATGCGTTTGGCCTTCCGGCTGAAAATGCCGCCATTGAGCGCGGTGCCCACCCGGGTGCCTGGACCACAGAAAACATCGCCTCTATGCGCACGCAGCTTCGCGGCATGGGCCTGTCCTATGACTGGGACCGGGAACTGGCAACCTGCACACCGGACTATTACCAGCATGAACAGAAAATGTTCCTGCGCTTCCTTGAAAAGGGTCTCGCCTACCGCAAGGAAAGCTGGGTCAACTGGGATCCGGTCGAAAACACTGTTCTGGCCAATGAACAGGTTGTCGATGGCCGTGGCTGGCGATCAGGCGCCCCGGTGGAACGCCGCCAGCTGTCCCAATGGTTTCTGAAAATCACCGAATATGCGGATGATCTGCTGGCAGCGCTTGACGGGCTGGACCGGTGGCCCGACCGTGTCCGGCTGATGCAGGCAAACTGGATTGGCAAATCCGAAGGTGCTGAAGTCACATTCGGCCTGACCAGCGAGGCACCAGATGGCAGCAGCGGTATAACCGTTTTCACGACACGGCCAGACACGTTGTACGGCGCATCGTTCATTGCGATCGCGGCAAATCACCCGCTGGCAGTCAGCATTGCTGAAAAGGACATGGATGCTGAGGCGTTTCTGGCAGAATGTGCCAGCCTTGGCACATCTGAGGCGGCTGTTGAAACAGCCGAGAAGCGCGGATATGACACCGGCCTGAAGGTAAGGCATCCCCTTGTCGAGGGTCATGACCTTCCTGTTTACATTGCCAATTTTGTGCTGATGGAGTATGGGACCGGTGCCATTTTTGGATGCCCGGCACATGATCAGCGCGACCTTGATTTCGCGAACGCCTATGATCTGCCAGTATTGCCGGTCGTACTGCCCGATGGTGAGGACCCGGCAGGCTTTACGGTAAGTGATACCGCCTATACCGGCCCCGGCCAGCTGTTCAATTCTGCGGACTGGGACGGGCTGAGTGTTGAGGATGGCAAGCGCGCAGCGATTTCTGCGCTGGAGGGGCTTGGTTCAGGCACCCGCCAGACGACATACCGCCTGCGTGACTGGGGCGTGTCGCGGCAACGCTATTGGGGATGTCCGATCCCCATCATTCATTGCGAGACATGTGGCATGGTGCCGGTTCCCGATGCTGATCTGCCTGTCACACTGCCCGAAGATGTCAGCTTTGACACCCCCGGTAATCCGCTGTCAAATCATCCGACATGGAAACACACGACATGCCCGTCTTGCGGTGGTGCCGGCATTCGCGAACAGGACACCTTTGATACGTTTTTTGAGAGCTCATGGTATTTTCTAAGGTTCGCCGACCCGCATCACCCGGCCGGGTTCAGTCGCGAGGCAGCTGCTTACTGGATGCCCGTTGACCAGTATATTGGCGGGGTGGAACATGCGGTTCTGCATTTGCTGTATTCGCGGTTTTTCATGCGCGCGCTTCGTGATGTCGGATATCTGGAGATCGATGAGCCATTTGCCGGCTTGATGACACAAGGTATGGTCTGTCACCAGACATTCCAGTCGGCAGATGGCAAATGGCTGTTTCCAACCGAGGTGGAGCGCGACGGCGAGGGATGGCGCACAAGTGACACCGGTGAAGCTGTTACCGCAGGCCGCATCGAGAAAATGAGCAAGTCGAAGCGAAACGTGGTCGACCCCGAACTCATCATTTCTGAATATGGCGCTGATACAGCGCGGTTGTTCATGATGTCGGATTCCCCGCCCGAACGAGATATGGAATGGACCGAATCTGGCGCTGAAGGGGCGGCACGCTTTCTGAAACGGCTGTTTCGTCTGTCCTGTGATGACAGTCTGCCACCCGTGGGCAGCGCAGTGCCCGAAGACGGCAAGGCGCTGGATCTGGTTCGGGCTGCCCACAAGGCGATTGCCGCCATTACAGCTGATATCGAGGGTTTTCGGTTCAACCGGGCCGTGGCGCAACTCTACACATTGGCCAATGCAATCAACGATCTGCCAATGGAGGCAGCTGGCGCTGGCAGGGCGCGGCGCTTTGCGATTGAAACGCTGACCATGTTGCTGGCACCTGTCGCACCGCATATTGCCGAAGAGATGTGGCACAATCTGGGACATGACAACATGCTGGCCACAGCGGCCTGGCCTGTTGCCGACCCGGCAATGCTGGCAGAGGATACAGTTGAAATTGGCGTGCAGGTCAACGGCAAACTGCGTGATACTGTTTCGCTTGCGCGTGATGCTGACGAAAATGTCGCCAAGGCGGCTGCACTGGAATCAGCCGGTGTTATCCGGTATCTTGACGGAGCGTCACCGAAGAAGATCATTGTCGTCAAGAACAGGATCATAAATGTGGTTATCTAGGCTGCTCATCGCTGCGATATTGGCACTGGCCACAGCCTGTTCGGGATTGGCTGTCAAACCGCTTGGTAGCAGCTTGTCGCAGCAGGACCTTGGCGTGGTGGTTGCGGATACTGCTGGTAGAAATGGCCAGATCTACACGCGCAACCTGACCAGATTGCTTGGCGATACAAGCGCACCAAAGTTTCAACTGAAATCATCATTGTCCTCATCCTCAACAAGTTCGGTGACGGTCAGAGGATCAACCGCAGATTTCAAGAAGAAAAGCATGACTGCTGCGATTACGCTGATCGACACCTCTACCGGCAAGACGGTGATGCGCGACTCGATGTCTGAAAGCACGACGCTTGGTACAGTGACCTCATACTATGCGCAGGCGCGTTCAGACAAACATGCCGATGAGCGGATATCACAGCTGCTGGCAAAACGTGTCGCGATCCGCGTACAGCTGTATCTGATTGAAATGAATAAGCAATGAAAGTTGCGACGCGGCAGATCAAAGGCTTTCTGTCCGCCATACCACAGAACATCAATGCCGTTTTGTTGCACGGTAATGATCTCGGCATGATTTCGGAATATGGGGCGAAGATTGCTGGCCAGGTCGCCCCTGACATTGATGATGTGTTTTCGGTGACGCGGCTCAGTGGTGAACAGGTTTCTGGCGATCCGGCCTTGATTGGCGATTCCGCACAATCCATCGCGATGACCGCCGAGCGCCGTCTGGTCTGGGTACGGGGCAAGGGCACCGAGCTTTTGTCCGGCTGCAAGACTGCCTTTTCCCAATCGCTCGATTCCGCTTTCATTGTTGTTGAGGCCACCGATACAACAAGCCGGCATGCGCTGGTAAAACTGTTTGAAAATGCTGATCATGCCGCCGCCGTTGGCTGTTATGCTGACAGCGCTGCTGATCTTGGTGCTGTGCTGAAAGAGATCACCACACGTGATGGAATTTCCATCGACCGGGATGCGGCCGCGCTTGTCATCCAGCGGCTTGGCAGTGACCGCGCCGCCTCGCGTCAGGAAATGGAAAAACTGGCGCTGCTGGCCGGTCCCGGCGGATCACTTGGCTATGATGATGTGGCGGCTGCCCTCGGGGACAGCGGTGCGCTGACGACAACCGATATTGCCATGGCAGCTGCCGATGGCCAGATCGACCGGCTGCAGCATGGGCTGGAAAAGGCGTGGTCAGAGAGCCAGAATGCGGTGATGGTGCTGCGCGGATGTCAGGGTTATTTTCGCCAGCTGTTGGGTGCTTCCCGCGCCAGTCAGGCCGGGACACCGGTTGCCCAGGCCGTCAAGTCATTGCGCCCGCCAGTGCATTTTCGCCTGCAGGACAAAATGGCAGCACAGCTGCGCGTCTGGACACCGGACAGCCTGTTCGATGCGGTTAACCGCCTGCAGGATGCCGAACTGTCGGTCAAACAGGGGGGCGGCAATGACGAGATATTTGCCGGCCAGGCATTGCTTGGCATCTGCCTGCGGCGACAGAAGTCCGGACGCTAGATGCTGCCCAGTTTTTCCAGAACATGTTCCAGCTGTTTCAGGCCGGAAAATGTCAATGTCATGCGCCCGTTCTGACGCTGCTCATCCCAGGTGATGTCGGTCTTTATGCCAAGTTGATTTTCCAGCATATTCTCGATCGCACGAATATCAGCTGATTTCGATGCCGCAGATTTTTGACTGGATGATTTGCCCGATGTGTCCCCACGCGGCTTTGTCGCCAGTGCCTCTGCCTGACGCGCGTTGAGACCACGCTTCATGATATCACGAGCCAGCGCACTGGCATCGTCATGGCCAATCAGCGGCCGGACCTGGCCCATGGTCAAACTGCCATCTGTTACCAGTGCACGCACATCGTCAGGCAGGCCAAGAAGACGCATAAGGTTTGCAATGTGGCTTCTTGATTTACCAATTATTTCAGAAAGTTGTGATTGCCTGTAACCAAAGTTTTCAATCAGCTGTCGATAGCCTTCAGCCTCTTCAATCACATTCAGATCAGCGCGCTGAACATTCTCGATCAATGCCACTTCATAGGCTTCTTCATCGCTGAAATCCCGCACAATGGCGGGCACGTTGTGAAGTTGCGCCATCTGCGCGGCCCGCCAGCGGCGCTCACCCGCGATCAGTTCATAGCGGTTTGCCTTGGTGGCGTGCGCGCGGACAAGAACAGGCTGCACCAACCCTTTGCTGCGGATCGAATCAGCCAGTTCTTCCAGCGCCGCGATGTCAAATCTGCGACGTGGCTGCCACGGCCCTGAATTGATCCATTCAATGGGAATATCGACAAGGCCGGTCAGCTGGGCAGCCGGCAGGGCAGCGGCAGGTTGCTCGGCGGTGCCTGCTGACGCGTCAGATGATGACACCGATACAGCCGCATCCCCCAGAAGGGATGACAGACCACGCCCGAGGCCGCGTTGTCTTGCCACCACTTTGCGGGCGGATTCCTCCGAAGCAGCCGTTTTTACAGGGGCCGTGTTCGCGGGAGCCGTGTTCGCGGGGGCCTTCTTTGGCTTTGTTTTCTTGCTTTCAGGTGTTTTCGCCATGTCGGGCGTCTCCTTTGCGCCTGCTTTTCAGGCGTCTAATTTCGGGCATCTGTCTTTTGGGCATCTGTCTTTCAGGCTTATTTTCAGGCTTATTTTCAGGCGGCTTTCGTTTCCTGACGCAGCAATTCTGCAGCCAGCGCCGCATAAGCCTGTGAGCCGGGACATTTCAGATCATAAATCAGGACAGGCTGACCATAGGACGGGGCCTCGGACACACGGACATTGCGTGGAATGACCGTGTTATACACAAGATCACCAAAATGATCGCGGACATCCGTTGCCACCATGGATGACAGTTTGTTGCGCGTGTCATACATCGTCAGCACAATGCCCTGCATCCGCAAATCGGCATTCAAGCCGCCGCGCACCGCCTCAACGGTACGCATCAGCTGCGACAGGCCTTCAAGCGCATAAAATTCACATTGCAACGGCACCAGAACCGCCGTTGCCGCGGTCAACGCATTCACCGTCAACATGCCAAGCGAGGGTGGACAATCAATAATAATATATTGATATGTCTTGTTTATTTTCGAAATGCCCTCAGCAAGACGAAACTCGCGCCGCGGCATATCTGTTAATTCAATCTCGGCAGCCGACAGATCAACGACCGTCGGCATGATGTCCAGCCCGGGCACCTGTGTTGACTGGATGGCCTCATTCGGCTCGGATTGTTCGGAAATCATCGAATAGCTGTTATGCAGCCTGGTTTCGATACCCAGACCGGTTGAGGCATTGCCCTGCGGGTCGAAATCAATCAACAAGACCGAGCGCCCGCATGCAGCCAGTGCCGTCGCCAGATTGATCGATGTCGTTGTCTTGCCTACTCCGCCCTTCTGATTGGCAACAGCAATGATGCTTTGTGAATTGGTCATGGATTGGCACACCGCTATTCTGTCCGGACGGTCAGGTCTAACACAAAAGCGTGCGGATTGGTAAGGCTGGGATGCAACTGCCATGAGATATGCGGGCGGTCATCAAGGCAGGTCAGTTCTTCATGAACGGATTGCCCTTTCAGGAACAGGCAGCGCATTGGCCCATTTTGGTCAGATGGAGCCAGCTGACGGTCCAAAAGCGCCAGCAACCGGTCAACCGGGGCAAGGGCGCGTGCCGTAATCAGATCGACATCCTGACGATCAAGGGCTTCGACACGCTGCGTCAGCACGGTGGCCTGCAGGCCGCACTCGCGGATAACCGTCTGCAGGAAAATAGACTTTTTCTGATCCGATTCAACGAGCGTGACGGGACAGTCTGTCATGATGGCCAGCACCAGCCCCGGAAAGCCTGCACCACTACCGACATCCATTATGGAAGGCGTTTTTCCAGCCAGCAACGGCACCAACTGCGCCGAATCCCAGATATGGCGGTGCCAGATATCAGGCAGCGTGGTTGGCGAGATCAGATTGACGCGCGCTTGCCATTTCTCGACCAGCGCAACATAGGTCCGCAGACGGATCAGGGTTTCACGTGAAACATCCAGCTGCGCCACCAAATCTTCGGTAGTGGTATTCATTGTGTGGCAGCAGCTGCAACAGCCCTTTGTGGCCGATGCGCCTGATCGCGCTTCAGATGCCGCAGGACCAACAGCACCGCCGCCGGTGTGAGACCGGGCAGACGGTTAGCCTGGCCAATCGTTTCCGGGCGATGGCGGTCCAGAACGTCGCGCGCCTCAGCCGACAGACCACCAACCTTGTGATAATCGAAATCTGATGGCAGGTGAATCGCCTCATCGCGTACCAGGGCCTCAATGTCAGCCCGCTGCCGGTCAATATAGCCAGCATACCGGCAATCTGCCTCAATCCGCGCGCGCAGCGTGTCGGGAACCTCATTCAGCCGGGGCCAGATAGCGGCAAGCCGGTCAATCGACATATCCTCAAGCGACAGAAGGTCGGCAATGGTACGACGCGCCCCATCGCGCGGCACAGGAAGGCCGTGGGTGCGCAGCTCACCTGGAAGTGCCGTGATGTCCGTAATGAGGGCCTGGGCGGCTTGCAAAGCGGCTTTACGCCCCGTCCAGGCCTGTTGCCGCGCCGCGCCGACGCATCCGGCAGCGATACCCTTGTCCGTCAACCGCTGATCCGCATTGTCGGCGCGCAACAAAAGCCGGTATTCCGCGCGTGATGTGAACATGCGGTAGGGTTCCGGCGCACCGCGGGTGATCAGATCATCAATCATCACACCGATATAGGCCTCAGCCCGACCGAGGACGAATTCGCGATCCGTGCCGCCAGCCATACAAACCGCATTGATGCCAGCGACAAGACCCTGCGCTGCCGCCTCTTCATATCCAGTGGTACCGTTGATCTGTCCGGCCAGAAACAGGCCCGGCAATGCTTTCAGCTGCAAGGTGCGGGACAACGCGCGCGGATCAATGAAGTCATATTCAATGGCATATCCATGCTGCAATATCCGCGCGTCTTCCAGCCCCGGAATGCTGGCCACCATGGCATCCTGCACATCGCGCGGCAGGCTTGTAGAAATACCGTTGGGATAAACGGTGTGGTCATCAAGGCCTTCGGGCTCCAGAAAGATCTGATGCGAGCTCTTGTCAGCAAACCGGTTGATCTTGTCTTCGATTGACGGGCAATAGCGCGGTCCCTGGCCCGCAATCTGGCCGCTATAAACAGCCGACAGGTGCATGGATTCGGCAATAATCCGGTGCGTTTCAGGCGTTGTACGGGTGATACCGCATTCGATCTGCGGCACCTCGATCCGTGTTGTCATGGTTGAAAACGGAACAGGCGGGTCGTCGGCTGGCTGCATATCCAGAACCGACCAGTTGATCGTACGCCCGTCAAGACGCGCCGGTGTCCCGGTTTTCAGGCGGCCAACCGGAAGATCAAGCGCCCGCAACCGCGCTGCCAGCGCATTGGATGGCGCTTCACCAACACGACCAGCCGGTGTTATCTCGCTGCCAAGATGTATCAGCCCGCCAAGAAAGGTGCCGGTTGTCAGCACAACAGCACCGGCCTGCAGCGCTTCGCCTGCCTCGGTGATCACGCCGCAGCATTGACCATCACGAACCAGCAGATCGCCGACAGCTGCCTCAATCACGCTGACGCCTGCTTCGGTGATCAACATCTGGATGGCCGCACGATAGAGTGCGCGGTCAGCTTGTGCGCGCGGACCATGAACGGCAGGACCGCGTGAGCGATTCAGCATTCGAAACTGTATCCCGGACGCATCAATGGCGCGGGCCATAATGCCGTCCAGGGCATCAATTTCGCGCACCAGATGACCCTTGCCAAGGCCGCCAATAGCCGGATTGCAGGACATCTCGCCGATCCGGTCTGCACGCATGGTCACAAGCGCAACGCTGGCGCCCATACGCGCAGCCGCCGCAGCTGCCTCGCAACCGGCATGTCCGCCGCCAACAATGATCACATCATGCGTCATGCATTTGCCTCCACCGCGCTATATGCGCTTTTCCGGCAGACTTTTCCAGCACTTTACCTTGACCGGTGATGCTGGACCAGATCAGGGCACAGATGATCCGCTATTTGCCGATACAGAAGCTGGAAAAAATGCTGTCGAGCAGGTCTTCAACATCGATCACCCCGATCATTCTGCCAAGACTGTCGGCAGCGTGACGCAAATCCTCTGCGGCAAGTTCGGGTGCTTTACCAAGATCATGGCCGAATGCCGCCTCCAGCGCGGCGTGCGCCGCTTCAATCGCGTGCCGGTGCCGCAGACGCGTGATCATGCTCGCCTGTTCAGCCCGATTGGCAGGAATAACCAGCTGGCGCAACGCATCAAGAACGGCTGCACCAGATGCCTCGGCGTTCGGGCCGGCAAGACCGAGATGGAGATATATATCCTTACCGGCGTCAGCGGCATCGGTTATGCCCAGATCAGCCTTGGTGACAATGACCAGCGCGTCACCATCAACAAGGCTGGTGAGGGGGCTGATCCCCGCATACCAGCCCGGCAGCGTCCCATCGACAAGGATCAGCGCCGCATCACACTGCTGCGCCGCCATCCGCGCCCGCCGCACGCCCTCAGCCTCAATGCTGTCATCGGTATCGCGAATACCTGCCGTATCAAGAAGGGTGACCGCAATCCCGTCCAGATCAATGGTGACGCTGACGACATCGCGTGTTGTACCAGCTGTATCGGACACAATCGCCACATCTCGGCCAGCCAGATGGTTCATCAGGGTGGATTTACCGGCATTGACCGCACCGATCAGCGCCACAGTCACGCCGCTGCGCACACGTTCGCCAAATCGGCCATCATCAAGGGCTGCACGCATGGCACCGCGTAAAGTCGCAGCCCTGGCCTGCAGACCCGCTGCGATGTCATCCGGCAGATCCTCATCAGCAAAATCGATCAGCGTTTCGAGATGCGCGGCCAGCTCAATCAGGCTCGCCCGCCAATTGGTGGCCGGCCCGCGCAATGCGCCTGACATCTGCTGCCAGGCCTGACGGCGCTGCAAATCCGTGTCGGCGTCGATCAGATCGGCAAGCCCCTCGACCCCCAGAAGGTCGATCTTGTCATGATCAAACATGCGGTGGGTGAACTCGCCAGCCTCAGCCGGACGAAACCCGTCACACTTGGCCAGCATGTCCAGAATGGCGGCAACAACAGCGGTTGATCCATGACAATGGATCTCCAGCACATCCTCTCCGGTTGAAGATAGCGGACCGCTCATGGCCAGCAGCAACACCTCGTCCAGTGGCTGGCCACCCGGGTCCAGCAACAGCGCAACGCGGAACCGGCCGGCTGACGGCGCCTCTGCCCCGAAGGTCTGCGCCGCTGCATGGGACGTCGGACCGCTGATCCGGATCACAGCAATGGCTGACCGGCCAGGCGGTGTGGCGAGTGCAAAGATTGTGTCGCTGCGGGCTGGCATAGATGGCTTTCTCTCACTTCCTGGGTGTTATAGGCTTATCGCTGCTGGCAATGCGCATCAAGGCTGTTGAATTGGGCCAGGGTTTACAGGCCTGAAAAAAGGAAAAGAAACATGGGTGGGTTTTATCACGCGACGATACATACTGCACTTGGCTATATGCGGGCAGTCAGTGATGGAAATATGATGGTCAGACTGGATTGGGACCAGATTCCACCCGATGATGCTGACCGGCCGGATGATGTTTCACGTGAAACAATTCGCCAGCTTGAAGCCTATCTGGCGGGTGAGCGGATGCTTTTTGACCTGCCGTTGCGCGCTGAGGGCACATCACGGACCGGCCAGAACTGGCTCGACACGATGGCCCTGATTCCTTATGGACGCACCGTCACCTATGGTGAGTTCGCGGCCATGGCAGGCAAACCGCAGGCCCCGAGGGCAGCCGGGTCCGCCTGTGCCCGCAATCCGATCCCGATCATATATCCCTGCCACCGGGTGGTTCGCAGCGGCGGCGCGCTGGGTAATTATGGGGGTGGTAGTGATCACCATCCGACCAGCGCAGCCAATCTTGACCGCAAGCGCTATCTGATCGAACTCGAACAGCGCTTTGCCTAGACCAGATCTGCCGGACGGGCCAGCTGTGATGAAATGGGGGACTAGCTGTTCATCTGGTCGAAGAAATCATCATTCGACTTCGAATTCTTCAGCTTGTCGATCAGGAACTCCATCGCGTCCACAGGGCCCATCTGCATCAGGATGCGGCGCAGCACCCACATCTTGGCCAGCGTGCCCTTGTCGACAAGCAGCTCTTCCTTGCGCGTTCCCGACCGGGTGATATCAATCGCCGGGAATGTGCGCTTGTCGGACAGCTTGCGATCCAGAATGACCTCGCTGTTACCGGTGCCCTTGAATTCCTCGAAGATCACCTCATCCATACGTGAGCCAGTTTCGATCAGCGCAGTGGCAATGATGGTCAGCGATCCGCCTTCCTCAATATTCCGCGCCGCACCGAAAAAACGCTTTGGACGTTGCAGCGCGTTGGCATCCACACCGCCGGTCAGCACCTTGCCAGATGACGGTACCACCGTGTTATAGGCACGTGCCAGGCGCGTGATGGAATCCAGCAAGATCACCACGTCACGTTTGTGCTCAACCAGGCGTTTTGCCTTTTCTATAACCATTTCAGTTACTTGGACATGTCTGGAAGCTGGTTCATCAAAGGTTGAAGAGATGACTTCGCCGCGTACAGACCGCTGCATGTCCGTCACTTCTTCCGGCCTCTCGTCAATCAGCAGGACAATCAGATACACTTCCGGATGGTTTTCCGAGATGGCATGCGCGATGCTCTGCAGCATCATTGT
>ERZ802819.2117-NODE-2117-length-11478-cov-5.95763_pt1 | contig 11478 bp, 7 predicted proteins | sample MGYA00345647_ERZ802819 | MGnify/ENA primary metagenome ERZ802819 (study PRJEB30503, sample SAMEA104212355) | marine metagenome | biome: Westerlies Biome; feature: [SRF] surface water layer (ENVO:00010504) within the epipelagic zone...; material: water... | reverse complement strand
CAAGTTTCCTAACGCTTCCGATAGTGTACAATTTTCTATTGATGTAAATCATGACAAATTAAATTCAACTTATGCAAACTTTAAAGATGAATGGGTGTTTGTGGGTATTGATGCGAAAAACAAGGACTTCTATACTAATCATGGTCAAAAAGTTACCACAAAAACATATACAAATCAACCTCAACAAACAGTTGATAATAATATCGATCTACCTTATATATATGTAGGTGGCAGAGGTGCGAATGACTACTTTAATGGTCGTTTGGATGGTATTTTTGGAATACCAGAAATACCATCAGGAGAAGAAACTAATGAAAGGGACACTACGGTGAATGTAACAGTAGAAAACGCATACGAGAAATTCAATAATGATAATGCTTATGCGACATCCCTTTCCTACTTAGAAGCTAATCAGATTACAACTGAATGGACTCATATTGCGACCACATACAATAAGGTATCCAAGGATCTTAGTGTATACCATAATGGTCAATTGTTCACAACATACAGAAACTATATTCCAAATATGAATGAGAATGAAATTGTTGAAAACTCCAACAACTTACTCATTGGTAAAGAACCATTACCTTCTGCACAAGATTTACATTATGATGGTATTATGGATGATATCCGTATCTATGAGAATCCATTAAATGAAAATGATGTTAATACTATTTATACTCAATACTATCAACCAGGAAATGAAGGTGCTAGTGCTTTGATGGATGCTAGTTTCGAGTTGACAAGTGTAACTCCTAGTTTCGACGGGGGATTGTTTACTTTGAGTGCAACTTCTCCATCTAATGTGTTATGGAAAGCGGTATGTATTGCGGATCATAACTACAACTCGAGAGAACTCATCGAGAAGGTCATCAACAACTCCGACTTATCATCTGCAGTGGAGTCTTTTGCGGAATCCACTTCATTAACGGATAAACCTATGTCGGATGTTGTAGTCATTAAAGAATCAACACCTGATCTTGTTTTTGATACCAAACCATTTAACTATGTCAATAGCTTTGATGTCTTTGTATATGCCTATTCCTCTTCATACTCTCTTGAATCAGTCAAGAGACAATCTGTAGTGTCATCTGAAGTTCCATTTGTAAGGGTAGGAAATGTCTCTGCTACACAATTCTCCATGTCTATTTTCACACCACTGAATGAAGTTACTAAATACTACGCATATTCAAGCACCAATGAGAATGAAACTACAGAAGACATAAAAGCTAATGGCACTGCTACATTAATTAGTGTAACGCGCAATAAAGTCAAGGCATTTGACAATGTCAGCTTTACATCAAGCGGTTACCTCCATATTCTTGTAGAGGACATTCAAGGTGGTGAATATTATGTATATAAGCCTGTACCATAAAAGTATTGCGTCATTTTTGAACCAAGATTTATCTTCTACAGATGTAATGAATGAGGAAACTAACTTCATCGAACACATACAACCACACAATCATTATATTACCAACCAACTCGTATTATACAAAGGATCTTCAGTTTCATACCTATTATGATTTACATACAATCGATGATTTATACTTGTTGTCGATCAAATCTTGTGGTCATCATCATTCCAAAGACAACTTTAAAATCACTATTTGGTTGGATACAAACAATCCTTTATTGAATGATGAAGCCTTTTCAAAACACTTTGAACCTTATAAAAATATATGTATTCAATCATTACCATCCCAAGAGTCTATTCCAAATCCAATTAGTCAATATATATTGTACAATCATGGTGGATGTTATTTTGTACCAAAGTTTGTGTTTATTCGACCAATGGATTCTCTATTTTGGACTTATGGTCGATTTGTTGGAGTGTTCCAAAATGGACCATCCGAAGATATTCGAGATGATATGATGATCAGTTTGACACCAGAGTGCCCAATCTTCAAACAATATATGGATAAAGAAAGTAATAACAATATTGTAATTTTCCCTTCCAGTTGGATTGATCCAATCTCGGTACAGAATCCTTTTACAACAATGAATAACTATGAAGAGTTGTACAAAACTTCACCATTCAATTCTTCAATGAAAAGCTTATGTGTACCTTATAAAACTGAAAATACACCTCCTATAAACATTGGTGAACATTCATTCATCTCTACACAACTTGATATCGTAAACAAGAATTGAAGTGACTTGAAGTGACTTGAAGTGATTTAAAGTTAAAAAATGATATGAAATACAGAGAAATACTCAAACTAAATGGTGTTCGCTATTTCGTGTCGTCCTCGATCGTTTCGCATTAAGGCGTCTTATATTTCTGACAGTGACAAGGTTCGAATCAAGTCACTCAAAGCAAACTGTAAACAAATGGAAAGTAAGCTAGAGAAGAACATCACTCTAGCACTCAATAAGTGTAATCCCAATAAGAGCATCAAGGATCCAGACAATGCTCAATGTGCTGTACTATGGGACGAAATCGAAGAACTATCAAATACGATTCATGATATGAGGAATGAAATTAACTGTCTGGAGGATGACAATTACGACTGTTGGGATCCCATTGAATGTAGGATGTACGACATTTGAAAAAAATTGAAACTCCAAGTTAAGAGTTACATCATTCAACAAAACACGCACACAGATACATACAAAGATATATACATACAAATAAACAATGTTCGGTATCAATGAATCTGATTACACCACTGACTCTTCAAAGAAGATGAACTTCAAATACACAGGAACTGATTATGTACATTCAAATAAGAATGTATTCGGTGTACAATTCGTTGGGGAACGAACCTGTTTCAATCAGAAAGATTTCGTATGCCCTTTTAAGAGTACTAAGTAAACACAACAAAACTCAATCTATGAACCAACTAATGAATTAATAAATTTCTTTTTTATGGTACAATCATCATTACTACCATTATCAAATATATGATAATGTTTGGTAGAGATAATTGATTTAAATGAATGAACCTTCTAATGAATGTAGAAGACCCTCCACCCTTTCATTGTCTATAGTAATGAGTCATCAAGATTGGACCGATGTTGTCTTTAAGAAGCCTTCCAAGAACCAAGTCACACCTCATTTCGAGAGATCGAAGGAGCAAAAGATAGAAACAGAATCTGAAGAGCTGACTCACAAAAAGGTAGGAGTGTCCCTTGGGAAGCAAATTCAGAATGCTCGTATTGCGAAAGGTTTCAAGACCCAGAAGGATCTAGCGACTGCGATTAATGTTCGTCCTGAAGTGATTAACTCATATGAATGTGGAAAAGCGATTCCAGACAATGCTATTATGCAAAAGCTAAGGCGTGTATTGAATACTCAGTTGAAAGTGTAATTGTGCACTTTTTTTTGTTACAGGAATGAATGACGAGGAAGAAGTGTGGGAAATGATTGATGGATATTCACGATACGAAGTATCCACATTTGGTCGAGTCAAGAACAAAGATGGGATCATTCTGAAAACAACGCCTCAGAATGCTGGGTATATTCGTCTTACAATGGTGAATGATTTGGGGCAAAAAAAGAATGTTCGTGTTCATCGTTTGGTGTGTTTGGCGTTTCTAGAGAATCCTTGGAACAAACCAACAGTAAATCACAAAGATCATAACAAATGGAACAATCATATATCGAATCTGGAATGGGCGACGATCCCTGAACAAAATGCCCATCGAACCATTGTCAAATCCACTTACAATCATTTAGAGAAGGCACCCATGGACACTTGGGTTCAAATACCAAAAGAGTTCATTCATACTGAAACACCCTATTACATATCAGCAAATGGTAAAGTCAAGAACAAAGTAGGATACATTTCAAAAGGATATCTTAAAGATGGATACATATGGGTGACTATTTCTTCGAAGAAGTACCCATTACATATATTGATGGCCAAAGTATTTTTACCCAATGTAGATAACAAACCTTATGTGAACCATAAAGATGGAAACAAAGAGAATGCGAAGTTATCTAATTTAGAATGGTGTACACCATCTGAGAACTCTCAACACGCATTGAAGATGAATCTATTACACTATTGTAAGCCAATCAAAGTGTGTGATTTACACAAGAATACTATTACAACTTATGCTTCTACTCGTCAAGCTCAACTCCAATTGAAGATAAGCTCTAAAACAATAAAGAAGTATGCTTCTAATAGTCTAGTATATAAAAAGAAGTATATCTTTCAGTTTTGAATGTTAAGTGTTAGTTATGAATTTAGGAATCTAAGTGTACCGAAGTCTATACTTTGGAATCTAAGTGTACCGAAGTCTATACTTAGGAATCTAAGTGTACCGAAGTCTATACTTTGGAATCTAAGTGTACCAATGTTTCCTATAGTTTTTCAACATAATCAATATTTCTTTAATGATGTCTTTGTATGTTGCCATAGTGGCTGTTACGATCATTATTCAAATTATTATTATTTTTGAACTGTATTCATTCATTTTTAAATTGAATTCTGTTTCCCGTTCATTCATTCATTAATTCATTCGCGTTCATTCAAATTTGAAATCCATTATCTATCAAGGATAGAGAGAAGTACGGTGATCAGCCTTAAACCCTTCCTCGCCACTCACACGCGACACCCACTCACGACCGCAGCCATGCACCTCACACCACTCCAAGAACTGTTATGTACGCCAGGGGAGCTTCATGTCGACGAAGGAGCATATGCCGACCGCATGCCGACCACAGGGAGCGGCAAAGGAGCGTATGCCCCTTACGAAGTAAGGGCGACTCATGCCGACGAAGGAGCGACTCATGCCCATGCCGAAGCGGTAGGAGGAGCGACTCATACCACCGACCTCCCTTACGACGCCGATATCGACAAGCTGCTTGCGTCACCAACAAGTAGCGAGATCAACACCTTCACGCTTCTTTCGACGCCAGATATTCAGTCCGCATGGGACGCAGGTATCGAGTTCCCTCCAACGCCTGGGCGTGATACACGACCGTGTGAGAGTGTGTCTGTTCCTCCGCCATGCGTATGGGTAACTCCACCACAAAGCCCCACTTCTATGTCCTCGGAGCCAAGGACCCCTCATGCCGAGGCTTCAGAGCCAAGGACCCCTCATGCCGAGGCTTCAGAGCCACAGAAGACCCTTGACCCACCACAGCAGACCCTTATGGTTGAACCACCCATGCCCATGACTCCACCAAGAACACTTCATAGACCACTCTCTTTTTCAGATGACCCTTTTTTAGAAGTGGACATGGAGCTGTTTCCTGAGCTTGAAAACAGTTCTACCCCTGAACCAGAACCAACAACACCAGCTACTTCTGGTTTGTTCAGCAAGTTTGGCTCTGGACCCTATGTGGTTTCTAGGATCGTTCATAGGTTGGGGAGACCAAACATTCCTAAGTTACAAGAAGAGTTCAAGGTTTCTTTGAAAACAGTGTACAAGAAGGCTAAGAAAAATGATGAGGAAGTCACAAAGAAGTCTTTTGGAAACAGTTCAGTGGAATCATATTCTCATTCTGTTCTGAAGCAAGTATTGAAGATCAATGGTAAGAAGGCTGTGAAAGTTTCTGATTCCACACAGTTTCTGGAGAAGAATTGTTTAGACTATATTGTGTACTGTTCACTGAACATTGATCATTTCCACTTCAAGGGTCTTTCTTTCAACAATATGATTATGGATGAGAATGATGGTGCTTCTCATATTCTTCTGATTCAAGATGGCTTCTTGTATTGTAAGTATCTCAAGAAGAGTGACAACAGGAACCGTAGACTTCTAGCAAAGACTGTCATTTCATTTGATGAAGATGGGAAGTTGACAAACAACAGTTACATCAAGGAGATTTATGGTGTCTTTAGAATAGTTTAGATCTTTAGATGATTGCTCAATCGATCATAGAGCTGTTGTTTGTTACCAGATACTTTCATATTATGTTTCTTAGCAAGAGACTTCAATGTATCTAATGAAAAGTGCTTAGTACAATGTTGTGGAATCTTTGTCTTGCCTAGAAACTGTTTGAAGTTCATAATCAAGTCATCAACAGAAGATCTTTCGAACACATTCATATGAATACATCCTTTAATTATCTTTTCAAACTGTTCTTTCTCATTGAGTGATAGTTCTTCATTATTAGCAGTCATTAAAAACATTACTATTCCTAATGAAAAGACATCAGCCTTCATTGCTAACTTCTTGTAATATTTCTTCATATTAGCAGAAGACATATTTGTCCCAATAGTGTCATTGACAATCGTGTGAATCGCATTGTAAATGTCACCTCTACGATTCTTATAGACTCCTACATCTTTGAGGTCTGCCTTGTATTGAGCATATTGATCAAAATATCCACTATCTTCAACTTGTTGAAAGATATCATCCACTAATTCTTCGGTGTTGTTCAAATATTCGTCATCTAGTTCTAAAAGATCATTCATCATAGCATAAATCTTAAACTCGGGAGGGTAATAGATATAAGGGTGTAATAACAAGGAAGAGTCTTCCATTGAATAGACTTCATCGAGTTTACAAGACAACCCAAAGTCAATAAACACATATCTTTTTCCTAAATCTAAGATGTTCTCTTCTTTAATGTCTCTATGACATAAGTTGTTTTCTTGAAACAGTTTCAATCCTAATGCTAAGTTGTAAAAGTGTTTGACTTGAATCGATTCAGACACACTCAAATCGACACCCTTGTATTTATAAATGATCTGTTTGTATGATGTATTATTATTCAAAGTACTAGTCGCACCACAGATAATCTTCTCCTCATCTTTCTGAGTGATGTTCTTCTTTTTGATGGTACAAGTACTCATCATGGGATTGGTGAATTTGCCTTTAGGGTCAATCTTAAAGAGCTTCTTGCCTATCTTTATTTCATCTAAAGCATCTTCGAGTCGCTGAACCACTTTACCTACGCCACTTCTTCTTCGCTTTTCATTATCACATCGGATGGGTGGATGGAACACACAACCATAGTTCCCTTCACCAAGTAATTCGCCACCACGATTCATAGTTCTTAATGGTTATCTTTAATTGTAAGGAAGGTTTTTTCTCTATAAAAAACCATAACTTGTTATTATAAAGTAAATCAGGGACACACAATATGCAAGCAAAGGCTGAATGTATTCGAAAGGTTGAAAACTGGACAAACATTAAGAACTACCATCGTTTTGACAAATCTACTTTCGATCCAAAGAAGATGTCAGAAGAGATCGCATCTTTTTCACCCAAGTTAGAAACATTGTTGAATAAGATAGATGAATTGGACAAAGAGGATATGGACAAAGACAACAGAACTTATAAACATTTTATCTTTAGTGATGTGAAGAAAGGTGGTTATGGTGCGAAGATCGTCGCTTCAGGGATGATCGCAAGAGGGTACCATCATTGTTTTCAAACGAATGGATCAGTAGACATTCCAAAACCACACAAAGACCATAAGACATTAGGTCTTCTTTCTTCTACAGCACTTTATAATACACCAATGTCACAAAAGAAGATCAAACAGATCCTCAAGATCTACAATGAAAGACCCACTAACATTTATGGAGAACAAATGAGATTCATTATCTTCGATTCAGGTTTCAAGGAAGGGATCGATTTATTTGATGTAAAATATGTACATATCTTTGAAGAGCAAAACACTTCTGCTGATTTGACTCAAGCGGTAGGTAGAGCAACTCGATCTTGTGGACAAAAAGGCTTAGACTTCGTTCCCAACAAAGGTTGGGAGTTACATGTATATCAATATCATACAGTGTTTGAAGATGGGAAACGACTATTCGACTCTTATTTACAATACAAAGGGGTTGATTTGAATGAGTTTGAGATTCGAGAGAATGTAGAAAAGTTAGCGATATTCTCTGCGGTCGATCATAATCTCAACTACTATATACATAACAAGTACAAAGATTTCGATAAACAGTCTGGTGGTAATGACAACTTAACCTTAGGCTGTGTAAAAGGTAAATGTGGGAAACGATCAACAAAATCGATCCCATTTAGTCTTCAACTCATGGAAACAGTGTACAAATCTATATCCAAATCAAAGAAATCAATAAAACTTCCTACAGACTACAAAGGGTTGAACTCGAAAGAAAAGAGACAGTTCTTCTGTGACAAACTCAAAGAAGATCAAGAGTTCTGTAAAAAAGTAAATGAAAAGTATGATGTCATCAAAAGCAAGACCACCAAGCCCACCAAAAAGTTAAATGATATCTATGATTTACCTTTTGAAAAGTTCCAAACAGAAATTTCGAAGATGTATAGACAGTTCCGTTACTTACCCTTAGTAATCAAAAACAACTGTAACACTTCCTTTGGGAATGATCGTGTTGTAAAACTCACTGAATCTCAATCATTCATTACAAACTACTTTACTCCACAAAGTAACAACAAAGGTCTACTAGTATGGCACTCTGTAGGAACTGGGAAAACTTGTACCGCAATCTCTGTCAAATCATTCTTATTTGAAAAACAAGACTATCATATTCTTTGGGTCACTCGTTCGACCTTAAAAGATGATATTTGGAAAAATATGTTCGACAAAGTGTGTGATCATGTGATTCGAGATAAGATTGAGAATGGTGCTAAAATACCTGTAAACCCAGAACAAGTCCGTAAGTATGTGTCAAATCGTTTCTTGCCTCCAATCTCATATAGACAACTAAGCAACATTCTTCAAGGAAAGAATGAGATTGCCAAACTATTGATTGAACGAAATGGTTCTAAAGATATGCTCAAGAAAACATTGATCATTATTGATGAGGCTCATAAACTATATGGAAATGATTTGGTTGGAATGGAAAAACCGAATATGAATATTATCGAAAAAGCAATCCATAATAGCTACAATGTATCTGGAAATGAATCAGCTCGCGTCCTGTTGATGACCGCTACACCGATTGCGGATGACACGAATGAGTTATTTCAACTTATCAATTTGATTCAAGGAGACAAAGCCAAAAAGTTACCAATCGAAATGAATGAATTCAAACAACAATACATCAACTCTAATGCGAATGATTTTAGTGAAGATGGGAAACACAAGTTTCAAAACAATCTCAAAGGATTGATCAGTTATTTAGATCGTCGAAAAGATCCTCGTAACTTTGCCCAACCAACCTTCTATAAAGTTGCTGTACCTTTATCGAGCGCACCTTATGAACAAACAAAAGAGTATTGTATGAAAGAGGTGGACAAACAAATGAAAGAATGTTCGTTAAGTGAGAATATACACATAAAATTCAATCAAGAAATGAATGAAGCAGAATCACGCTTAAATGATGTAAAAATGAGATTGAAGACATCGAAGAAGTCTTCTGAATTGAAAGAAGAACAAGCGAAGTTAAAAGCATACATAAAGAACCTGAAAGATGAATACAAATCAAGCATACAAACAAACAAGAAATGTATGAAAGAAGTAGATAAAAAACAGAAGGCGTGTGCTCAATTGGAGAAGAATCAACCCACTCAAAAAGAAACACTCGTTCATGATTGTAAGATTGATTTAGCATCATAAATAAGTAATTGTTTCATGGTGTCATTCTTATCAATGTAGGTCGCTACATAGGGATATTCATTTTGAGTCTTTTCATCTAAGTTTTGCTCTAGTTTTGAGTTATACAATGGGTTCTTGATTGCTTTGCCTACATTCTTCTGTAAGAAGGGAGTGTAGTTCTTCGGTAAAACATGGATTCGGGTTGTGGATAATGATTTCAACACAATAGGAGGTTGTTTATATCTTGCGAGAAACACAACCTTTTTATTTTTCTTGATTTGACCTACAAGAGTCTTTTCCTTCAATTTCAACACAACATAACGGTTAATACATTCTTCCGAAAGTTTGTTCGACTTGTAGTAATCTTCGAGTGAACATGTTTCCTCTTCTGGAGGTATTGGTTGCTTCATCGGTTTACCTCGCAATACTCCACATGGTATGGTTATCATATGTTTCGATTCCCTTGAATATTGCTCATGAATTTGCATACTATGTCTCATTTTTTGTGCTAACTCTCTTTTCTTTCGAATCGGATCTTCTCTATGTTTAGCCACCTTTGCGTGTCTTAGTTCATTCACTCCAATGTTTACAAAATAACAGTTTGTGTATTTTTGGAACATTCTGGTAAGCATCGCACTCAACTCACCGTTACCATATACACTTCCATCGTCTTGTGTAATGAGATATTCAGGATGCTTCTTATTTTTATGATAAAACATTGCCAAATACTTACTGATAATATCCATGGTTTCATCGGAAACTTTATGTATAATAGGCTCTTTCAATTCAGCTGGTGCTTTTCGATGCTTCTTATAATCGGAGATATGGAATGTTTGTTTGTCGAGCAAGAAATAATTTTCGATAGTCGAGTAATCGTCTTTCGTACTATTTTTGATCAACTTCAAGAACCCATAATTATCTCTCGCAGGATACTCCTTATACAATGTTAAAACCACCAAATCTCTCCAAGATTGAAGCTGGGTCATATTAGGATCTTTGGCTTTGATCAACTTAGGCATTGTTTCCATAATTGAATCCCAATCATAATAAACCGCGTTTTCTACCTTGTTCATAGATTTTTCATGACATACTCTCATGTAGATTCCAGACCATTTTCGATAGACTTGAATGGATTCTTTGGGGACTTTGTCTGCAAACTGAAAGATCAATGGATTTATTTTGTTTTTCAACTCACTAGAGAGTATATTCAAATCATCTTTCATCATTTGGCATTTATGAGGAAATGTAGCAATCTTACTAAACAAATCCTTTTTACCTTCAGGGGAGTTCGGATTCTTGATCAAATCATGAACATATTGGGTTGGTGTTACATATAATAATGTCCAGTTTGTAAGCTTCATGTGTTTGAAGATTGATTTTATTCCAGACAATTCACTGCTCAAGTTCTTCTTTTTGGCTCGAAGACTTTTCTCCTTCTTTATTCCATCCTCTTTCATAAATAAATAGGTGTACACTTCTGTCAAGTCCTCCAATGTGATTGGATCAGCATCTATCACCCAATTTTTGAAGTCTGTAGGTGCGTCCACCCTTTCATCTTCATCCATTAACTTCTGAATGTCTACATTAATATTGTACATCCCCGCTTCCTCCAAGATCTCCTTTTGATAGTTGATACTGGTTAAGGTGCTACAATTATCATCATCCATCTCTGTATTCATGTACTCTAACACTGGATCACCTTCCATTAAATTATCATCATCTGTTGTATTGTTTTGATTCATATAAGTTTGTTCACTTCGTGGAGACTTTGATTTCAGTTTTAGTTTCTTTCTAGTGTTTCTGCTTGGACTCTGACTCTGACTCTGACTCGATTCTTTTGGTGTAGCACTCTTTTTCCGTTTCTGTTGTTTTTGTTTACGATCTGGAGATATGGATTTATCCAGATCATTTGGACTTACAGAACTCATTGATGGAAACGATTGCGGAGATTTGCTCTTTGATTTCTTCGAAGAAGGTGAACTCGTAGCCGAAGGTGAACTGCTCTTCGTAGCCGAAGGTGAACTGCTCTTCGTAGC
>ERZ802819.2111-NODE-2111-length-11489-cov-9.52606_pt1 | contig 11489 bp, 10 predicted proteins | sample MGYA00345647_ERZ802819 | MGnify/ENA primary metagenome ERZ802819 (study PRJEB30503, sample SAMEA104212355) | marine metagenome | biome: Westerlies Biome; feature: [SRF] surface water layer (ENVO:00010504) within the epipelagic zone...; material: water... | reverse complement strand
CACAACTATCATCTGGTGACTGATTGGTGAGGATTCCGGCCTTGCCACATAGACAGAGCCATTGAAATTGTTGGTCCCAGACAGCATAGTGGATGATCGTCAACGCAGGTGGGTGAAGTGCTGTGAAGTATAATCTCCTCGGAAATACCGGTCTGAAAGTTTCGGCCATCACAATGGGAACGTTCAGCTTTGGCGGCAAAGGGCCGTTCGGGCTTGTGGCCAATCAGGGCGTCACGGAAGCAAAACGTCTGACGGACCTTTGCATCGACCACGGCGTCAATCTGTTTGATACCGCCAACATGTATTCCACCGGCCTGTCCGAGGAAATTGTCGGCGAGGTTCTGGGTGATAAATCAGATGACATCCTGCTGACCTCGAAAGCCCGCATGCGGGTTGGTGAGGGGCCGAATGACGAGGGGGTGTCGCGCTGGCATTTGATAAGGGAATGTGAGCGATCACTCAAACGGTTGCGCCGCGATCACATCGACATCTATTACATGCATGAATGGGACGGCACCACCGCAGTCGAGGAAAAGATGGCGGCGCTGGATACGCTCGTACAACAGGGTAAGGTGCGCTATGTAGGCTGCTCGAACTACTCCGCCTGGCATATCATGAAATCACAGATGGCAGCGCAGGCTGCCGGCGGTGTGAAATTTTCAACACAGCAGATTCATTATACATTGGAGGCGCGGGAGGCCGAATATGAACTCCTGCCTTTGGCTGTTGACCAAAAGCTCGGGGTTCAGGTCTGGAGCCCACTGGCCGCTGGTCTTTTGACGGGCAAACACAAGCGTGGCGGCGCAGCACCGGAAGGCAGCCGTCAAGCCGCGGGATGGAATGAACCTCCCATCCGCGATATCGAGCGCCTGTGGAGGATTGTTGATTGTCTAGTCGAGATCGCAGAAGCGCGCGGCGCAACCCCGGCGCAAGTGGCATTGGCCTGGCTGTTGACCCGTCCCGCCATCAGCTCGCTTGTTGTTGGCGGACGCACCGAGTCTCAATTCACCGAGAATTTTGGAGCCCTGTCACTGACATTGAGCGGGGACGAGATGACCAGGCTGAATGATGCCAGCAGGCTACCGCTCATATATCCCTATTGGCACCAACATAATTTTGCACTGCCGCGGTTCGGTGATGCCGACAAGGCGTTGCATGACAGCTATCCCGACCGGCATTATGGCGGCGAGGACCCGCTGATCTGATTTATGTTGTGGACGGGGGCTCGCCAGTCAGGGCGCGTCAGACGCTCCGCCCGGCAATCGCATAGACGATGAACTTCATCGCCAGCATCCCGGGATCATCAAGGCCGATGCTTTTCTCGCCAAACATGCGCGCCCGCCCCATGGTCGCGGGCTTGTCACGAAACGCGGCAAGCGCCTCATCAACCGCCACAACGGCTGCTGTCCTTATGTCTTCGAGATCAGTCATGCCCGACATTTGTTTGGCGATTGCATCAAGACTGTCAAGGACAGTCTTGCCGCCAATCTCGGCCTTGCCCCGTGTTTGAATCTGGTCACGCACCACCGCAACCAACGCAATGAGTTCAGAGGGCTCTACAGCCGTCTGACCCTTTATCTGTTTGGCGATGGCCATCATCCCAAGGGCCATCAGCGTGCCATAGGACGATCCTGATGATTTGGTGAATGCCTGCGAGCATTTCAGCATGGCAAGACCAAGATCCTCGGGCAGATCATCCCTCACCGCGGCAATTTCTGCCATGCCGCGGGTCATGGTGATGCCCAGATCACCATCTCCCAATTTGCCATCTGCTGCATTCAGCGTGTCAAAATGCGTGGGCATTTCCTCATGCAGACGTTCAATCGCGCCAAGCAAGGCAGACCGATCAAGTCCCATCAAACTCTCCAGAAAGCACAATCGCAAGGTGCCGTGAGCAAGGTTTCAAGCTCTTCATCCAGCTTGCATAAGGTAAAGGAGACCCCTGCCATTTCCATGGATGTGGCATAACGGCCAACCAACGGCATGACGATGGTGGCACCTGTGGCCTCCAGCGCGGCCTTGACCTTGTTATAGAGGATGTAAAGCTCCTCGGGTGGGGTGGCGCCAAGGCTGTTCACCATGATCGAAACACGATCGCCGCCTGCCAGCGGCATATCGGCCAGCAACCGCTCCATCATCTCGGTGGCGATTTCATCGGCGGTCCGCAGTTTGCCGCGCCAGATCCCGGGCTCTCCATGTATGCCCATTCCCATCTCAATCTCGTCATCGGCGATTTCAAAGGTAGGTTTGCCAGCCTGCGGTACGGTACATGAGCTCAGCGCGACACCAATGGACCGACAGGAATCGGCAGCTTTCTGGGCAATTGCCGTCACCGCCTCAAGATCACGCCCGTCCTCAGCCGCGGCGCCAGCCATCTTGAAGGCATACACCATGCCGGCAACACCGCGGCGTTTCTCATGTTCTTCCGGCGGGGCCGAAGCGATATCATCGGTGAGCAGCACAGTCGTACAGGTGATGTCATCGAACTCGACAAGGTCACCTGCCATATCGAAATTCAGAATATCTCCACCGTAATTTCCATACAGGCGAAGCACCCCGGCACCCTGATCAGCAGAGCGGATGGCATCAGCCATCTGTTCGGCCGATGGTGAGGCAAACACATCGCCGATCGCACACGCATCAAGCAGGCCTTCACCGACATAACCCGTGAAAACCGGCAGATGTCCGGATCCACCGCCAGTCACGATCCCGACTTTGCCTTTCGATCCGTCCCTGGCACGAGCAACGACTTTACCGCTGTCGCCATGGAGCCGGTAATATTCGGGATGGGCGGCTACAAGTCCGGCCAACATCTCGTCAACATAATCTGCTGCGGAATTCAGGATCTTTTTCATCTCACATCTCCTCTTTGGAAATTGTTTTAGTGACCGGATCTGGCTTTGCCAAACCGGCTCCAATCAGTCGTGTTGACGACCATTACAAAAATCAACAAGGCACCCCAGATCAGCTCACGCGCGAAGTTGGACACCTGCAACATATTTAGGCCACTCGACAGGAACTGCATGGACATCACAGCAAGCACGACACCCATTACCCGCCCATAACCGCCATACGGGTTTACCCCGCCAAGCACAGCGATCAGAACGGCCAAAAGCAGATAGCTGGACCCATAATCTGCCTTGGCAGAATTGGCACGACTCATGACCACCATGCCGGCAACGGACGACAGAACGCCAGAAATAACATAAACACGGATCAGCAGCTTGTTGATGTCGATGGCTGCAAACAGTGCGGCCAAAGGGTTGGCACCGTACATTGTCGCTTTCAACCCGAAGCTGGTCTTTGTCAGGATTACATGCAACGCAGCGGCCAGAAGCACAAAAATCACAAGCGGAACAGGCACAAGCAGCAGCTGCGCATTGCCGATCCAGGCGACCACGTCTGGAAAACCCATCACCGCGCTGCCCCCGGTCATGGCTACAGCGATGCCAGTAAAGACCAGGCCTGAGCCAAGGGTCGCCAAAATGGGAGGCAAGCCCAACCGCGCCACAAGGATGCCGTTGAACAGCCCGGCCAGAGCGCCAACACACACAGCCACACCCAAGGCAGCAAAGAGCCAGAGCAGTGCCACCGCCCCGGTCGCATCAGCGCCTGCAAAATTCACCAGAATCAATGCGGAGATCACCGCGGTGAGGTTGGCAACACCAACCACCGACAAATCAATACCGCCCGTCATCATGGTGATCGTCATGGCAAGAGCCAGAATGGCAAATTCGGGGAATTGGAATGCCATGGAGATGATATTCTGTGATGAGAGAAACCTGTCCGGCGACAGGGCCGCCATTGCCAGAAACACGACGATGGCGATGATGGCAAGCCGGAACTCCGGTGTCGATGTCCCTTGTTTTGACAGTAAGCGCAAAACCATCGCTGTTTCCTCCTACGCCGATTTCGCCGCAGCGCGTTTTGCCTGCCAGGCCGGCAGGCCGGTTCCAAGCAGGATCAAAAGACCAATTGTCACAAACTGCCAGGTGGATGGAATGCCAACGACAATAAGGCTGTTTTCGACAAGCACGATCAGCGACACACCAAGCAGCGTTCCGGTCAGCGTTCCATAGCCACCGATCAATCTGGCTCCGCCCAGCACCACCGCTGCAATCACCGACAATTCAAGACCCACCAGAGAAAACGGATCGGCCATCCGGCCCATCGCGCCGTGGATAATGCCGGCAAGCCCGGCCAAAGCACCGACATAGCAATATACGAAGAACTGCGCACCACGCACATTGATCCCAATGCGGCGCGCGCTTTCAAGCGAACCGCCAATCGCAAAGATCGACCGGCCCAGCATGGTCTTGTGAAGGATGAAGAGGGTCAGGAGCACGACGATAACAAGCGCCGCAACGGCCCAGGGAATGGCATAGAAGCTGCCAGCCTCTGTCGTGCCACGGGCAATCATCATACGGGAAAATCCACGCATTTCCGGTGGCAGCGCCGAAATCCGCTGGGACCCGATGAATGTCAAAAGGAAGCCGCGAAACACCGACAGGGTGCCAAGCGTGACGATCAGGGTCGGCAGGCGGCAGATCACCACAAAAAACCCGTTGATCGCACCAAGACATGCACCAATCCCGATAGAGATCGCGAAAATGAAATACCACGGCATGTCCGGCATTACCGCCAATGTCAGCACGGTTGTCGAATACATCGCAAACACCGCAATGGCGGTAAAACTCACATCAATCCCGCCGGAAATCAGCACCATCATCGCGGCGACCGCCAAAATGCCGATCACAACAGAAGCGCGCATCAGATCGGTCAGCGTCGTGACCGAAAAGAAAAGCGGATCGGAAAAAGTGGCCAAAATACAGAAGGCGACAATGACAACAGCGACCAATGTCTCGTTTCTTGTTGCCAGATTTTTCAAAGAGAGCCTGTTCATGACGCCAACTTTGCCGCAAGTTCAATTTCGTCCATCTCGCCAGCCATGACTATGCTGTCAATCCGGCCGTCCTTCATCATCAATATGCGCCCACATGTGGTCAGCAATTCGGGCAGATCATCAGAAATAACCACAATGCCGATCCCGGAGTCTGCCAGCTCGCGGATAATCGCATGTATATCGGCCTTTGACCCGACATCGACACCGACGCTGGGGCCATTCAACACCAGAACTCTGGGTGTCTGCGACAACCACCTGGCAAGGGCCACCCGTTGCTGATTGCCGCCAGAAAGCGACTTGACCTCGGCATCATAGTCGGGTGCTTTGATTCGCAGTTTTTCGATCCATCCGCGCGCCTCGTCAACAAGCGAGGTAAGGTCGAGAAACCCACCCGAACGATGATGATCAAACCGGCCGACCGATACGTTGCGAATGATCGACTGGGTGAGAAATAGCCCTTCAGTCAGGCGGTCCTCGGGCACATAGCCAATGCCAGCCTGCGTCGCAGCAATGGGATTGCCAAGGGGGATGTTTTTGCCGGACAGGGTGATGCTGCCCTTGCTGGGTGCAACCAATCCAAACAGCGCTTTCGCCAACGATGTCCGGCCACTCCCCAACACGCCGGAAATGCCAAGCACCTCTCCTGCTTTCAGCTCAAAATTTATGTCCTCAAAGGCCCCTTCCTTGCCAAGCTGATTCACAACAAGCAAAGTTTCAGCCCGATCAATATTGAGTGGTGGCTTGGCCTCAGGAACATCGCGCCCCGTCATATGGCGGGTCAATGAGGCCGCGTTAAAGTCGCGCGCCGGGCCCTCTGCCACGTTCTTGCCATTACGCAGGACAAAAACCTCCTCACACACTTCAAGCACTTCTGCAAGTTTGTGGCTCACAAAAACAACCGCGATACCACTATCCTTGAGTTTGCGAATGATGCCCAGAAGCGCCTGCACCTCGCGCCCTGTCAGCGCGGTTGTTGGCTCATCCATGATGATTAACCGCGCGTTCGAGGCGAGGCCCCGACAGATGGCAACCAGCTGCTTGTGTGCAACAGGTATGGTCTCCACCCTTGCATCCAGATCAATATCGACACCAATGCGATCAAGCGCTTCCTGCGCTATCCTCCGGGTTGCACCGCGGTCGAAAAGCCGTTTCTTTCCACTGAGCTGCGTGGCGAAGGCAATATTTTCTGCCACCGTGAGGTTGCTGAAGAGCGAGAAATCCTGGAAAATCACGGAAATGCCGCTGGCTGCTGCCTGACGGGGGTTGAGGTGGCTGTATGGCTTGCCATCAACAAAAATCTGCCCTGATGTGGGCTGTTCCACCCCAACAAGAATTTTGATCAATGTCGATTTGCCGGACCCGTTTTCCCCAGCCAGACAGATAGCCTCGCCAGTCTTTACCCGGAAATCAACGCCATCCAGAGCCGTCACGCCGCCATATTGTTTTACAATGCCCTTCAACTCGATGAAGGTGTCATCATCATGTTTGGACATAGTGCACTTTCCAAGAAACACAAAATCAGGGGCGGCAGCCAATGCCCGCCGCCCCCGGAGTCTCATCCACCTTTAAAAGGGGTAGTCAGCCATGTTGTCGGCGTTCACATTCACCCATGCCTGGCCATAAATGACCTTGCCATCAAGCTTGACCGCCTCATAGCCGGGAAGGCCAAGGTCCATGCCATCAGTGACGGTCTGTCCATCCATCACCATAGTGGCGAGCTTGTTCATCGCATATCCGGCAACAGACGGATCCCAGAAACCAATGCCATCGACGGCGCCGATTTCCAGATATTGGCCTGCGATAGATGGCAGCGATGTTCCAAAGACACAGGTTTTACTCTCCATGCCACGCTCTTCAATGGCAAGACCGATGCCGGCAACGTCAGTCGAAGCTGACCCCTGCATGCCCTTGATGTTTGGATAGGCGCGGAGAACTTCCTGAGCTTTCGCGTAAGCCTTTTCAGCATCATCGAAAGTCTCATTCTTGTCACCGACAAGTGTCATGTTCGGATAGTTTGCCTTCTGATGAGCGATGCCACCATCAACCCACTGGTTGTGAGTCTGTGAAGTCAGTGACCCGACAAAGACCGCATATTCACCTTCGCCGCCCATGCACTGGGCCATCTGTTCCATCAGATTGGCACCGAAATCCTCGTTCTTGAAGGCTTCAATGTCATAATGAACATTCTGCTGGCTTGCCGCCTCATGGGTGATCACGGCAATGCCCTTGTCCATTGCGCGCTTCAATACAGGCTCAAGCGCTTCTGGAGACATTGGCACAACAGCCAATGCATTCACGCCCTGCGCAATCATATCTTCAATCAACGCGGCCTGCTGCTGCGGGTCAGCTTGTGCCGGACCAACCTGAAACGCGTTGACATTGTTGTCCTTCGCGTACTGATTCACGCCCTCTTCCATGCGGTTGAACCACTGAATGCCTGCAATTTTAACGACGGTTGCAATTGAGGTGTCAGCAGCCTGAACAAACGAGCTGCCTGCCATCAGTGCCGAACCAACCAACGCTACACCACCAAGATATTTTATGTGCTTTCTCACAGTTTCCTCCTTCATCTGGCTTTTGGAGCATAGTTCGTACCAGCGATCCATGTCCGTGCCATATCAATGTTTGCGCTCATTGCCATCTATGACGGAGCACATATATCCGTTGATTTTCAATGCGTAAGCTAATTTTATTTTTCCATGTGCGGGCGTTGCAAACGGCAACATTCAACACATGTGCATTGACTCAACAAATGTAACTATATAATGGTTGTTGAAGTGGTCAAGAGGGATTATCAGACGCGATTGCAATGAAACAGGATTCAAATCTTGTCAAAAACCATAGTCACGACAGCATGGCACAGGTGGCATGGCTGTATCACGTCGGCAATCTCAGTCAGCAGGAAATAAGCGACAAACTCGGTATCTCACGGTTCAAAATCGTGCGGCTGCTTGCCGACGCCAAGCAACTTGGCGTGGTGCGTATCGCGATCGAGCACAACAACACCACAACCCTTGATCTGGCCGACCGTTTGACCGAACGGTTTGGGCTGAAGGAAGCTCAGGTGGCACCGGCACCGCAAAATGACGGCAACGCAGAGGCGCGGCGGGCTGTGGGAATCATTGCCGCAGCATTCCTGGCGCGGATTGCACTGGCAAACCAGCCGATGACGGTTGGGCTTGGCTGGGGCCGGACCCTTGGCCATATGGCAGACAATCTTGTTGGTGTAACAAATCCCCATATTACATTTGTCTCGTTGATGGGGTTGCTGAACCGGGCAGATCCAACACAGCCTGTCGATGTATGCGTTCGTCTGGCAGCGTTGACGTCGGGAAAGGCCAATCTTCTGCCCGCCCCCTTTGTTGTCGATGACAAGGCAGCCTGTGATGTCATTCTGCAACAACGCCTTGTCAAGGAAACGCTGGAGACGGCCCGAAGAGCTGATTATGCGATAACAAGCGTTGGCGAGTGCCGCGATGGTGCCGTCCTGTTCGAGAGCGGCTTATTCACCACCGAGCAGATTGATCAGCTCCGGGATAACAATGTTGTGGCTGATTGTTGCGGTGTCTTTTTCACAGCTGACGGGACTGTTGCCGGCATTCCGTTGAATGGATGCACCCCTTGCGCCAAACCCAATGAAATGCCGAATACGGACATGACGCTGCTTGCCGGCGGCCTCAGCAAGAGGGTTGGCACACTTGCCGTCCTGCGGGCAAATTTTGTCGACAGGCTGTTCGTGGACGAAAATCTGGCGCGCGCGCTTCTGGAAAATAGTTAGGGAGGCATTGGAGTGGAAGGATTCGGTGTACACACAAGCATGTGGACAATGAGCTGGGACAGGGACGGTTGCGAATATGCAGTGGCAAAGGCGCAGTCCTATGACATGGACTTTCTGGAAATCGCCCTGCTCGACCCGCCATCCGTTGATGCAGACCATAGCCGCAGGACACTTGAGGCCGCCAAGATGAGATCGGTTTGTTCTTTGGGACTGCCAGAGGCGGTATGGGCATCACGGAATCCGGACGGTGCTGTTGAATTTTTGAAACTGGCGTTGGAGAAGACGGCGGCAATAGGCGCAGAAGCACTGTCCGGCGTTGTTTATGGCGGCATCGGTGAGCGTAGCGGCATGCCGCCTACCGACACCGAACTTGACAATGTCACCCGCGCATTGGCGGCAGCGGCAGCACATGCCAAATCGCTTGGACTGCTCTTCGGCATCGAGCCTGTGAACCGGTATGAGACGCATCTGCTCAACACAGGATGGCAGGCAAGAGACATGATTGAGCGCATTGGCGCTGACAATATGTTTGTTCACCTCGACACCTATCACATGAATATTGAGGAAAAGGGTGTGGCGCAGGCGATCCTCGATGCGCGTGAACATCTTCGCTATATCCATCTGTCAGAATCGGATCGTGGCACCCCTGGCTCCGGCACGGTTGATTGGGACGAGATTTTCGTTGCCCTTCGTGCGATCGGCTTTCGCGGCGGCCTAGCGATGGAGAGCTTTGTAAACATGCCTCCAGAGATAGCATTCGGGCTTTCAGTCTGGCGTCCTGTTGCCAGCGGCGAAGCAGAAGTCATGGAAAACGGTCTGCCGTTCCTGCGGAACAAGGCAGCACAATACGGTTTGATCTGAGCATCGGAAAGCCAACACAGTTGAGACATATGGAAACACAGACAAATTCCCGGCTTGCGGAACTCTATGCAATGATGCGGCGGATCCGTACATTCGAAGAGCGTGTGGGAGAGCTGTTCGTCCGGGGACAATCCGCTGGCTCGATGCTGCATCTTTCTATCGGCGAGGAGGCGGCAGCTGTTGGTGTTGGCGCCGCCATGCGTGATGGGGATACATTTACCACCCATCACCGTGGTCACGGAGTGTTTCTTGCACGGGGGGCAGACCCACGATTGATGATGGCTGAAATTGCTGGCAAGGAAACCGGCTATTGCTCGGGCAAGGGCGGTTCGATGCATATCGCCGACATGAAGCTGGGTCATCTCGGCGCAAATGCCATTGTCGGCGGTGGCATCCCGTCCGTTGTCGGCGCCGGTCTGGCAGCACGCCATAAGAGGTCAGATTCTGTATCGGTGGCTTTTTTCGGCGATGGTGCCACCGGCCAGGGTGTTCTCTATGAGAGCATGAACATGGCCGCGCTGTGGCGTCTTCCGGTGCTGTTTGTCTGTATAAACAATCAATATGGAATGGGCACGCGCATCGACAATGCCACTGCAGACCCTGACCTGTACAAACGAGCCATCCCCTTCGGCTTGAAAGGCGCCGCTGTTGATGGCAGTGATGTCGAGGCCGTCGCGGAGATTGCAGGCGAAATGATCGGCGATGCCCGGGCTGGCAAACCCGGCTTTCTGGTCGTGGATTGCTATCGGTTCTATGGTCATGCACGCATGGACAAGTCGCCCTATCGCGATGATGCCGAAGAATCAGAGGGACGTCTTCGTGACCCTGTCATCAAGGCCCGGGAGACACTGATCTCGCGTGGTGAGATAGATGGCAGTTCCCTGGATGAAATGGATCAGAACATCGCTGCGGAGATGGATGCCACGATTGATTTTGCCGCAGACGCGCGCGAGCCTCAACTCGACAGCATCTTTGACGATGTCTATGACCCCTCGACACCACCTCCCGAGTCTGTTCGGGGTCGCCTCGCCCGCATCCTTGGGCAAAGCCAATGAGCATGAGGTCCAGGTGATGGGTAAAACAACATATCGCGACGCACTTCGCCAGGCTTTGTCAGATAGTATGACAACCGACCCAAACGTTGTCCTTATTGGTGAGGAAGTCGGCAGATATGGCGGTGCCTATGGGGTAACCAAAAGCTTGATTGACGAATTCGGTCCCGAACGTGTCATTGATACGCCGATTTCTGAACCTTCTATTGTCGGGGCGGCCGTGGGCGCGGCCATGTCGGGACTGCGACCGGTTGCCGAGTTGATGTATGTCGATTTCATCGGCATGACGATGGACCAGCTGGCCAACCAGGCAGCGAAAATCCGGTATATGTTTGGAGGCCAGATTGGCGTTCCAATGATCCTCAGGACCCAAGGTGGCACGGGGCGTTCAGCCGGCGCTCAGCACAGCCAGAGTCTGGAAGCCTATGTTATGCACACGCCTGGCCTTCGACTGGCAATGCCGGCGACTGTCTCTGATGCTTATCATTTGCTGCGCCAGTCACTGGCACAACCGGATCCGGTGGTGTTTATCGAACATAAGGCACTCTATGCAACCTCTGGTGAACTTGATGATCAGACACCCGTCGCACCTTGGGGCAAAGCGCATGTGCCGCGTCAGGGCGACGATCTGGTCATCGTAACCTATTCCCGCCAACTCCATTATGCCATCTTGGCGGCTGACAAGCTGGCAAAAGACGGTATTGAGGCGACAATCATCGATCTGCGCACGCTAAACCCGCTGGATATCGACACCATCCGAACGCATGTCGAACGATGCGGCCACGCCATGGTTGTCAGCGAAGGGGTGATGACGGCAGGTGTTGCGGCCGAGTTGGCGGCGCGTAGTTCAGAGGAAGGTCTCGATGTTGTCGAGAACCCGGTTACCGGGCTTGCC
>ERZ802819.2106-NODE-2106-length-11498-cov-8.66783_pt1 | contig 11498 bp, 9 predicted proteins | sample MGYA00345647_ERZ802819 | MGnify/ENA primary metagenome ERZ802819 (study PRJEB30503, sample SAMEA104212355) | marine metagenome | biome: Westerlies Biome; feature: [SRF] surface water layer (ENVO:00010504) within the epipelagic zone...; material: water... | reverse complement strand
GGTCTATTGACAATAGGCGTTCCAATAAAAGCGCGCGTTTCAACTAACTGCACCAGGCCATTCTCGAAGTCAAAGACCTGGGAGGCGCCAGGCTCCTCGACAATACCTTGAATGTATTCTGTAATTAAGTTCTCTGGAGTAATCAAGAAATCAATTGGTAATGCATCATTTGAAAAAATTTCGGGCCTTAGGAGATACTCTGTAGTTCTAATTCTTGCAATTTTTTTCTCAACATGATACAAAGTATGTGCCATTCTGCAAGCCACCATATTTCTCTCATCGGAGTTCATCACAGCAATGACCATGTCCATGGATTTAATTCCTGCTTTCTCTAAAACACTTGGATATGCCCCGTAACCAACTACTGTTTTAATATCTAAATGCCTTTGAAGAGATGTAAGCATCTCTTCTTTTTGGTCAACAATAGTGATATCGTTATCATCATCTAAGCAGAGATATCTTGCCAAGGTTGAGCCAACTTGGCCTGCACCTAAAATGAGTATTTTCATTTTTTATCTATCCCTAAATCTTTGAGCTTTCTATAAAGTGTCGTTCTCTCAAGGCCTGCAATCTCAGCAACAACAGCAATATTATTGTCATTATCTGCTAGGTGATGAAGTAAGTACTGACTTTCAAAGATATTTCTAGCCTCTTTTAATTTTAAAGAATAGTTAATTCCACTGACATGCTGAATTTCTGGCTCTGGCTCATCCGAAGTCATTATGTTTCTTAAAATAGGTAGAAAGTCGTGCAAAGGTTTCTTTAGAAAATCAACAGCGCCCAACTTCATAGCCTTAACTATATCACTTGGCTCAGCGTGACCTGACATCATAACAACTGGCGTATCAAAACCCTCAGAATGCCACTCTGACAATAGTGAAATTCCATCTTGCCCTGGCATCCAAACATCCATGAGGATTAAATCAAAATGATTCGCTGCTAGAATAACCTTGGCTTCTGCAGCACTTCTAGCGAGCATTGTTGAGTAATTAACATCCTCAAGAATATCTTTAATGATCTCAGTATTATCTTTCTCATCATCGATGATCAAAATATTTCCAAATGTAGGCTCTTCAGTCATTTACCCCCCTTCACAGATTCAATTATACTCAATTCAATAGTTATTCTTGCGCCATGAGGCTCAATATTACTTGCAAATATTTGACCGTCATGCTGCTCAATTATATTTTGGACAATGGCAAGGCCTAAACCACCACTCTTCTCTTTAGTAGTAATGTAAGGCTCAAATACATGGTCAATAATATCCTCTGGAAATCCATTTCCATCATCGATAATTATTAATTGAACCAATCTCTCTTTGGCCTTCAAAAGAGTTTTAATTTTGATATTTAAAGTCGAAGAATCTTTCTTCGCTTCTATTGCATTTTTAATGAGATTTATAAGCACTCTCGAGATTGCATCTTGATCCAGCTGAATCTTTGGCAGATCACCACTCAAATCAAGATCTACTCTAACATCATCATGGTTATCATATAAAGATGCAGACTTATTGACTAGCGTATTTAAAGAAGACAAGGTTTTTCTAATCTCTGGTGTATTTGCATAATCTGCAAAAGCGCTCACCATTGAATCCATAGACGCAACCTGATCCATTATCGTTTGTGTTGTTTTATTAATCACTTTAGAGTCTTTTTCTTCGAGCTTATCTAAAAATAAATTTCGAAGCCTCTGGGCAGATAACAAAATTGGGGTTAATGGATTCTTTATTTCATGCGCCATGCGAACCGCTACTTCACCCCAGGCGGCCTTCTTTTGAGCCCTATTAAGCTTCGAAATGTCATTAATGATAATGACATAACCTAAAGACTTATTTTCTACGTCAAGAAAAGCTCCCTGGCAATAAAGCAAACGATTTCGATCATTCAGCGTTAATTCAATCTCGTGACTCCACTCCACTGAATCACTTTCAATCTTTTCTTGGATATAGTCAAATAAAGGATTAAGATTCGGATAATCCTTAACAATTGCATCATAAGACTCTGAGGTATATTTTGAGGCGTCATCTATTTGCAGTATCTTTCCTATTACAGGATTAATGATCTGTATTTTCTTTTCTTTGTTAAGTGCAATAACACCAAACGAATATTGCAGAATTGTTTCTAAATATAAGTTATGAGTATCTAGACCCTCTCGAGAAAGCTTAATTCTTCTGCTCATTTCATTAAAGTGGCCAATGAGATCGTGCATATCTTTGAACTTAGGGTCACGCTCAATCTCTACATCATAGTTTCCAGAAGAAATCTCTCTTGTTGCGATTGATAAGTTATGCATAGGCCTCATGAGCTGATCAATCATTCTTAACACAATTAATAATGCACTCAAAACTGCCAATAAAATAGTTGAGGTAAAGTCAATCATAAATCGAGTTTTAATGATCGATGAGTTTAGCGTCAGTTCTGCATCTTTTGCAGCATCTCGAAAACGCGTCATTCTAGAAGTAAGGCTCTCAATATTAATGTCAGGTGCAAAGTGAGCAATAAGAGTAAACTCATCAGTCGACGCTGTATATCCATCTGCCATGCAATTGGAGTCAGCTCGTTTGCTTGATGCCGCTAGATTCATCTCACTGTCATATAGCTTGAGTTCACATGCCCAAAAATCACTAGTTAAAAGACTCAAAACGGTTTGCATTTTTTCATTAGAGGCTCTAGGTGCATCAAAATAGTTTACTAGCTTGGCAATATTACGTATTCGATCCTCGAAGTACTTAATTGCAATATTATTTGTATTTCGATAGAGTTCATCTACCTCACCTCCAACCTTTAAGTTGAACTCATCGAACTGATTTTCCGCAATCTGAAGGTTATCTCTTATTGAGCCAAATGAAAATAGATAAAAAGATAGCACAGGGAGTAAAACCAAAACTGGAACAATTCTTATAAATGACCAGGTAAACCTTGAGCCAATAACTCCCTCTTGAGTATTTTGCTTGAGTTTTTTCATTGAAAGCATGATGTAGAAAAATGCAACACCACTCATTACCACATTGAATAAAACTAAAACTAAATACCATTTCTCAATTAATTCTGGATTAAGCCCTAGGTAAAACATTCCAAAAAACGAAATCAAGAAAACGCCTATCCAAAACAAAGCGCGGGGAGCTTCTCTCAAGGAAAAAGCCTGATTAAGCAACATAAAATTTGTTAGCCATATAGTAAAGTATTCCGATTATCTCATAAATGCATTATTTCTAGCACAAGTTGTTGATAAAATACAACAACGCAATATTTCCAAATATTTTGATAAAAACTGCTGCTCAGCTTAGCCAATACTTAGATCATATTGAAGATGAGATTCTTCTTGCTATAGACACCGAGTTTAGAAGGGTTGATTCCTATTTTCCTGAATTATGCTTAATCCAAATTGCTACTTCGGATAAATTGGAGTGCATCGACGTTCTTACCCTAGATAATCTTGAGCCTTTATTTGTCAAACTGTATGATAAAAAAACAAAATGGATTGTTCACTCTGCAAGGCAAGATGTTGAGGCTCTTTTTTACTTGTCCGGTCGAATTCCAAGTGAAATCTTTGATACACAAATTGCAGCGTCTTTTCTTAATTATCCCTTGCAAATCTCTTATCAAAGCCTTACTGAATCCCTTCAAAATGTTCGATTGGAAAAAAAATTTACCCGATTTGACTGGAAAAAACGCCCACTTCCAACTGATGTATTGCAGTATGCAATTGATGATGTTAGATATTTAATTCCGATCTTTAATCAGCTCTCAAATGAATTGATTAAACAGAATAAGTTAGATTGGACAGAAGAGGAGTGCAGATTCTTATTAAATAAAGAGACTTATAGTCCTAATCTTAAACAAATTATAAAAAAAACAAAAGGTATTTCAAAAATCTCTATAAAGCATAAAAACATAGCAATCAACCTAATTTTATGGCGCGAATCCGTTGCCCAGAAAAAAAACAAGCCTCGAAAATGGATTATGTCTGATGAAAAACTTATTGACTATGCCACTGGAAATAACAATCTTACCTCTAATAAATTACATGAATTTGAAAATTTCATTAAACAGAATAAGCAAGACTTTAAAAATTTAAACCTAGTAAAAATAAGTAAACCGCTCTCAGAAAATGAACTCATTAGAAAAACTGAGTTGAAGGAACAAATTAGAGTACTATCAATTGAACATGGCTTACCCACTGAATTAATCTGTACATCTAAAAACCTTGTTAACTTCATTAGAGGCATTGACTCCAGTTCATTAAATAGTGGCTGGAGATCCAAAATATTTAAAATATAATAAAAACTTGTATAAAAAAAATTAAAACCATTAAAACCAATACCTTTAGAATTATTTCGGGCAGTCTCAAAGGGAGAAAATTTTCTTTTAAGGACTCTGATGGACTTCGCCCCACCTCAGGCAAAGCCAGAGAGACTTTATTTAATTGGCTTCAGTTTGAGATTAATAACAAAACTATCTTAGATCCATTTGCAGGAACTGGTGCCTTGGGTATTGAGGCAATCTCAAGAGGTTCTGGAAAGGTCAGCTTCATTGAAAAAGATTTCAAAACGCATCAAATACTTGAGTCTAACCTTAAACTTTTAGAATCTAATCTTTATGAGCTGACTAACCAAGACTCACTTAAATATCTTGAAAAAGAAAAACTTTCACCTTTCGATTATGTTTTCTTAGATCCGCCCTTTAATCAACAATTAATTCCTTTAATATTGTCTTTAATTTCGGAACAAAATCTTATCGATTCAAAAAGTAAAATCTATATTGAAACTGAGTTTGAGATTGACCTAGAGCTCTTGAATTCAAACATTAAGTATAATTGTAAAATTGAAAAACAGAAAAAATCAGGTAATGTGAACTATTGTCTGATAAGCTTAGGTTAACTATGAAAAAAATTGCAATCTATCCTGGGTCATTTGATCCCATCACTAATGGACATGTTGACTTAATAAAAAGAGCATCCAAGCTCTTTGATGAGGTCATTATTGCAATAACTCAAAATGCTAATAAATCTGGTTTTCTGTCCATTGATCAGAGGGTTAGCGCCGCTGAAAACTCAATTAGTTCTCTTAAAAATACCAAAGTTCTTAGTTTTAATTCCCTATTGGTTGATTTTGCTAAAGAGCACAATGCTCAAATAATTATTAGAGGTTTAAGGGCTGTTTCTGATTTTGAATATGAGTTTCAATTAAGTGGAATGAATAAACGCCTTAATTCTGAAATTGAGACTTTATTTATGACTCCTTCTGAAGAATTTGCCAACATTTCATCATCTCTAGTTCGTGAAATTCTTCTGCTTGGAGGCGATATCAGCCCTTTTGTGCCTAGCGAAGTCAAAAAAATTCTTCTCAATATAGCTAAAAAATAATTTCATAATTTCCTTGAAATTGGATTTTGTATCCCTAAATAGGGTTTATACAAAAAATACAAGGAGTAAATGAAATGTCTAAAATGATTGGAATTGATTTAGGAACAACAAATTCATGCGTCGCTGTGATGGATGGTGGTGTTGCTAAAATCATTGAAAATTCAGAAGGAGCTAGAACTACACCGTCAATTATTGCATACCCAAAGGATTCTGATGAAATCTTGGTGGGTCAACCAGCAAAAAGACAGGCTGTAACTAACCCTGAAAATACACTTTATGCTATTAAGCGATTGATTGGTCGACGCTTCGAAGAAGAGGCTGTTCAAAAAGATATCGACTTGGTTCCATACAAAATTATCAAAGCTAAAAATGGAGATGCCTGGGTTGAAGTAAAGGGTAAAAAAATGGCTGCACCAGAAATCTCTGCAAGAGTAATTCAAAAAATGAAGCAAACTGCAGAGGACTACTTGGGAAGTGAAGTTACTGAAGCTGTCATTACAGTACCTGCCTACTTTAACGATTCTCAGCGCCAAGCAACAAAAGATGCTGGAAAAATCGCTGGTCTAGAAGTTAAAAGAATCATTAATGAGCCAACTGCTGCTGCTTTGGCTTATGGTGTCGACAAAACAACAGGTGACAAAAAAGTTGCTGTCTATGACTTAGGTGGTGGTACATTCGATGTCTCTATCATTGAGATGGAGGATATTGATGGAGAAAAACACTTTGAGGTCCTCTCAACGAATGGTGATACGTTTTTAGGTGGTGAAGATTTTGATCAAAGAATCATTAACTTCTTAGTTGAAGAATTTAAAAAGGAGCAAGGCCTTGACCTAGCAAATGATGCTATGGCTCTTCAAAGACTCAAGGAAGCCGCTGAGAAGGCAAAAATAGAGCTTTCATCTTCAGAGCAGACTGAAATCAGCTTGCCTTATATCACTGCTGATGCTTCTGGCCCTAAGCACCTTAACATTAAAATGACAAGATCCAAGTTGGAGTCTCTAGTGGCTGACCTTTTGAAGCGCTCTATCGATCCCTGTAAAATCGCTCTCAAGGATGCAGGTCTATCCAGTGGAGATGTGGATGAGATTATTCTTGTAGGTGGTCAAACTAGAATGCCAAAAGTTCAACAGATGGTGAAAGACTTCTTTGGAAAAGAGCCTAAGAAAGACTTAAATCCTGATGAGGCAGTCTCTATGGGTGCAGCAATCCAAGCTGGTGTTTTAGGTGGTGATGTGAAAGACGTATTGTTACTTGACGTAACGCCTTTATCCCTTGGGATTGAAACTATGGGTGGTGTAATGACAAAGCTCATTGAGAAAAATACAACTATTCCAACGAATCAGTCACAAATCTTCTCAACTGCTGCAGACAATCAGTCAGCTGTCACAGTTCATGTACTCCAAGGCGAGCGCGACGTTGCTAGTGCGAATAAGTCACTTGGTCAGTTCAACCTTGAAGGTATTGCGCCAGCTCCAAAAGGCCAGCCTCAGATCGAAGTAACACTTGATTTGGACTCAGATGGAATCTTGAATGTCTCTGCCAAGGATAAGAATACTGGAAAAGAGCAATCGATAACTATTAAATCATCCAGTGGCCTCTCAGATGAGGAAGTTGACAAAATGATCAAGGATGCTGAAGCCCATGCAGATGAAGATAAGAAATTCCAGGAACTCGTCTCATCTAGAAACATGGCCGACTCTCTTGTTCACTCGACAAAGCAGTCGCTTGAAGAGTTAAAAGATGAAATCTCTGAAGATGAAAAAACTTCTATCGAAGGAGCTCTCAGTGAGCTGGAAGAAAGCATTAAGGGTGATGATAAAGAAGCTATCGATGCCAAAGTTCAAAATCTAAGCGAGAAAGCACAAGTCCTAGCCCAGAAAGCCCAAGAAAAAGCGGGTGCAGATGGTTCTGCCGAGACTGGTAGTGCAGATGCAGGTGAAGATGTTGTAGATGCTGATTTCGAAGAGGTAAAAGAAGAAAAGTAAGTAGCTTTATTTGCTGATTTAAAAAACCTCTCATGTTTAGTGCATGAGAGGTTTAATATTTTAAGGGAAATATGTCAGAAAGAGATTATTACGAAGTTTTAGGTGTCGACAAAAATGCCGATGAAGCCAAGATCAAGAAGGCCTATAAGCGTCTTGCTATGAAGTATCACCCAGATAGAAATTCTGGTGACAAAGCTGGAGCAGAAAAAAAATTCAAGGAAGTGCGTAAGGCTTACGATATCATTTCAAATCCTCAAAAGAGATCTGCTTACGACCAGTTTGGGCATGCAGGTGTTGAGCAGGGTGGTCAGGGATTTGGTGGTGGAAACCCATTTGGAGGAGCTGGAGGCTTTGGTGATATCTTTGGTGATATCTTTGGTGGTGGTAATTCTAAGCCAGATAATCGAGGATCTGACCTTCGTTACGACTTAGAGATTGATTTAAAGCAAGCTGCTGAAAGTGATACAGTCAAAATAAGAGTCCCTAAAAATGATACCTGTGGCACCTGCTCTGGAACAGGTGCAAAACCAGGTACCTCGGTTAAAACTTGTGGGAATTGTAGGGGTACTGGTCAAACTACAATGCAACAAGGATTCTTTGCTGTTCAGAGGCCATGCAACCAGTGCAACGGTACTGGTGAGAAAATTGAATCTCCTTGTGGTACCTGTCGAGGTCAAGGCGTTGTTCGCAATCAAAAAACACTTTCTGTGAAGATTCCAGCTGGTGTTGATACTGGAAATCGCATAAGACTTAGCGGAGAAGGTGAGGCAGGTTTGCGAGGTGGTCCTCATGGGGACTTGTATGTTCAAATCCACATTAAAGATCATCCAATTTTTCAGCGCGAAGGTAATGATTTATATTGTGAAGTTCCTATTGACTTCGCTACCTCAGCATTGGGCGGATCTATCGAGGTCCCAACGCTAAAGGGTAAACTCAAAGTTAATGTTCCATCAGGAACTCAAACCTCAAAACTATTTAGACTGCGTGGTAAAGGAATGCCAGCAATGAGGCATAATGGCTCTGGAGACCTGCTCTGCCAGGTTAAAGTTGAAACTCCAGTCAATTTGAACTCAAAGCAGAAAAAACTTTTAAAAGAGTTTTCTAGCTCATGTGAAGCCAAGCATCACCCTGAGTCAGATTCGTTCTTTGGTAAAATGAAGTCTTTCTTTGAGTAAACTTGAAACAATTTGACACAATGAATTGATGTGTCATATATAAAATCTCATTTTTTTATCCAATTTTAATCTTATGATAATTCAGACCATCAAAGCTCGTGAAGTTCTAGATTCAAGAGGAAATCCAACTGTTGAAGCTGACGTCTATTTAACTAATGGCGTGAGTGGAAGCGCAATAGTGCCCTCAGGCGCATCAACTGGACAAAGGGAGGCGTTAGAGCTTAGAGATGGTGATAAAAATCGATACCTAGGTAAAGGCGTACTAAAGGCAGTTAATTATATTAATACTGAAATTAATGACGCCTTAAAGGGCATGGAAGTATCTCAACAAGAGGCTATCGATCAAGCGATGATCAATTTAGATGGAACTGAAACTAAATCAAGACTTGGAGCAAACTCAATTCTTGCAGTCTCTTTAGCTTGCGCCAAAGCAAACGCAAATGCTATGGGTGTTCCATTATTTCGCTCATTTAACTATTCGAATTCTTTTGATATGCCAGTTCCTATGATGAATATCATTAATGGTGGTGAACACGCTAACAATAGTGTTGACATTCAAGAATTCATGATTATTCCTGCAGGCGCACCAAGCTTTAAAGAGGCGCTCAGATATGGAACAGAGGTGTTTCATCACTTGAAAGCTGTGCTGGATAATAAAGGGCTTAATACCGCTGTAGGTGACGAGGGGGGCTTTGCGCCTGACCTTAAGTCAAATGAAGAGGCTCTCGAAGTTATTATTGAAGCAATCAATAATGCAGGATATAAGCCTGGAAAAGATATTTTTATTGGTATTGATGCTGCAAGCTCAGAATTTTATAGTGATGGAACCTATAATCTGACCTCTGAGGGCTTAAAGCTAAGCAATGCCGAATTTACTGATTATCTTGCTCATTGGACTGAAAAATACCCGATTATTTCAATTGAAGATGGAATGGATGAGAATGATTGGGAAGGATGGGATATGCTCTCTAAAAGGCTATCCAAATCTGTTCAACTGGTTGGTGATGATCTTTTTGTTACTAATAGTAAAATTCTAACCAAAGGCATTGAAAGCAATATAGCAAACTCAATATTAATTAAAGTAAACCAAATCGGAACGCTGACTGAGACTTTTGACGCGATGAGACTGGCTCACAATGCAAACTATACTTGCGTTATGTCTCATAGAAGTGGTGAAACAGAAGACACCACAATTGCAGACCTTGCTGTGGCAACAAGCTGTGGTCAAATTAAAACAGGCTCACTATCCCGCTCAGACAGACTCGCAAAATACAATCAACTATTAAGAATCGAAGAAGATTTGGGTGAAAAGGCTTCATACCCTGGTCTTAAAGCATTCAACAATCTATCAAAAGATTGAGAACAATCTTGTTTTAATACTTAAAGTTAATTTAAGGTTAAAATAGTACATCAATAACTATTACGGGTAACTGATTGGAATCACTGTCCACTTTTTGGCTAAGTGTTTTACTATTCATTTTAATATTAGCTTCTGCTTTTTTTTCATCATCGGAAACTTCGATGATGGCTATCAATCGCTATCGCCTTAAAACACTAATCTCAAAAAACAATGTTCAAGCCAAAAGAGTTGAAAAGCTTCTGAATAACCTTGATTATTTGATTGGCGCTATTCTATTAGGTAATAACTTTGTCAATATTCTCGCTGCGAGTATAGCCACCCTTTTATCTATAAAACTGTATGGCGAAGGTTCAGTGATTATTGCCTCAATAGTTCTAACAATCGTGATTCTAATTTTTGCTGAAAATACTCCAAAGACTTTCGCTGCAAAGAACCCTGAAAAAATTGCACTTCCTGCATCATGGCTTCTCGAATTAATCATCAAACTTTTTAAGCCAATTATTTATTTAATATCTTTTATTTCAGTATCTATACTAAAAATTTTTGGTCTTAAAAGTGAAAACAAAGACAACCTAAATTCTGATGAACTTCGAATGGCAGTAAAAGATTCCAAATCTATGATGACTAGCAATTATCAAAGGATGCTTCTCAACATCATAGATCTGGAAAAAGTAAAGGTTGAGGATATTATGATTCCTCATAACGAATTAGTTATTGCTGATATTGATGATGAGGAAGAATTATTTGATCAGTTCAAACGAATCCAACATAATCGACTTCTTATTTTTGAAGGCTCCGAGAATAATATTATTGGAACAATTCATATGAGAGATGTAGTGAATAGTTATGCTAAAGGTGAGGTTGAAATGTCACAAATTAAGGAACTCATTAGAGAGCCTTATTTTATTCCAGAAGGAACCCCCTTATCGCAGCAACTTGAACACTTTAAGAGCCAAAAAAGAAGACTGGGAATTGTTGTTGATGAATACGGCGAAGTTCAAGGAATGGTTGTACTTGATGACATCTTAGAAGAAATAGTAGGTCAATTTACCTCATCACAGGGCGAAAGCATCGATGAAATTACTTTACAGGAGGATGGAAGTTACTTAGTCGACCCTAAAATAAGTATTCGAGAACTCAATAGTGAACTCAAAATAAAGCTCCCATTCGACAACGCCAAAACATTGAATGGTTTAATTTTAGAGCAGCTGCAAAGTTTTCCTCAACACAACGTTTCGTTGAAAATAAATCCATTAATTATTGAGATTATTCAAGTCAGCAAGCAGGGTGTTAAACTAGTTAAAATCACAAAATTAAATTAGGTATTATCTTTATTAATATCAACAACTCAAACTTTAAGGACAACAATGTTTAAATTTTTTACTCAAAGAAAATGGTTCTTGTGGGCTTATCTTGGCTCAGCAGTTATTCTTACTTCGCTATGGCTTTCTGTTCAGATAGACGTTCAAATTAATGAATGGTTTGGTGGTTTCTACGACATGATTCAAAAAGCTTTGGCCACTCCAAATGCTGTAACTATTGAAGAGTATTTCGGAGGACTTTATAGTTTTGCTAAATTAGCAGCACTTTGGATTATCCTTGGATTAGCAACTT
>ERZ802819.2103-NODE-2103-length-11507-cov-22.4759_pt1 | contig 11507 bp, 9 predicted proteins | sample MGYA00345647_ERZ802819 | MGnify/ENA primary metagenome ERZ802819 (study PRJEB30503, sample SAMEA104212355) | marine metagenome | biome: Westerlies Biome; feature: [SRF] surface water layer (ENVO:00010504) within the epipelagic zone...; material: water... | reverse complement strand
AGTTTGCGGAAACCTTCCAGAGCTTCGGCTCCGATCTGCCGGGCTTCACGCTCTTTGTGCTGCGCATTTCAGAGTGGGTGCAAAGTTGGTGGTTCATTATGTTGCTCGGTTTTTTTGCCGCAGGTTACGTGTTTTCGCAAGCCAAGCGCCGCTCGAAGCGCTTTGCCGACGGGATTGACGCTGTGGCGCTCAAGTTGCCGATTATCGGCTCAGTGGTGCATGACGCCGTGATCGCCCGCTTCTCACGGACGCTGTCAACAACCTTCGCGGCAGGGGTGCCCCTACCGGATGCACTGGAATCTACCGCCGGCGCCGCGGGCAACGCCATCTACGCCCAGGGCATCCGTCACATTCGGGATGATGTGACGTCGGGTACTGCACTCGCGATCTCGATCCGCACTACCGGCCTGTTCCCCACCATGCTGTTGCAGATGACTGCCATCGGTGAAGAGTCGGGCTCGCTTGATGACATGCTGGGTAAGGTCGCCGACCACTATGAGGCGGCAGTCGACAATGCGGTAGACAGCCTGAGCTCGTTGATGGAGCCGATGATCATGTCGATACTGGGCGTACTGGTTGGCGGGCTTATGATCGCCATGTATCTGCCGATCTTTATGCTCGGCTCGGTCATCTGACCTTGTCACACGATTCGATTTAGCATGCTCACGGCCCTTCACGACCCGGTTTTCTTTACCCTGACCTGCACAGCGTTGGGACTGATTGTGGGCAGCTTTCTTAACGTGGTGATCCTGCGGTTACCAAAAATGATGGAGCAGGGCTGGCGCCGTGAGTGCTGTGAACTACTCGACCAACCGCTGTCCGATGAGCCCTCGCTCACACTGTCTTACCCGGGCTCCCAGTGCCCGGGTTGTGGCACCCCCATCAAGCCCTGGCAAAACATACCGGTCATCAGCTGGCTGTTATTACGGGGTCAATGCGCGCAATGCCGTATGCGCATCTCGGCGCGCTACCCCTTTGTCGAGCTGGTCACCGGATTGCTATCAGGATGCGCAGCGTGGCATTTTGGTTTTGGTCCCGAGGCCATCACTGCGCTAGTTTTGATCTGGGTGTTGATTGCGCTGACCGGCATCGATATGGACACCCAGTTGCTGCCCGACAGCATGACCCTGCCACTATTGTGGCTCGGCTTAGGCGTTAATCTGTTCGCTGTGTGGACCCCGCTCCCCTCAGCAGTGATGGGTGCCATGCTGGGTTACGGCTCGCTGTGGAGTGTTTACTGGCTATTCAAGCTTGTCACGGGGAAAGAGGGCATGGGCTACGGCGACTTCAAGCTGCTCGGCGCACTCGGCGCCTGGTTTGGTTGGCAGGCGGTGCCGCTAATGATTCTGCTGTCTTCGTTTGTTGGCGCAGCGCTGGGCATTGCCATCCTGATTGCACGGCGTCAGGGCCGCGACACCCCCATACCATTCGGCCCTTACCTGGCCGGGGCCGGTCTGCTGACGCTCTTTTTTGGCGACACGCTGACCACCGAATACCTGCAGCTCGTAAGCCCCTGATATGTTGCGCGTGGGCATCACCGGTGGCATTGGTAGCGGCAAGACCGCTCTGACCGACTGGCTCACCACCCAAGGTATTGTCATCGTCGACGCGGATCTGGCCGCGCGCATTGTGGTCGAACCGGGCCAGCCGGCGCTTGCAGAAATTGCCGAGACGTTTGGCGAGGAATTCCTGCTGCCCGACGGGCAGCTCAACCGCGCCGCGCTCCGGCAGCGGGTCTTTGCCGACGAAAGCCAGCGAAAAGCGCTGGAAGCCATTACCCATCCTCGTATTCGCGACGAGCTCGCCCGGCAGATGAGCGAGGCGACCTCACCCTATGTCGTACTGAGCTCCCCCCTGTTGCTGGAGAGTGGTCAGTCGGAGATGGTAGATGTCAGTGTGGTCGTCGACGCACCAGAAACGGTGCAAGTCGAGCGCACGATGGCCCGGGATCAGAATGATCGGCAGCTGGTTGAGCAGATCATGGCAGCGCAACTGGATAGGGAAACACGAATTGCACGCTCAGACATCGTGATCGACAACAGCACGTCGCTAGATGCCTTACATCAGCGGGCGGCGGTGTTGCACGAAACGTTATTGGCCCGCGCAGCAGCGCACTAATCGGCGAGCAGTCGCTGCAAGATCGGCTGGTTCGCAGCGGGGAACGCCCAGTCCCTTAGTTGCTCGGGGCGCTGCCACGCCAGCGGCTGACCCTCAAGACCGCGGGGCTCACCCGACCAGCGGGTGACGCGGTGGACGTCCAACCTCACCTGTTTATCACCGTAATCGTGTTCGAGCATCATGAGCGGCTCAGTGGTCTCAACTCGCACACCTAACTCCTCTCTGAGTTCGCGGGCCAGCGCTTCTAGCAGGGTTTCCTCCGCTTCGACCTTGCCGCCGGGAAACTCCCACAGACCGCCCTGATGCGCCCCCGGTGCGCGGCGAGTGACCAGCACTCGACCCGCGTCGTCGATCAGAATGCCGACCGCGACGGTGACCAGTGCCATATCAGGTACGGTATTCGGCGTTGATGCGGACGTAGTCGTAGGATAGATCGGTGGTCCAGATCACTGTCGCCGCGTCGCCTCGATCGAGCGCAATCTCGATCAAAAGATCCCCTGACGCCATCGCCTCCTGCCCTTTTTCCTCGGTATAGGATGCAGCGCGCGCGCCATGCTCGGCGATCAAGACGCCGTTCAAATGAATGGACACCGCGTCGGTATCAAGATCTTCGAGCCCGGCGCGACCGATCGCCGCCAGAATGCGACCCCAGTTGGGATCCGAGGCAAACAAAGCGGTTTTGACCAGAGGGGAATGGGCCACCGTGCGCGCCACCTGATCGCAAGCCGCTTCGGACTCACCCCCGGTAACACGAATCTCGACAAACTTACTCGCGCCCTCACCGTCACGCACAATGTCCTGCGCCAGCTCAATCATCAGCGTCGTGAGCGACTGCGCAAAGTGCTCGGCTTGTTCGGAGCCTGCTGTGACCTCAATGCCACTCTGCCCCGTGGCCGAGAGCGTGACGGCATCGTTAGTCGAGGTATCGCCGTCAACTGTGATGCGGTTGAAGCTTGCCTGCGCCGCCTCTGAGAGCAACTCACCGAGAAGCGGGACTTCAATGGCGGCATCAGTCGCGACAAAGGCCAGCATGGTCGCCATGTTGGGACAGATCATGCCTGCGCCCTTGGCGATACCTATAATAGTGCACTGCTGTCCGTCCATCTCGACCTGAATGCTACGCAGCTTAGCGCGGGTATCCGTGGTCAGGATGGCGGCCGCGGCGCGCTCCCAACCTGCGTCACACAGGTCATCCAGCGCCGCAGGCAGAGCGGCCGTGATCTGCTCGGCCGACAACGGTTCGCCGATCACGCCGGTGGAAAACGGTAACACCGCCGGGGCATCGGTCTCGGTTAGCCGCGCCAGCGCGTCGCAACACGCGTTTGCTGACTGGAAGCCCGCATCGCCGGTACCCGCGTTGGCATTACCGGTATTGATCAACAGGTAACGCGGCTGTGCCTGGGCTGCCGCAAGATGCGCCTCGGCCAGCTGCACCGGTGCCGCACGAAACGCATTTCGCGTAAACAACGCCGATGTGCGGGTGCCCGGGGCCAGGGCGATGACCACGAGGTCGTCATGGTTCGCCTTTTTGATGCCCGCTTGCGCGACCCCCAACTGCACCCCCGCCACGGCATAACTCATCGGGCCCCTCCTGAAATCAGCAGAGCCCGTGCTAATGCCCGACCAGTAGTCAGCTCAATGCGCCGTGACATTGCTTGTACTTCTTACCACTGCCACAGGGGCATGGGTCATTGCGGCCGACCTTGGGTTGCGCCCGGGTGACGGGTTGCGGGGTCACCGGTTGCGATGGCGTCTCTGCCGTCTCGGGTACGGCAGATCCGGCGTCGGCGTGTTCAAAGGCCATTTTTTGCTTTGCCGCCGCCTCGCGGCGCTGTTGCTCGATGGCCGCCGCCTCGTCAGACCGCTGAACCTGAACGTTACTCAGGAAGCGAACCACTTCGAACTTGAGGCGTTGTAACAGGCCTTCGAACAATGCAAAGGACTCCCGTTTGTATTCCTGCTTGGGATTTTTATTCGCATAGGCCCGCAAGTGGATGCCCTGCCGGAGTTGGTCCATCACCTGAAGGTGCTCTTTCCAAAGCGTATCCAACACCTGCAGCATGATCTGCTTCTCAAGTTGTCGCATGCCCGGGCCCACGCCCTCAGCTTTTTCGTCGTAAGCGGTCTGGACCGCGCCGACAATGCGCTGTCGCAAGGTCTCTTCGTGAAGCGTGTCGTCTTCGTCCAGCCACTGTGCCACCGGCAGATTCAGCCCAAACTCGGCTTCCAGCTGCTTTTCAAGCCCGGGTATATCCCACTGCTCTTCAACACTCATCGGCGGGATGAAGCTATCCACGGCGTCGTTCACCACGTCCTCGCGGATTGCAGTGATCGTTTCACCGATCTCATCATCCGACAGCAATTCGTCTCGCTGACGATAAATAATCTGTCGCTGGTCATTGGCCACGTCATCGTATTCGAGCAACTGCTTACGGATGTCAAAGTTGCGTCCTTCGACTTTCCGCTGCGCTTTTTCGATGGCATTGGTGACCATGCGGTGCTCAATGGCCTCACCCCGTTCCATCCCCAAGGCCTGCATGAAGCTCTTGACCCGGTCGGAGGCGAAAATACGCATCAGGTTGTCTTCGAGTGACAGATAGAAACGAGACACCCCGGGGTCACCTTGCCGTCCGGAGCGCCCGCGCAACTGATTATCGATGCGACGGGATTCATGGCGTTCTGTGCCGAGGATATGAAGACCACCAGCCTCGATGACCGCGTCGTGACGCGCCTGCCAGTCAGCGGTGACTTGCTCGCGGGTTGCAGCATCGAGCGCGTCGCCATGAGACGCCAACTCCGCCTCCAGATTGCCGCCGAGCACAATATCGGTGCCGCGGCCCGCCATATTGGTGGCAATGGTGACCACGCCCGGCCGTCCGGCCTGGGCGATAATCTCCGCCTCCTGCTCGTGGTACTTGGCGTTCAACACTTTGTGATCAATTTTCTGCTTTTCGAACGCCTGAGACAGCTCTTCGGACGTCTCGACAGACGCGGTACCCACCAATACCGGTGCGCCACTGTCGATACAGGAGCGCACATCCTCGATGATGGCTTCAAATTTTTCCTCGCGGGTCAGATACACCAGATCATTCAGATCATCCCGACACATGGGCACATTAGTCGGGATCACCACACAGTCCAGACCGTAGATCTGACGGAATTCAAACGCCTCCGTATCGGCCGTACCGGTCATGCCGGCCAACTTGTCGTAGATACGAAAGAAATTCTGGAAGGTCGTCGAGGCCAGCGTCTGGCTCTCATTCTGGATCTTGACCCCCTCCTTGGCCTCAATGGCTTGATGCAGACCTTCTGACAATCGACGACCCGGCATAGTCCGACCAGTGTGCTCGTCAATCAGCACCACCTGACCTTCCTGAACAATGTATTCCACGTCACGCTGAAACAGTACGTGAGCGCGCAGGCCAGAGTGCACGTGGTGCAACAACCCAAGGTTGGTCGCAGCGTAGAGGGAGTCATCGCCCTGCAGCAGTCCCGCCTCGATCAGCATGCTCTCGACCTTCTCGTGACCGCTCTCTGTCAATTCAATGCTGCGTTGCTTCTCATCGACCGTGAAGTCACCCTCCTGCTCTTCGACCTCAAGAGAGAGCTTGGGAATCAGTCGATTAATGGCCTTGTAGAGCTCAGAGCTGTCGTCTACCGCACCCGAGATAATGAGAGGCGTACGCGCCTCGTCGATCAGAATCGAATCGACCTCGTCAACAATCGCGAACGCCAGTTTGCCCTGGCTCTTGTCGGCCATGCTGAAGGCCATATTGTCGCGCAGATAGTCAAAACCAAACTCATTGTTGGTGCCGTACACCACGTCGCAGCCATAGGCCGCTCTCTTTTCTTCGGCACTCTGCCCGGACCGCACTACGCCCACGGTCAGACCCAGAAACTCGTATAGCGGGCCCATCCAGGCGGCGTCCCGACCGGCAAGATAGTCATTCACCGTCACCAGATGAACGCTGTGGTCTGGTAGCGCGTTGAGATAAGCCGGCAGCGTGGCCACCAGCGTCTTACCCTCACCAGTGCGCATCTCAGCGATCTTGCCATCATGGAGCGACATGCCGCCGATCATCTGCACGTCGAAGTGGCGCATACCCAGCGCACGCACACCCGCTTCGCGGACCACGGCAAACGCCTCGGGGAGCAGTTGATCGAGTTTCTCGCCCTCACTAAGGCGCGAGCGGAACTCGTCGGTTTTGGCACGAAGGGCGCTGTCGTCCAAGGCCTGCATCGCTTCCTCAAGCGCGTTGATGCGGGCGACGACTTTTCGCATTCGTTTCAGCTCCCGGTCATTACGGGTGCCGAATATTTTTTTCACGGTAGAAATCAGCATGGAAAGCTCACTGTTGCGTCACAAGGAATCCGGATTGGGTGGCGCGGGCGCGCCGGGATTCACCTGTCAGCGATGATTGCGACGCACGTAGCTCGCGGGGTCGACAGCGCGGCCGTTCTTGAAGACTTCAAAATGCACATGGGGACCGGTTGAGCGCCCTGAGCTTCCCATCAGTGCGATCACATCGCCCCGTCGGACCAGATCACCCACATCAACCAGGTTTTGCTGGTTGTGGGCATAGCGCGTGCTGAGGCCGTCCCCGTGGGAGACCTCAACCATAGTGCCGTAACCTGACCTGTAGCCGCTCCAGCTCACTACGCCACTGGCAACAGCAAGGATATCGGAGCCCTCGCGGCCCGCGAAATCGGCACCGTCGTGCCAGGCTCGTTCACCGGAGATGGGATCAATGCGACTACCGAACTGGGACGACTGCCAGCCAGAACGAATCGGTCTACCCGCCGGCGTTGCCTCGGCGCGGAGTTGCTCAGCGGAAAGCAGCCCCGCGAGGACATCAAACTGCACCTCGCGCCGCGCGAATAGTGCGTCGAGGGCCGTGAACTGGGTGTCCACCTCCGCCACGCTGGGAGGTGCTGCTTTCAGCGGCAGCGCAGGCCCACCCAGTGCGGGTGGTCCGGAAAAATCGAATTCGTCAGCCTCCAGGCCGGCCAGATCGGTCAGATGGCTGCCCAATGCATCCAGCCGGGTGACATGCGCCTGCAGGCTCGCAAGACGCCGCGTCATTGCGGTAAGGCGGGATTGTGCCTCAACCCCCATTTGCGCCAGCGCTTCAGCGCGATCAATCGCCTGCTGTTCCTGCGATGAGACGCGGGCAGCCTGCTCAGAGGCAACGCCCTCGCCAAATCCCAGCTGATAGCTGACTGCCACCAAGCCTAATGGCGCACCGATAAAACAAGCCGAAAGTAGCGCCAACGACCATTTCCCCAGCTCAAGGGTCCGGGACGCCGCGTGTCGGTTGAGAAGGATTAATTTCAAGTCAGAGTATCGCTTAAGCCAGGTGGCGAATGATGCCATTTTCAGGGGGTCAGGGGAACCAAAGTCCGGCACCGAAAGGGCCTTTTACACATCTTTTTGGACAGGCCGTAGACAGGTCCAAACGCACTGTGAGTCGGTCTAGGCACTATATGCTCAGGCGTATAAGCAGTGCGGTGGGGGTGCCGCTGGAGTGCGCCTGTGGTTCAGGCCAACTGCAGATCCTGCGGGAGAGCCCAGTCCAGCGGCGCGTCGGCCTCATCCTCAAAGGTGACCCACTCCCAGCTCTGAGGATGATCAAATAGCGCTCGCACGAGACGATTGTTGAGCGCATGGCCAGACTTGATGCCTTCGTATTCTGCGAGGAGCTGATGCCCCGCCAGATACAAATCACCCATGGCATCCAACATCTTGTGTTTCACAAACTCGTCGTCGTAGCGCAGGCCACCCTCATTGAGGATGCGATAGTCATCAATGACGATCGCGTTATCTACGCTGCCGCCGCGGGCCAGCCCGCGCGAGCGCATGTATTCGAACTCGTGGACGAAGCCAAAGGTTCTCGCGCGGCTGATTTCGCGCACAAACGCCTCGCTACTGATGTCCAGTGTGGCCCGCCCTGACTGCTCCCGGAAAACGGGATGATCAAAATCGATGGCAAAGGTGACTCTGAAGCCGTCGTAAGGCTTTAGCGTTGCGGTTTTATCACCGTCGCTGACAGTGATGGCCTCAGTGACCCGAATAAAGCGTTTGGCTTCTTGCTGTTCTTCGATGCCGGCCGATTGCAGCAGGTAAACAAAAGGCCCCGCAGAGCCGTCCATGATCGGCACTTCCGCCGAATCCATATCGATGTAGGCATTATCGATGCCCAGACCGCAGAAGGCCGACAACAGATGCTCTACCGTGGTGACTCTGGCGTCGCCTGAACCCAGGCTGGTGGACAGATCTGTCTCATCGACCCAGTCCGCCCGGGCGGGGATATCCCGGACCGGACTCAGGTCGGTGCGACGAAACACGATGCCGGTGTCCGCTGGTGCCGGACAGAGCATCATGCCCACCTTATTGCCGGAGTGAAGCCCCACGCCGGTCGATTTGATCGACTCCCGCAGAGTGCGTTGCCGCAGCATAGTTATCCCCTCTGATCAGGGGGGACATTACTAGGCCCGGCTACCGCAATCCAGCTCTCCTACCCCGACTATTTACGCCAATCGACGCTTTACAGCGTCTCAGTCGAACAGCGTGTCAGTCGGCCTGACGGCGCAAAAAGGCGGGAACATCGAATAACTGCTCATCGAGATCCTCGTCTAATTTGACGGCAGCTTGCCCGTCCACTGTCGCAGTGGCCTGACGGCGCCTACCGGGAGGCAGATCGTAATCCTCATAGTCGGCTCCAGATGTCGCGGGACGCGCCGCCACCGTAGGCTCTACCGCAGTCAGGGTCGGACGCGCCTCGGCACCGCGAAGCCCCGTCGCCACCACAGTTACCTTGAGGCTGTCAGTCATGTCCGGGTCGATCACCGTGCCAACAACCACCGTGGCGTCCTCAGAGGCGATGTCCTCTATTGTGGCGCCCACCTCGGAGAACTCACCGAGGGAGAGATCTAGACCGGCAGTAATGTTGACCAAAATGCCACGCGCGCCGCTGAGATCAATGTCATCCAACAACGGACTGTTAATCGCGCGCTCGGCGGCCTCCCTGGCGCGGTTTTCGCCGCTGGCGCTGCCCGTGCCCATCATCGCAGATCCCATTTCTGACATCACGGTGCGAACGTCGGCAAAGTCAACGTTGACCAAGCCCGGTCGGATGATCAGATCGGCAATACCCTGAACCGCACCCAACAGGACGTCGTTGGCTTCTTTGAAGGCATCGAGCAATGTAGTGTTGGAACCCAGCACCTCCAACAGCTTCTCATTGGGAATGGTAATCAAGGAATCGCAGTGCTGAGCGATCTCTGACAGCCCCTCTTCCGCGGTATTGACACGCTTCTTGCCCTCAAAACTAAACGGTCGGGTAACCACTGCGACGGTAAGAATACCGAGCTCCCTGGCCACTTCGGCGACGATCGGCGCAGCACCTGTGCCGGTGCCACCGCCCATGCCCGCCGTCACGAATACCATGTCCGCTCCGTGTAAGGCATCTGCGATCCGATCACGATCCTCAAGTGCCGCCGCTCGCCCCACCTCGGGGTTGGCACCGGCTCCCAGACCTTTCGTGATGCCTGCGCCCAACTGCAGAACCGTTTTCGAACTGATATCCGAAAGGGCCTGCGCGTCAGTATTGGCGCAAATAAAATCCACGCCGTCGACCTGATGATCGATCATGTGACGAACGGCGTTACCGCCACCGCCACCGACACCGATCACTTTGATCACGGCACTTTGTGGTGCACTGTCTACTAGTTCAAACATCTTACTCTCCCCTTTTTAAAAAACTCCAAACCGCAGAGCTCTGCCAAAAATCGTTGTCCTGAAAATTTAAAAATGCCGCGCAAACCACGCTTTCACGCGACCTGCGAAACTGATGCCTTCTGACTCGGTCTCCTGCCGCACCCGCGCGCCATCCCGGGTCTCTTCTGCGCCATAAAGCAGCAGGCCCACCGCCGTCGCATAGATCGGGTTACGGATAATGTCGTGCAGGCCGCGCGCATATTGCGGTGCCCCCACTCTGACCGGCATGTGGAAGATCTCCTCTGCGAGATCTACCGCGCCTTCCATTTTTGAGGTGCCGCCTGTAAGCACCACTCCGGCGGGTATTAATTCTTCATAGCCGGAGCGTCTCAGCTCCGATTGAATGAGCGTGAACAGCTCGTCATAGCGGGGCTCCACGACTTCCGCCAGAGACTGTCGAGAGAGATCTCTCGGCGGCCGGTCGCCAACGCTGGGGACCTTGATCGTCTCGTCTGGGCCTGCCAGCTGGGTCAGCGCGCAGGCGTAGCGGATTTTGATCTCCTCTGCGTGCTGCGTCGGTGTGCGAAGCGCCATGGCGATGTCATTGGTGACCTGATCACCGGCAATGGGAATGACCCCGGTGTGGCGTATCGAGCCGTCCGTGAAGATGGCGATATCAGAAGTCCCACCACCAATATCAACCAGGCAAACACCCAGATCCCGTTCGTCCTCTGTGATCACCGAATAGCTGGATGCGAGTTGTTCCAGAATGATGCCGTCAACCGACAGTCCGCACCGTTCAATACACTTTTCGATGTTCTGTGCCGCGTTCACGGCGCAGGTTACGAGATGCACTTTGGCCTCCAGGCGGACCCCGGACATGCCCAGCGGCTCTCGAATCCCTGACTGGTTGTCGATGACGAACTCCTGCGGGAGCACGTGCAATACCTTCTGGTCGGCTGGGATCGCCACTGCTTGTGCCGCGTCGATAACGCGGTCAATGTCTTGCTCAAAGACTTCCTGATCGCGAATCGCCACAATCCCGTGAGAATTCACCGAGCGAATGTGACTGCCGGCGATACCCACGTAAACGGAGTGGATCTGACAGCCCGCCATCAGCTCGGCTTCCTCTACCGCACGCTGTATCGCATTGACCGTGGATTCGATATTGACCACGACACCCTTTTTCATACCTCTGGATGGATGGGAACCGATGCCCACGACCTCCATACCACCATCTGGGTCGACCTCGCCGACAACCGCGACGACCTTAGAGGTGCCGATATCGAGTCCGACAATCATCTGCTTGCTCTCTTGCTGAGCCATTACCCTTCTCCCCTGTTCTGCGCGCCTTGCATTGCCAGCTCCGCATCGCTGAATGTCACGGCAGCGCCGTACTCGTAACGCAGATCCACTATGGCCACCGTCTGCGCGGGCAGCCGCTCTTCCCAGAGCCGCTTGAACCGGGTCACGCGATGGGAAATATCTTTCGCTCCCAATAACAACGACAGGCCGCTATCGAACCGGACAGCCACTTGCCCGAGCGAGTCGAGTGACAGCTCGTTGATTTGCAACCCGGTGGGCTCGAGCAGTCCTGCCAGCGTTTGATATCGCCGCATCAGAGAACCCTCGGCGCCATCCGGGCCAATGAGCAGTGGAAGATCTTGGTAGA
>ERZ802819.2097-NODE-2097-length-11527-cov-9.28626_pt1 | contig 11527 bp, 7 predicted proteins | sample MGYA00345647_ERZ802819 | MGnify/ENA primary metagenome ERZ802819 (study PRJEB30503, sample SAMEA104212355) | marine metagenome | biome: Westerlies Biome; feature: [SRF] surface water layer (ENVO:00010504) within the epipelagic zone...; material: water... | reverse complement strand
AACCAAGCCGACGCCGCGCGCGGCAATCAGCAGCTTGCAAATCACAACACGGAAGAGATTTTTGAAAGTCGAAAAACCGTGCTGGTCACCTTTGATCCAGATACCGAACTACAAAGACAATACGTTGAGGTAGCGAGCCGCCGTTCGGAGTTAGACTTTCTGCTGCACAGCGCACGCCTGAACGAGCGGTGTTTGGCCATCAACAACAAGATGGTCGAGGCTAATTCCAAGCTCATCGCCATCACGGATGAAATCATGCAGTTGAATCAAGAGATCCTTGAATTTAACGAAGAGAATCTCGATTCCAATAACGAACTCATACACGGCGTGTTGAACCCCCTAGTGGTTGAGGAGGGTATGGTTGAAGAACTGCAGGCCGAAAACGACTCGTCCTTTGGGGAGCTTGAGAAGCTATCGGCAAAAAACCGCAGCGAAATCACAAGAATCCTAGAGCAGTCGGCGAAGAACAAGGACATTGCGATCAGACATAATCAGGAAATAACGGATAGGCGCGGGAAGCTCTATGCCAATAGACAGGGCGTCAAGTCTATGCGCGCAAGTGTGGGCCGAGAGGTTGATTACGCCGACATTTTCTTAACCGAAGGCGAAGAATAAATCCTCAGTTACAGGCCTGACGCCTCGACCGAGCTGTACCGTCTGGCATAGACCTTGTGCCTTCGAATTCTTGCTGGTGGCACGTTGGTGCAAAACCTCCTCAGCAAGCAGCAATTTGTTAGGACCTCCCTTGGGGCTGAAACGTTCAGCCTCGTTGTAATTTCCGTCTAGCAATGGCGGGGCTTGAAACATACTGGTGGCGATCCTTGACTACTTCGAGAAACGTATTGTCAATCCAAATGATAATGATTACTATTTAGATTGATTTCACGTGTAGTTACTAGCCATGAGAATTTGCCAGCGCCTGTTTGTTTTACTGCAGAGCGGCATAATCGCCTTGCCCGTGCACGCTGAGATGGTTAACCCAAGCACCGTCGAACTGGAGGAAGTCGTCGTCATAGGGGCTTCGCTTTACGATGATCAGATCAATGCGCTCAAAACGCCTACGCCAATCCTCGATGTCGCTCAAAGTGTCGTCATCATTAACAGTGCTGAGATTGAGAGCCGGGGCTATGGCAGCGTTTCAGACATCATCAACTATCTTCCTGGCCTGAACACATCCCAAGGGGAAGGGCACCGAGACGCGGTGGTCTTCCGCGGCGTGCGTTCAACCGCAGACTTTTTCGTCGACGGTATGCGCGACGATGTTCAGTACTTTCGACCGCTGTATAACCTAGAGCAAGTTGAGGTGCTGAAAGGGCCAAACGCGCTCCTTTTTGGTCGTGGCGGCGCCGGCGGCGTACTCAATCGGGTTACAAAAAAGGGTGTTCTAGACAGCGAATTCCTGCACATGGGCGCCTCTGCAGACACCTTTGGCGCCGCGTCTTTGCAGCTGGACAGAAACATCTTGCTCGATGACAACGTGGCATTGCGATTCAATGCGCTTGCTGAAACTCTAGAAAATCACCGGGACTTTTTTGATGGCGATCGCGTGGGTGTCAATCCTGCGCTCAAATTCAGGTTGTCAGAAAAGACAGTGTTAGATCTGTCCTATGAGCTTCTCGATCACGAGCAATTTATTGATCGCGGCATCGTCACCGGGTCCAACGGCAGACCAGTCGAGGCCTATCGCGATATCGTATTTGGTGACTTGGAACAAAATATGTCGTCGCTTGAGGCACATCTGGTCAAAGGCTTGCTCCAGCGCCGTTTCTCAGAAAATACCAAGCTAAACGTCAGTGCGTTTTATGGTGATTACGAAAAGCGCTATGCAAATTTCTATGCATCCTCCTACACGCAGGGTAGCGATCCAGATCAAGTGACCTTGGACGGCTACGTTGATACGACCCAGCGCCAAAATCTTATCCTGTCGGGCAACTTGATATCCAAGGTGGTTACCGGGGCGATTGAACACACGCTATTGCTCGGAGTAGAACGCATTGATACCGCATCAAATCAGGACCGATTCAATGCGTTTTGGGATACCACCGAAGACGACAATGAGATTTTCGCTGTCACCAGGCCGTTGGCGTTATCAGGAGGTGCTGGGATTAACGCAGTGGGCAATTCCACGCGTAACGACTTTAGCTTAGACCTCAATGACGATACTCACGTTGATATCGATGTACTGTCCGTCTATCTGCAGGACGAGGTCAGGCTGACTCAGCAGCTGAGTGTGGTGCTCGGAGCGCGCTTCGATGAATTCGAGATCTCGGTGTTGAACGTGCCTGCCAGCGAGACCCGCCGGAGAAAAGACGACGAGGTTTCGCCGCGAGCCGGTGTTATCTATAAACCCATGGCGAGCATGTCAGTGTATGCAAGCTACAGCGAGTCGTTCCTGCCTCGCAGTGGCGAACAGTTTGCCAACGTTAATGGCTCCAAGAACCAACTTGACCCAGACACGTTCTCTAACCTTGAGTTGGGTTTTAAGTGGAATATCAGCGATCGGCTTAACTTCACGGCAGCTCTTTTTGAAATTGAGAAAAGTTCTCCGCAAGTTGCAGACAGTGACTCTTCTACACTAGATGTCATCGACTCCACCATTGAAGGGTTTGAGGCACAGATTCAGGGGCAAATAAACGACAGCTGGGCGCTTTCCGCGGGCTACAGTTATCTGGACGGTGAGCAGGTGAATCGACAGGGTTCGACTGGTTTGCGACCGCGAGAGCTGCCTGAGCATATGTTCTCTCTGTGGACCACATATCAAGTCTCGCCCAGGGTGGGTCTGGGTTTGGGGCTCACCCACCAGGACGAGAGCTTCATCAACAATAGCAACAGTGCAGTCTTGCCCAGCTACACCCGCATAGATGCCGCCCTGTATGTCGATGTCACCGAAAATGTCAGCATGCAGTTGAACATCGACAACGTGGCAGACGAACTCTACTTCCCAAATGCCCACAGCACTCACCAAGCAACGGTCGGAGAGTCTGTTAACGCAAGGCTCAGCGTGAACTGGCGACCGTAATCCGGCCACCTGCAAGTTGGTTATCGGTGGTGGACGGCGAATAGCGACAAGCGAAACACTCTCTTCCCTATAACCCACCGGAAGTGCGCCCCTGCGCTCGGGGCGCAACGAGACGAAAAAAACTGCTAATGTCGATGTCGATAAGAAGAGCAATGAGGGAAGTATGAAAACGATCTATCAGCTTGTGTTGCAGGTCTCGGCAGTTCTGGTTCTCGCAGGATGTGCAGAGCAAAAATTGGAAACAACCCCAAGTGGCCAAGCGGCGACTGAGAGCGCAGAAGTACTAGCGCTTGCTGAGCGCGCTGGAGCACCACTATTCGACGGCATGGGTGATTACGAGATGCCGATTACCACCGAAGCGCAAGACGCTCAGCGGTACTTTAATCAGGGTATGGTTTTGGCCTTCGCCTTCAATCACGCCGAATCCATCCGTAGTTTTCGCGCCGCTCAAACACTGGATCCAACTTGTGCCATGTGCTTTTGGGGCGAGGCGCTAGCCACAGGCCCGAACATCAATGTCACCAGCAAGGGCAAGGTGATTATGTCTGCTGGAGAACGCGAAGCTGCCTTTGCCGCATTGCAGAAAGCGCTGGCGTTAAAAGACAACGCAACTGTGCGCGAACAGGCCTACATTGAGGCCCTTGCAACCCGCTACAACGGCGATGCAGAGACAGATCGGGAACCCTTGGACATAGCTTGGGCTGAAGCCATGGGCAGCGTTGTGAAGCAGTACCCCGAGGATATGACTGCTGCCTCAATCTATGCAGAGTCGCTCATGAATACGATGCCCTGGAACTACTGGTCGGATGATGGCATCGCCAAGCCCGAAACGTCAGCAGTGATCGAATCTCTTGATAGGGTTTTGCAGGCAGAACCTGATCATCCGCTTGCCTTGCATCTGTATATTCATGCCTTGGAAGCATCCAACGATCCTAGCCGTGCTGAGACAGCGGCTGATCGCTTGGCGAATCTGGTGCCCGGTGCAGGACATCTGGTGCATATGCCTTCGCATATTTATTATCGGATCGGGCGCTACAACGATGCCGCCGTGGCGAATCAGCGCGCAGCAGACGTTGACGAGGCCTACATTGCGGCCTGCAACGCGCAGGGCTTCTATCCCGCCCTGTATTATCCGCATAACATCCACTTTCTCTGGTCGGCGGCAACGATGCAGGGTCAAAGTGCATTGAGCATTGAAAGTGCGCGTCGGGTGGTGGCGAATGTGCGGGTTGAGCAGGTTCAAGCTTTTCCAACCGTCGAGTTTTTCCGCACGGTGCCGCTGTTGTCCTTGGTGCGTTTTGGTAAGTGGGATGACATTTTAGAAGAGCCACATCCCCACGAAGGCTTCATGTTTGCTAAGTCAGTCTGGCACTACGCGCGAGGCGTTGCCTATGCGGCCAAGGGTGAGGCGGCGTTAGCAAAGGGCGAACTCGATGTACTGGTGCCCCTGCAAGATGACGTCTCCGTGCGCTTTTTGGACAGTCGCGATTATCCCGGCTCCTTGCTTGTTGGCATTGCCATTGAGCTATTACGTGGTGAAATAGCCTATCGCGCTGGAGCCTTCGGCGAGGCGATAACGCATTTTACCTCCGCAGTTGAGAAACAAGATTCCTTGCCCTACACCGAGCCACCGTTCTGGTATTACTCAACCAGACAATCCTTGGGCGCTGCTTTGATGGCGAGCGGCGACGCGCAAGGCGCGGAAGCGGTGTTTCGACTGGATTTGGAGCAATATCCGCATAACGGTTGGTCGATGTTCGGGTTGACTCAAGCCCTCCGCGCCCAAGACAAGGACGCACAGGCGGATGAGGTGCAAATGCACTTCGAAAAAGCATGGCAGTTCGCCGATGTCGAACTGACCGCGGCGGTTTTGTAGACCGCGAGGAGGTCGGCGGCGGCTACCGATCCGGGTCGCGTTGTGATCCGGATTGGTGCTACGGCCACCTGAAAAAGCCTAATTGAGCACCTTTTTCACATCAGTTAAGGCATAATTGGCGCCCTAAACGCGCAGTGCCAGAAACCTTCCGCTCCTGATTCACCACCTTTGACTACCGCAAGGGGGCGGAGCGCAGTGGTCATCAAAACATCTGGCTCCCGCGCAACGTATTTACCCAGAGTCGAACACCAAAAGTATGAATGTATCCATTGAAACACTGACAGGCCTAGAGCGCCGTCTCACCATTGCTATTGATAGCGATACTTTCGAGCAGCAGATTACCAGTCGTCTTCAAGCCGCTGCCGGTCAAGTAAAACTTCCGGGTTTTCGTGCCGGCAAGGTGCCGATGAAAGAAGTCAGACGTCGATTTGGTGATTCGGTTAGGGCTGAAGTTGCAGGCGAAATGATGCAAAGCAGCTTTATGACCGCGGTGCAGCAAGAGGATATGAATCCCGCCAGTTCACCTAAGCTGGATGTCGTAAAGATGGATCCAGGTGTGGACTTTGAGTTCACCGCTACGTTCGATGTGTTTCCGGCGATTGAGTTGGTGAACTTCGATAAGGTCAATGTGAAACGACCGACAGCACAGATCGAAGATGCGGATCTAGAGATGATGGTCGAACGATTGCAGGAGCAGCACGCGACCCAAGAACCTGCAGAGCGACCAGCGGAGAGTGGAGACCAGGTGAAAGTCGATTTCTCTGGCGAGCTCGATGGTGAGCGAGTCGAGGAAGCATGCGGCGAGGGTATGGCCTTCACGCTCGGCCAAGGACAGATGATCGAGGATTTTGACCAGGGAGTTCTCGGCTTGGGCGCGGGTGAAGAAAAGAGCTTTGATGCGGTTTTCCCTGAGGATTACCGTGCAGAAGAACTGCAGGGCAAAACGGTTCAGTTTTCGGTCAAGGTAATCGAAGTAAACGAACGCAAACTTCCGGAGCTTGACGATGAGTTCTTTGCCAAGTTCGGTATTGAAGAGGGTGGCGAAGCGGCGTTTCGCGACGAAGTTCGAAATAACATGCAGCGAGAGCTCGAAGGCGCTGAAAAAAATCAGATTAAACAGCAGGTTATGGATTCTTTAGCGGAATTACATGAATTTTCCGTGCCCGCCGATATCGTTCACCGTGAAATACATGTGCTGAAAGATCAGATGATGAGCCAATTCCAAATGCCGCCGGGTCAGGCGCAGAGCTTAGATTTGCCTGACGCTCTGTTCCAAGACCAAGCAGAAAAGCGGGTCAAAGTTGGCTTGATCGTCAACGAAGTTATTACTTCTGCCAGCCTGACAGCAGACGCTGAAAAAGTTGACGCCAAGTTGCAAGAACTGGCGGCACCTTACGGCGAGCCCGATCAAGTAATCGAGTGGTATCGCAGTAATCCTGAACAAATGAGTAATATTGAAATGTCTGTCCTTGAAGACCAGGTAGTCGACCACATATTGTCTGCAGCGAGCATCGAGGAAGTCGTAGCCAGCTACGCAGACGTCATTAGTGGTGCAGCAATCGCACCGCCTCAAGACGATGCTGACAGCGTTGAAGGCGACCAAGTCTCCGTCACTGAAGACGCCGTCGACATGGCTGTCGAGGGTGACGAGACCGTAGACGACAAGAAAGACAATACGTAATACGCAGCGAACGACGAAGCCAAGCAATAACAGCGCTGCCCGAATATCCGCGCAGAGTGAATGGGCGCAACAAACCGTGAAGGAAACAGGATGAGCAATACAGGAGAGTCGAATATGACACCGATGACAGGGCTAGGAATGGTTCCCATGGTCGTTGAACAGACTGCCCGCGGAGAACGGGCCTTCGATATCTATTCTCGACTGTTAAAAGAACGCATCATCTTCATGGTAGGTCCCGTCGAGGATCATATGGCAAACCTGATCGTAGCGCAGATGCTGTTTCTCGAATCTGAAAATCCCGACAAAGACATCAATCTTTACATTAACTCGCCCGGCGGTTCGGTCACGGCGGGCCTGGCTATCTATGACACCATGCAATTCATACGGCCCCAGGTCAGCACGCTGTGCGTTGGTCAAGCAGCGAGCATGGGTGCATTTCTACTCGCAGCGGGTGCGCCGGGTAAGCGTATGGCACTACCAAATTCGCGCATGATGTTGCATCAGCCTGCAGGTGGGTCTCGAGGCGTAGCAGCAGATATTGAAATTCAAGCCCAGGAAATACTGTTGGCGCGTGAGCGGCTCAACAAGATTATTGCAGAACATACGGGCCAAGAAATTGATCGTGTGGCGACGGACACAGACCGAGATTTTTGGATGAGCCCCGAAGAAGCGCAGGAATATGGGTTAGTCGATTCGGTGCAAACCAATCGACACACCAAGAGCGAAACCTAATCCAAAGGACGCACTAAGAGGCTGGGCTGAAAGTCACCCAAGCCTAAACGTCGAATAGGGATGACCTATTCGGGCTTGCAAAAAATACCGTCTCGAAGCAATGTAATTGCAGGCCAAGACCGTCACTTATTGGTGGTTCGAGGGAATCGCATAGTCAAGAGGAAGATATGTCAGAAGAAGGTGGCAAAGGCGACGATTCAGGAAAGCTGCTGTACTGCTCTTTCTGTGGCAAAAGTCAGCACGAAGTTCGGAAACTGATCGCGGGACCATCGGTCTTTATCTGCGATGAGTGTGTTGAGTTATGCAATGACATCATTCGCGAGGAGGTTTCTGAAGCTGCGCAAAGTGGTGAGGCAGCGAAATTGCCTGTGCCCACTGAGATCAAAGAAATACTCGACGAATACGTCATCGGCCAAGACCAAGCGAAAAAAGTACTCGCCGTAGCGGTCTACAATCACTACAAGCGACTCAACTACAGCGCCAAGAAAGACGATGTTGAGTTGTCAAAGTCCAATATTCTTCTGATTGGTCCGACTGGGTGCGGTAAAACGCTGCTGGCGGAAACGTTAGCGCGACTGCTCGACGTTCCCTTCACTATCGCTGATGCGACCACGCTGACTGAAGCTGGCTATGTCGGTGAAGATGTCGAGAATATCATTCAAAAACTCCTGCAGAAGTGCGACTACGATGTTGAACGCGCGCAGGTAGGCATCGTCTATATTGACGAGATCGACAAAATATCACGCAAGTCTGATAACCCCTCGATCACACGTGACGTATCTGGTGAGGGCGTACAGCAAGCGCTGTTGAAACTTATTGAAGGCACCATCGCTTCGGTACCGCCACAGGGCGGGCGCAAACACCCTCAGCAAGAGTTTTTACAGGTCGATACCTCGAAGATCCTGTTCATCTGTGGTGGAGCCTTTGCTGGCCTAGATAAGGTGATCAGCGATCGCTCTGACAAGTCTGGTATGGGCTTCGGTGCACAAGTGAAAGGTGAATCCGATAAAAGCACCATTGGCGAGACGCTTCAGACACTGGAGCCAGAGGATCTAGTGCGATACGGCCTGATACCCGAATTTGTGGGTCGACTGCCAGTGTTAGCCACCTTGGGCGAGTTGGATAACGATGCGCTGGTGCGCATATTGACCGAACCGAAAAACTCGCTGACACGGCAATATTCAAAGCTATTTGAGATGGAAGGCGTTGAAGTGGATTTCCGCGAAGACGCACTGCAGGCAGTGGCGGCCAAGGCAACCGAGCGCAAAACAGGCGCCCGAGGACTGCGCTCGATCCTTGAATCCGTGCTGTTAGACACCATGTATGACTTACCCGGATCTGAGTCCGTTAGCAAAGTGGTAATCGATGAGAGCGTCATCAACGGTGAAAGTTCACCCATGTTGATTTACGAAAACCTCGAACAAGCTGCACCCAAGGAAGGAAACTCTTAGCCAGAGCCAACGGCTCGTTTTAAGCTGCGGATACCTCTACGCGACTCAGACAACCTGATGCCCGAGGCGCACTTGTCGTTATAGTGTGCTTTTCGACCTCAACTGTATGAGCGCAATCTATGTCTGAAACCAAGCGAGAACTTTTGCCCGTCCTGCCATTGCGAGACATGGTGGTTTTCCCCCACGGCGTGCACCCACTCTTCGTCGGCACCAAAAGTTCCATCGTGGCCTTGGACTCGGCGATGGCCGACGACAAGCAAATTTTTTTGGTGGCAAAAAAAGATTCAGAAAAGACCGATCTTGGTCCAGACGATCTGTATGAGATGGGCACCGTTGCAACCATTTTGCAGCTACTCAAGTTGCCAGACGGCACGGTCAAGGTGCTCGTCGAAGGTGGTAGTCGGGCTGAGGTCAAGGACATCGATTTTTCCCAAGATTACATTCGCGCAGAAGTTGACGTGTACTCCGAATTGGAGATCGAACCTCGCGAAGCGGACGCCATCGTGCGCTCCTTGCTGTCTCATTTCGAACAATATGCTCAGGGAAATAAGAAAATCCCTCAGGAAGTGCTGGCGTCGCTATCTGGTTTAGACGAGCCATCGCGGCTTATGGATACGATGGCCGCGCAAATGTCACTGGAGATGCATGACCGACAACTCGTGCTCGAAACTGTTGAGGTAAAGCAACGCATGGAGCGCCTGCTTGGGCTTATGGATGCGGGGCTTGCGTTACAGCAAGTGGAGAAGCAAGTCCGCGGCCGCGTGAAGAAGCAGATGGAGCAAAGCCAGCGCGACTACTATCTCAATGAGCAGATGAAGGCCATTCAAAAAGAAATGGGCGATGATTCGGGCTCAGAGATGGATGCGCTGCAAGCAAAAATTGACGACGCAGGTATGCCCGCAGAAGCCAAGGAGAAGGCCCAGACCGAGCTGAACAAACTCAAGAACATGGCGCCGATGTCAGCAGAAGCCACCGTTGTTCGTAGCTTCGTCGACTGGATGCTCAATATTCCGTGGAGCAAGCGCAGCCGCATTCGTAAAGATCTGGCTGCTGCCCAGGAGATACTGGATGCCGATCACTACGGCCTAACCGAAGTGAAAGAGCGCATCATCGAGTACTTGGCGGTTCAAAACCGCGTGGCCAAATCGAAAAGCCCGGTACTTTGCCTAGTTGGCCCGCCTGGCGTAGGTAAAACGAGCTTAGGCGAAAGCATTGCGAAGGCGACCAACAGAAAATTCGTGCGCATGGCGCTTGGCGGCGTGCGCGACGAGGCTGAGATTAGAGGACATCGTCGTACCTATATCGGGTCTCTACCGGGAAAGGTGATCCAGAAAATGTCGAAGGCGGGCGTCGTTAACCCGCTGTTTTTGCTTGATGAGATCGACAAGATGGGCATGGACATGCGTGGCGATCCCGCCAGCGCGCTGTTAGAGGTGCTGGATCCTGAGCAGAACGACACGTTTAACGACCATTACCTAGAGGTCGACTACGACCTTTCTAACGTACTCTTCGTTTGTACGTCGAACTCGATGGATATTCCCGGGCCCTTGCTTGACCGTATGGAAGTAATCCGGCTGCCAGGCTATACCGAAGACGAAAAGCTGAACATTGCCCAGCGCTATTTGGTACCCAAGCAAATCAAGAATAATGGGCTGAAAGCCGAGGAACTCTCGATTACCGAGGCGGCATTGATCGACCTCATTCGTTATTACACGAAGGAGGCTGGTGTCCGCGGTTTGGAGCGCGAGATTGCTAAGGTCGCTCGCAAAGTAGTCAAAGAGCAGTCGCTAAATGCTGACCTCAAAAAGAAGGGTAAGCCGAAGGAGCGCAAAGCCGGTCAGAAATTTGCGAACACGACGGTCGGCCCAGAACAGCTTTCTCACTACAGCGGAGTAAGAAAATTCAGCTATGGACGAGCCGAGGAGAAGGATCAGGTTGGTATCGTCACGGGCCTTGCCTGGACGCAGGTAGGGGGTGAGCTACTCAATATCGAGGCAGTGTCTATGCCCGGAAAGGGTCGGCAAACAAAAACAGGATCACTGGGTGATGTGATGCAGGAATCTATCCAAGCAGCGCTTACCTTCGTTAGAAGCCGCGCCACCGTGCTCGGTCTACCTGAAGATTTCCATGAGAAAACAGATCTGCATATCCACGTGCCGGAAGGAGCGACACCCAAGGATGGGCCAAGCGCTGGCATCGGTATGTGCACTGCCATGGTATCGGTCATCACTGGCATACCGGTCAAAGCCGATGTGGCAATGACCGGTGAAATCACTCTGCGCGGACAAGTGCTGCCGATTGGCGGTTTGAAAGAAAAGTTGCTGGCAGCGCACCGCGGCGGCGTCAAGCAGGTCATCATCCCCCATGAGAATGAAAAAGATCTCGTTGAAATTCCCGACAACGTCAAGGCAGATTTGCAGATTCACTGTGTGAAGTGGATGGACGAGGTGCTGCAGGTTGCCTTGGACCGAATGCCCGTACCGCGGGTTGCCGGGGATGAAGACACAAGCCCAGAAATTACTGTCGAGGATGAGAGCGCACCGAGTATAAGTCCGCATTGAATCTTGGACGACGTTCGTAGTCATCCGAACGAAAGGCTGAGAATCAGTTGCCACAGCACATGAGTGTTGTTATATGATGCTCTGTCCGTAAGGACTTTTTAAACAGCGCTAAAGACGGTGCGTTTCTGTAGCCCCAAAATGATTTGGCTTAAGACGTGCAAGTTATGCGCGAACAGCTAGGGGCATGAGATGAATAAAAGTGAATTA
>ERZ802819.2093-NODE-2093-length-11534-cov-5.10071_pt1 | contig 11534 bp, 7 predicted proteins | sample MGYA00345647_ERZ802819 | MGnify/ENA primary metagenome ERZ802819 (study PRJEB30503, sample SAMEA104212355) | marine metagenome | biome: Westerlies Biome; feature: [SRF] surface water layer (ENVO:00010504) within the epipelagic zone...; material: water... | reverse complement strand
TTTGCTGGCCTGCCTCCATGGTCTTTATTTTTTGTTTGTGATTCGATATCTCTGTAGAATCTTTTGTGTTTCCTATCGCTAAATCTTCTTCTTTAATTCTTTTTACGCTCATATCTAGAGCTTCTCCGTAAGTTAAAGTTTGTTTTCCGGAGTAATTTAAAGCTTTATAAAATTCATCAATAGATGACGAAACCTTTTGGTAATCTGCTTCGCCGAAATCTTTCATAAGTTGTAGATCCTGCTCGACCATTTTAATAAAATCCTCGGTAACTTTTCTGGCTGCTTCTATACGAGAGTTATTAATATTTCCATCTGAATCTTTAAATTCGCTTTCAAATTGTAGACCTCTTTCTGTAATCAGCATGGGCTCAACGTTGCCTGTTGAAGAATTCTTCCTTCCGGTTGTCACGGCGCTAGCCATTTCGGGGACAGTAAGCTCATTATGGTCACCGCCTCTCTGTTTAAATTCTATAGTCGGAGTTTTGTGGCTAGTATCTGACTCAACCCCTATCTTGCCTTCGTATTTTTCTTCCATTTTATCAGCTATACGCCTTGAAAAATCTTTAAACTTCTTATCTATGACCGCAGGTTGTCCTCCATACTGCTGATTGTTTCCATATGTATATTTGTTTCTACCAAAAACCGCCATATTTTTATTAGCAAGTTCTGGCCCCTCGCCGTCTACCGAGAAAGTCCCACCATATCTCAAGTTCCCGGTTCTTAAATCTAGCATCTCGTCGTCCAACTGTTTTTGACTAACGTTGCCGGTAAATCGCCTGCCTTCACCTTTAGAGTGCAACAGGTCCCTATTTTCCATTGCCGATATAAAATCTAGACCACCCGTCGTTTGTCTATTAAATTTTCTACTGTCTAAGTTTTGCTTGAATGCCGCTTTTCCCTCTTGGCTATTAAATAGCGCTCCAAACATTTGGGTGGTTTCATTAAGGACTTTTGTGTCGTATTCGGCAAGAGCGGCAGACTTCATCTCCCTCAGTGCCTTTTCGGCCTCCTTAGTGGCATTAACAAACCCCATTAAACCCCCCGCTGCAGCTCCGATAGCTGCACCCCATGGTCCAAACATCATGCCTATTGATGCCCCCATAGATGCGCCATTTAAACCTCCTGCAGCCGCTTGCATACCTGGATCATTAGATTGCTGAAGCTGACCCGCAAGCATACTCATTCCCATCATACCCGCCATACCCGCCATACCCCTATTTTGAGACATGCGTTCTCTCCTGGAGGCGGTTCTTCTTATTTGGCTGTGCGTTGCAGTTGCGGTTGTTAATTTATCCTCCTGAATTTTCATTTTTTTGTGAGCTGAAGAAATTCTTTGTCGAGTCCGATTTAAATCGTTACTCGATTGCTTGACCTGTTGTTCTAATCTATTAAATTCTTGGGCAGCTTTTTGTCTTTGCTTGGAACTCAAGCTTCGGTTATTCATGTCTTTTTTTAACTGAACACCATCCTTTTTCAACTGGGCGTGTCGCTCTTGAAGAACTTTTCTCTGGGAACTTGCGGTATCAATTAAATCTGCTTTTTTATTTTTCAATTCCGAAACCTTAGCGCCAAGAGATTCCATTTTTGCTGCAGCATCTTCAGTAGCGGATTTCATTCTTTCAATGCTGGACTCAGTACCAAACATACCTCCGATTTTCTCCCCTCTTGATTCAGCATAATTAGGCACGAAACCCCTTGCTCCAAAAACATCTTTTAAACCTCTTGGCTCATCATCGGTGTTAGTCACACCCATTCCCATCGGATTAGATTTATGAACTAAAGCCTTATGAGTGCCGACTCTTATTTTTGACACAGGAACACCAGCTTCTTTCTCTCTGCCAATTGCGTCACTCAAAGGGTCAGCAAAATTCGGGATAAAACCAAAAGCTTTATTACGAACGTTTAATGTTTTATTAGGAAGTTTACCTGTCTTAGAGGCTATATCAGATATTTTTAACTCTATTTTGTTTAAATTTTCTTCACCCATCCACTTGGCTAATGTCTTAGCTGAAGAACCTTCGAAATCAAAAGCTCGCCCAATATCATCAGTGGGCTTTTCTCCGAGTGCGGCGGAAATTCCTGCCTCCAAAAGTCCACCAAGTATACTTTGGTTATTTGTAATGTGGTCGATTGATTTTGTAATTGAAGATTTTTTCCCTGGAAATATTTTACTAAATAATTGATTTGAAAGCCCATCCATTCCAGAAGATAAGTTTGATGAAAATAAATTCTTAATTTGGCCTTTCCCTATGGCTCCCTTCATTCCATTAGTATCATCAAGATCTACAGGGTACAATGCTTTAGTAGGAAGTTTTACTGATACTTGTTTAGATTGCCATTCTTGATATTTTTCATTAATAGATTTCCATTTTTTGATACCTTCATTCGCTTTAGCTTTATCAGTAGGGCTTGCATTCTTAGGCGCTCTTTTAGGTTGTTTGCTTGGATTAAAACCTTTATACTGACTTAGCCATTTTTGTTTCAAATAATCCTTATTCCCAGAGGGTAATTCTTTAAAAGGTTGATAATACCTTTTGTCCTTAGTTACTTGATTACCACTACCAAGCATTACGCCGAGCCTATTTATATTATTAATTCCATAAAAAGGGTCATTAAGATCTATAGAATTGGCTTTTCTCACTCGTTCTTTTTGTAGTATTTTTTGTTGGGCAGCTAAAGCTTTGCCAGGGGCGGCGAGTCCTTTTTTAAAGTCTTCAGAATCTTTATATCCATGCTTCTTTACATAATTATCCATATCTTTCTTAGAAGGAAACGGACTACCATAATATTGACTTACAGAACTTCTATCACCCTTCCACTCTTTAGAAAATTCATGGTGGTACGGCTGCATCTTCTTTAAGCTGGGAAAATTTGAACTCCCAGCTCGACCACCTTTATCAAGATAAGACCTTAGAGCTTGAAGGCTAAAATTGGGTATAAACCCATGACTTGCATAAGGATCAAAGCCGTGAGCGCTAGCAAAATCATCTTTGTATTTTTTTCCTGCTCGACTATGAGAAGGTGGCATAATTGCAGGCTGCGACATTCCATCAAACTTCTTGACCTTTTCCGCACTATTATATATAACTGGCCCGTGACCAGGAATATTCATAGCCTTCACAGATCCAGGCGCATAACCTCCAGCCTGAGCCTGCTTTCTTTCTTCATCGTCTGCGGCAAAATTAGGCACAAAACCAAACGCTCTATTACCTCTGCGGGAATAAGACAGGTTTTGATTAACGCCAGACCTCAGCAGTCCAGGCGTCATACTCTTACTTATGTTTGCGAGTTTCTGAGCTTCGATTGTTTGTTGTTTGATTAAATTTAATATTAGTTTTTCTTTTTCTGCTCGACTAAGGTCGTTTCTCAGCATCTCTTCGCTTAACGCTGCATTTTGAGCCATAACCATCATCAAACTTTGTTCAATGTTTTTTCTTTGGTTGGCAGCTTTATTTATATTAAGCAAGCTAGTTAAACTCTGAGCTCCATATTTTACAGCGTTAGCAAATAGCTTTGCTACGACGGCAGTAAGAACCACAAGTCCTGGTCCGCTCAAAAAGTTCCCAACTCCAGCAAGAAGACCTTTGGCAAATTTACTCCCTTCCTTTTCTCCGTCCCCAAGTAAACCCTGGGCAAAGTCAGCCATACCTTTTACTCCATCGAGTACTTTATTAATCCCTGGGGCTAGGGCAATATCACCTATAGACTTAGCGAGTTGCTGTATAGCTACTCCTGTTTCACTGGCCAGTGCAGCCATCGTTTGTCGCAGTTGTTCGTTCTTTTTGCTAGATTCGTCAGTTGCATTAGCTGCTATTTCAGTAGCCTGAGCTGTCACGCTGTTAGCTTTACCCAAGTCAGCCATGGCGGCCTTTAAGATATTGATTTGAAATACTCCAGCCACATTTTGAGAAATGTATGATTTTTGTGCGTCAGTCAAAGTGTCGTATCTGCTTGCTAACCCCTGTAGAACTTTCATTGCAGGCAGGGTCTTACCCTCTAAATCCCTTACAGCAACTCCTAAATTTTCTAACTCCTTAAGGGTACTGCCTCTTTGAACTCTTGTGAAAATAGTCTTAAAACTATTACCAATAACAGCACCACCTCGTGCGGTTCTTTCTTGTGCGGCAGTAACCAAGCCTATCAATTGATCTATATCTACACCAGCATCCCTTGCGGCTTGACCAGCTCTAGCTATAGCATCAGCAAAGTCTTGAGCACTAACGGCAAACTTCACATCAACAGCAGCAAACTTACTCACAAGCTGAGTAGAATCCTTGACTTCCCCCTTGAATGTATTCATGGCTGCAGTTAGAGATTTAACTGCTTCGGTCGACTTCATTCCCGTTAATCGAGTAAGAACGAGTGCATCTTTTGTACGTTTTAAAGTTTCTGCCACACTTAAACCCTGCCTTGCGAATTCTGTTGCGGCCTCTGAAGCTGCCTGAAACCCTGCGCCAGTTTCAGCGGCGACCTTAAATAATCCACCTCCAAATTTATCCAGTTGCTTGGAAGTGAGACCCATAACAACATTTATATCTGTTAAATTTTTCTCAACAGCTATCGTTTGAGTCACAAGCCCCTTGAATGCATCGCTAACAGCATTAATAATCCCAACGGATGCGCCAAAAGCCAAAACGCGAGCATTAGAAGCCTCTAAAGATTTCGTAAACTCATCAGCACTACGCTTCATATTGCCAAGGGGTTGAGTGACACCCTTGTCGTCAATTCTTATCTTTATGCCGCCAGTACGATTTATCCTTTTGACCGCAGCATCAACGTCCCTTACTAAAGGGTCTGTGTTTCCGTGTACATCTACATTAATACTCATGCCTTACTCCTGACATGGTATTACACAAAAAAAATAACTAGACGCCCGAAAGCTTCATCATATCTTGCATGCTTAAGGAGCCTCCTTTTTTCTTGGCTTCCTCGTGAAGACTTTTACCAACCATGGGCTTTGATATTCCGAGGTACTCATAATCCTCCTCCTTCGCTCCAACGATAGTAGATCCGCTACCAGAATCAAACTTGCTTCTAAATTTCTCCTTTTCCTCCTCAGATATGCTACCAAAATCAAGCAGAGCCTTGGGATCCTTCCTTATTTTATCAGGAATATTAGTATTATTATCAAATATATTTTTAAATATCCTAGTATAAACAATCATTCTAATTTGATTATAAGTTAATTCGCAAAAAGGCTTACCATAAAATTGCATACTATCTTCAGCAAAACTTAAATAAGGACTATAAAACTCTTCTAATATTAAATACTGTATACCTTCCTCACCAAAAGATTTAAATACATCATTATAAGTATTAACCAATACAGCAACCTGCGGTTGAGTCAACTCATCATACTCATCCTCGCTATACAAAGGGGTACCCAAACAAGGGGAGCTATAAAAACTCCTCAATATATAAAAATCATGAGTTCTTTGTTGAGCGTATTTCTCGCAGGTATTCCCAATGAGGTCTTGTTTTTCTTTATTTTTTTTCTCTACCTTTAAAGTCTCAGAGTCGATTAGCTTTTGTTGATGATCCTGGGCGGATTTAATAACGATCTTTTTTTTAGCCAGGGTCATATTTTCTATATAATCCTTAGTTTTTTCTAGAAAAATCTCATCCTCTTTAGTCCAATCACCCTCGCGCTCAAGCAGCTCTAGCATGTCTTGCTCGGTAGGGAGCCCTCTTTCTTTTGCGTTGTTATGATAAACCGCAGTAATATCTTCTAACTCCACTTGGTCATGAGGAGTTAGGTGTTTAATATATACAAGCCTACCAAGGTATTCTACGGCAGAATAACCTCTAACAATATCCCTAAAGGCTTTTCGATGAGATGTGCCTAAGGACACTAGATGTCACCCTCTTCAATATCCTTTTGAAGTTTGTTAAAATCTTGTTCCGTAACTGCGCCCGCACTGTAATACCAGTAACTGATATACGTTGCAATCTTTGAAGAGATTAAATGATAAAGCTCGCTACCAGCCTCTTCGAGTCTGTAATATTCGTCAACCTTATCCTGGAATGTTTCTCCTTTAAAAATAGGCTCAGCTTGATCTTCTTCATCCTTCCTCATGTAAGCTAGGTTAAGCAGGTACCAAGTGACAGCTTTATTTGCAGCCCGAGAATCCGCCGTATGATTAAAAAGAGATGCGTAACTAGTTTCCATGTCAACAATTTCTTTTCTAATCTCTCCCAACTTTCCAGCTTGCTCGGCAATCTTATTTTCTTCCCTTTTGGTTTTTGTTGGTTTAGTAGTGAGTCTTGTTAGATCGTTGGTCAACTCGCCGAACTTCATGTACAATCGACTAAGTTGCTTAGCATCCTCTTCGGCCATAAGTCCGCCAGAATCAGAATACTTCTTAGAAAGCATTGCCTTGGTAAGAATACCTTGCTTAATACATCTACTCATTTCGATACTGTATTCTAGCTCTGCCTCTTCCATTTCCCGTCGATTAGGCTGTTTTAAAATTACTCTATACGGAACAGCCTGTTCAACCTCCTTGGTGATCTCAAGCTGCTCCTTCTTTCCATCTTCACCTTCTCGCTCTTCCATTTCGGTTACCTTTACCTTTTCGTTTTGCTCGACGGTAAAACTATAAATCTCTCTAAGAGAGTCACGTTTCTCTTCCTTTTCTTGTTCTAATACAGTTGTCATATTCCTTATTCCTTATTTTATAATACTTTTTTAAACTCAAAATCTATAGTGAAATTTTCAAATCCACCTTCAATAGATCTTATAGTTTCATTACCTATGTCAAGAGTTCTTTTTCTTAAATGTTGAATTTTTTCTTGATCAAAGTAATCAGCTTGCTCAATAATGGGCAAAAATTCTTCTGGCATGTTCTTTTTTAACTTACCAAAATGTATCTCATGCTCTTTCTGCAAGTCTTCTAACATCATTAAGAAGCCCTTAAAAAGAGATGTGGTATTCCTCTCGCAGTGTTTGCGAAAAATATCTTCAGCGTTCATATTCCTTATTCCTTATTTAACAATACACATATATTTTAGTGTAAAAGACATAACATGACCAGTTTTCTTCCAGATGACCAAAAAAAAATCCTCGCAGAACAATTTAATAATCTACATGATACCTTTGCGAGAGAGATTGTTGTATATAAAGAAGCGCAGAAAGTAGTCATAAATACAGACCCCAACTACAACTATATATACAACCAGACAGGCGGCACCACTAGCGTGCAAAATGTACCGCAGAAAAAAATCATGAAAGCTCGAATCCTATATGACGACAACAGAGATATAGAATATTTCGGAGAGTTTGCGTCATCAACAAAAATTAAAAGAGTAAATTCATCCAGCAGAGTAAGAATAAAATTATCAAAAGAAGATTATAATTATTTTAAAGATGTAAAAAGAATTGAATTTGATGAAAGAATGTTTTTAATTGATTCTGATGTAAGGCCTCATGGATTATTTGATGTATATTTTTATACTTTATATTTAAAACCAGTTGAAGCGCAATGATACAGAACGCAGCATTAAAAAAAATAATACAAGCACAAGTATTAAAAGATAAAAAAGTTAAAAAAGCTTTTGACCAAAAAATTATAAGCTTCTTTGAACGATCAAAAAAAGAAATGCTAAGAGAGCTAGACAATCACCCGATCACCAGAGACCTACAAAATAATATAGATAGTGGCACAGTAACAAGAGGCACTCTATTTGGTTTTCTTGGTTTTGAAATGGGAGAAGATCCAGTTAGAGAACTGAGAAGTCTACTGGAAAAGAATTGTAGAATTAGATTTTATAAAGAGAATGTAAAGAAGGCAGTAAGAACATATATAGTTACAATTCCAACTAAAGATGATATATATGCAGCAACACCACTAAGGTGGGCACCAGGCAGGAGTTGGGTAAAAGCTGTTGAGTTTGGCATATCTGGAATGGGGAATTACATAGAAATTGAATCACCCAAAAGCAGATCTGGAGAAGGTATTCAATCCAAGACATCTAACAACGGCGGGCGCTTTAGAAACACATCATATATATCTACTATATTAGTAAGCTTTCAAAAAAAATTATTAAATCAAGGAATTAAACTATCATGAAACCGCAATTTCAACACGAACTAACCACAAGCTTTACTTTATGGCTCGAGAATTATTTACTTACAAAAGGTGAGGCTTTCTCAAATAAGAATTCCCAACTAGTTTTTACGGAAGACTCTAGGCTTGGCGTAGGACTAAACAGTTTTTCTAGTCCATACAAGCAATGGGTTTTCGACACTAGTATACCAGGAGCTACAGTACCTGAAGTGGTTAATATCGACGGAGTAGATCGCCCAAAAAGCATAGGGGTAGACCCCGCAACACTAACAGCATGGGATTCTTCTAAGAAATATGCAATCAAGGAAATGGTGGAGCACCTAGGGCAAGCCTGGATATCTGCGGAGCCAACACTAGAAGGAGAAGAACCTTCGGTTGGAGATAAATGGGACGACATAACATGGACTTCAACACAACAAGCAGGACAAGTTCTTTTTGTTGATTATAATAACGGAAGAATAATAAGCTCAGAAGCAACACAAAATTCAGTAATAAATATAGATTATGCAGTTAAAGATTTAAATGTATATGTAACAAACGAAACAGAAGAAAATTTAATTGTTGAAACTAAATTTAATATTAATAGTAGATTTAAACAAGATGAGTTACCCATACCACCGCACTCACAAGTACTTCCAGCGATTTTTATTAATGTGACAACAAACATAAATGATCCATTCTCATTAGGAGGGGAAGATAAAACCACAACAGACATAAGGTGCGTAGTAATGGCGGAGAATATTTTTCAACTTGATGGAGCACTTTCTATTTTTAATGATGCGGCAAGAGAGCCATTTGCAGCATTATCTTTCGAGGATTATCCGATTAATGAATTCGGAGACGCTCCAAATTTTAACTATAAAGATTTAATTAAACACAGACTTAATGTAAACCCGAGCGCCATGCACTATATAGACAGAGTGGATGTATCAAAGCTTAGCGACAGGGTTACCAGGAAAATCGACCCAAATACATTCGTTGGATTCATCGATTTTGAGGTTTCAACATTCAGGTACCCAAGAATTTAATTTCTCTTTTACAAAAAAATAATGTAATAAGACAAAGAATCCTAAAAGGAAATCTAAAATGGCAACAAATACAAGAAACAGAGTAATATACCAGAGTGAAGCTCTCTACGTTGGGCAGCCTTCAGCTACAGGCTGCCATGTTAATGCGACTATTGACGCAGATGACGCGGGAGTGGACACATCTGAAAGACTTTTCGGACTTGTCAAGCACCCTGATTCAATTGATGAATTGTGCGTCTACGACAATACCGAAGGATGGCTTAACATCTCAACACCAGTTGACTTAAACATCCCCGAGTGGGATAATGTAACAGCTTATACTGCTGGAGACATGGTTAAAGTTACAGAAACAGTAGGAGCAGATACGGGTGCAGTTTGGCATTTTGAAGCTCAAACAGATATTGATGTGGATAAAGCTCCAATCAAATCACTTCAGAATTTTACAGATGCTGGCGGATCGAGCGGTACATTGGATTTCTCCAATAAAACTTTAACCGATTGGACATTCTCTCTAGCGGTCAGGCAATTAAATCGTGTTCAAAGTGCGAACTATAGCTTTGCTTTTAACAGACAGGATGTTAATCAATTTGGACAGTTGCATAGGATTGATTCTGTTGCCATAGATCCTCCTACGGTATCTCTAGATTTTTCTTACTATTTAAATAATGGTGCGAATGAAAGATTAATGGGATTCTTTATTAACGACTACCCCGATATGGTGGCAAAAACAGCAAAAAACTTCATCAACATTAAGGACCAGGAAGATGACTTCGAAGGAAGGAACTATTTTATCCTGACAACACCCCAAGGTGAAGATGCGGTAAAAAACAGTGGGTGGGATACAGATGGTTTTCCTCAAGATGATTCTGGTCATTCAGTTATTGCTTTAGGAAATGGTTACGTAACCAATTATGGAGTTGAAGCTTCTGTCGGAGGCATGCCTACAGCATCAATCACTGTAGAAGGTTTAAACTTGAAATCTGACGCAGGCTTTCATAATAAAAACATTCCAGCTGTAGACAATGGAAGAGGAACACCTATTGAGGGTGTAAAATTCTCGCTTCCCGCTCCAGTTAGTGGAGTGCTTGATGATGGTGTTGCGCCAGACGCAGCGAAAGACGGAAACCTATTCACTGGTTTAGCAGAAGGTTTCTCATGCTTAAGGCCGGGAGATATTGAAATGCACCTTGGAACAGATGGAGAAGCAGGTTTAATGAACCCGCTTCCTGCAGGAACGCCTCCAACTGACCACCAACCTTTAGGTTGTCATGTGCAAAGTTTTAGTATTGATATGCCTATGGGAAGAACACCTCTTCAAAGGTTAGGAACTCCTTACGCTTACACAAGGCCGTTAGACATGCCGTTGACTGTAACAATTACGGTTTCGGCTATTGTAGCAGACTTAAAAAGCTCAAACATTGCAGATCATTTGTTTAATTTTGAAAACCATGACTTGCATTTTATTTTGAGAGAGCCACAGGTTGACGGGGCAGGACCCATCGCATTGGCTTTTTATGCCAAGGGAGCTCAGTTAGAAGGAGAATCCTTTAGTTCTTCAATTGGAGACAACAAGAGCGTAGATATTACATTCACTTGCCAAGTTGGTGGTGCAGAAGATACTACAAGAGGTCTCATGGCTGCAGGTTCTAGAGGAGCTATTCCCGACAAGTCTGCAGGACAGACATACGACGAATACCCCTTACTCAACAGGTTTGATCCAGCGACTAAGTAACGCTATTTAGAGATCAAAGAAAAACCCGCCACATGGCGGGTTTTTTTTGCAATAGATTATATCCATTGTCCATTTTCGTCGGTTCCAGGAACCTCAAAATCATACTGGATCTCCCAAGGTTTGCTTGGGTTAGAAGCGCTAACATCAACAACTTGTCGATTGGTTAGTGTTAAGACCTGAAGCGTGGTACCTGGGCTAGTTATACCCGCAAAATTAACAATCGTCTGGTCTTTATCTGTGGAGACGAATGAGTAGGTTATAGTTTGAGGGTTAGAGTTTTTATCTATAATCAGTTGAGTTTCCACTACACTAGCCGGCATTGCTCCACCATCTTCATTATAAGCGTAACGAATAGTTATTTCTACACCCTCTAAATGCCTTTCTGGATTATTGGGGTAGAAGTCTGCGTTATCTCCAACGCCGTCTCCATCAGTGTCAGTTGTTTCAGAATCATCGTTTGGAAATGCGTCAGCGTTGTCGCCTACGCCGTCTCCGTCAGTGTCTGTGGTCTCAGAATCATCGTCTGGAAATGCGTCAGCGTTGTCGCCTACGCCGTCTCCGTCACTGTCTGTGGTCTCAGAATCATCGTCTGGAAATGCGTCATTATCATCCTCAACTCCATCTCCGTCTCTATCTTGTAGAGTTGTCTTGCTTGAGTCATCTGGAAATGCGTCAGCGTTGTCTCCCACACCATCTCCGTCGCTGTCT
>ERZ802819.2086-NODE-2086-length-11564-cov-9.78165_pt1 | contig 11564 bp, 11 predicted proteins | sample MGYA00345647_ERZ802819 | MGnify/ENA primary metagenome ERZ802819 (study PRJEB30503, sample SAMEA104212355) | marine metagenome | biome: Westerlies Biome; feature: [SRF] surface water layer (ENVO:00010504) within the epipelagic zone...; material: water... | reverse complement strand
TATTTAAACTACTATAAACGAGTGAACAAGTCTAACGGAGTCAAGAGGATCGTTAGAAAATGGATGTTTGCCTTTAACTGTCAAACTAAAGATAGCCATATATTTGGTCTACTGCTCTACTCCCCTCTGCGGCGGCCGGCCCCCAATGTTGGTAACCTCTTACTTCCGAGTGCCCAAAGGAAATCCGACCATGGGGCTGAGATTTTATGATATCTGCATAACCCGGCCCACCTGCTTTATTAAAGAAAAAGCCAGGCGTCGGGGTTACATAGGCATGGCCCCAACGATTTAGTATTATTCCGGCGATATCTCTTCTCGCATCAAAACCACTCCCACCGAACATTTTAATCATCTGCTGTCTAATTTCACGTTCATAGTCCATGTAGGACTTTGTGAGCAACTCCATTTGCCCTAATCGTGACTGCTGTTGGGCGCTATAACCCATGTTAGGCTTCTCAAAAGAGACATAAAACGTCAAAACGATAGGCTTATTAGGATCTAAATCTGGTTGATCACGGCCAACATGCAACAGGCTCCTGATATTGGTATGATATCCAAATCCACCAGTCCATTGGCACGCGGTGATTCCAAGCTTATCAAGAAAGCGCCAGTTGTTTAGTGCGACATTTGCAACCAGCATGGGGGCATGATTAAACTTGTTATAGGCTTGGGTGTGAGAACTAGGCAGGTCACTTATAATGCGCTTGTTAATCCATCCTCCAGAGGCCATAACAACTGCCTTTGCATTAACTTTGTATAGTTCACCATTCTTATAATAGGTCACATCCACTGACTCAGAACTACCGTCCCTTTTTATATGAGTCACATCAATAACATTACTATTTAATCGACATCTAACAGATTGGCCAATGCGATCAAGAGCGCTGAAATTAATTGGTTTCTGCATTATGTCTTCAAAGGTATTTTTACCATGAATGGCGTCAGGAATAAGTAGTTTTACGAAGTGACGAGCAAAACCATCATTCCCACCGGGAAAGCTATGCCGATTTTCTGGTTTTACGGGTTCATCCTTCGCGACCCCATACATTCCGAGCAACTGAGCGGTATAAGCTGACATAACATCGCAACCCATCCCGCCAGCACTTGCAATAACTGGATCGGCATATTCAGTCACAGCTTCATCCAATCCCATGACCTTCTCAATGTAGTCTTTATAGGTCATATTATCTAACCAGGCCTTGGTCTTAATATCTGAAGCTGGCATATTCGTCGCATACTTCCATGCCAAGAGATCCTTTTTTATTTTATCGGAGACTGGGTAATCCTTAAGATTATTTCTCCACGGATTTTTGATCCATTGCGGATTAACATTGTGCGACTGCTGATCAACAAAGTGGCCTTTTGAAATATATTCCTCAGCCCATAATTGCACGTCATAGTGTTCCTGAGAGAACACCATATTTTTTGGATTGTTGGGCATTTTGCTGTAGCTAAAATCATCAACTGGGACACCAAGTAATTCAATATATTTGCGATCCTCATCAAAATCGAACTTGGTGTTGTAGTAAAAGCTATTTGATCCTTGGGGTGCTGCGATGATTTCCCCATTAACATTAAACTCATTTCTTTTTGCTTCACCACCAAAAATTGGATGGTTTTCCAGAATAAGACAGTTTTTGTCAGGATTCAGCTCTACTAAACGTTGAGCAGCACCTAAGCCCGCTAGACCGCCGCCTACAATAACAAGATCATAATTCTCACTGACTGGCACGCTCTTCGCTCGATCAGTTGTCAGTAGACCATCCCTCACCGCGTGAGCTGCTTTTAAAATATCAGGAGTATTACCATGAGAAGTTTGAGAGTCACCCACTCCACCAAAGCCATACCAGTCATCCTGCACTTGATTTGGTAGCAGGTGACTAGATTTCCTAGTTAACATAGCCGGAGCCGCCATCGAGTAAAGTAAGCCACCGGCACCCAAAAGTGCTGAATTTAGGAAATCCCTTCTATCGATCTTTTTAGTAAGGCCAATTAACTTATCATTTTTTTGTATTTTAGAATTTTTACCCATAATGCTAGGTCTCTTTTTATTATTCTCAACTAAACCACTACTTAAAAATCATTTGAAGCTATCCGGATATATTAATAGTCGCACTGTTTTTACAAAAAAGGTATCGCTTTAAAGTACTTGCTTGTTGAGTACGAAACTAAATGGCACGTCTAGATTGAAAAAACTTGTAAACGGGCACTCCTAAGAGGAATAGGCTAACTCCCAGAGTCATGACATACCAACCAGACCCTGCCGCAGCTATTAACGAGTAAATCATTGACAAGAGAGCCACTCCTGCCCATCCCTTGGAACTAGACCAAGAGCGTTTAAATTCAGCAGCAGCGGACAATCCATAAGGCGCCAAAATTGAAAGAGTCGACATAGATATCAAAAAAGAGAATGCACCCACCAACCCGTCAGTGAAATTAAGCACTAGCAATGCAGTAGAAAAAACACTGGACACTACCAGAGCTGGCCCTGGCGCACCTCCTCTATTCCTCTTTGCAATAATCGATGGGGCAAGGCCATCTGTAGCTACTTGCAAGGGCATCTGACCCATCACAAAAATATTTCCATTTAGGGCGCCTGCTGTAGAGATTAGTGCGCCTATGCCAATGAATAGTGCGCCTGCGGAGCCTAAATATGCAGCTGCATCAACAAAGGGAGACTCTGAAAACGCCAATACCTCATGGGGTACTAAAAACATGATAGCGATGGAAGAACCAACATAAAGAAATGACACGCTTAAAGCCGCACAAATTACCGCTAAAGGAATAGTTTTTTTGGGGTTCTCCACATCACTGGTTGGAATAACAGAAGCTTCGATCCCTATGAAGGCCCACATTGTTAATAAGGCGGTGCTGGCTAGTGCCTGAGTGATGGGAAGCTCTTTAAGATTGAAAGGTGGGAAGTTACCACTGTCTCCGTAGGCAAATCCCAGGCCTATCACAACCACCAAGGGAATAATTTTAAGGATCGTCAACACCAACTGGACAGTTGCCGCCTCTGAAATCCCTTTAACGTTTACCAATGTAAGAACGCCAATGCCAGCTGCCGCCAACAACGACTGGGCAAAGCTATTTGCAGCAAAAATTGGGAATACAGAACCCATATAGCCTGCAAATCCTATTGCGATAGCGGTAACCCCAAGCACGACACCAACCCAATATCCCCAACCTATTAGGAATCCAGCAAGATCACCAAAAGACTCTTTTACATAAGCATAAGGGCCTCCCGGACGATCAGTATTGCTAGCTAATCGAGCTAAAATAACTGCTAAGACTAATGTCCCCACTGAAGTTAGTAACCAGCCCAGCAAGCTGATCCAGCCGAAGGGTGCAAGTACTGAGGGTAATAAAAAGATACCTGACCCAATCATCACCCCTACTGACATTCCCCAGCACTGCCAGAAGCCCATTTTTTTTGTAGTTGTACCCATCATAGCTCCCAGCGGGTAGCTCAGATCTCTATCGAATCATGACAAAAAAACCAAGGCATCGCTAATTATTATCAGCACGCAAAATAGGCCTTGTCATACAGGTTGGTCCGCCCTCGCAGGGGATACAAAGAGACTCACCTGAGAAGGTGTCGATCTGACATCCAGCATTTTCCATGAGTGACAATGTCTTGTCATAGCCACCAATCGCTAAAACATGGCGAGGCGCAAGAGCCAACACATTCAAATTCAATCCGTTTGAGCCCTCAAACTCATCTGCTGGTGCCTCAATTAACTCAAATCCCCTAGCAGTTAGAAGTTGAGCTAAAGCTACCGGTAAAAGTGTTTTGTGAATCAAGGCCAGATCATTGGCGAGCAGACTGACTAGAGACATGAGATGCAAGCAAGCATCTTCACCTTGATAGCATGGCAAATCGAATACAAAAACGTCTATACCCTGCTTATCCAGAATAACTTTTAGTTGTTCAATACCAGCGTCATTAGTTCGGTATCCTCGACCAATAAGAAGTGTCTGATCATCTAGCCATAGAGTATCACCCGCTTCGCACTTGGCTTTCCCCGAAATTTGGCCAATCACAGGAATGCCTGTCGACTCATAGAAGCTAGAGTGTGATTCAGCTTCACTTATTCTGAGCAATTTTCCTGGATTTAGTTGAATAGCTCCTTCAGGAGTCATTAAAGAAGCATCGTATGTAAAAATCGCGTCAGCTGATTCTGTATTCTCGGGCATCCATAATACTTCCACACCCGTGTTCTCTATACATGATACAAAGTCTGCATAATCTTGAATGAGCTCGTCTGAATTGAAACCTTGCCCATAATGCCATTTAACTCTATCGGCATTTCTCAATGCCACTCCTGGCGCATGCAGCGCAACCCTTCGCAAGGGAGCTACCATCGAGGATATTCCATAATTCTTAATCGACATGATTACACGATAACCATGCAGCAATAGAGCATCTTTTATTCATTACCCTGACATCGATCAATTCCGACCAAATTTTCTCTCAAAAGACTTGATGCTTGCTCAACTTCCAGGGCAGTGCAAAATTCACGATGTAGGTTAGCTACAGCCATTGAGTGCACTAATTCGGGATCATAGTCTGTACCATCAAAGCCAATGCGGTTTGTTGTTGCGCAACAATCTGAAATTAGGTACGTATCAAACCCCATATTCCCAGACATCCTGACTGTTGTTTCAACGCAACAATTGGTAAAAAACCCAACTACTACCAATCTTTGAATTCCCGCTCTGCGCAATATAATCTCTAGTGATGTACCTATGAAACCACTATTAACATCCTTCTCTATGACGATATCATGATCACAAATTTCAAAACCCGGCTTCAACTCACCTCCACTCTCAGATAACTTCAAGGGAGAATCCGCCTCGCGAGAATCGTGCAATGTCCAAGCAACTGACAAACCGGCTTGCCGCCATTCCGCTAGCAGTCCCAACATATTACTTTCAGCATCGGGATTATTTCTTCGGCCGTTTTTACCGCCCCAATGAGACAAAACATCAACACCTTTTTGCACATCAATTAGCAACAAACAGCTGTCCTTTGAAAATCGATTAATCAAGTCAGTCTTCTTCCTATTTAACAAGTTTAGTAATTTCGCCAGAGTAAAGACTAAGCCAAAATTTGTCCAGATAACTGTTGATAGCAGGTCAACTTTAATCCTTAACTCAATTCAATTGACTGGATTAGGTATTCAGCTATCCTTTTCTCCCTGCGGAGTGAAAGTATGCAAATTCGAAGTCTAAACACAGTTCTTTTGGTCGCCCTACTCTGCGGGTGTGCAGGAAAACTAGATGTTAGCAACCTTGAACTCTCATCAAATGTGCACGAAGGTTGTTTTTCAACCACAACAACAATGGATGTTTACTTTTATAAAAACGGTTTTAACCAAAAGTACGAACTGTTATCGCCTAAAGCACCATGGTGTAGCAACGACATATTTATGGAATCGTGTCAAAAAGTATTCGCAATTTCTAAAAGCGGTGAAATCAAAATCACTAAAGTATTTAATAAATCATTTGGCGCTTACGGAAATTGCTGGGAAGTATTTGCTAAGGCGAAAAGCAAACCCGATGTCGAATTCGCGATACCTGCCTGCTGGGTAAATCATAATCCAGATGTCTGGGTAAAACCGAAGAAGCCTTGGAATCAAAAAAAGGCAGAAGAACGGTTGCGCATTGATACTGAGTTTTTAGAGGAAGTTCGCTGTTCATTTTAGGCAACCAAGCGGCCCAAACCCCTCACATAATTTGACTAACTAAATGGATTAGACATTATATTTGGCGCCGTCTTGCATCAAAATTCAGTGTTTAGTCCCTGTAGTCAGATTCCTGACTATCTAGGATAGTCTTTAACTCACTGAAATGTGCATCAGCAGAACCAACATAGGTTTCCCATTGTTGAGCCGTCTTCTCAGCTACCTCATCTGATAAAAAATTAAGATCTAGACCAGTTTGAAGCGCACGAATATAGGTCTCCGCAGAACGCTCAAAATAAAACAATCGATTAAATGCATCCGATACGCTAGAGCCTGTAACCATAACGCCATGATTACCCATGAGCATCACCTTTTTATTGGGATCACTCAGCATAGCTGCGCACCGCTCGCCCTCATCAACAAAGGCCATACCATCAAATCCTTTATCAATGACAACTCTGTTATGAAACTGAGCTGTGTTTTGATCTATGGCAGGTAATCGTGGATCTTTAAGACAAGCCAGCACTGTAGAGAATGTCGAGTGAACATGAAGAACACAACGTGCGTGCATGCAATGTCTATGTACTGCACTGTGCAAGCCCCATGCAGTTGGATCGGGAGCATTAGGTTGAAACATCGTATCCTGGTTATTGACATCCAATATCAGCAGCTCACTGGCTCTAATAGTGGAAAAGTGTCGCGCGTTCGGATTAATCAAAAACTGAGTGCCAGTGTCGTTGATCGCTACCGAAAAATGATTCGCAATACCTTCATGATAATTTAATCTCGCCGCCCATCTAAAAGCAGCACTGAGGTCTATCCGGAGTTGATGCAAGTGATCGGACATTCAAACACTCCAATTTATATATTTCTTTAAATCGTAATCATGATAGCCCACATAAAGATATCCAGTGCTATTTTTGTTCTGAGAATATCTGTTACCCCCAATTAATTTGACTGAATGGGCTATTCAGTTATGATTAGATCATCATTCAACTAATTAACGGAGTTAAAATGAACTTTTCAAAAGTTTTCGTGCTCATAACCGCTCTAGGTATGTCCTCAATGTCCTTGGCTGACGCAGCTTCTGAAAAAGAAGCTGAGAAATTACTCAATATGGTTGGAACGCAGGAGGTTATGGAACAGTCAATGTCCCAAATGCTTGATATTCAGCTACAGCAAAATCCAGCTCTAGCCCCTTATAAGGGCGTTATGATGGAATTTCTCAATGAAAATATGAGCTATGAGAGTCTAAAGCCCGAATTGATAAAAATGTATTCCGAGGAATTCACCAGCTCTGAACTGCGCGAAATTAACGCCTTTTATTCAACTGATGTAGGTATAAAGTCAATTGAGAAAATGCCTACACTCATGATGCAGGGTGGTCAATTAGGTGCAACTCGTGTTCAGGAAAATATTGGCGACTTACAAGCAATGATACAGGCAGAATCGGAACGTATACAAAAACTCCAATCTGAGTAAAATTAGGGTATGAAGCGACTACTTTTACTTGCAGCCATATTCCTAAGCGGGTGTATCGATGTTGACATAGAACTGGAAGCAGATGGTCCAGCGATAAACCCTACCGAAACTATTTCTCTTTACGTTGATAATTTTAATAATGCCGATATCAAATTACTTAATGAAACTACAGAATCTCCTTTCTTTTGGCTGAGGGGTGTAGAGACGGATGTTTATGAATCATATGGTGATTCTGTAGACTTTGACGGACTGCGACGCAGTGGCTGGAGTTATTCAAAAGTTAACTCGCTCGAACTGATCTATGAAGACTCAGAAACATCCATGGTTAATATGAATTTCTCTAGATATGACGAAGATGATCGCGTTATTTTAACTGGTTCAGCCAATTATTTGTTGATAAATGACGATGGTGTCTGGAAAATAAAGGGTGGTTTCGCTCCAACGAAAATAAGCATCGGAAAAGATTAAAAAGACTTCCCTCACCTATCTTAACTCGTAAGGGCTTTCTGGTTCATCGATTATATTCATCTTGTTTTATCGCCTTAACAGGATAACCATCCAACGACCAAGGTTTAAAATGTCGGCTAGCGCAGCCGAAACGTAAGTGAGGGCTGCTGCTCTAAGAATACTACTAACTGCTTTTTCGTTTGACTGCGATACGTAATTTCCCTCCCTTAATAAAGGAAGCGCTTTAGAAAAACTTGCATCAAATTCAATCGGCAAAGTCACCGCATGAACCATCATGCGAGCGATAAAACCGGAAAGCCCTAGGAAAAGCAGTAAAGAAAATGGCATTGGATGCCTAGTAATAATACCAATCACTGGCGATAAAGAGATAATAGCAACACTCCAACGGGCCACCTTATCAACAACGGGGATCATCTTTGTTCGAGTAGCCAGACGTTTATCACCTTGCTGATCCTGAATCGCATGTCCAACCTCATGAGCCGCAATAGCAATTGCGGTTAACGATTTAGACTCATAATGATCTCGCAAAAGCCTAACTTTTTTTTCAATTGGATCATAATGATCTCCTAGCTCAGTTACTTCGACTTCCACATCCTTTAAAGAAAATCGCTCGATCAAATGTTTTGCAAGCTCTCCCCCAGTACCTGGCATCTCAGGCATTTCCGAAGAATATCTCCTCATAACCAACTTCACCCACAAAGATGGTCCAAATATCAGTGCTAGAACTATGAGCGCGCCCACTGCTAAACCCATATTTTATCCTCCAAAGAAACAATTCCCTCGTATGTTGTACTCCACCGTGACTGGTTTGGTTTATGTAGAGCAGATGGATAACGTCACTAAACACTAGTTAGAACAAACTGCATAGATGGTATCTCTTACTCACCCCATTTGACTGGATGAGCTATTCAGTTATGATTATTTTTTTTGACCTACAGGGAATGCTCAAATGTATACAGTTAGAAATAGCAAACACATAGCATTGAGCAAAAGCGCTGTCTGGAAAGTCATAGCCTCTGAAAAAAATTTAGAAAAGTTCCATCCATTTTGCCTATCAAATGAGGTAGTTCAATGGGCGCGAGAATCATCTCAAGATGTTCTTATTTACCTAAATGGACATAAATTTGTACGAAAGTGGACCTCTTGGAATGAAGGTGTTGGATATTCCCTCGAGATTAGTAATTCAAGATTTTCTGCAGATGTTCACTGGCGTATCGTAGGTGATAAAGAGCATTCAACTGTTGAAATATCAGTTCAACCCAAGTTCTTGCACACTCATCCAATCATAAGGTGGATAAGCTTTCATGGCATCATCAAGAGACGTTTAAGCAGTTACCTGAGGCATGTGCTAGAGGGCCTTAGTCATTATCTGCTCACAAAGCATGTGGTAGCAGCTAACCAGTTTGGAAAACACTCATGGTTTTCTTGAAATTAATCTTTAGTTGTTAGCCTCAAAGAATTCTTACATCGATCTAGCCCTGATTTGACTGGATGGGCTATTCAGCTATGATTAGGTAATGATCTCAATGAGGCAATATTATTAGATAATCGCGCTATAAATTAGGTTCTACGCCATTGATTAAAGAAGTTTAATAATTCGTTCAACTATTTTTTGTGACGCCCAAATGCTTGGGTGATCATCATCGATGTAAAGAAGATCTCCCTCTCGCTCACCAAAACATGAATCCTCGCCACAAAATATATCCGATGTACTGACTACTTCGAAACCGTCATCAACAATAAAAGGCTCTACAAATCTGGTAAATATTTTCTGAGTACCTTCTTCAAAATCACTCTTTGGTAATGGCCGCATAGGTAGGTTGAACATGAGTGAATGAATTTTTTGATTCGGAATGTGCCAGCCCATTTCAGGTATAGGTTCTACAAGCAAAACTCGAATATCCTGTCGCCTAAGTTCTTTGATAAAAGCCCTCATGCTTTCAATCTTTTCATTGAACTGGTCTTCAATAGGCGCAGAACTTCCAACAACAAAATGTTCGAAATTTTTGCCCTCCCTCACACCATATGAATTTAGGAACCCCTCTTTTTCCAAATAAAACGTGAGGCGCGAAAATAATACTACCGTTGTGATCTTTTTTTCTGATAAGTCGTCAATAACATTCAAGTTAAAAAGTGGGCAATTTCTTTGGTGATGAATGGTTCCTTCTATTCCGAGTGAAGGGGGGCATCCGTTTTTGGCATAAAGCAAAAATGATTTATTTAATTCACTAAAAACTGGTGCCATTTGATGATGGATAGATCCAGCGTGAGAGTCGCCAATTAGAGCAAAATCTGGAGAAATAGATTGAGCACCAAAAACGCAATTTTTCAAAATGTATTCATCGTTTCCTAAATGACACTCGAAGTTTAGTGCTGTGATACCTTCATAATACATTGTCAGATAAGGCTGAAGTTCTGAGGGAAATCGCTCCCTGAATCCGCTTTTATGATCTATAAAAAGCCCGAGTGTGATAAAGATAATGGGAAGGCAGCCAGAAAAAATGAAGATACTCCTGCGATCTATCTGATCTCCATTCCTAAAGGGTCTTTCAACATAACGCCAACTAAACCAAGCCATTACTAGTGAGGCCAAACACAAAGCAATAAGAATTAATTCTGAAAGCTCACCGAAGATTCTGTGCCTCGCAAATGCTAATAATGGCTGATGCCACAAGTAGGCACTGTAGGAAATTAGTCCCATCCCAACAATAAATTTTCGACTCAATAATTTATGGATAAAGGTTTTGGGAACAGCGCACAAAATTAGTAAGCCAGTTCCAATTGTTGGCACCAAAGTATATAAACTGGGAAAAGGAGTTGTTTCATCAAATTCAACAATTGAATAAACGATCATTCCAAAACCAAGTAAACTCAAGGATTGGTTTACAAAATGTGATTTTAAATGTGTGTTGAACTTAAGATAAAAGGCAGCGAAGACACCAACAAGTAATTCCCAGCCCCTTGTTCCAGTGAAGAAGAAGATGGCGGAAGGATAATTATAGACACGCAACTGAGCGTATCCCAAACTAGCAAAAAAGGCTATCGATAGTAGGATTAAGATCCATTTGATACCTAACCGCCAAGTGAGCATAAGAAAGATAGGGAAAAGGATGTAGTACTGCTCCTCAATCGCCAAACTCCAAGTATGGAGTAGTGGCGTTAGTTCAGCAGCAGTACCGAAGTACCCACCCTCCATAAAAAATAAAATATTAGAGGAGAATATAGATACGGCAAACAAACTAATCCCAAAGTCTCTAAGGTCATTTGGATTTAGCCATAGCCAAGCAAACGGAAGACACGCCAACATCACAAAAAATAGCGCTGGCAAGATTCGTCGAGCACGCCGCTCATAAAAATTAACAATACTGAATTTACCCTCAGCCATCTCAGTAATAATTATGGTTGTAATCAGATAACCACTAATCACAAAGAAAACGTCTACGCCTACAAAGCCACCACTGAACCATTCAAAGCCAGCATGGAAAAGAATCACAGGCAATACTGCCAGTGCTCTTAAGCCATCAATTTCTGCTCTGTATTTCATATTACTAATTTACCCCAGCAGTCATTTAATTGCTTAATCCAAATGTGCCTTTCTCTACTGCTTCAAAGTTCGCCTTTGCCTTGTTCAACAACTTGTGCGTTTTACTAGGAATACTTTGCTTTCTGCGTGCGCGTTGCTCAAAATTCGTAAATTCGTAAATTCGACAAGAATCCCCATAGGTAGTATAACTTTTGAGGGCTCTGACTGATGTGACTGAATCTGCTTAAAATGCACGCATTAGTGTCTCTCTAAGTAAGTGAAAGCCCCCTAGACTTAGGAGGCTTTAGTAATGACATCCTGTGAGAGCTTTATTATCTAAAGTTAAATGATCTCAAGGTTTATGAAGCACTGTTTCAACATTCACTGCCTCTCCGGAACATGTA
>ERZ802819.2085-NODE-2085-length-11566-cov-8.57701_pt1 | contig 11566 bp, 7 predicted proteins | sample MGYA00345647_ERZ802819 | MGnify/ENA primary metagenome ERZ802819 (study PRJEB30503, sample SAMEA104212355) | marine metagenome | biome: Westerlies Biome; feature: [SRF] surface water layer (ENVO:00010504) within the epipelagic zone...; material: water... | reverse complement strand
ATGTCGGTGATTTCCTGAACGGCGGGATCATCCCATCCGGGAAGCGATATTAGCCCTATGGTTTTGGTCATGATGGCAGCCTCGTCGGGGCATTTGTGGTGTGTCTCGCAACGTTTGCCCAATGCTACAGCTTGTAATAAATGTGTCATCATTTATTTTCGATGGATTGTTGAAAACCGGAATGTGAGAGTCGAACGGGGCGGAAACGACAATGGATGCAGCCTATTTTCGCGCCAGAATTGAGGGCGAACAACAAGAATTGCAAATGCTGAGTGACGCCGGCAGGGAGGCCCGTGCGCCGGTGGAGCTTGACCAGCAATCCGTCGGCCGTTTGTCGCGCATGGACGCCATCCAACAGCAATCAATGGATCTGGCGCGTGAGGAGCGGCGCAAGGCGCGTTTGGCCACGTTGGCAGCGGCGCTTCACCGTCTCGATAAGGATGAATTTGGCTATTGCCTTGCCTGTGGTGAAGATATCTCCCGGCAACAGCTAGAGATTGATCCCGCTGTCACTCTGTGCGTTGACTGCCAACGCTGAGTTCTGGGATTTGCCGGTTCCCGGCACGCCAAATTACATATCCCGCCATTATTCTCAGACCTTGGCTGTCAGTTAGATAAGCAGAAAATCACGGAAAAGTTAGTTTGGGTTAACCTTTTGTTCAGTGGATTGCCTGCATCCTGCTCAGACAAATCGTCTGAAACAGGAGATCTTGCGCGATGCGGGTATCCAGCGGGACTTGGCATACTTTTTCAATCGGCCTTGGTTTTCTTGGCCTACTGCTGACCGGATGTGGCGGCGGTGGAGGTAGTGGATCACCAAATGTGGCGAAGAAGCAATTTGTTGTAGCTAGAGACACGGTTTACGATGTCTATCCATCACTACATGGAGATTTGGTTTTCACAGCGGTGGCGGGACGGCAGTTAAGTTCCTACGCCTTGACAAGAACCAAAGCCGGGGTGGCAGCTCGGGGACAATATGCTGGCCAGAATGTTGTGGTTGCTGTGCCGGACGAGGGCATTGATGTTGATCATCCTGATCTTGCTCAGAACATAAAGCGCCGAGATAATCAGCCAGTGGGTCTTAACGCCCTGCTTCTTCAATTCCCCGGGCAGGAAAAAAAATTCGGGACCGCTAATGATTTCACACCCGAAGAAACCAACATCCATCCGGAAAACCCGCTCGGCACAACGGATATCTCCCACGGCACACATGTGGCGGGAATAATCGCTGCTGCGGACAATGGCTTCGGCACTGTAGGTGTGGCTCCCCGGGCACAAATTCTGCCAATCAAGTTTATCGCTGCTGGACGCCGTGAGCGCCGTCAATTTGCTCCTGACTATGATCCCGATCATTCCTCTTTTGATAAGGATACCAGCACGACAACATCTGTGATTGATTTTGCCTCACGCGAGAACGCATTTGTGTTCAACGCCAGTTGGGGCACCTCATGGCGTCCGTATGTCGAGGAAGTCACGTTTGATGACGAAAGCAGAGGGTATTTTTTGAGGCCACGCCAAACGAACCTAGGCTATGGCGAGTTCACGAAAAAGATGCTGCGTGAGGAGATGTTGAATGCGATTCTCAATGCGAACGCAGGTGAAGAAAAAAATATGGTCTTCGTATTCGGAGCTGGGAATGATGGATGGAATGCCGAAACAGGACGTATCGATGTCTTTAGAGAAAAATTTAGTGGTGATGATATTGACAAATACCTCAATGATGTCGAACCGTTCACTTTCTTACCAGCCAACCACAAAATAGTTGCACAAACCGGAACTCCCGCAAATTTACCTTCGCCGTCTAGTAGTTTGTTTCTTGCTGATCAACGTTTGTAAGGATTATGGCTTTCAGTTGTTGCGACTGACCGCTACGACAAAATTGCTCCCTTCAGTAACGGGTGTGGTGCTGCCAAGGATTTCTGCCTTGCTGCACCTGGTGTGGAGGTTGTTTCGACTGCCACGCGCAGAGAACATAAATCAGGCTATGCGCGTTTTTCGGGCACATCGATGGCTGCGCCTATGGTTTCCGGTGCTCTTGCCGTTCTGAAGTCTAGGTTCTCAAATCTGGGAGCCAAAGAGGCCGTAAGAATACTCTTGGAGTCGGCAACCGATCTCGGAAACAAGGGTGTTGATGATGTTTATGGCCATGGGCTGCTGAACCTCAACGAGGCGTTAAAACCATCAGGAAATACGAATCCTGCTGGCAGAAGCGCCCTTTCCCTCTCATCCGTTGCCGCTAGCAGAACGCGCATGTCATTCTCCGGTCTTTTTGGCGATGCAGCCAGTCGCCGCAAGTTGTCCTTTGGCGCGTTGGACAAATATAATCGCTCATATAGCTATCGAACACCGCTCTCGACACAGGCGCTGCCTGTTCCGGACCTTGCTGACGCCTTGCGTCTCAATGCGCCGCGAGATGGTGCGCGAGCTCTTTCGGCAGATGGCCGTAGCTTGATGCGCTGGTCGAATGACGCGGCAAGTTCGATGGGAGCAGGTCAACAGGTTACGATTGCTGGCCGGGATTACGCAGCGACCATGGGCTTTGCCCAGCGACAAACCGCATCGGCGGTGATGCCACTCGGCAGCCTGAGCGGTCATGACAGTCATTACAACCAGACACTCTGGCCAAAGATTTCCAGAACTGGTGCCAATTTGATTCGGGGATCGCTCCACCGCAAAGTGGGTGAGGGTGTGGAGGTTGGTGTGCACGTCACCCGTGGTGAGCTTGGCGATGCCAACAGCTATTCCAGCCCGTATGATTTTTCTGACTATGGTGCCAGCCTCTCTCTGCAAAAGGGAAGAGTGAAAGTTGGTCTGAACGGCGGGCAGTTCCGAGAGGATGGTCATTTTCTGGGCAGCAGGGCCGAAGGTGGCTATGAACTTGCCAAGGGCAGCCATTCAAATTACCTGCATGTCAATATCGGGCTGGAGATGGGCAAATGGTCTGCAACCGTGGGCAATTCCCATATTCGCAGCATAGTCGATTTCAGGCATAACAGCTTCATTGACGACAGCGTTGTTCGGGCCAATGAAAACAGCCTTGCGCTGGTCAGACATGATGTCGGTCGCAAGTCTGGCAGGATTGGCATCAGCTACAAGCAGCCGATGGCCGTCACCTCCGGGACATTGTCGCAACACTCGGTGCGTGGCTATACGGATGATGGCCGCTACAAGGTGGTCAATGACAGGTTGGATCTGTCGGTACGCCAGCGCCATGAAATGCTGCAGCTTGATTATCAGGCACCGCTGATGCGTGATGTCTCGTGGTTCCTTTCCGCCTCTGCACACCGCAATTGGGGGCATTTCAGCGGCCGGGAGAACGCCATGCTCCAGACCGGGTTGAGTGCTAAATTCTAGCGGTGGACATGGCTGACTTTGTCACTCGGCGTCGCTGTCAGCGGGCAAGGTAGATCGTCTGGGTAACGTCATTGTCCTGATACGGATTAGCAAAAACCACGCGTTCGGCGCGCACATCGGCAAAGACAGTGCGCAGATGCGCGGTAAAGCTGTTGTCGGGCGGATCGTTTGACCAAAGGCCAAAGACGCCGTTTTCCGCCAGATGTGATTTGAGGCCAGCAAGCCCCGCGGCGCTGTAAAAGTTGGCATTTCCAGGCGTCAGGTGAAAATCAGGGGCGTGGTCAATATCGACCAAAATGGCATCAAAGCGCCGTCCTGGCTGTGTGGCGTCAAAGCCGACATCCTCTCTGGCGCAGGCAAAGAAATCACTACACACGAATTGGCATCGTGGATCAGCACACAGATTTTCGCCAAGTGGCAGAAGGCCCGTCTCATGCCAGTCGATGATCGTCTGCAACGCCTCGAAAACACGCAGACTGCCAACGCAACTATCACGAAGCACCGCTTCGGCAGTGTAGCCAAGCCCGAGGCCGCCGACCACGACATCCAGCTGGCGTCCATCGCCATCCTGTTCACGGTGATAGGCAAGGCCCAGCGTGGCAAGGGCGATTTCCGATGTGGTGATGAGATCGGACATCAGATGCTCATCGCCAAGCATAATCTCAAGAATATCGGTTTGTAGGCGAACATCATGGCGACGGCGCAGCGAGATCGGACCGATTGGCGTTGGCTGATAGTCAATCTCTTCAAACAATGCCGACATTTCACCTGTGCCTTCTGGTTTCCCGTGCTTTTTGGACGATGGGAATGCTGCCACCGCTGGGGTGTCTGGGTTGGCCTCGCCGATTGTAAATCGGGGGCGCCGGACTTGTTACCCCGTCATTCATGCCCATTTTGTCAGGGGCAAGCAAGAGTGGCGAGCGCGAAATGAGCGCCGTGTTATAGCCAACCAGCAAAAGGGGACTGGAAAACAATGTCAGACCATCTTCCAACGCCGGCACCAGAGCGGCCCATCTTTGCCTCGCTGATGCGTGGATTGCGCCGTCGTTGCCCGCAATGCGGTGATGGCACTCTGCTCGCCGGATATCTGACACCGGTTAAAACTTGTGGAGTTTGTGGAGAGGATTTCTCAGCAATCAGCGCCGATGATGGCCCGGCCTGGGCAACGATGCTTGTTCTTGGGCATTTCGTGGTGCCCCTGATGGTTGTTCTCGGGCGTGATGAAACCATCCCGATCTGGCTCGCATTCAGTATTTTGATCGTGGTTATGTTGGCGGGTGTATATGTTCTCCTGCCGCGCGCCAAGGGTTTGTTTGTCGCGCTGATCTGGGCGACAGGTGCCACCGGCGAGGATTTCACCGCAGGAAAGACGCAGCAGAACCGCAGCGGCACAGCATCACCTTTCGAGGAATAAGCTCAAACACCCGCATGTCCAACAAATGAAGTTTTTACTTTATTTTATGCTGTAATGAAAAAAACCTTGATTTTTTCATTTGGAAGACGCAGCGTTTTCTTACGGGGGAGAGCGTGATGCTTGTCGACATTAAAAATGCGGCCAGTCCAGTTTCTGTGGCCAAGGTTGCTGACGAGGTTGCTCAAAAGCCCTCTGACAAGGCAGCTGTTAAATCCACGGGGCAGATCGGCGCTGATTTTCGCGCGTTGCGCCGGGCGCGTGGTTGGACCCTTAGCGAGCTTGCTGAGAAGCTGGATCGTTCCGTTGGCTGGCTATCGCAAGTGGAGCGCGGTGTCTCGGAACCGGCGCTTGATGATGTGCGCACCGTTGCGGCACTTTTCTCGTTGCCGGTCAGCTTTTTCTTCAGCCATAGCCCCGATACGCCGGAGAGCCTGTATGTCGTAAGGGCCGAGAGTCGCCGGGCGATGAGTGATGACAGCAAGGGACTGGTCGAAAGCCTGTTGTCGCCTGATCTGGGCGGCGCCTTTGAAATTGTGCATTCGGTATTCGCTGTTGGGGCAAAATGCCCGCAGCCATTTGTCCGGCCCACCGAAGAGGCCGGCTATGTGATTGATGGCAGCCTGACTTTGATCATTGATGACAAGGAATTTGCGCTGAACACTGGTGACAGCTTCCGCTTTGCGGGGGAGACAGTCTCTTGGATAAATCAGGGAACAAAACCGGCGGTGTTGATCTGGGTGATCGCACCACCTGTCTATTAGCCGGTTTTACGGACGGGAGAAGGGGCGGTTTGGCCGTCCCGTGATTGGGAGATGAAAACAAGATGAACGATATGGCAAACAAGGATCAGACCCAGCAGCCAACGGCAAAGCTGCCCGCCTCTGCGCGGGTTGTTGTCATTGGTGGTGGTTCTGTCGGCGCGTCGGTACTCTATCATCTGGCTGAACTTGGGTGGACGGATTGCGTTCTCCTCGAAAAAAACGAACTGACCTCGGGCTCGACATGGCATGCGGCTGGCAATTGCCCCAATTATGTCGGGTCGTGGACGATGATGAAAATCCAGTCCTACTCAACAAGCCTGTATCGCAAACTTGGTGAGCTTGTTGACTATCCGATGAATTACCACGTCACCGGTGCCATTCGTCTCGCCCATTCGCGCCAGCGCATGGAGGAATTTCGCCATGTTGAGCGTATGGGCCGACAGATGGGTGTGGAATTTACCGAAATGTCGAATGAGGAAATGCGTGACATCTATCCATTTCTCGAGACGCATGACCTCCATGGTGGCCAGTGGGACCCTCTTGATGGTGATATCGATCCCGCGCAATTGACGCAAGCGTTGGCCAAGGGCGCCCGCGATATGGGCCAGACAATTGTTCGCTTTTGCCCTGTGACCGCTGTTCGCCGGGAAAATGGTGAGTGGGTTCTGAGCACGCCCGTTGGTGAGATCAGATGTGAGTATGTGGTCAATGCTGCCGGATATCGGGCAGCTGAACTGGGCCGTATGTTTGGTCGTGATGTGCCATGTGTTTCCCTGGCGCATCAATATTTGATCACCGAAGCTATTCCGGAATTGACGGCGCGCGATGAAAAGCTCCCTTTGCTGCGCGATCCTGACAGCTCCTACTATCTGCGTCAGGAAAAGGACGGGCTGTTGCTCGGGCCGTATGAGAAAAACTGCCGTGCGCACTGGATAGACAACTCAGACCCGATGCCGGAGGATTTTTCTTTCCAGCTTTACAATGACGATCTGGAACGCCTTGAATGGTATATTGAAGATGCCTGTGCGCGTGTTCCCCTCCTTGGTACCGGTGGGATTACCCGGGTGGTCAATGGCCCCATTCCCTACACACCTGATGGTCTGCCCCTGATCGGTCAAATGCCCGGCGTGCCGAATGCTTTTGAAGCTTGTGTATTCACCTTCGGCATTGTTCAGGCAGGTGGCGCTGGCAAATTGCTATCGGAAATCATCGTCGAGGGTGAGGCGGAAACGGACAGTTGGGCGGTTGATCCGCGCCGCTTTACCGATCATGTCGACCAAGCCTATACCACTGCCAAGGCCATTGAGACTTACAGCCATGAATATGCAATGCATTTTCCGCAGATTCAGTGGCCGGCAGGTCGCAAAGCGAAGGTCTCGCCGCTCTATGGAAGGCTGGAGGCTGCTGGCGCAGAATTTGGCTCATATGGCGGGTGGGAGCGTGCTGATTGGTTCCCAAAAACCGCAGCAGACCGTCGCCCGGCTGACAGCTATGACCGCCAGCATTGGTTTAATGCGGTGGGGGCTGAATGTCGGCATGTCGCCGAACATGTTGGCATCCTCGAGCTTACCGGCTTTTCTCGCTTCATCCTTGAGGGCGATGGCGCTGCCGATTGGTTGCGTCGTCAGATCACCGGCGGATTGCCAAAAATAGGGCGGATTGGACTGATCTATTTTGCCTCTGCCAAGGGCAAGACTCTCAGCGAGATGACGGCCACCCGTTTGGCTGAGGACAGAATCTTGTTGATGACTGGTGCCGGTGCCTATTGGCATGATCGTGATCTGTTGCAATTCGACATGCCGCGTGATGGCAGCATCAGCCTGACCGATGTGACCGCGGAAATGGCAACTTTGCTGGTGACGGGACCGAAAGCGCCAGCGCTTCTCGGTGAGGTTGCAGGGGTGGCGATGAGCCATGCAGATTTTGCCTGGCTTTCGCATCAGAAACTCTCCATTGCGGGCGTCACTGTCACGGCCATTCGTGTCTCTTTTGCCGGTGAGGCTGGTTGGGAACTTCACTGTCCGATGGGCGAAGTCACGGAAGTTTATGATTCAATCATCGAAAAGGGAACGGCGCACCAGCTTGGCCATTTTGGTATGTTGGCGCTGGATTCCATGCGGCTTGAAAAAGGCTACCGATCGTGGAAGTCCGATCTGACATCTGATTATTCAATGTTGGAGAGCGGACTTGAACGCTGGGTGAATTTCGGCAAGGAGGAGTTTGTCGGTAAGGCAAGCCTGCAGGCCGAATATCAGGCGGGTGCCAAGCGGCGATTTGTGACGCTGACGGTTGATGATCCCACAGATGGTGAACCATTTGGCGAGGCTGTATATCTCAGCACGGTCAATGTCGATGGCAAGGCTGCCGGCCTCGTGGTTTCCGCTGGTTATGGCCACCGTGTCGGCAAATCAATTGCCATGGCTGTTCTCGACAAGGACGCGCTCGCCTCCATCTCTTCGCTCAGCATCACAATTCTTGGCCGTGAGCGCGCGGCGCATCTCGTTGATGGGGGAGTTCTGTATGATCCAGGCAATGCAAGGATGAAGGTGTAGTTTCATGACCGTTCCCGCAAAGGCACGTGCTGTAATCATTGGTGGTGGTGTGATTGGATGTTCGATCGCATATCACCTTGGAAAACTTGGTTGGACGGATGTTGTGCTGCTTGAGCGCAAGCAACTTACCTGTGGCACGACATGGCATGCAGCCGGGCTGATCGCTCAGCTAAGGGCGACGCAGAATATGACGCGGTTGGCGAAGTATTCGCAGGAGCTGTATTTTGGACTGGAGGCCGAAACCGGTGTTGCTACCGGTTTTAAGCGCAATGGGTCAATTACGGTAGCGCTGACTGATGAGCGTATGGAGGAGCTGCGCCGGTCAGCGGCCATGGCCCGAGCCTTTGGCGTTGAGATTGACGAAATCAGCCCGTCAGAAATCAGTGCCCGTTATCCACACCTGAATGTCGAGGATACGGTTGGTGGTGTTTGGCTGCCAAAGGATGGCCAGGCCGATCCTGTCAATATCACCCAGGCGCTTGCCAAGGGAGCTCGCAATTACGGTGTCAAGATTATCCAGGGTGTCAAGGTCACCGATATTCACCAGAATGATGGCCGGGTCAGAGGCGTGATGACAGATCAGGGGCCGATTGAGGCAGATTATGTGGTTAATGCAGGTGGCATGTGGGCGCGTGAAATCGGTGCCATGGCAGGAGTCGCGGTGCCACTTCATGCTTGTGAACATTTTTACATTGTCACAGAGGGCATCTCTGGGCTGACACAGAATTTACCTGTGCTGCGCGTGCCTGATGAATGTGCATATTACAAAGAGGATGCGGGGAAAATTCTGCTTGGCGCGTTTGAACCAAACTCCAAGCCATGGGGTATGGACGGCATTCCTGAGGATTTCGAGTTTGACTCACTGCCGGAGGATTTCGATCATTTTGAGCCGATACTCGAGCGCGCTGTGGAGCGGATGCCGGTTCTGGCTGAAGCGGGCATCCAGACCTTCTTCAATGGCCCGGAAAGCTTCACTCCCGATGATCGCTATATTCTTGGTGAAGCGCCTGAATTGACAAATTTCTTTGTTGCTGCTGGCTTTAACTCGGTGGGCATTCAATCGGCTGGTGGTGCCGGCATGGTCCTTGCCGAATGGATGGAAACCGGCAACGCCCCAATGGATTTGTGGGATGTTGACATCCGCCGTATGCAGCCTTTCCAGGCTAATCGGCGCTATCTTGAAACTCGTGTCTCTGAAACGCTTGGTCTGCTCTATGCCGATCATTTCCCTTATCGCCAGGTTGAAACAGCACGTGATGTGCGGCAATCGCCCGTGCATGATCGGCTAAAGGCAGCAGGTGCCTGTTTTGGCGAGGTCAGTGGGTGGGAGCGGGCCAACTGGTTTCTGCCACGAGCCGAGCAGGAGAGGGGACTCAAACCCCGCTATGAATATAGCTGGAAGCGGCAGAACTGGTTTGATTACAGTGCTCAGGAGCATCTGGCCGTGCGCGAACGTGTCGGTATGTTCGACATGTCTAGTTTTGGCAAGATCCGCGTGGTGGGTCGGGATGCCGAAGCCGTGCTGCAGCGGATTGCGGCAAATGATGTCGCTGTTGAACCCGGCAAAATTGTATACACCCAGTTCCTCAATGAGGCGGGCAGGATTGAGGCGGATGTGACGGTAAGCCGGCTGTCATCCGACGAGTTTCTGGTGGTAACGCCCGCGGCGACCGTGAGGCGCGACCTGCATTGGATCAACGGTCATATCCCAGATGATGCGCATGCGTTTGCCATGGATGTGACAGCGGGTGAGGCTGTTCTTGTTGTTATGGGGCCACAGGCGCGTGATTTTCTGGCCCCCATGATACCGCAGAGCTTGTCGAATGAGGCGTTTCCCTTTGGCACCATGCAAACCATTGAAATTGGACATGCGGTGGCGCGGGCGCATCGTGTGACATATGTCGGGGAACTTGGCTGGGAGCTCTATGTATCAGCCGACATGGCAAATCATGTCTTTGACACCATCGCGGCGCGCGCTGAAGATCACCCGCTTCAACTGTGTGGCCTGCATGCCCTTGATAGCTGCCGGATTGAAAAGGCATTCCGCCATTTTGGTCATGATATCTCAAATGAAGATCATGTTCTTGAGGCCGGGCTTGGTTTCGCAGTCAAGGAAACCAAACAGGCTGGCCGTTTTGGCCCAATGATTGGTTGTGATGCAGTCAAAGCAAAACGCAATGACGGCCTATCGCAACGATTGATGCAATTTCGCCTCAAAGATCCAGACCCGCTTCTCTATCACAATGAGGCAATTTTGCGTGATGGTGAGCTTGTCGGCTATCTCACAAGTGGCAATTACGGTCATTATCTTGGTGGTGCCATTGGCCTTGGCTATGTTAAGTGCGGTGCGGCTGGTGAGAGCGCAAACGACCAGTTAAGCTCGAGTTACTCCATTGATGTTGCTGGTAAAATCATTGAGGCTGATGTTAGCTTCAGGCCTATGTACGACCCCAAAGCTGCGCAGGTGCGGCTCTAGCATGAGGAGGCCAACATGACCATTTGGCAAAGCAGAAATATCCCTCGTTCAAACCGCCGAAGTGGTGGGCGTGAGGCCAGACGAAGTGTGCGTTCAGCTCCCCTCGCCGAGGAACTACGCCCGGTCCGTGCTGGCATGATTGGCGGCACTTTTCGCCCCCTTGATGCTGCTGCTGTGGACGCCATAGAGGATGCCGTTTATCAGATTCTCGAAGAGATTGGGCTCAGTCAGGCGCCAGAGAGTGGCGTTGCCCATTTGACAAAAGTCGGGGCGATTGCTGGCGATGATGGGCGGATCCGGTTCCCCCGTCCAGTTATCAGCAAGATGCTGGCTCAGGCGGCACGGAACATCACGCTGCACGCTCAGAATCCCAAACATGACCTGCTTCTGTCCGGATCGCGCGTTCATTTTGGTACTGCTGGCGCTGCGGTTCATGTTGTTGATATGCAGAACAATGCCTACCGTGAGTCACATCTTGCTGATATTTATGATGCGGCCAGAATTGTGGAGAATATGGACAATATTCATTTTTTCCAACGGCCCATGGTGGCGCGCGATATCGAGGACCCAGCGGCTCTTGACCTAAACACCCTTTATGCCGCCCTCAAGGGCACAACAAAACATGTTGGTGTCAGTTTTACAGAAGCTCCGTTCATGGCCCCTTGCATTTCGATGTTGCATGACATTGCTGGTGGTGAGGATAAATGGCGCGAGCGGCCATTTGTCTCAAACAGCAATTGTTTTGTTGTTCCACCGCTACGTTTCGCCACCGAGTCCTGCCTTGTCATGGAAGAAGCGGTAAAGGCTGGCATGCCAGTGCTGCTTTTGTCTGCTGGCCAGGCTGGGGCCACCGCACCTGCCAGCATTGCCGGCGCCGTTGCTCAGGCTCTCTCGGAGGTTGTTGCAGGCTTGATCTATGTTAATGCAATGGTGCCGGGACACCCCTGCATTGTTGGCACCTGGCCATTTGTATCCGATTTGCGAACGGGTGCCCTGCCTGGTGGTTCAG
>ERZ802819.2079-NODE-2079-length-11585-cov-7.22108_pt1 | contig 11585 bp, 12 predicted proteins | sample MGYA00345647_ERZ802819 | MGnify/ENA primary metagenome ERZ802819 (study PRJEB30503, sample SAMEA104212355) | marine metagenome | biome: Westerlies Biome; feature: [SRF] surface water layer (ENVO:00010504) within the epipelagic zone...; material: water... | reverse complement strand
TATATTCGGCACCACGATACAGCTCTCTTTTGCCCTTCTAGCGCCCGTAGCCCTGCACCTCTGACGTAGTCAAGCCCTCGATGCCGATGCCTGCCAACGCCTCATGCACCGCGGTCAATCGCCCCGGTTGAATGATTGCGACTATATACTTCATCGTTATTCCTTTCTTACCGACCCCGCCTGCGCCCATACCTTTGGGCAAATTCAAGAAGACATCGGTGAACTTTCGACAACCGTCGAGGTGCCACCCAACCCAATTCTTGGGATCGACAAATCAATAACAACTTGCGGTGGATTGAAATTCTGCTAAATTTGCATTCGTGTGATGCAATTTTTGCACATCATGTTCTGTAACCGTTACTCTACATCAAAAAGGCCCGTTTTCATGCGCTTTATGGCCAATCTAAAGTTCATTGATACCATTTCCCGTGAAGGCTCAATTCGCAAAGCCGCGGACAAGCTTGCAATCACCTCGACGGCGTTGAACCGCAGGATACTTCAGGTAGAGGAAGAAATCGGACAACCCCTGTTCGAGCGTCTGCCCTCAGGCGTCCGACTGAACACCGCGGGCGAAATTTTCGTGCAGCACATCAGGTCACAGATGGCCGATCTTGCGCGCGTTCAGTCGCAAATCGCCGACCTCAGCGGGATACGGCGCGGTCATGTGCGGGTTGCCAGCGGCGCGGACGCGTTGCGCCATTTCCTGCCTGAGGCTGTCGCCGGCTATCGCCGGGAACACCCGGCAGTCACTTTTGAGATGACGCGCTGCTATGGTGACGCTGCTGAAGCATCGCTCTTATCACTCGACACCGATATCGCCATGAGTTTTGCGCCAGTGCGGGCCGCACATTTCCATGTTGCCGCCGGCGTGCGCCAGCAAATTTACTGTCTGATGAACGAAGCGCATCCATTGGCCAGTCGCGATGTCATTCGGCTGCGTGACTGCGTTGGCCATCCTGCCATCCTGCCAAACGTCATGAGCGGCATTCGCCATCTCCTCGACACCGCCCTGATCAGACGCAATCTGGAGTTAAACACCATTCTGGAATCGGATAGTTTTGAGTTCATGCAGAATTATCTTCTGCATGATGAGGCATTGTCATTCCAGATTCCGATTGGCCTTGCCGGCAGTGTTGAGACCGTCGTTGATTCGGGCATTGCTGGCATTGTGGCACGCCCTGTTGATACAGCGGACGTTCCCCCCGGCGTCATACATATTGGCTATCTCAAGGGGCGGGTTTTACCGGTGGCTGCGGCAAAATTTCTGGATGACATCATCCACCAGTTACAACAGCGCTTTCCTGACGAGACCGGTCTTTAATATAAAACTGGAATACGAAGCCGGCGATTTTTGCCCGGCGGGCGCCCTCCCCCCTCTGGATTTACTGCCAGCCGGAGGCTATGGTAGGGGACATCGCAATCGAGGAAGAAATGACGTCCAATACCCCACTCCCTGCCTACCTTGTGCAGCGTTACAAGGGCTGGAAGGCTACCAAATATGTTGAAAACAAGGTCTGGTACAAGCATCTCGCCGAGGATGGCCAGCATCCCCGGGCTATGGTTATATCCTGCTGTGACAGCCGGGTTCACGTGACAGCGATTTTTGGCTCAGACACAGGTGAGTTCTTCATTCACCGCAACATCGCCAATCTGGTGCCGCCCTTCAGCCCCTCGGGAGATCACCACGGCACATCAGCAGCGGTAGAATATGCTGTCACGACCTTGAAGGTCGCTCATATCATTGTCCTTGGCCACTCGCACTGTGGTGGCGTCAATGGATGTCACAAAATGTGTTCGGGGGCCGCGCCGGAACTTGAACAGGATTCTAGTTTTGTAGGGAGGTGGATGGACATCCTGCGTCCGGGCTATGACAAAATCAAAGATATCAGGGGCGAGGAAGAACAATTACGGGCGCTTGAGCGGCAGGGCGTTCTGGTGTCGATGGAAAACCTGATGACCTTCCCCTTCGTGCGTAACGCGGTGGAAAATGAAACCCTGTCAATCCATGGGCTGTGGAATGATATTGGCGAGGGTGATTTATACTATTGTGATGGTGATAGCTTCACGCCCGTTACGTAAGACCGCGAATCCTGGTTAGCTAGAACTGCCGCTTAACCGACAATGTGGTGTAACCGGCCTTTGTCACTTTTTTGAAGGGATTTATATTCGCCGTGCTCTCCGGGGAGTATTTTTGCTGGGCGACAATCACCGACAATCCATTGCTGTGATCCCATGAAACCGTATGTTCATGCGAGATGTCCCATCCATCCTCATCAATATTCGTGGCCAGCTTATCCTCATAGGAAAGTGACCAGTTCCGCGGTTGCAACGATGGGCTGATCCAGCCCGCGATATTGGTCAAATTGGCCCGCAAATAGAGACCAGCCTCACGCTGTTCATCTCTGTTACGCCCTGTTTCCTTCTCGGCGTTCCACGAGCTTTCGCTGATGAAATCATATTCAAGATGAGCCCGAACTGAGAATGTTCTACCTGAAAAAATGTAGACATAGGGCATGAAGCGGTAGGACTCGCCACTGACCTCGCCAAAATCACGATGCGCCAGCGTCAGGAGTGCGCCGACCTCATGCTGGCCATCCTTACCAAATCTGTAGCGAAGCCGTGGACCAATTGCGGAAATGTGGTCGCTGTCTTTTGGCTTATCCGGTGCCATACCTTCGATCGTCTTGGCCGTCAGGCTGGCATATTGAACGCGTGAATAGAGGGTGACATTCGGATGCAGATCATATTCACCGTATAGTGCATAGGATTTCTGATCCTGCTCTTCGGTCTTGTTGAACAGATATTCGCCGACAACATAGCCGCCGGTAAATTTTGGATCCCGATATTCATCCATCACATCTGCCAAACAGGGGTGAACAGATCCAATAATCCCAACAAGGCACACAGCACTCATTCGCCACATAGCATCATCCTCTCATGTGAAGTGATGACGCATTGTTTGGTGTGTTAACCAATTAAATGAATATTAAATTCATAACTACTTATATATGGCTGCCAGCAACAAAGCCGGACGACCAAGCCCATTGAAAATTATACCCACCCAGATAACCGGTGACATCAACAACCTCGCCAATGAAAAACAGTCCGGGCACGGCCTTTGACTGCATCGTCTTTGACGACAGCTCTTCGGTATCAACACCGCCAAGGGTCACCTCTGCAGTGCGATACCCTTCTGTTCCAGCCGGAAAAACCTGCCAGTTATTCACGGCGTTCCCGAGGCTCAGCAGAGCGGCATCAGTCAGATCGGCAAGCCGTCCACACCCATGAACCGCGGTGATATCTTGGGCAAGGCGGCGCGGTAACTGGCTGGCAAGTACGGTTGCCGCATCCTGTTTTGGTGCGGAACGTTTTCTCTCCTTGAGCAGCATTGCCATATCGGCGTCCGGCGCGAGGTCAACATTGATCTCATCACCCGGGCGCCAATAGGATGAAATCTGCAAGATCGAGGGACCACTTAATCCTCGATGCGTGAATAGCAGCCCTTCACCAAAAGTGGTTTTACGATGCCCTACCTCGGCCTCGACGGACAAACCCGTCAGCGCCTTGCATCGTGCCAGCAACGAATCATCGAACGTCAACGGCACAAGGCCGGCACGCTGATCAACCAGCCGCAATCCGAATTGGCGCGCAACATCATAGCCAAATCCGGTCGCACCAATCTTCGGAATCGACAGCCCTCCCGTGGCGATGACCAACGACTCGGCCTCAATCTCACCCCGCGATGTGTTGAGGCCAAAGCCACCATTATCAAGACGACACACACTCTCAACGGTGACATTGCTGGCAACCTCGGCGGACACATCGGCACATTCAGCCAGCAGCATATCAATCACGTCCTGCGCATTGTTGTCACAGAACAGCTGTCCCAGCTTCTTTTCGTGATAGGCAATGCCATGTTTTTCAATCAGCGCGATAAAATCGTGCTGGCTGTACTGCCGTAACGCCGATTTGCAGAAATGAGGGTTATTGGAGAGAAATTGAGCGGGGCTGGCATGGATGTTGGTGAAGTTGCAGCGGCCACCACCAGATATCCTTATTTTTTCTGCAATCCGCCGGGCATGATCAAGCACCAGCACATTGCGGTGGCGCGCCCCAGCCGTCAGCGCGCACATCAGTCCCGCGGCCCCCGCCCCAATCACCACAACATCTCTTTTCTCAGCAGGCATCACCACTATCCATCAGCCGAAAAACTAGCCTAGGCTATACGGCATTGGGGCATAAAGGGTAAAGCCATAAGATGAGTTGGGTAGTCTATATCCTCGAATGTGGGGACAACAGCCTGTATACAGGCATCACCACCGATCTGTCGGCCCGGCTTGCCGCACATCGGGCAGGCACCGGTGCCAAATACACACGGGGGCGCGGCCCGCTTAACTTGGTGTTTCAGGAGCCAGCGCCAGACCGCAGCGCGGCAACACGTCGCGAAAGCGAGATCAAGGCGCTTGACGTGACGGCTAAAAGACGCCTGATCAACAGCCAATAGGCCTTGAGATACAGGTGAAAAGCAGCAACACTGTTACAGCTCAAGGATGGGGGACATAATGGATACGGTATTGTGGGGTGGTCTGGTATTTCTGCTGGCTGTTGGCGGCATGTTTCTCGCGATGAACAGGATTGATCGGTCGGCCATGCCGGACCGCAAGAAACGCCTGCTGAATTACGCGCTGCTTGCCGGCATCGCAATTCTAGCCATGGTTATTTTCCGCTGGCACAGCGTTACCTACATGGCGACAGGTCTATAAATTTTATGATGCTGTCAGGCAGGTCCTAATAGGGCGTGCCGTCCTTGTGAACAAAGCGATATTTACCGGTCCGCTTCTCAGCGCGAAGATCAACATCCGGATAGTGGGCGGTTTCATCCTCGCTATGAGTGCCAATCTCAAACAAAACAACTGGCTCTGCACTTCGGTTCTGAAAACAATGTCCGTTTGCAACACCAGCCTTGAAACCAGCGCAGTCACCGGCTCTCAGGATTGTTTCTGCATCCTCCTCGATCAGCACCACCTCGCCGGCCATGACGATCACAAACTCATCCTGAACCTCATGCCAATGGCGCAGCGCCGTATGCGCATCAGGTGCAAGCACCACCCGGTTCACGCCGAACTGCGTCAACCCCGCCGCGTCACCAACACGCCGCTGCTCATACCCCTTGGTCACCGAACGGTGCGGTTCGGGATAGACCAACCGGTCACGTACTGTCGCAGCGTCAATGTCAATCTTTGGCATAGCTTGCCTTTCTGCTCCAGGCCCGGCCCAATCAGGCAGGGATCACCTGGTCCAGTGCGGCCCGAAAATTTGCCACACTGCGCGCGCAATCATGTAGCTTGTCGAGGCCAAACAATCCGATACGAAAGGTTTTGAAATCTGGCCCCTCGCCGCATTCCAACGGCACGCCGGCAGCGATCTGCACACCCTGGGCAGCGAATTTGCTGCCATTCTTGATGTCATCATCATCGGTATAACTGACAACAACACTCGGTGCCTTAAACCCCTCAGCAGCGACAGATTTTACCCCGCGTGCCTCAAGTAATTCGCGTATCGCCGTGCCAAGGGCAATCTGTTCATCGCGCACCTTGTCAAAGCCATAGGCCTCGGTCTCCAGCAACGCATCACGGAATGTCGCAAGCGCATCGGTGGGCATGGTGGCGTGATAGGCATGACCACCATTTTCATAGGTTTCCATGATGGTCAGCCATTTTTTCAGGTCGCACACATAACTGGCGGCATTGGTTTGATCAATGCGCTTTCGTGCACGCTCTGACAGCATCACAAGCCCACTGCAAGGCGATGCACTCCAACCCTTCTGAGGGGCGCTGAGCAAGACGTCGACACCGAGGGCCTGCATATCGACCCACATGGCACCCGACGCCACACAGTCCAGAACAAAAATGCCGCCCACAGCATGCACCGCATCAGCGACCGCGCGGATGTAATCATCAGGCAGCATCATACCGGCCGACGTTTCAACATGCGGCGCACAGACAAGACCCGGCCTGTCGGCATGAATGCGGGCGACAACATCAGCGATTGGCATGGGCGCAAAAGGTGACTGGCGGTTGGCACCCCCATCAATCTGGCTTGCGGTAAGCACTGTCGTTCTGGCGGCAATCCTGCCCTTATCCATAATCTCTGACCAGCGAAAGCTGAACCAGCCATTGCGAATGATCATCACATGCTCATCATCGCCAAACTGCCGGGCGATGGCCTCCATCCCGTAAGTTCCGCCACCGGGAATGACAATCACTGAATGCGCTTTGTAGGCACGTTTGAGCGCAGCCGATATATCGGTCATCACGCCCTGAAACCTGCGTGACATCGAATTCAGCGACCGGTCAGTAAAAACAACTGAATATTCCAGCAATCCATCCGGATCAAGGTCTTGCAGTAAAGATGGCATAATATACTCCCGACTAATCCGCATGCGCGGCAATACCGTAGGCTACATGATATGGGGGATTTTCCAGGCAATGCAATTGCCAATTTGCCACGGACCGCAGGGCACGTGTGCCGGCCATCGCGAGGAGTCGAACCAGGAGAGAAACGAGGAGACAACCTACCCAGAATCTTAGAATCTGTTAACGAAAAATTAACCATTTTTGGTGCATGCTAGAAACGGTCCGGTCTATTTGGAGAGCATGATCATGCATAAGCCATCTCACCCACTACCCTTCCTGCCAACGCATCTTTTGGTGGGGAGCGTCTTATTATTCGCCAGCCAGTTTGCAATTCTCACGCCGGCAACGGCATCCGAGAGCGATCTCAGGCTGAATTGTGAGTTCTCCAAGTTTCGCAATACAGGCTACACTGAAGAATTTGCCAGAACATGGATTGCGCCCACGCAAACCCATATTTTTGAGGGAAATACTGTCACCTATGATAGTGCGGGCATCTCCTTCCACCGCAACCCGGGCAAAATCAGCAAAAGAAACACCAAGCGCATCGAATGGTCATATGAAGGCCATGTGACCACCGCCAAACAAAAGGATGTCAGATATCGACAGACCTTCACCTATTTCTTCACGACGAACAAGGTCGCCACAAAGGTCATATTTCCCCATTTCAAAGATATTGAACATGTCTGGGGCACATGTGAGCAACTCCCGGTCGCCCAGAAAAAGATCAAGGATACGAAATCTTCATCTGGCAATGCAGCGCGGGACGTATCGCCCACAACGTCATACAGTGGCAATGTCCGCTATTGGCAAAGCCATCAGCCAGCCAGTGTTAAAATCACACCGGTGGATAAAAGTGACTGGACCGGGCTCAAACATAGCGAGGATACAAGCCTATTTATCCAGCGTCATATCAATGCCGTGATCATCGAGTCACGAAGTCGGAAATTCGCGCGACTTCATGACCGCATCATGAATGGCGAAGTGATTGCTCTCGGAGTTGCAACCCGAGCAACAGACGAACGACAGAGCCTGAAAAAATCGAAATATCGGTATGAACGCATTGGCTATTTCGGGGCATCACATGAGGGCGACATCCGCCGCATTTTCCTGATGGGCAATCCGATTGGCAATCTGCGCTCTCAGAATGAAGCGTTTCTGGAATTGTCACTTAGAGACTTGAACTCAAATGTCTGGTGGGTGGACCGGCTCAGCCAGTGATGCCGCTATCCCTCGAACCACCCTCCATCCCCACACCAAAAATCCACCCTTCTCTGCGGGCGGCCTGGCTGGCTGCGGCAGGCACCGACCAACAGTCGCGATTGCGGACAAAATGGCGCAACGCAGCAGCTGAAATGATTGCATCAGCCTCATCGGCGTCACTGCCATGAGGTTGAAAATCCAGCGACACGCCCATGCTGTCATAGGCGGCAAGCGCCTTTGACATGAAAATTGGATCAGCCGCCGCATTTCTGGCTGGGTTGAAACCGGCAGCATGAAAATAGAGGCTTGGAAAAATCTCAACAATGATCATTACAGGCCTTTTTTCAGCCGGTGTCACGGCATCAAACGGCCAGACGATCAAGTCACCGGCAAGCGCTGTTTTCAGCCGATGCAGCAGGCGCATCCCAGCCATCGACCCGGTGGCAACATTATCGGCGCCAATTGCCTTGAAGGTCGGTGAGGGGCTGCGGCCATCATTACGCGAGGCGTGTTCGGTCATCCTGCGGCGGCTGGTAAAGCGCGGCGCCGCGTGATTATGCGGCGACAGATAATAATCAGCCCATGGCGGCGTAGCAAACATCCGCCCCCCATATAGATGTGGGTCCGGCGTACAGATGTGATCAATCATCTGCCACAAAGCGAAGGGAGTTTCCGGTTGCACCGCTGGCGACAAACCGGGATAGTAAACACCCTCATCGATAAAAGGATGGGCAAAGGCGAAATCAATCCCGACAAGAACCGGGCCATCATCACCTTGACGAAAACCATCAGGCAGCGCCACAGTGCCCCGGGCCAGCGCCAGCAACCAGTCAAAAACGGCATCGCGCCCCCATTTTGACCCCATTTTCCCAGACGATGGACAGTCAATCCGCTGTGGTGTCATATTGCCCGGCATTGCGGCGGCAATCTGGATGCCCTCTTGGCGCGGCCCCCTTGCACCCGACCAGTCAATGCCGATAAAAGCTGAGGGGATGATTGTCATCCGGCGTTTGGCGTATCGGTCATGATTTCGGAAAGCAGATCAGCCGCTGTCGCGCTCAGATCGGCAGGCGAGCTCTCACCGGCAAGCATTGCAGAGAAGCGCAGCGCCATGACCTTGCCGAGCTCAACACCCCACTGGTCAAAACTGTTCACATCCCAGATGAAACCGCTGACAACCGTCACATGTTCATAAAGCGCAAGTAACTGACCAAGCACATGCGGCGTTGTCGCGGGCCAGCTAATCAGGTTGGACGGCCTGCCACCGGCGAAGTGCCGATGCGGCTCCTCGGTGTTCGGGCTGCCAATGGCGAGAGCTTCCGCCTGAGCAAGCGCATTCGCTACCAGAATTTTGTGACTTTGTGCCCAATTTCCGGCAAGCCTGATGCCGGCTGGTGACAGCGGTACCATGATGTCGAGGGGCACAATGTCACTGCCCTGATGGAGCGCCTGAAAAAAAGAGTGCTGGCAACCGGTGCCGGCCGCGCCCCAGATCACAGGTGTGGTTGCACTATCCAGCGGAGTGCCATCCCGGCTCACCGATTTGCCATTTGACTCCATCTCCAACTGCTGCGCCCAGGCTGGCACCAAGGCAAGGCGCTGGTCATAGGGCATGATACCATGCGTCGGATAACCCAGAAAATTGCGATTCCAGACCCGCAGCAACCCCATTATCACCGCAAGATTTTGTGCCAGCGGTGCGTCTTTGAAATGGTCATCCATAAGCGCCGCACCGGCCAGCATGGAAGCAAAATTTTCTGGCCCGACATCAATCATTACCGGCAAGCCAACCGCGGACCAGAGCGAGTAGCGGCCACCAACACCCTCGTCAAAATCAAATATCTGCGCCGGCAGAATCCCCCATTCTGCCGCTTTTTCGGGCGCGGCTGTTACCCCGGCAAGCGAGTCCTCCTGGTTGCCTGCGGTCGCAAGCCAGTCCCGCGCCAAACTGGCATTGCGCATGGTCTCGGCAGTGGTGAAGGTTTTTGATGTCACGATCACTAGCGTAGTCGCCGGATCACATTGCAGCAGAACATCATGTAGATGGCTTGGATCGACATTCGAAACATAATGCAATTTTGGGCCATCACCGTGATTTGCCAAAGCCGCGCTGACCATCGCCGGGCCAAGGTCGGAACCACCAATCCCGATATTGATAACGGAGGTGACCGTTGATGAGCGCACTTGATCAGCAAAGCCTGCGAGCCTTGCAAACGCTGGGTCCTCACGGGCGTCAGCAGACCGCTGCATCATATGGAGAACAGGTCTGTCCTCGCTGATATTGACCCGCTCACCAGAAAAAAGAGCCGTAATCTTTTGGGGAAGATGCGCCTGTTTGGCCAGCGTGATGAGCTGTGCCATCACCGCTTGGTCAATCCGCTGGCGCGAGGCATCCAGCGTCAGGTCACCCGCCCGATAGACCAGCGAGCGCGATCTGACCGGATCTGCAAGCAGGTCGGCCAGACTGGCCTGCTCCAGCGTTTTGGCGGCGGACATCAGTTCTGCATAGGCTGGCAATGCAGTGAGCATCGAATAATCTCCATCGCGCTAAGGTGGCAGCGATTAATTGGCATAAGATCGGTCGCATGGGCTGGTAACACCCCACATCGCCCACAATATAACCCTTGTTGAGTGGCCCCGGCTAGGCAGGAGCCGAAAAAAAACTGACCCAGGACCAAGAACGACATGTCATCCAATCCCCCTGATGTTGACTATGATCTGGCGATCATCGGTTCTGGCATTGCCGGCCTAGCCGCCGCGCGGGTGGCAACGGCCAAGGGTCTATCAGTCAAAATCTTTGATAAAGGACGGCGTATTGGTGGACGCGCTGCGACCCGGCGCGCCAATGGCTTTACCTTTACCCATGGTGCCCAATTCCTGACAGCGCGCGCGGATGAATTTCGAGATGTCTGTGCGGCGGCCGTGGCGGATAACGCCCTCACCAACTGGCAGATTGGCGGCAAAGCTGCCTTTATCGGGCAGCCAACGATGCGTGATTTTGCGGTGTTTCTGGGTCGCGATCTCGATATCAGCCAATCGGTGGAAATCACCAGCATTGAGGCTGCAGACAATCATCTGAAGTTCCATACCGCCGAGGGCATAGTTGCCTGTGGCAAACGTGCAATTTTGACACCGCCAGCCCCGCAGACCGCCGCACTACTGCGTCAGCTCGCTCCGACACTCGCAACCATCGCCGATGGCGCAAGCTATGCGCCCTGCTGGACAGCGATGTTCGGTTTTGACGAAGCGCCGCCTCTGCCAGTAAGCCCGGAGCCGCTGCAGTTTGATGAAGGTCCCATCGCGCTGGCCAATTACGAGGCACGCCGCCCGGGAAGCGACAGAGCTAATTTTGCTCTGACCATTCAAGCGTCAGGCGAGTGGAGCGCACAGCATCTGGAGGATACAAGCGAGCAAACCGGGCGGACGCTCTTGGCCGAACTGTCGAGCTTGCTTGGTGTCAAAATGCCCACGCCCATCTATGAGGGCTGCCATCGCTGGCGTTATGCCAAGGTGACAAAGCCTGCCACATCCACCACCAAGCTGACATCCGAGTGTGGGAGGATTGCTATTGCTGGTGACTGGGTGATCGGGCCCCGGATCGAGGCTGCCTTCCTGTCTGGCCTGAAGGCTTTTGAACAGCTGAGTGAAGCTTCAGAGCTTGATTGACGTGCGGAAAATCACTATTTGTTCATATGCAGGCAAGCTCTGGCAATGGCGGGAAAAATGAAAACAATATTATCGACGGTAGCGATCGCAGCGATGGTTGCGTTAACCGGGCTGGCAACTGCGCCACATGTTGCAGCCCACGCCAACGCCACGGGTATTGTGAAAGAACGGATGGATAATTTCAAGGCATCGCAAGGGCACTTGAAAGCAATATCACGCCTTCTTGGTTCAGCCGAATTCGACGAGATCATCAGCCGTGCATCGGCGATGCGCGAGTGGGGAGTGGCCATGCCAGCAGCCTTT
>ERZ802819.2077-NODE-2077-length-11601-cov-13.7326_pt1 | contig 11601 bp, 7 predicted proteins | sample MGYA00345647_ERZ802819 | MGnify/ENA primary metagenome ERZ802819 (study PRJEB30503, sample SAMEA104212355) | marine metagenome | biome: Westerlies Biome; feature: [SRF] surface water layer (ENVO:00010504) within the epipelagic zone...; material: water... | reverse complement strand
GAAGGGCATGGGAGGCTTTGGCGGTCGGGTGGATGAGCTCCTCAGCGACATGATTCGTGGCTTCACCAAGAAACCCTAAATCACCCTAACGCTTACGGCCGCCACGTGGTTTAAGGTTGCCTGTCGACACACGACGGTGCCATAGCAACTGCTGTCGTAGCCGGCAGAGCAGTAATCTCATATCCAAAAGCCTGCCAAACAAAGCGGCTACTTTGCAGGCTACTCCTCCTGCTGGATTGCCTGAAGCAGCAACCAGATAGGCAAACCCGACGCGGGCGAGGCCGCTACGTTACCTGTGGCAGGAGCGCCTACCTGCGTTGCCGGGCCGCCATTGACGGAGAGGGTTGTGGTCACCGTGCAATTAAACGAGTCGGTCTCCGCAATCGGAAATTCATACGGACTTGCGGCCAGATTAGCGACATCCACGACGGTGACGCCGCTCACTGCATTAGTGCATCTCAGGGCGAGCGTCAGCATCGCTGGGTCGACAATATTGGGGTCGGTACTCCAGCTTATCGAGGCTTCGTCGATACTTGCGTCGAAAAACACAGAGGTGGGGCTGACAGAACCTACCGTCACGGCCTGGGTGTCTGCGACGGTCACGAGCCCGCCCGCGCCATCAGAAATTGAGCCTGTCACCGTGCAAACTAATGCGCCTTGAGCCTGCACGGTATAGGCGGTGGCCCGCACCACAGCCCGGTCGGTCCACGTGGCAATTGCCACTCCCCCGTCGGTGCAAGTCGCGGTGTAAGACGCGATCGCAGACGCATCCACAACCGCGCTAAATTCAAGTATCGCGCCTGCAGATTTGGCGCTGAGGGCGACCGTTACGCTGGGCAAACCCCCTTCAAAGGGCTTAGGCGCATCGAGGATACCGGCACCAGACAAGGTATCGATCCCTGGAGCATCCACATCAAGGGCCGCGCGCAACAGCAGATCGCGAACAGTCTCGTCCACCGCGTCCGCAGCGACGTCAGGTGAGGCCTCTGAGTGCTGCCAATAAAGAGCAGCAATGCCAGCCGTCACGGCAGCAGACCCGGACGTACCATAAAAGTTTGTATCCGTGGTCGCACCTCCGGAAACTGTGGTCAGAATACTCTGCCCGGCTGCGGCGGCATCCGGTTTTGACACGGCGAGCCCGTTAGCAATGGCCGAATAGCCCCCCTGACCGTCGCTCTCCCAAAAGAAACGGGCGGTGCCCGAGGCCTCTCCATCCGAGGAGTAACCGGAAATCGATTTGGCGCTGCACGTGGCATAGTCAGATTCATTATTGTCGACACATAAATCGCTCGCGGCCACGGTAAATGCGTCCTTGCTCGCGGCATGGCCTCTTATGCTTCCGGGGGTGACCTGATCAAAAACCGCACTGCTATATGCCAGAGTTGACGGGACGTTGGTCCGCACGCCCGTCACCATGAGTCGCAAACCGTCGACGGCAGACAAGCCCTGATCAAACACCACCTTGTGACCAGCGGCGATCGGCAGGCTGGTGCACCCGCCGGGCGGCGCTGAGAACAGCTCTGCGCCAACCACCAACTGGTCGCTCGCATCGTATACCCAAGCGGTGAATCTCGGGTCAGCGCCAGGCGCGGGCTTTTCACTCCAAAAAATACAGAGGCGATCAACACCCTCCTCGAGGGTGATAAATCCGTCTCCACCGAAAGACTGAACGAAATAGCCTGACAAAAAAGGGTCGATGGCAATCAGTCCAGCCGGCGCTGCGATACCCTCAAAATTTGAGACGTACACAGCGGATGTTGCCGACGAACCACTATGACCCGTGTCCCCTGCAGCGGTGATATGGAGCACACCCGATTCACTGGCTGCGGTAATGGCCTCACTGACCTCGTCGATCTCAAAGGGGTTTTGATCAGGATAAAAGAGATCATCGACAATAATGTCTGCAGCCGGGATCTGCTCATCCGCATCGCCGGTAGCCAAAGCGCTCACGACGGCCGCCAACTCTCCCGGAACACTGCTCACCCCAGGAGAGGCCAGCACTACCCGGGCGCCCGGCGCCATGTCGTAGATCAACTGCAGTAAAAAGAGCATGTCTGTGCTGCCGTTAACATTGTCAACGGCGCTTAACGCACCAGCGCCGTGTGTAACGGCCTTGCCGCCAGAGCGCACGAACAAGCTTGCGGCATCGGGAATTTTGCGAGTGCTTAATGCTTGCAGCGCATCCAAATCGGACTGTTTAAAAGGGAGACTGATCAGGCCGATTACCACGCCTGAACCGTCCAGAGCCGGGTCACCGATCTTGGGCTTGTCAGCGGGATACAGGTCTTCCAACCGATGTGCACCCGCCGCCTGCGTACTGCCCTGGCCCTGAGCCATCGGACCAATGACCTCGGTGATCCGGAAAACCGTGTTAGATAGCGACAGCGCCACCGCCATCGAACCCGTCAGCTGGGCAGTCACGTAGGACCGGGATTGCGAGATAAATTTTGGCGAGACACCCAGTTTAGACAGAGCGGTGACGACCTCATCTGCGCTGCTGCCATCGATACGATACACCCGCTCAAGACTGGAAATCGTGCGCGCGACCTGAGTTGCCTCAGCGGCCAGTAGAGAGGGTAAGGGTTGCCTTGCGGCGTGGCGCGCACCTGCGACAAGCGCCGGCGGCAGTTTCTTTTCAGTAGCAGACAAAGACTGCAAAAATTCGCGGTAGGGTGCGGACGGTTTGTTATCGTCAGCAGCCAATGCCCGACCACCCAGCGCAAGAGCGAGTAGCAAGCACGCCCAAAACAAGCGCGCCCAAAAAATGTCGCCAAACTTTCCTCTCATAAGCACCATATTCTGCAAGTCCAATTTGCTCGACAGCGCCAGATGCTGTGTACGCTGGCGCCTGCCTTCCTATTTCAGTTTACCGCAAGCCAATCCGGGATTAGAGAGGCCCATACAGCCAAGGGGGCCTCTCATTTATTGGCTTGCCAGCATGTCTGCGCACACTTCACTCTGCGTTATCTCTTCGTCGCAGGCTTCAAGGTGATCCCATCACTATGGTATGCGCGCAACCAGCCGCTGTGGCGCTTGCGTATTGGACCGCCACAGTCCCATCCCGGGACACACTAAGTCGATAGGGGCGCCGCAAAAAGAGGACCTATGTTAACTGTGGGCGTTTTGGCTCACAATTAGCTTTTGCGTGTAAATTTGGACTCGCTTGGCATGGTAAAACGATCACTTCGCCAGATTAGTGCTTCACGACCGTACGGCAGAGGGGTGGCCACGGCCGTCTTGACCGGGCTCCTGCTCATGACCGGGCAGGCTGTTTCCGCCCAGATTGAGATACTGGACCAGGTTGTCGCCATTGTCGATGACGACATCATTTTAGCGAGCGAGCTTCAAGAGCGGATTCAGGGCGTACGCAACACGATGGAAGCGCGGGGCGTGGAGATGCCCGAGGAAGAGGTTCTCGTTCGGGAGACTTTGGACCGCCTGATTCTGGATAGCATCCAGTTGCAGTTAGCGAATCGATACGGAGTGCGCATACCGGACCAACAGCTGGACGAATCGATGACGCGGCTGGCACAGCAAAACGGCCTCTCTCTGGAGCAATTCAGGATCGCCCTTGAGCAGTCCGGACAGAGCTATGCCGCCGCTAGAGAGAACCTGCGGGACGATTTGGCCATTCAGCGCGTGCAACAAGGTAATGTGATGCGCAACATCAATATCACTGAGCAGGAGATCGATAACTTTCTGGCCACCGAAGAGGGCGAGGCGCTGACGCAGCCCGAGTATCGGGTGGTGCAGGCCCTGCTCTCTACCGGTCGGACTGAGGACGCCGTCACTGTCGCCGCTAAGGAGCGCTTCGTCGACGATATTTTAGCCACCATTCAATCAGGAACGCCCTTTGAGGAAGCCGTCTCGGTGACTCAACCCTTCGCCTTCTCCGGCGGTGATCTGGGCTGGCGAAAGCTGGGGGATATTCCCAGCATGTTTGCCGACGCAGTGCCCTCGTTGAAGATAGGAGAGGTTGCCAAGGTTCGCTCCTCGTCAGGCTTTCATCTGGTGTATCTCGCCGACGCAGTGGGCGGCGAGCGACTGGTCAGGCAGACCGATGTGAGACACATCTTGATCAAACCCACAGAGGTGCTCAATGAAGACGCCGCTGAGGCCCTGGCGGTGGAATTGAAGACGCGGATTGAGGGTGGCGAGGCCTTCGGGGATCTGGCGAGACAGTACTCCGACGACATTGGCTCTGCTGCAGAGGGTGGCGAGCTCGGTTGGACCAACCCGGGGCAGATGGTCCCCGAGTTCGAGGCGGCCATGGCCAGTGCGGACGAAGGTGAGGTTACTGAGCCGTTTCGGAGCGAATTTGGCTGGCACATTCTCGAAGTAAAAGGCAGGCGGGATAAGGATTTTTCATCTCAGGTGCAACGCAACCAGGTGGCAGGATTTATCAGGGAGCAGAAATATCAGGAAGAACTGGATGCCTGGCTCCGCAAGATCCGCGAGGAGGCCTTTATTGACATCAAGTGAGCGGCTTCCACCGCTTTGAGTTGATGCCTCAATAGGGTCATCCCCCTTCTCGATCATGTCAAACAACATCCCAAAACTCATAGTGACTGCGGGGGAACCTGCCGGAGTCGGACCCGATCTGGTGTTGGCGGCGGCGGGGGATCATTGGGATGCGCACCTGATTGCTGTAGGCAATAAAGCCTTGCTCACTGAGCGCGCTGCAACACTGGGACTCGGTGTCGAATTCCACCCCTACAACAGCACTGACGCGCCACAGCGTCACCAAATCGGACGGCTACCCCTCATCGATATCCCGCTTCACGCGGCCTGCACCCCGGGCAGGCCCGACGTCCAGAATGTATCGCACGTGTTGGCGCAGCTCGATATGGCCGTGAACCTTTGCCAATCGGGTGAGTGCCACGCCATGGTGACGGCACCGGTGCATAAAGCGGTCATAAATGACGCAGGTGTGCCCTTCAGCGGCCATACCGAATATCTTGCGCGTGCGACGGGGGCTGAGCAGTCGTTAATGCTGCTGACGTCTGGCGACCTGAGGGTAGCACTGGCCACGACGCACCTTCCCCTCCGCGAGGTGCCCGATGCCCTCGACGCCCGCCTACTCAAGTATGTGCTTTCTACATTGCATCATGATCTTGCGAGTCGATTTAGCTGTGCCGCCCCCCGTATTACTGTCTTGGGGCTAAACCCTCACGCCGGTGAGGGCGGCCATCTGGGTTCGGAAGATCAGGCAGTCATTACACCCGTTTGCGAGATGCTCCGCGGTGAAGGGCTGAATATCCTTGGACCGGTGCCGGCCGACAGCGCGTTTATCCCGAGTTTGCGGGCGCAGACCGACGCATATTTGGCGATGTACCATGACCAAGGTCTGCCTGTACTTAAGGCGCTGGGATTTCATGGTGCGGTTAATGTCACGCTGGGGTTGCCCATTATCCGCACCTCGGTTGACCACGGCACGGCTCTCGATCTGGCGGCAACTGGCAAGGCGGATGCGGGTAGCTTGCGAGCGGCGATCCAGACAGCGATTGATCTCGCGTAATAAGGCCGGTGTGGCGCTTGGGCTAAGCATCTCTCGCAGAAAGGCGGACGTGTGCTACACACCTTCAAGCCGCGGCAAATTGGCTGATTGATGTTTCGATCCGTGCGGATACGGCCCGTGGCTTGGCGGAGTGTTTGACGCGTGAAGCGCTGAGGCAGTTAGCGCGAGTCAGTCACAGTCGAGCATCACCAACGACGGATTTCGGGCCCACAGTGCGCCATTGGTCTGATGGATGAAGCCGGCTCGTAAACTCGTCACCCCCTCTGGCACCTGCTGCTCGTAGTAGAAGGTCTGCCAGTCCCACTGATCCGCATTGGGTTCATGCTCGGCAAGCCGAGCCGGATCGCGGCCCACCTTCAAATAAAGCCCACCGATATGATCAAAGCCGTGGAGCGTGGGCTCGGAGGGCAGATCACCCTTGAGCTCTGCCGAGTAACGAATGGTGGCACCAGACAGGCGCGCGTCATTCACTGTTTGCCTGAGTAGCATCCAGGGCTGTGTGGCGATTCGACGAATCTCCAGCACACCGTCGGTAGACTCCATGGCGAACGAGCGTTCTCCAGCATGCTGGGCCATGCGCCAGGCACGTTTGTATTCACCCTCCATGGTGAACCGGGAGTCGATGAGCAAGTTCTCGGAGACATTACAACGATCAGGGGTTGCTGGATCCGCAACATCCGTCTCGGGCAGATCACCTCCGGCGACACACCCCGAGATCGCAAAGACGCCTGCAACGGAGAGCAACAGCGCCAACGATTCTCCACTTTCCCTGACAGCGAAGCGTAACCACACCAGCTTGCGCGCCCTTCTCTGTAAAAAAACACTTTGCATACTTGGTTCTTAACAAGACCTTAAACAGTCGCCAAGGTACACTGAGAGGTGTGACGATGCATCTCTAATGTAATGACTGATATTAATTTCTCTGCGGCGATTGGCGAAGCAAATTCCGCTGACTCCGCCAATGGGCCATTGTGGAGCTTTAACGGCGTCAAAATGCTGGCCGGGCCCGGTGGCTCGGTAATTCTCCACAAGCTGCGGGGCGACAGGCGGGTGATGGTACAGCCAGATGTCGCCGAGGCGTTGCGGCAATGCGGTCCCTTTCGCACTATTGAGGCGCACACTCGGCGGGTCATCGAGAGCTCGCCATTGCTCAAAGAGCACGCAGAACACACCCATCAGACGCTGCAAGGTCTTGCCGATGGCGGGATATTTGAATCCAGCGATACCTGTTGGCAACGACTCACGCAGGGCGATAACCTCCGCTGTGAACAGACTGCTTGTCGATTATTTGTCCTCACTTGTGACCGACCCGCCGCGCTCGACCGATTGCTCTCGGGTTTGCGCGAATTCCCTCTACCCTTGCCCGTCGAGGGTGTCTGGATCGTCGACGATTCCCGCGACGGTGAAAATATCAAAGAGAACGCGGCGATCATTGAGAGACAAGCCGAAGGTGCCAAGGTGCCGGTAGTGCATGTGGATCTGACTTTTCGCCAGAATCTGATACAGCACCTGAAATCCGCTCTGCCAGAATACCGGCACTGCGTGGAATGGTTTCTGGAAAGATCCGTTTGGGGCGCTCAGCCCACCTACGGTTTGGCGCGGAATCTCGCACTGCTTCTCAGTGTCGGAAAGCGTGCACTCATGCTGGACGACGACATCATTCCTCAGGCCATTGCACCGCCACTGGCTGCCAAGAATTTGGATTTTGCGACCCCGAATGAACGCGAAGCACAGTTCTATGCGTCACGCGAAGCACTGAGCGAGCATGCCTTACCGCTACCCGACTCGCCGCTGGCGATGATGCTTGACGCACTGGGGCAGCCGCTCCCTGCACTGATCGCTGAACACCTGACAGATCACGCCAGACTCGTCGGGACAGACGGTGAGTTGCTCACCCGGCATGGCCAGGCCAGCAGAGTCTTAGTTAGTCAGTGTGGCTCTTGGGGCGATCCGGGCACTGCCAACGGCAACTGGATTTTCAACTTACCGGCGGCATCAATCAAAAAGTTGCTGGAGCAGAGCGACGACTTGCAAGGACTGCTGAGCGCGCGCAGTCATTGGCTCGGTTATCGGGGGCCGGCGTTGACCCACTATGGCACGCTGTCGCAACTGACAGGCCTAGATCACAGCGTAACCCTACCACCCTATCTGCCCGCAGGCCGCGGGGAGGACTCCCTGTTTGGCATCATGGTGCAGCGCTTACATCCCGACTGTGCCGTGTGGAATGAAGGCTGGGCAATCCGGCATGAAAATGCAGAGGATCGCGACCACAGAACCGCGATGAGTCCCCTCTCTGCCAAGCCGGGGCTCTCATTACTGGTGGACTTTCTCGGCCATGAGCCGCGCGATCAGTGGGGCTTGTCTCCGGCCGCACGACTGACCGGGCTCGCACATCAAGTGCGGGCTCTGGCCACAATGGAGTTAGGCGCTCTAGAGAACATCGTTCGTGAGGAGCTGGTGAGTAAGCGCGGTGCATTACTGACCCGATGCATCGACCACCTGAAAGAGCTGGGCGCCATGGCTGATCTTGCCGGCGCCCCAGCTTGGCAAACCTTCCTCGAGCAGTCGCGTGACCAATTGGTGAAAGAGCTTCAGACCCCAGAGCCCAACCCGCTGGCAAGCGTTGGCGGCGTGGCACAGGATCAGGCAGGTATCCAACAACTGCGCGAACACGGAGAGCAATTCGGCAACGGGCTGGAGGCTTGGCTCTCAATCTGCGAGGCAGCAGCGACATTCAAGGCCTGATCGAGGGTCGCTAACACGCCATTTAGCGGCGGCTTCATCGCCGACTGATCTTAGACCATGGCAACGTTCATAGCACTCGGGTCGGCTCACCGTGAGAAGTTTTGAACTGCTTGATCACAAAGCCTGCGGGGTGATTTTAAAGAAATGGCGCAGGGCATCCGCCTCCCGCTCAATCAGTTCCTTAGCGGTTTGCTTTAAATTGCGGATATTGCCTCGCGAGGCGTCGTCCATATCATCGCTCGCATAGTGCAGTTGTGTTTGTAGACGCAGATATTGATCGCCCAAAAACAAGCGCATCTGGTGATCGGCCGCTTTGGACGCGCCATCGAACATGCAATCCAGTAAGGACATGACCCACAATGCGCTCCCCCAGGTGCGCGCCTCGTCATAGGGGATTGACCGGGTTAACTCGCCGGTACCCAGAGAGAGCATGGCGATAGGTTCATCGGGAAACAACTTGCGGGCCTCAGCATAGGCCGACACGGCGGGTGAGTTGATGAATACTCCCCCGTCGATCAACGTGCGGCTTTGTTCCGCCCACTGCAAATTAACCGGCTCAAAGTAGGTGGGCGCCGCCGAAGTCGCGCGCGATGCCTCGGCGCACAACAGCTCGCTATGGTCTGCGTGCCAGCTCTTGAGGAACACCGTTTTACGGCGCTCGATATCGTAACTGGTGACCATCACCGGCGTACCGCAGTCACCCATCCTTTTATCCCCAAAGTATTTATGGAGAATCTTCTCAAGTGCCTCATGGGAATACGCCTCTTCGAAGAGGCCCCCCGCCGTTCGTAATTTGCGCCACAAGGATCGCTCAAAGATTTCTGCACCGTGCCGCTCATACAGTGCCGCCATGCTTTTTGCGGCCAACAAAGGCCGGCCCTCATGATCCTGAAGGGCCAACCCCAGAGCCAAAATGCCGCCCGTTGATGTGCCAACGATCAGGTCAAAGAGTTCGCTCGCGGGCGCGCCCATTTTGCGCTCGAGATGGGCGACCACCAGCGCGGGGATAATGCCCCGAATGCCTCCGCCATCCAGGGATAACACTCGCCTCACTGGGCGCTGCGGGTCAGCCATGCGACCACCGCCTGTCGAGAGCAGGCAAACGGTTTGGCAACTCGGGCTCGTATTGGCGTAAGCCGAGTGCCTCCGTTATTTCTTTTTGCATGTATCCACCCATAATGCTGAAAGACCGCTACTTCGCTGTAATAGAACATTGGCAATATGCTGTTTTCAACCGCTAATTAATGGAAACGGAGCCCGTGGTATCACCCCCCCCTTCGCGCCAGTTGGCGCACGAAATCGTTGGTCACAAATTTAATCGATCTTTTTTCAATCAGCGCTTCCCGCCTTTGACTCACGACAATCGCAGATGTCGGTCGGCACGCCCAATCGCAGCATAAAAACCGCTGTCCAGAAAAACCCAGAAAATCGCCGGTCAGACAAAGCGGATCGCTCAGCCACTACTCAATGGGTTCACCGTGACCCCTGCGAGCAGTGTGGCGGCACAAACAACCCCGCGGCCGGACCACTCGATTGTGTTCAATGCCATAATTACCCTGCGTTCATCCACATAAGGCGCCTATGGCCCTCACTTTGTTGAGTTTTTTCGCTTTGGCAATCGCGGGCTTTGGCGGTTGTCAGGCGCTCACTCGCCGAATGGCGTTACCCACCAACGCGTTGATTAATCTTGGATTAGGGTTTTTCGTAGCGATGGCGGTGGTTAGCCTCATTGTGAGCCAGAACTGGTTTGCGCTGTCTGCGGCGAGTCAGGCGATTTTACTGGTGAGTTGCGGTGCAGCCGCCGTCACTGCGCTCGGTTTTATTCGAGAAGGCCCCTTACTCCAGTCGGCTCACGTGCCCCTTAACTCACGGATGGTGTGGTTCAACGCGCTGTGCCTGTGTTTGGTCGCAGGATACCTAACGCTGATCCTGTTCAATAATATGAGCCGGCAGGTATTCCCCTGGGACGCGTTCACCACCTGGATGTTTCGTGCTAAGGCCTGGGTCACTATCGATCAGGCCGTCGACTTTGCCACATTCAACGAGTGGTTGGTCAGTGGATCGGGTTTTACCCTGCCCGCAGCCCACTATCCCATTTCGGTGTCCGCCGTTGCTGCATTTGCTGCCGCTGTATCAGGTGGCTGGAGCGATCAAGCCGCCAGCATCCCGTGGTTTTTTGTGATGACCGCCAGCGCGCTGATCATGGCGGGGCTGTGTCGCCTTCAAACGCCAACCCACCCCATCGCGGCACCCGTCGGCGCAGCGCTGCTGGTGACAGCTCCTCTGGTGCACTGGCACGGCTTGCTGGCTGGCTATGCGGACATCTGGGTAATGGGTACCAGCGGCATGGGACTTGCGGGCATCTGCCTATGGACGCGGCGCAAAGCGCAGGCCACCTTAGTCATCAGTTTGGTGCTGCTTGCCCTCGGTTGTTTGTGGAAATCTGAGGGCTGGCTCTGGCTCATGCTCGGTTGTGCGGTGGTGCTGATGAGCAGTGTTTGGCGACGATGGACCCTTTGGGGAGGGGTGGTCATGGTGCTGGTCGCTGTTGCGCTCGGGTTCGCTCAGCCTTTCGATCTGGGACCACTCGGTCGTTGGGGTTTGACTGAATCAGCGCTTTACGCCGGCGCATTTGGCGTATTTGAGGCGCGGCCCTATAACCCGATGCCGGCCTTTCTAGAGATCAGCATCCTGCAGATCAATTTTCTGCTGCTCGTCCCGCTTTACGGTATCGCGCTGGTCATACTGTTGATGAGAGATTGCCGCGACTATCTCGGTTATCTCCTGATGGCAGTCTCGCTAATGGCAGTGCACGGCGTGATTTTCGGGCTGTCGGGGTATTCGCTCTATGCCGAAACCGGCACCGCGCTCAACCGGCTCCTCTTACAGAATGTGCCCGTGCTCGTTGTCACCATCACCGCAGTTTTACGAGCCAAGGCACCATTGAGTGAGCCTGTAACAGGGGACCCAGCAACCACCGACCTGGCAACAACAGATCCCGCAACAAACCTGACGACAACAGAGTCAGTAACCAAGGACCTCGCGAGAGAGCGCCCTGACAGGGGTAACGAAAAGCTCAGCACTTTGCTGCCTGCGTTAGTGGCTGGCACCGGGCTCATCCTGGCGCTGGCAGTGGCACTGCCACTGACCCTCTTTATGTCGTCGTGGGGCACGCCGCAGAGCACCAAGCCGGCCATCCAGACTGTGTCGGCGGGCGAACTCCGGGCAGTGGTCGGTCGGCTTCAGAAAACCCAAAAGGGTCATCAGTTCCAAGGCAACAATGTACCTGTTGGCGTTGCGGCGATTCCTTTGCCGCACCGCAACGCAGTACAACCTCG
>ERZ802819.2073-NODE-2073-length-11618-cov-19.4855_pt1 | contig 11618 bp, 9 predicted proteins | sample MGYA00345647_ERZ802819 | MGnify/ENA primary metagenome ERZ802819 (study PRJEB30503, sample SAMEA104212355) | marine metagenome | biome: Westerlies Biome; feature: [SRF] surface water layer (ENVO:00010504) within the epipelagic zone...; material: water... | reverse complement strand
TGGTGGGCCCGGCAGGACTCGAACCTGCAACAACACGGTTATGAGCCGTGGGTTCTAACCAATTGAACTACAGGCCCCCCAGTTTCATACAGCCAGCCCTAACGCCTTGCGGTGTTAGCATGCGCTGACAGTACAGCAAACTCTAATTTTCGAGGAAGCTACGCAATTTCCGCGACCGTGAGGGATGTTTCAGCTTGCGCAACGCCTTTGCCTCAATCTGCCGAATACGTTCGCGGGTCACGCTAAATTGTTGACCGACCTCTTCCAGCGTATGGTCCGTATTCATACCAATGCCAAATCGCATGCGCAACACCCGTTCTTCCCGCGCCGTCAGGCTGGCCAGAACGCGCGTGGTGGTCTCGCGCAAATTGGCGTGAATCGCCGCATCCAGCGGTTGCACTGCATTTTTATCCTCAATGAAATCGCCAAGGTGGCTATCTTCTTCATCGCCAATCGGCGTTTCAAGGCTGATCGGTTCTTTGGCGATTTTCAGCACCTTGCGCACCTTGTCGATCGGCATGCTCAGCTTTTCTGCCAGCTCTTCCGGCGTGGGCTCGCGGCCAATCTCATGCAGCATCTGGCGCGATGTACGCACCAGCTTGTTGATGGTCTCGATCATATGCACCGGAATACGGATGGTGCGTGCCTGATCGGCAATCGAGCGGGTAATGGCCTGCCGGATCCACCATGTCGCATAGGTTGAAAATTTGTAACCGCGCCGATATTCAAATTTATCGACGGCTTTCATCAGCCCGATATTGCCTTCTTGGATCAGGTCAAGGAACTGCAATCCCCGGTTGGTGTATTTTTTGGCAATTGAGATCACCAGCCGCAAATTGGCTTCGACCATTTCTTTTTTCGCCCGCGCCGCTTCGCGCTGGCCGCGCTGGATGGTCTGGATAACCTCGCGGAATTCGGGCACTGCCAAGCCGACATCATCGACGACCAGCTTGATCTTGTCGCGCAGTTCGGCCACCTCTTCACCATAGGTGCTATCCAGCTTTTGCCACGCTTTCGATTTATAACCGCTGCCTGGCCATTCATCATTCACTTCACGTCCGCCCCAGGCTTCCAGAAGTTGCGCCCGCGGAATGCCACTGTCGGTGGCCACCCGCATCAAACGCCCCTCAATGCCGGTCACATGACGGTTTAGGGTAAATAATTGTTCACTCAGCGCTTCGATACGGTTGGTGTTGAAAATCACGCCTTCCATCAATTCGCACAGCTTAATTTTCGTCGCCCGGTGCGCCGCTTCACTTTTCAGCACAAGCGGCTGGTCTTTCGCCATGCGCGCCAAACGGCGGTCCTGCAATTTCACAAACTCACCAAACACCGTGCCGATTTCGTCAAATAGCGCCATCATCTCATCGCGCACCGCATCTTCGAGCGCTGCCAGCGACAAATTCAAATCGTCATTTTCGTCATTGTCATTATGCGCATCACGGGTCGAGGTATCGGTGTCGGCGTCGCCACTTTCATCATATTCTTCGTCGTCTTCGTCCTCGTCTTCGTCCTCTTCCGCTTCTTCCTCGTCCTCATCCTCAAGATCATCGTCCGGGATTTCGTCATTCAGAACTTGCAGATTATTCTGATCAATCAGCGGGTTGCCTTTAAGCTTGGCAAAGGTGGCTTCGAGGTCAATGATATCGCGCAATGGCACAACGCCATCGGCGATCTGATCACGCCAATGCATCAGCGCGCGAATGGTCAGTGGCGATTCACAAATGCCACCAATCATCATTTCACGTCCAGCTTCGATACGTTTTGCAATGGCGATTTCGCCTTCACGCGATAACAGCTCGACGCTGCCCATTTCGCGCAGATACATACGCACCGGATCATCTGTTCCCGAAACATCACTATCCGACAGATTACCCGAGGCACGACCTTCTTCGGCGTTCTCTTCCGCCTCGTCGGTATCATCATCACTCTCGGCGCTATCGACAACCGATACACCCATCTCATTGAGTGTCGACATCACATCATCAATTTGTTCAGAGGTATATTCCTCGGCTGGCAGTGCAGCGTTCAGCTCGTCATGCGTGACGAACCCACGATCCTTGCCCAGTTTCAACAGCGCTTTAATGGTTTGCTGGGCAGCGTCAAGGCTGGCCGCCTCGGTTGCGTCCTGAGCGTTTTGATCGGTATCAGCCTGTTTTTTTGCTTTGGTTGCCATATGCTCGTCTCTACCCCTGTCCAACTTTACGCTGCGACGCCGCGTCATTTTCATGAGAGCGTTTTTTGTCGAAGCCCGACTTTTGCAATCGTCTGATGTTTTTTGACAACATCAAATCTTTTTTTACCCATGGGTTCTGGCCAAAGGCTTGTGCCAAACCCGGCATGGTGATGTGCCTGCGTCTTATTTCTTTTTTATCTTATCTTGGTGTGCGGGCTTTTGAAAACAGGCCGGATTTGCCGTCAACAAGCCCCAAAAGTTCCTCTAAATGTGCGACAGCCCGGTCGGGCGCCAGCGCATGTGGGTCGAAAGGCAGTCTGGATTTCATCTCATCCCCCGTTAAATCCTCTACCACTCGGCCTAACTCTAATCCTTGTAGATGATAGTTTAAGGCCGCCGCGTCAAGATCTGGATCACGTATAACGGCATCAATCACTGCTTTTTTCAATTGATCGAGCGGCTGATCCGCCGTTTCCAGCATCGACAAAGCCTCAAAATTGGCAGGAACCAACGCCGGGTGCGCCAAAATCAATGCCAAAATAGCGCGATGCCGCTGCATCAGCCCGGTTTGCGGTCTGGCTGTGCGCCGCGCCACAAAAGCGGTTGTTTTGCCCCGTGTATGCGACCGCATCGCTGCGATTCGGTTTTCCACCTCATCGCCATAAGCCCCCCGCACCTGATTATGACCAATACTGCGTACAAGTTCGCGCACGGACTGCCAGAACTGCGCTCTCGCCTCTGGTTGCTGCACATCAAATTGTTCCGCCACAGCCGCCCACATGCTGTCAATAAGCGACCGCGCTGCGCCAAGAATTTTACGCAAACCCTCGGCACCAGACGCGCTCAGCACGTCATCCGGGTCTTTGCCAGCTGGCAGCACTGCCAGCCGTGCCGACCGGCCGGGCTCAAGCACCGGCAAAATACGTTCCAGCGCGCGTAATTGCGCCCGCTGGCCAGCCGCGTCGCCGTCAAAACATAAAATCGGCTCGTCATGCAATTTCCACAACAAGCTGATTTGTTCCGGGGTCAAAGCGGTGCCAAGCGGTGCGACCGCTGCCGCCACACCACTGCGCTGAACAGCGATCACATCCATATACCCCTCGACAACAACCAGCGGTAAATTACGCCGAACCGCATCGCGCGCCTGCACCCATCCATAAAGCACTGCCTTTTTGGAAAACGTCGGGCCATCGCCTGAATTGAGATATTTTGGCTGGGCATCACCCAGCGCACGCGCACCAAATGCGATGACTTTACCCTGTCTGTTCTCGATCGGGAACATCACCCGGTCGCGGAAATAATCAAACAGGCTGCCATCCCGGTCAGATTTACGCTGCACCCCGGCCAGCAGCATATCCTCATCTGAAAAGCCTTTGTCAGCCAGCCGCCGGCGCAAGCCTGACTTTGGCGCATAGCCAAGCCGAAAATTTTTCACCGTCGCAGCGTCAAGACCGCGTTGTTTCAGATAATGCGCGGCGTCACGCCCGACCGGGTCACGCAAACTTGCTTCAAAGAACAAGGTGGTTTCTTCCAGAATATCGAGCGCGGCTTTGCGTTGTTTGGTGACGGCCGGGTCGATATGCGCAGATTTTGGCATCGCCAGGCCAGCCATATCCGCAAGCCGCTCGACAGCTTCCATAAAATCGAGACCGTCCATCTCACGCAAAAATGAAATGGCATCGCCATGTACGCCACATCCAAAACAATGATAAAACCCATCATCATCCACGACTGAAAATGACGGCGTTTTTTCCGAATGAAATGGGCATAATCCGCTGAATCGACGACCTTTGCGTATCAGCTTTACCCGCCGCCCGATAATATCGGACAACGGCACACGCTGGCGCAAATCTTCGATAAATTCTGGCGGCACCGCCATGGCCAAAACTCCGGTCAAATGAAATTGCTGGTCAAATGAAATTAGGGCATTCGGTTACACCGGATGCGCTGCACCGAACCTATCACAAATGGCATAACCCGGGGAACCGGCTTTACCGGGCAAGCAGATAGCCACCGGTTCAGTCAGACCTATTTTGCCATCAATGCGGCTTTGACTTCCTGGCTGGCCGCTGAAAAATCCATCTGACCGGCGTAATGCGCTTTTAAAAAGCCCATCACCTGTCCCATGTCCTTGATCGAGCCAGCACCGGTTTCCGCAATCGCTGTGGCGATGGCCTGGTGCATTTCATCCGCACTCAGCTGGGTCGGCAAAAAGCCTTTGATAATTTCAATTTCCGCTTCTTCGCTGGCGGCCAGTTCGGGGCGATCACCGTCGCGGTACAATTTCGCCGATTCGCTGCGCTGTTTGATCATGGTTTGCAACATCCCCAGAATTTCCTCGTCAGAAATACCATCGGGATTATCATTGCCACGTGCAGCGATATCACGGTCTTTTAACGCAGCCGCGATCAATCGCATGGTCGATAATGCGACCTGATCTTTCGCCTTTAACGCTTCTTTTAACGCATTCGCTATATTTTCGCGCATCTTCAGACACACCTTTTATTTGGACATCCACACGCCACAAAAAAATAAGCGCGCCCGGGCTTTTACGCTACTCGCGACAATCCTGCAAGCATTGCCTGTCAATGGTGCCTGCCAATTTCGGCTGCCAGTGCTTGACCATTGGCCAGTGGTCGGCTATTTAATCACCCGTTCGCCGGCCGGCTCGGTAACATGTTTCTTGTAACAGGATATGGGTTGAAATGGCGCAGAAAACGATCTCTGGCCACGATTTTGATGCGCTCCGCGCAAATCGGGATAACCCGACCGCCTCCCTCGTTCTGGAAGATGGCACGACTTTCACCGGATTCGGCTTCGGCGCTGCCACCACCAATGTTGGCGAGGTTTGCTTCAACACTTCAATGACCGGCTATCAGGAGATCATGACGGATCCCTCCTATGCCGGCCAGATTGTAAATTTCACCTTTCCGCATATTGGCAATGTTGGCACCAACGCCAAAGATCTGGAAACCGCAACGCCTGCCGCGCTTGGCATGATTGTGCGACAGCCAGTCACCAACCCGGCAAGCTGGCGCGCCGAAACAAGCCTTGGCGACTGGTTGGTCTCGCATAATTTGCCGGGCATCAGCGGCATTGACACGCGCGCCCTGACCCGTCGCATTCGGGACCTTGGCGCGCCGCGCGGTGCGCTGTGCCATGCGCCGGCTGGTCACATCGATCTCGCGGCGCTGCAAGCCATGGCCCAGCAATGGCCCGGCTTGAAAAATATGGATTTGGCCAAATCTGTGACCTCGCCGGAAACCGCCGCATGGGATCAGGGCAGCTGGCAGTATCAGTCGGCATCACATCTGACAACAGCCCCTAAATTTAACGTCGTCGCGATGGATTTCGGATGTAAGCACAATATTCTGCGCTGCCTGCAAGATGCCGGATGCGCGGTAACCGTTGTGCCGGCCGACACCAGCGCTGATGCGATTCTGGCACAGCGACCAGATGGCGTGTTTTTGTCGAATGGGCCGGGCGATCCGGCAGCCACCGCCGGTTATGCTGGCGCTGAAATTGCAAAATTGATCGAGGCGAATATGCCGGTTTTTGGCATCTGCATCGGCCATCAATTGATGGCGTTGGCGCTTGGCGCCAAAACCCACAAAATGGCACGCGGCCACCGCGGCGCCAACCATCCGGTGAGAGATCTGCAAACAGGTAAAATCGAAATCACCAGCCAGAATCACGGCTTTGCCGTTGACCCGGACAGCCTGCCCGAGGATCTTGAAGTGACGCATATTTCACTTTTTGATCAGTCGATTGAGGGGCTGAAGCATAAAACCAAGCCGGCTTTTTGCGTGCAATACCACCCCGAATCAAGCCCCGGGCCGCATGATTCGCGCTATCTTTTTGAACGATTCACCCACCTGATGGAAACGACGAGATCCTGATATGCCACGCCGCGATGACATTAAATCAATCCTGATCATCGGCGCCGGCCCAATTATTATTGGTCAGGCTTGCGAGTTTGATTATTCCGGTGCGCAGGCCTGTAAAGCGCTCAAATCTGATGGCTATCGGGTGATTCTGGTAAATTCCAACCCGGCCACCATCATGACCGATCCGGAAATGGCCGACGCCACCTATATAGAGCCAATCACGCCGGCCACCGTAGCGAAGATCATCGCTGCCGAGCGCCCAGAGGCGTTGCTGCCAACGATGGGCGGGCAGACCGCCCTCAATACCGCGCTGTCACTCTATAATGATGGCACGCTGGAAAAATATGGCGTGGAGATGATTGGTGCCCGCACCGAATCGATCGAAATGGCCGAAGATCGCGAATTATTCCGCAAAGCGATGCAACGCATTGGCCTTGAATGCGCCCGTGCCCGCACGGTGAATAATTATGATGACGCATTAGAGGCACTGGATTTTGTCGGGCTTCCGGCGATCATTCGCCCGTCATTTACGCTTGGCGGTGAAGGTGGCGGCATCGCCTATAACAAAGCCGAGTTTGAGACCATTGTTGCCAATGGGTTGCGGCTGTCACCTGTGTCCGAGGTGCTGATTGAAGAGTCAGTTCTGGGCTGGAAAGAATTTGAGATGGAGGTTGTCCGCGACACCGCTGACAATTGTATCATCATCTGCTCGATCGAGAATATTGACCCGATGGGTGTTCATACGGGCGACTCGATGACAGTGGCACCGGCGCTGACACTCACCGACAAGGAATATCAGGCATTACGCGATGCCTCGCTTGCTGTTCTGCGCGAAATTGGCGTCGATACCGGCGGTTCAAATGTGCAATTTGCCGTATGTCCAAACAGCGGACGTATTCTGGTGATTGAGATGAATCCGCGGGTCAGCCGTTCATCGGCGCTGGCCTCAAAAGCTACCGGATTTCCGATTGCCAAAATTGCCGCGCAACTGGCTGTTGGCTATCGTCTTGACGAATTGATGAATGACATCACCGGCGTCACGCCCGCCAGCTTTGAACCAACCATTGATTACGTCGTCACCAAAATACCGCGATTTACCTTTGAAAAATTTTCCGGTGCAGACGCCATTTTATCGACCTCGATGAAATCTGTTGGCGAGGCCATGGCCGTCGGCCGGTCATTTGAAGAAAGTCTGCAAAAAGCACTGCGTTCGATGGAAATTGGCCTGACCGGGCTGAACCCGGTTACCCCACCTGTGGCTGATGCGACCTCTGGCGAGGATCAGCTTCGCGGCTGGCTTGGTGAATTGGTGCCTAATCGGGTGTTGCGTATCGCCACCGCTCTGCGCAGCGGTCTGTCGATTGATGAGGTGCATGCTGTCACCGGCTGGGATCACTGGTTTCTGGAACGCATTCAGGCCATTCTCGATGTCGAAAACAAGCTGGTGGCCGATGGCTTGCCAGATGATGAGACAATATTGCGTTTTGTGAAATCGATGGGATTTTCCGATGCAAGGCTGGCCGAGCTAACCCAGCTGGAAGCCGCCGATGTGCGCCAGCGTCGAACCGCTGCCGGCGTTGTGCCGGTCTATAAGCGGATTGACACCTGTGCTGCCGAATTTGCCTCGGACACCGCCTATATGTATTCGACATATGAAATTGCGGCACAGCCAGAATGTGAAGCCGACCCCAGCGACCGGGCAAAAATTGTCATTCTTGGCGGTGGCCCGAACCGGATCGGTCAGGGTATTGAGTTTGATTATTGTTGTGTGCATGCCTGCTACGCCCTGTCGGACGCCGGTTTTGAAACCATCATGATCAATTGCAACCCGGAAACGGTATCGACCGATTATGACACATCTGACCGGCTATATTTTGAGCCGCTTACCGATGAGGATGTCATTTCCATCATCAGGCGTGAGGCTGAAAAAGGAGATTTGCGCGGTGTCATTGTCCAGCTTGGTGGCCAGACCCCGCTAAAAATTGCCGCCGCGCTTGAGGCCGAAGGTATCCCAATCCTTGGCACCAGCCCTGACGCCATTGACCTTGCCGAGGATCGTGAGCGCTTTCAGCTCTTGCTGAAAGAGCTTGACCTGCTGCAGCCTGAAAATGGCATTGCCCATTCGGCCGAAGAGGCCCGCGCCATTGTCCAGAGAATTGGCCTTCCAGTGGTCATCCGCCCGTCTTATGTGCTTGGCGGACGCGCCATGGAAGTTGTGCATCAGATGGCCGATTTGGAACGCTATATGCGTGACGCGGTTATTGTGTCTGGCAAAAATCCGGTGTTGATTGACAGGTTTTTGAACAATGCTGTCGAAGTTGATGTCGATGCATTATGCGATGGCAGCGATGTCTATATCGGCGGCATCATGGAACATATTGAAGAAGCCGGCATTCATTCCGGCGACTCGGCCTGTTCCCTGCCGCCACAACATTTGTCCGACGAAATTCTGCATGCGCTGAAACAACAGACAAGAGATTTGGCATTTGCACTGAAAGTTGTCGGGCTGATGAATATCCAGTTCGCCATTCGGGAAAATAAAATCTATTTGCTGGAAGTGAACCCACGCGGCAGCCGTACGGTGCCCTTTGTTGCCAAAACAACCGGCGTGCCATTGGCGAAAATTGCCTCACGGGTGATGGCTGGCGAAAAGCTGGCCAGCTTTAATCTGACCGAACGCAACCTGCCGCATGTCGCGGTCAAGGAAGCTGTGTTTCCGTTTGCCCGTTTCCCCGGCGTTGATGTGTTTTTAGGGCCGGAAATGAAATCAACCGGCGAAGTTATGGGAATCGATACTGACTTTGGACGGGCCTTCGCCAAAAGCCAGCTTGGTGCGGGCACCGATCTGCCGCTGTCTGGTACGGTATTTATTTCGGTCAAAGATGAAGACAAGCCGGCCTTTATTGAAATTTGCCAGAGCCTTGTCGAAGATGGCTTCAAAATTCTGGCGACTGGCGGCACCACTGCAGCGCTGCAGGCCGCTGGTGTGCCGGCAACCTCTATCAATAAAGTGATGCAAGGTCGCCCGCATGCAGTGGACGCGATGTTGTCTGGTGATATCCAGCTCGTCTTCAACACCGCCAAAGGTGCCGGGGCGATCAAGGACTCTTTCTCACTGCGTCATACCGCCCTTACCAACAAGGTGCCCTATTACACCACCGTGTCTGGCAGCCGCGCCGCCGCCGAGGCCATCCGTGCCCTGCGTGCCGGCCAACTCGGGGTGCGCACTTTGCAGGATTATCTTGCAGATATTGGTTGACAGACGCTAGCCTGACATTTGTTAATCATGTGATGATTGCCAAAAACTCCCAACAGATAAAGAAACACTATGGAAAAAATACCCTTCACTGCTGTCGGCCTTGACGTCATTAAAAACGAGTTGGCGCATCTTAAAGGCACCGAGCGGCAGGCTGTCATCAATGCCATCGCCGTCGCCCGCGAGCATGGCGATCTGTCAGAAAATGCCGAATATCACGCAGCCCGTGAAAAACAGTCATTTATCGAGGGGCGCATTTCCGAACTTGAAGATGTCACCAGCCGTGCCGAAGTCATTGATGCCAGTCAGTTGAGTGGTGACAAGGTTACTTTTGGCACCAGCGTTGGCCTTGCCGACGAAGAAACCGACGAAGAAACCACCTATCATATCGTTGGCCCTTATGAGGCTGATATTTCCAAAGGCATGATTTCAACATCATCGCCGATTGCCCGTGCCGTTATCGGAAAAGCCGTGGGTGACTCTGCCGAAGTGCAAAGCCCGGGTGGCACCAAATCTTTTGAGATTATTTCAATCGAGCTTTTTGATATCAGTAAAGTCAGTCGCTAGACGGCTGACTATCGACCGGCACCCCGGCAAGCATTTTAGCCGAGCGAATGGCGAGCGCTGTTTTCACATGGCTGACATTTTTCGCCGGAGTCAGCTTGCTTGTCAGAAATTTTTGAAAATCATCCCAGTCATGCGCAACGATTTTCAACAGAAAATCGGTTTCCCCCATGAGCATATGGCATTCACGCACCTGTGGCCATTCGGCAACCATCTCTTCAAACGCCTGCAGATCCACTTCCGCCTGACTGGTCAGCCCGACAAACGCAAAAACATGCACATTATACCCCAGTGCCTCGGCGTCTAAATCAGCATGATAGCCGCGCACCACACCGGCGTCTTCCAAGGCCCGCACCCGGCGCAAACATGGCGGCGCTGAAATACCGGCGCGCTTCGCCAAATCGACATTGGTCATCCGTCCGTCATCTTGCAAGTCGCGCAAAATCTGACGGTCAACATCATCTAATTTGAGCTTTCCAGCCATATCTGCCTGTCGCTTGTGGTAAAACCGGAAGATCACCGCGACGATACAGCCGCCGCACCTTCATATAATTACCTGTCCACCAATGGCGAGGCAAGTTAATTGCGTCAAACCTGTCATTTCATTCCAAATATTATCGACATTTACATTCAACTGGCGTACCCAATAGCCAGATAGGTAGAGATGCAGACAGCAATCTAGGCCGGAATGAATGCACAAACGCGCAAGGAGGCGAGACTGCGTAAAGCTGTAAGATCGGTCTGGTGTGTGAGTGATGGCACCACAGGCATGCGCCAGCAATCGCTGGCTGTCGCCGCCGTGATGAAATGGGATCGCTGTGCAGATTTCCGTGACATTGTGATCACCCCGCACCCGCTTTTGCGCTATGCCCCGCGGATTGGCCGCTGGTGGCCGCGACTGCCACTCACGCAGGCCGGCGACGCATCATTACCCCGCATCAGCAATGCCGATGATTTTCCGCAAATTCTTGTGACCTGTGGCCGTCGCATGGCTGGCATTTCGATGGCGCTGAAGGCACGGGCCAAACAGCAGGGGGCACAGCTGACCACCATCCATCTGCAAGACCCCCGCCTTGACCCGGCATATTTTGACATATTGATCGTCCCGCATCATGATCCGGCGCGGGGCGAAAATGTGATTGTGACCACCGCCGCGCTGAACCGGCTGGATCAATCGCATATCGCGGACGCCGCCACACATTTACCAAAATCCTGGCAGGCCGCGGCGAAACCACGGGTGGCGGTGTTGGTTGGCGGCGACAATCGCCGCTATCGAATATCCGAAAAAATGGCCGCTGATTTGGCCAGCCAGCTTCGCCATTTCGCCAAAGCCAATGATGCCAGTCTGTTTCTGGTGCCGTCACGCCGCTGTCCAGACAGCGTCTGGCAGCAGTTGCAGGCCGCGCTGAAAGACACAAATTGCCTGATACCCGAGAAACAGCAACAAAACCCCTATCCGGGTGTTTTGGGGATCGCCGACGCGGTCATTGTGACATCAGATTCGGTGAATATGGTCAGCGAAGCCGCCAGCACCGGCAAACCCGTTATGATTGCCTATTGGACAGCCGAAACCGGCCGAATCGCAAAATTTCACCAGACCATGCAGCGCGCCGGCCACACCCTGCCGCTTGCCGCAAATCTGCCCAAACAGGCCTTCGTACCACTCGACGAAACGGATATGGTGCGCCGGGAAATAAACGCCCGCTTACCGCATTAGGCGACAGATCAACACCAG